>Ga0070741_10002990_pt1 | contig 43353 bp, 58 predicted proteins | sample Coa_R1_4_FD_66440 | JGI IMG/M metagenome (GOLD analysis project Ga0070741, IMG submission 66440) | Surface soil microbial communities from Centralia Pennsylvania, which are recovering from an underground coalmine fire - Coalmine... | ecosystem: Environmental > Terrestrial > Soil > Unclassified ... | reverse complement strand
CTTGAGCCAAGAGGAGGCCGTCGGCCTCGTCGTCAACGGCTTTGTCAAGGACGTGCTGCAGCAGCTGCCGATGGAGTTCGCCGTCGAAGCGCAGAAGCTCATCTCGATCTCGCTCGAGGGCAGCGTGGGCTGATGATCATCAATCGAGTGAGGCAAGGAGATTTGTGATGGCGGCTCTGCTGGAAATCCGGGATCTTCAGGCCGAGATCGACGGCCGGCAAATCCTCAATGGGCTGACGCTGACTGTCAATCCCGGCGAGATCCATGCGATCATGGGGCCGAACGGCGCCGGCAAGTCGACGCTGTCCTATGTGCTCGCGGGCAGGCCGGGTTATGAGATCACGGGCGGCCAGGTTCTGTTCCGCGGCGAGAACCTGCTCGCGATGGAGCCGGATGAGCGCGCCGCCAGGGGGGTGTTTCTGGCCTTCCAATATCCGCTCGAAATTCCTGGTGTGGCAACGCTCACGTTCCTGCGCACAGCGCTCAACGCCCAGCGTAAGAAGCGTGGCGAGGTGGAGATATCTTCGCCCGACGTCTTGAAGCGTGTGCGCGAGCTTGCGAAGGAGCTCAGCATCGACGCCGAAATGCTGCGGCGTCCGCTCAATGTCGGCTTCTCCGGCGGCGAGAAGAAGCGCAACGAGACGCTGCAGATGGCGCTGTTGGAGCCAAAGCTCTGCGTGCTCGACGAGACCGATTCGGGCCTCGATATCGATGCGCTAAAGGTTGTCGCGACCGGCGTCAATCAGCTGCGCTCGCCGGAGCGCGGCATGATCGTGATCACCCATTACCAGCGGCTGTTGGACTACATCGTGCCTGACGTGGTCCATGTGCTCTCCGCAGGCCGCATCGTGCGCACCGGCGGCAAGGAGCTGGCGCTGGAGCTGGAGGCGACGGGTTACGCACAATATCAGGGAGAGGCGGCCTGACGGTCATGAACGCCACGCTTCGCCCCATCAAGACCAAGGCCGAATTGGGATTGGCCGAACAGTTCGCCGCCGCCGGACCAACGCTGCCTGGGGGACCTGCGATTTCGAAATTGCGCACGGTTGCCTTCGACAGGTTCGCTGCGGCAGGGCTACCGCATTCGCGCGTCGAGGCGTGGAAATACACCGATCTGCGCCGTCTGATGGCGGATGCCAAGCCGCTCGCTTGTGCGCCCGATGCGGCGGCGAGGGCGGGTGCGGCTGGCACGGGCTCATTGTTTACGGGTCTCGGCTTTCGACGGCTTGTCATCGTCGATGGATCGTTCATTCCCGAATTGTCCGACCTCGCCGATGTGGAGTCCGGGCTGACCATTCAGACCATGGCGAGTGCATTCGCCAGAGACGACTTCGTCCAGGCACAGCGGCTGAGTCCCGCGGCCGACGGTGGCGTTGCGGTTTCGCTGAACGCCGCGCTCGCTGCGGATGGCGTCGCGATCGAGATCGCGCCCGGAACGAAGGTCGAGCGCCCCATCCATCTGGCTTTTGTCACCACAACGGAATCTGCGGCTTTCGTCAAATCGCTGGTCGTGATCGGCGACAGTGCCCGCGCGACTCTGGTGGAGAGCCATGAGGGGCCTGATGGCTGCGGCTATCAGGTCAATAGCCTCCTCGAGCTGCTGGTCGGTGACCGCAGCGTGGTCGAGCATATCAAGGTGATCCAGGAAGGCGACGCGGCGCTTCACGTCGGCACCTTGTTGGCGACCGTTGGTGCCCAGGCGGTTGTCCGCAAATTTGGCCTTGTCACGGGCGGCGCTGTCGTCCGTAACGAGCTGACATTGCGGCTTGCCGGCGAGGGCGCGACGGTTGCGGCCCATGGGGCGAGCCTGTTGGCCGGCCGGCAGCATGCCGATACGACGCTTTTGGTCGATCACCAGGCGCCTCACGGCGAGAGCCGGGAGATCTTCAAAGCCGTCATCGATGACGAGGCGCGCGCCGTGTTCCAGGGCAAGATCACAGTGCAGCCCGGCGCCCAGAAGACCGACGGAAAGATGATGGCGCGCGGGCTGTTGTTGTCTGATACGGCCGAATTCGACTGCAAGCCCGAGCTCGAGATCTTTGCCGATGATGTCCAGTGCGGCCACGGTTCCACCACCGGCGCCCTCGACGGCGAGCTCAAATTCTATCTGCAGGCGCGCGGCATTCCGGAAAAGCAGGCCGAGGCGCTCCTGATCCATGCGTTTGTCGGCGAGGTGTTCGAAACCGTTGCACATGACGGCAGTCGCGACGCGCTGCTTGCTGCCATGACGGCTTGGCTCGACGGACGAGGGTAGGGGTATGCATCCGGCGGTCGTTAACGGCGGCTACGACGTCCATCGTGTCCGGGAAGATTTTCCGATCCTGTCGATGCGGGTGCACGGCAAGCCGCTGGTCTATCTCGACAGTGGTGCCTCGGCGCAGAAGCCGAAGGCGGTGCTCGAGCGCATGATGCAGGCCTATACGTCCGAATACGCCAACGTGCATCGCGGGCTGCATTACCTCGCCAATGCCGCGACCGAGGCCTATGAAGGCGCGCGCGCCAAGCTCGCGGGCTTTCTGAACGCCGCACGCAGCGAGGAGATCGTCTTCACCCGCAGCGCGACGGAAGCGATCAATCTGGTGGCCCAGACATTCTGGCGGGCGCGCATCCAGCCCGGCGACGAGATCGTGCTGTCGATCATGGAGCACCACGCCAACATCGTCCCCTGGCATTTCCTGAGGGAGCGCCATGGTGCCGTGATCAAATGGGCGCCGGTGGACGACAACGGCAATTTCCTGCTCGATGAGTTCGAGCGGCTGCTGACCGATCGCACCAGGACGGTTGCGATCACGCAGATGTCGAACGTCCTCGGCACCATAGTGCCGGTCAAGGACGTGGTGCGGATGGCGCATGCGCGTGGCATCCCGGTCCTGGTCGATGGCTCTCAGGCCTGTGTCCATCTCGACGCCGATGTCCGCGACATCGACTGCGATTTCTATGTGGTGACCGGCCACAAGCTCTACGGCCCGACCGGTATTGGCGTGCTTTATGGGAAATACGAGCATCTTGCTGCAATGGCGCCGTTCAACGGCGGCGGCGAGATGATCCGCGAGGTTTCGTGCGAGACCGTCACCTATGGCGAGCCGCCTCACCGGTTCGAGGCCGGTACGCCGCCAATCGTCCAGGCGATCGGACTCGGTGCCGCCATCGACTATGTCAATTCGATCGGCAAGGGGCGGATCCGCAAGCATGAGAGCGCGCTGCTGGCCTATGCCCACGACCGGCTGCGCGGCATCAATTCGCTGCGGATCATTGGTACGGCCGAGGAGAAGGGCGCAATCATCTCCTTCGACATGAAGGCCGCGCATGCGCACGACTTTGCGACCGTCATCGACCGGTCCGGCATTGCCGTTCGTGCCGGCACCCATTGCGCCATGCCGCTGCTGCAGCGCTTTGGCGTGCCGGCGACCTGCCGGGCGTCCTTTGCTCTCTACAACACCCATCAAGAGGTCGACGCGCTCGCGGAAGCGCTGGTGAAGGCACAGGAGCTGTTTTCATGAGCCGACAAGCAAGCGTAAGAACGACGACGCGCATTGCCCATGACGTTCGGTTGCGCAAGGCGGCCGGCCGCCCCGAGCCGCATGCCGGCCGCGAGTTTCGCGCCGGCGAATGGGTCCGGTCGGTGACGCTGATCAGGAACGACGGGGTGTATCCGCACAAGGATATCGGCGAGCCGCTGGTCTATCCCGGCGATACCGGCACCGTCCAGCAAAGCTGGCGCTTCCTGGGCGATGTCTACTACACCGTCGAGTTCATGGCGCGCGCCGTCTTTGTCATCATGCGTGGCCGCGAGATGGAGAGTGCCGCCGAGCGTGTCGACCTGAGCGCGTGACAAAGGCGCATCGGGCAAGGGGCGAGTCCGTCGGATCGGCTATTGCGTCAACGCCGCCTCCGCATCTGCGCGCATACGTGCGACCATGGAGCGGAAGCCGTTGGAGCGCTGCGGTGTGAGGTGCTCGCGCAGGCCGAGCGCCTCGAATATGGCAACAGGATCGGCGGCAACGATTTCGCTTGCCGGCCGGTCCGACAGCATTGCGATCAGGATGGCGACCAGGCCGCGAACGATGTGCGCGTCGCTGTCGCCGATAAACGTCAGAACCGTCTGCCCGCCGCGCCGCTCCACTGACGTCGCGAGCCAGACCTGGCTGACACAGCCGGGCACCTTGTTGGCATCCTTGCGCGCGCTGTCGGGAAATGTGCCGAGGCCCCTCCCGAGCTCGATCACATAACGATAGCGCTCGTCCCATTCCTCGAGCAACGAAAAGTTCTCGATGATGTCGGCCATCGATGGCGCGATCGCGACGAACTGGTCCATCGGTTTACCTCTGCCGGCGATGAGCCCGGTAGGCTCGTTGACATGGATCAATTCAAGCAAGCTTCGTACCGGATGCGAAAGCTGCGCTGGCAGCCTGAATTCGTGCCGCGTCATTCGGCGGCGGGGCAGACATTGTTTTATTTCGAACAGGAACGGGGGCGGACGACGCGTGTCACATTGTGATGTCGGCTTTGCAACATCGCCGTATTGCGTGGCTATCTATTTCAAAAGACGCCGATTTTTGCGCCTGATCGGCGCTGGCATGGTCGTTGCAAAACTCTTACGCGAAAGGCGCGGGTGCTGATCTCTGCTGTCGCGAAGACGCGAACGCAAGCCACTGCTCCGCGGGAGACGAACGAGGCAACAGGAAGATCGAGGACAACAGCAATGAGTCTCGCCACGACGCAGAGTGTCGCTGAAATCAAGGCCCGCAACAAGGAGCTCATCGCGGAGGTCCTGAAGGTCTATCCGGAGAAGACCGCCAAGAAGCGCGCCAAGCACCTCAACGTGCACGAATCCGGCAAGTCGGATTGCGGCGTCAAGTCCAACCTCAAATCCATCCCCGGCGTGATGACCATCCGCGGCTGCGCCTATGCGGGCTCGAAAGGCGTGGTCTGGGGGCCGATCAAGGACATGATCCATATCAGCCATGGCCCGGTCGGTTGCGGTCAGTACTCATGGGCGGCGCGTCGCAACTACTACATCGGCACGACCGGCATCGACACCTTCGTGACCATGCAGTTCACCTCCGATTTCCAGGAAAAGGACATCGTGTTCGGCGGCGACAAGAAGCTCGCCAAGATCATCGACGAGATCCAGGAGCTGTTTCCGCTCAACAACGGCATCACCATCCAGTCGGAATGCCCGATCGGCCTGATCGGCGACGACATCGAGGCGGTGTCGAAGGTGAAGTCGAAGGAATATGACGGCAAGACCATCGTGCCCGTCCGCTGCGAGGGCTTCCGCGGCGTGTCGCAATCGCTCGGGCACCACATCGCCAACGACGCGGTGCGGGACTGGGTGTTCGACAAGGTCAAGCCGGACGCCAAGCCGAGCTTCGAGCCGACCCCTTACGATATCGCGATCATCGGCGACTACAACATCGGCGGCGACGCCTGGTCGTCACGCATCCTGCTCGAAGAAATGGGCCTGCGCGTGATCGCACAATGGTCCGGCGACGGCTCGCTTGCCGAGCTCGAGGCGACACCGAAGGCCAAGCTCAACGTCCTGCACTGCTACCGCTCGATGAACTACATCTCCCGCCACATGGAAGAGAAGTTCGGTATTCCCTGGTGCGAGTACAACTTCTTCGGTCCCTCCAAGATCGCGGAATCGCTGCGCAAGATCGCCGGCTATTTCGACGACAAGATCAAGGAAGGTGCCGAGCGGGTGATCGCGAAATATCAGCCGCTGATGGATGCGGTGATCGCCAAGTACCGGCCGCGGCTGGAGGGCAAGACCGTGATGCTGTTCGTCGGCGGCTTGCGCCCACGGCACGTCATCGGGGCCTATGAGGACCTCGGCATGGAGGTGGTCGGCACCGGCTACGAGTTCGGCCACAATGACGACTATCAGCGCACTGCCCAGCATTATGTCAAGGACGGCACGCTGATCTACGATGACGTCACCGGCTACGAGTTCGAGCGCTTTGTCGAGAAGATCCAGCCGGACCTGGTCGGCTCCGGCATCAAGGAAAAGTACGTCTTCCAGAAGATGGGTGTGCCGTTCCGCCAGATGCACTCCTGGGACTATTCGGGTCCGTATCACGGCTATGACGGGTTTGCGATTTTCGCTCGCGACATGGACATGGCGATCAATTCGCCGATCTGGAAGAAGACCAAGGCGCCCTGGAAGAACGTTCCGAAGCAGACGCTGCTGGCTGCCGAATAGCCGGACACCGGCCCGGCTCTCGGCAAGAGAGCCGGCGCCGCCATCGATCACGAGATTTGAAAGGGTACTACCATGGCGCAGAATGCAGAGCACGTGCTCGATCATTTCGAGCTGTTCCGCGGTCCGGAATACCAGCAGATGCTGGCCAACAAGAAGAAGCTGTTCGAGAATCCCCGCGATCCCCAAGAGGTCGAGCGCATCCGTGAATGGGCCAAGACGCCCGAATATCGCGAAAAGAACTTTGCGCGCGAGGCGCTGACCGTGAATCCGGCCAAGGCCTGCCAGCCGCTCGGCGCCGTCTTCGTCGCGGTTGGGTTCGAGGGCACGATCCCCTTCGTCCACGGCTCGCAGGGGTGCGTCGCGTACTATCGCAGCCATCTGTCGCGGCACTTCAAGGAGCCGAGTTCCTGCGTATCCTCGTCCATGACCGAAGACGCTGCGGTGTTCGGCGGCCTGAACAACATGATCGACGGGCTTGCCAACACCTACAACATGTACAAGCCCAAGATGATCGCGGTCTCCACCACCTGCATGGCGGAAGTGATCGGTGACGACCTCAACGCCTTCATCAAGACGGCGAAGGAGAAGGGCTCGGTGCCCGCTGAATACGACGTGCCGTTCGCTCACACGCCCGCTTTCGTCGGCAGCCACGTCACCGGCTACGACAACGCCATGAAGGGCATCCTGGAGCATTTCTGGGACGGCAAGGCCGGCACGGCGCCGAAGCTCGAGCGCAAGGCCAATGACAAGGTGAACTTCATCGGCGGCTTTGACGGCTACACTGTCGGCAATATCCGAGAGATCAAGCGCATCTTCGGACTGATGGGCATCGATTGCACCATTCTCGGCGACAATTCAGAGGTGTTCGACACCCCGACCGACGGCGAGTTCCGCATGTATGACGGCGGCACCACGCTGGAGGACGCTGCCAACGCGGTCCACGCCAAGGCGACGATATCCATGCAGCAATGGTGCACGGAAAAGACGCTGCCGTTCATCGCAGCCCACGGCCAGGAAGTGGTGGCTTTCAACCATCCGGTCGGCGTCTCCGCGACTGACGAAGTGCTGATGGCGCTGTCGCGCATCACGGGCAAGGAAATCCCGGAGGAGCTGGCACGCGAACGCGGCCGTCTGGTCGATGCGATGGCCGATTCCGGTGCGCACATCCATGGCAAGAAGTTCGCGATCTATGGCGATCCCGATCTCTGCTATGGCCTCGCAGCATTCCTGCTCGAACTCGGCGCGGAGCCGACCCATGTGCTGGCGACCAACGGCAACAAGCACTGGGAAGAGAAGATGCAGGCGCTGTTTGCCAGCTCGCCGTTCGGGGCGAACTGCCATGCCTATCCGGGCAAGGATCTCTGGCACATGCGCTCGCTGCTGTTCACCGAGCCGGTCGACTTCCTGATCGGCAACACCTACGGCAAATATCTCGAGCGCGACACCGGAACGCCTTTGATCCGGATCGGCTTCCCGATCTTCGATCGCCACCACCATCACCGCTATCCGGTCTGGGGCTATCAGGGCGGGATGAACGTCTTGGTGAAGATCCTCGACAAGATCTTCGACGAGATCGACAAGAACACCAACGTTCCGGCCAAGACCGACTACAGCTTCGACATCATCCGTTGATGAGCACAAGGACCATCGCCGGCCTGGCAACCGCCTGGCCGGCGATGGAGGCGGCGCGGCTTTGGGCCGATCTACGGCAACACCTCGGTTGAGAGGAGAAACAGATGAGTTCGCTTTCCGCCACGATCCAGGACGTCTTCAACGAGCCGGGCTGCGGCAAGAACGCGAACAAGACCGAGGCCGAGCGCAAGAAGGGCTGCACCAAGCAGCTGCAGCCGGGCGGGGCGGCCGGCGGCTGCGCCTTCGACGGCGCCAAGATCGCGCTGCAGCCCTTCACCGACGTCGCCCACCTCGTGCACGGCCCGATCGCCTGCGAGGGCAATTCCTGGGACAACCGCGGTGCGGCGTCCTCCGGCTCCAGCATCTGGCGCACCGGCTTTACCACCGACATGAACGAAACCGACATCGTGTTCGGCGGCGAGAAGCGGCTCTACAAGGCGATCAAGGAGATCATCGAGAAATACGATCCGCCGGCGATCTTCGTCTATCAGACCTGCGTTCCCGCCATGATCGGCGACGACATCAACGCGGTCTGCAAGGCAGCGTCGCAAAAACTCGGCAAGCCCGTGATACCCGTCAATTCACCCGGCTTTGTCGGCCCGAAGAACCTCGGCAACAAGCTCGCGGGCGAAGCGCTGCTCGATCATGTCATCGGCACCGTCGAGCCGGACTATACCACGCCCTACGACATCAACCTGATCGGCGAATACAACCTGTCCGGCGAGTTGTGGCAGGTGAAACCGCTGTTCGACGAGCTCGGCATCCGCATCTTGTCCTGCATCTCGGGCGACGGCAAATACCGCGAGGTCGCCTCGTCGCACCGGGCGCGGGCTGCGATGATGGTGTGCTCGAAGGCGATGATCAATGTCGCGCGCAAGATGGAGGAGCGCTACGGCATTCCGTTCTTCGAGGGTTCGTTCTATGGCATCCAGGATTCCAGCGACTCGTTGCGCGAGATCGCACGGCTCCTGATCGAACGGGGCGCGCCCGCCGAGTTGATGGAGCGGACGGAGGCCGTCATCGCCCGTGAAGAGGCGCGCGCCTGGGCTGCGATCGAGCCGTACAAGCCGCGCTTCAACGGCAAGAAGGTGTTGCTGATCACCGGCGGCGTCAAATCCTGGTCAGTGGTGGCCGCGTTGCAGGAAGCCGGGCTAGAACTGGTCGGCACCAGCGTCAAGAAGTCCACCAGGGAGGACAAGGAACGCATCAAGGAGCTGATGGGGCAGGACGCCCATATGATCGACGACATGACGCCGCGCGAAATGTACAAGATGCTGAAGGACGCCAAAGCGGACATCATGCTGTCCGGCGGCAAGTCGCAGTTCGTCGCGCTGAAAGCGGCGATGCCTTGGCTCGACATCAATCAGGAGCGCTGCCACGCCTATATGGGCTATGTCGGCATGGTGAAGTTGGTCGAGGAGATCGACAAGGCGCTGTTCAATCCGATGTGGCAGCAGCTGCGGACGCCGGCGCCGTGGGACAATGACGGCGACAGCTGGCAGGCCAAGGCAATGGCGCAAATGGACGCGCAGGCCGCAGAGATTGCTGCCGATCCCGTTCTGGCCGAAACGAACCGCCGCGCCAAGAGGATCTGCTTCTGCAAACAGGTCGACCTTGGCACCATTGAAGATGCGATTCGGAGGCATGGGCTGGCCAGCGTCGATGCCGTCAAGCAGCACACCAACGCCTCCGGCGGCTGCGGCGCCTGCAAGGGACGGGTCGAGGACATCCTGGCTGCGATGCCGATCCCAGAGCCGACCACCATGCTGCAAGCTGCGGAATAGCCGCCATGGCCATCGTCACCACGCCAAAGAAAGCCTGTGCGGTCAATCCGCTGAAGATGAGCCAGCCGATCGGCGGTGCCTTCGCCTTCATGGGACTGCGCGGCGCCATGCCGCTCCTGCACGGCTCGCAGGGTTGCACATCCTTTGGCCTCACGCTGTTCGTGCGGCATTTCAAGGAGGCCGTGCCGCTGCAGACCACCGCCATGAGCGAGGTCGCGACCGTGCTCGGCGGCTATGAGAATGTCGAGCAGGCCATTCTCAACATTTATAACCGCACCAAGCCGGAGATCATCGGCATCTGCTCGACCGGCGTCACCGAAACCAAGGGCGACGACGTCGACGGCTTCATCCGGTTGATCCGCGAAAAGCATCCGCAGCTCGCAAGAGTCCCACTGGTCTATGTCTCGACGCCGGATTTCAAGGATGCGTTCCAGGACGGCTGGGAAAAGACCGTGGTGCGAATGGTCGAAGGGCTGGTGGAGACGCCGGCCGCGGACGTCGTGCGCGATCCGGCGCGGGTGAATGTGCTCCCCGGATGTCATCTCACGCCTGGGGACCTCGATGAGATCAGGACTATCGTGGAGGATTTCGGCCTGAAGCCGTCGTTCCTTCCTGATCTCGCGGGCTCGCTGGACGGCCATATCCCCGATGAATTCACGCCGACCACGATCGGCGGCATCGGCGTCGACGAGATCGCAACCATGGGTCAGGCCTCATGGACCATCGCGATCGGTGCGCAGATGCAGCGGGCGGCGGAGACGATGCAGGCCAGGACCGGCGTCCCGTTCCGCCTCTTCGAGCGGCTGTGCGGCTTGCTGCCCAATGACCAGTTCATGTCGTTCCTCAGCGAGATCAGCGGCCGGCCCGTGCCACTTAAATACCGGCGCCAGCGCGGTCAGCTCGCCGACGCCATGCTGGACGCGCATTTCCACATCGGCGGCCGCAGGCTTGCGATCGGCGCGGAGCCCGATCTGCTGTTCGATTTATCCAGCATGCTGCATGAGATGGGCGCACAGGTGGCGGCTGCCGTGACGACGACGCAATCGCCGGTGCTGGAGCGGATCAAGATCGATGAGGTGCTGATCAGCGATCTCGAGGATCTCGAGGAGCGCGCCAAGGCGAGGGATTGCGACCTTCTGATCACGCATTCACATGGCCGGCAGGCGGCGGCGCGGCTGAACATTCCGTTCTACCGGGCGGGCTTTCCGATGTTCGATCGGCTCGGGGCAGGGCACCTTCTGTCGGTCGGCTATCGCGGCACCCGAAACCTGATCTTCGATATCGCCAATCTCGTCATTGCCGATCGCGAGCAAAACCATCAGCCGACGCTGGATAGCTGGCGGACCACCGACGCCGGCCTGCAGGTCAGACCGCCGCAGTTGCACTGACGCGGGACAGCACAGAGAGGTCGCTTCCGATGAAGGTCGCATTCGCCACCCAGGACTTGAAACGTGTCGATGCCCATTTCGGCTGGGCCAAGAACATCGCCATCTACGACATCAATCCCGACGGGCACAAATTCGTCGAGGCGATCCAGTTCGACGGCGATCTCAGGGAAGACGGCAACGAGGACAAGCTCGCGCCCAAGATCGAGGCGATCAAGGACTGCGCCATCCTCTATGTTGCCGCGATCGGCGGCTCGGGTGCCGCACGGGTGGTCGCCAACAATATCCATCCCATGAAGGTCAACCAACCCGAGGACATCCTGAGCCTGGTCGAGAAGCTCGAAGGCGTCCTGAAGGGGACGCCGCCGCCCTGGCTGCGCAAGGCCCTGGCCAAGGGCCAGGAGCGCAGCCTCGATTTCGATGAGTGAGGACCAGATGGCCGAAGCCGCAGACCTAGTTCAACCCGATAGCGCGCTCGACGCGCCCTTTGTCCGGGAGCTCGTCAAGATCTGGCGCGCCCAGGACAGCCACGGCGCCTGGGAGAGCAAGAGCGATTTCGATCTGCTCGAGCCTTACATCCTGGACAAGGAGAAGCGCCGGGCCTTGCCGATCGTAGGCGATCCCGACCCTGATACGATCTGGCGGCTGGAGCTGTTCTTCAACGCGGTCGCGCTCTCGATCGAGAAGGCGACGGGGGTGATGATCCAGCCGATGCTGAAGATGCATCACGAAGGCTTTGGCCGCATGGTGCTGATCGGCGGGCGGTTGATCGTCGTTAACAAGCAGCTGCGCGATGTCCATCGCTTCGGCTTCGACAATCTCGCCAAGCTCGCCGCCGAGGGCGACAAATACGTCAACGGCGGCGTCGAGATGATCCAGAAATTCCCCGACGTGGCGAACTATTGAGGCTGACATGAGCGATCTCGAAACCCTGAAAACGGAAATCAAGAAGCTGTCGGCCAAGGCGACCCAGGCCAAGATGGATTTGCACGACCTGTCCGAAGAGTTGCCGATCAATTGGACCACGATCATGAGCGTGGCCCAGAAAGCGCATGACGCCTTTGCCGAGCTCGAGCGCAAGCGCGAGGACTTGAAGACGCTGGAAAAGGCCTGAGCAGCAGGACGGAACATGTCGACTGCAACGCGCGATGGGCGCAACTGGACACCCGATTACCTGGTCTCGATCGATCCGAAGAAGTGCATCGGCTGCGGCCGCTGCTTCAAGGTGTGCGGCCGCGATGTCATGACGCTGAAGGGCATCAACGACGAGGGCGATCTGATCGACCTCGATGACGACGAGGACGAAGAGGTCGAGAAGAAGGTCATGGTGATGAATGACGAAGGCGCCTGCATCGGCTGCGGCGCCTGCGCCCGGGTCTGCCCGACCAACTGCCAGACTCACGCGCCGGCGGCTGCGGAAGCGGCTTGACGGATTGTGGGAGGCGGGTGGCGAAATTGTAGGGCGGGCAAAGGCGCTGAAGCGCCGTGCCCACCATCTATCTCGATGACGCCGACCAATGGTGGCCACGCTGCGCTCTGCCCACCCTACGGTCCTTCTTAGGAATCTTAAGAATTTATTCAATCCCCTGTTCGCGGGCCTTCCTCATCGCAGCGATACGAAATCGCTCGTTGATAGCAACTGGATTGGCGAGGATCTCCGACTCAGCCCTGCTGAACGCACTATTGACGATATCGGCTTCCGCTTGCGTCAGCGGGACCCGGCCGGCGATGTGCGTGGCGTCTGGCACCGCAGCCCAGATTGCGCGCCGGTTTGGATGCGCCTTCACCTCGATGAGCTCGAAAGCCTCCAGCTTGCCGTCGAGGCAGATGGCGAGCCCGACCACTTCGAGGCGCCGCCCGTCTGCCGTGGTCTTGACCAATGTCGTCATGGCAGTCAAGGAATCATCGGCATGGCAAAGCCCGGCCGCGGATGGCTGTCGTAATACTCGGGGCGCTCCGGCCAGCCGCCCTCGGCGTCGAATCGGAACGAAACGATCTTCACCGGGGCGCCCTGCGAGCAGGATACTTCGGCAAACTTGACCTCGCGATTACCGGGGCCTGCCGAAAAGTCCGCAACCGTGGTGCCGTCGGCCCGGCGGGCGCGTGCAAACCCGGGTGTGCCGACGCTGACCCCGGCAACGGAGTTGGCGGCGAACACCGGCGTCTCCTTGCCCTCCGCCGCAGGACCGAATGCCGGCGTGGCAAAGGTGAACGTCGCCAGGACTTCGCTGCGATCGACCGCATGGTCGGCGCTGATTGGACGCGCGACCGAATAGACGGTCAACGTGCCACCATCGAGCAACGCCTTGATGTCATCAAGCGAACAGCCGGCGAATTCGGCCGCAACGTTCATGCGTATCTCCATTCCTGAATGTGCCGCTAGGAAGACATCAAATTCCGTGCCAAAACGAGCAGCGCGTTTTCAACGCTTCCGACAGGCTTTACGCGCGAATTTCGCAGCTTGGCGCATGCCTTGTCCGTGAGCCGGTGCGGTCGCGACGCCCTCCACGTCGGATTTCGTACAAGAGGCCGCTTCCTGCGGTTTGCGCGATTCTTGCAGGGCTTGAGGAGGTAGCGACAGAAGGCCTTTGTCATGACTGAGGAAAGCACCGCGCCGGATACCGCCTACGCCATCTGCGGCTTCAATGACATTCCGAGCCGCCGCGCAGTCGGCTTTCACTTGGTGATCCAGGATGAGGACGGCACGCATCGGCCCTGGCCAATCATCGTGGTCCGCTGGGGCAAGCAAGTGTTCGGCTATCTCAACCGATGCCCACACAACGACGTCAATCTCGACTGGGAGCGGAACCAATTCCTGGATCCGAACGGACTGCGGCTGATGTGCGGCAAGCACGGCTCGAGCTTCGAGATCGGCACCGGCCGCTGCGTCGACGGCCCGTGCAAGGGCAGCGGCCTCACGCCGGTTGCGCTTGCCGTGCTCGACGGCGACATCTGCGTGACCGGCGTGACATTGGTCGAGGATGACCAGAACTCGCCGGAAGAAGGCTGAAGCCGGGCCGGGCGCTCAGACCGGCCGGTTCTCGTTGCGGTTCTTCACGGGCTCCATCTTGGCGAGCCCCTCCTCATAGCTGATCTCGGCATAATCGGCATCCACGCCCTTCGCGGCGTCCAGTAGATAGTCGAGCTTGCCGGCGGTATCGAGCTTCTTGATGTCGTTCTTGTCGACACTGACCAGGTCGAGCATCTCCTTCCACACGGTGGATTCGTCGCAAGGCAGCACATGGAAGGTGATGTTGCCGAGCTTGGTGCGGTATTTCGCGAGCAGGTCGATATTGTTGCAGAACATGAAGTAGCTGCCGTCAGGGCTCAATGCACCATCGAGCACGGTTGCGACATCGGCGAGATAGGCAAAGGAATGCAGGTAACCGGCCAGCACGGGGATCGTGTTTTCGCCCTCCTGCGCGACCGTCAGCACCTGCTCGATCGAATAGTCCGGCGGCCGCTTTTCATCGGCGACCTGGGTCTGGAATTTCAGCGCAATATCGCCGCGAAAGCCGAACCGCCCAGGTTTCGTCGTCTCGCTCTTGAGCACGGCGTTGAGGAGGCGCCCCTCTTTGTCCAGCCGGCCAAGCGCGGTGTTCTCGATTGTAGTCATTCGTCGTCCTCGATTGTGACAATCACCGGACGTGTTTGCCGGCCAGGCCAGTGATGCAAATTTTCTGCCGCCGCACCGGCGCAGCCGAACACGCTGCCATCCGTGCATTTTTTTTGAGAGCAGCCCGATCAGACGCCGGCGTCCGCGAGGCGCTTGTCGGAAACCCGACAAGCGTCCGAAAGCCAACAGGGGTGGTTTGGAAAGGCCAACATTATCAAATGCCTATTGGCTGGCATGCGATTTGCCAATTCCTCTCGCAACGGACGAAGGACATGAAGGGTGAGCCATGATCAACCTGACGGACAGCGCGGTGAATGCAGTCAAGAGCGCGATTTCAACATCGGCGCAGCCGGCGAGCGGGCTGCGCATCATGGTCGAAGCGGGCGGCTGCGCCGGGTTCAAATACATGATGGGCCTCGCCGATGAAGCCAAGCCCGACGACACCGTGATCGAGCGCGACGGCGTCAAGGTGTTCGTCGACAACAAGAGCCACGAGCACTTGGCCGGTACCACCATCGACTTCGTGGTCGCGCTGGAGGGATCAGGCTTCACCTTCGACAATCCCAATGCCCGCTCGAGCTGCTCCTGCGGCAAGTCCTTCAGCTGATCAAGAGAGATACAAGCGCATGCTGGTTGAAACCGGAGATTTGAAACAACTGCCGGCCGTCGAACAAGATCGCGAGCAGGTCATTCGCGCCGTGATCGACGAGGTCAGGCCCAACCTGCAGCGCGACGGCGGCGACTGCCAGCTGGTCGAGATCGATGGCAACAAGATCATGGTCAAGCTGACCGGCGCCTGCGTGTTCTGCAAGCTGGCAGGCGCTACGGTCGAAGGCATTCAGGCGCGGCTGATCGAAAGGCTCGGCGAGTTCGTCCGCCTGATTCCGGTTGCCGGCCCGGCCAAGCCGCGGCCGAGCTGAACGAGGCGCGGAGTGATCTATCTCGACAACAATGCGACGACGCGCACGGATCCTGCCGTGGTCGACGCGATGTTGCCGTTTTTCTCCGAGCAGTTCGGCAATGCCTCCTCATCCCACGCCTTCGGCAGCGAGGTCGCGGGCGCAATCCGTCAGGCGCGACGCAGCCTGCAGGCGCTATTGGGGGCAGCGTTCGATCATGAGATCGTCTTTACCTCCGGCGGCACCGAATCCAACAACACTGCCATCCTGTCAGCGCTCGCGACCCAGGACGGCCGGAACGAGATCGTGACCACCGCGGTCGAACATCCGGCTGTCTTGGCGCTGGTCGAGCAGCTCGCAAGCAGCGAAATCAAGACGCACCTGATCCCGGTTGACTCACTCGGCCGGCTCGACATCGAGGCGTTTCGCCACGCACTCGGGCCGCGCACGGCGATCGCCTCCGTGATGTGGGCGAACAACGAGACCGGAACGCTTTTTCCAATCGCATTCCTCGCCAAAATGGCGCGCGCCGCCGGCGCGCTGTTTCATACCGATGCCGTCCAGGCCGTGGGCAAGGTGCCGATCGACCTGAAGGACAGCGAGATCGACATGCTGTCGCTGTCCGGACACAAGCTGCATGGTCCCAAGGGTATCGGCGCGCTTTACCTGCGCAAGGGGACCAGGTTCAAGCCACTGATCTCCGGCGGGCCACAGGAGCGCAGGCGCCGCGGCGGCACGGAGAATGTGCCTGCCATCGTGGGCCTAGGGAAAGCCGCCGAGCTCGCGGCGGCTGCTCTTCAGGTCGAGCGGGGTCGGGTCAGCGCCTTGCGCGATCGCCTGGAGCAGGGCGTGTTGCGACTCGGCCAATGCGTCGCGCTGGGCGACATCCGCAATCGCCTGCCCAACACCGCCAATATCGCGTTCGCTCATCTCGAAGGTGAAGCTATCGTCCATCGCCTCAACCGCGCCGGCATTGCCGCCTCGCTGGGCTCGGCCTGCAGCTCGGGCTCGATGGAGCCTTCGCATGTGCTGCGCGCCATGAACGTGTCGGCGGAGTGCCTGCGGGGCGCCGTGCGGTTCTCATTGTCGCGCGAGACCACGCCAGAGGAAATCCACCGGACCGTGCGCGAGCTGTCAGACATTGTCCCCGGCCTGCGAACGATGTCGCAGGAGAAGGCGGCGCCACTTTCTCATTCGTCCCGATCCACGGAGTTGATCTCATGAAAGTTATGATCCGGCGCTCTCCGGAGGCGGGCCTGTCGATCTATGTGCCGAAGAAGGATCTCGAGGAGCCGATCGTGGAATCCGAGCATGAGACCCTGTGGGGCGGCTGGATCAAGATCGCCAATGGCTGGGTGCTCGACCTGCCGCAGATGGCAAGCGACACGCGTCTGCCGATCACGATCAATGCCAGGAAGCGCGGCGAGGAGGATGACGAGCGATGAACGCCATTCCCAAGATCGATTTTGTGAGCGCAGCGGATGCCGAGGCGACGCTCGCCGCCGTCGCCGCACGGCTGCGAGAGGGCCACGTCGTGCCCTACCTCGGACCCGGTCTCGCCGAGCTGTCGAAGCCGGATGTCCCGATGACGCCGGAGGCGCTGGCCGCGTTCTTCGGCACCAAGGTCGCGCTGCCGCGACGCACCAGGGGCAATGCTTGGGCGTCGGCCCAGCACATCGAGAGCAACAAGCACCGCTCGACCGTGACGGCACTGATGGCGCAAGCCTTCGGCTCGCCGGTCGCGGCGACCGCGCTGCACCGGCATCTCGCCGAGATGCGGCTGCCGATGATCATCGACACCTGGTATGACGGCGCCATGCGTTCGGCGCTGGAAGGCCGCGACAATTGGGGCGAAGTCCAGGGCATCACCCGCGCCGGGATTGGCGAGGACCGCTGGTATCGCTTCTACGACGGGCAAGGAAAAGAAGTCGATCGTGCCGCAGCAAAGGACTGGACGACGCTCCTTTACAAGCCGCACGGCAGCGTCGTGCCTACGAAGAACTTCCTGATCTCCGACGCCGACTATGTCGAAGTCCTGACCGAGATCGACATCCAGACCCCGATTCCCGACATCGTCAAGGAGAGACGAACAGGCCGAAACTTCCTCTTCATCGGCTGCCGTTTCAACGACCAGCTGCTGCGGACCTACGCGCGGCAGATCAGCAAGCGGTCGGCGGATGCGCATTATGCGCTGGTCGAGCCCGACGCGCTTTCCAAGAATGAGCTGCGCTTCCTGGTCGAGCAGGGCTTGACGCCGCTGGCGGTTGCGCTGCCGCGTGCAGTGGAAATCCTGCTCGCAAGCTGAGACGTTGTCCTCGCATCTTGACAGACGCGCAGCGTTCGCGCCACGCGTTACATTCGCATGTCAATAGGCAGCACGGAAGAAGCACATCACGACTGATGTCGGGGTCGCGACGCCTGTCATATTTCGAACATTTCCAAACACCGCAACGCCGGCGCCTTGAATTGAAGTCGTATCAAGGAGTGCAGCTAACTCCTTGAGCTTAGCCGCAAATGTCGACGGCGCCGATCATGGCATATGAGTTGCTAATCGTTCTCCATGACGCGGTCTCGCATGGAGAACTGAACATGGACAGCCTGGCGCAGCACGAAATCACCTCGGGGAATGCCGTCGACGTCGGCGAGATCATGCAGGCGATTGCCGAGCACAAGGGTTGCGGCACCTCGGGCGGCAGCGGCAAGGCGAGCTGCGGGTCGGCGGCGGGGCAGGGCGACCTGCCGACCGAAATCTGGGAGAAGGTCAAGAACCATCCCTGCTACAGCGAAGAGGCGCATCATCATTACGCCCGCATGCATGTCGCGGTCGCACCCGCCTGCAACATCCAGTGCAACTACTGCAATCGCAAATATGACTGCGCCAACGAATCCCGGCCGGGCGTCGTCAGCGAGAAGCTCACGCCGGAGCAGGCGGCAAAGAAGGTGCTGGCGGTCGCCTCGACCATTCCGCAGATGACCGTGCTCGGCATCGCCGGCCCCGGCGATCCCCTGGCGAACCCGGAAAAAACCTTCAAGACCTTCGAGCTGGTGGCGCAGACCGCACCCGACATTAAGCTGTGCCTGTCGACCAATGGCCTGGCATTGCCTGATCATGTCGACACCATCGCCCGCTTCAACGTCGACCATGTCACCATCACCATCAACATGGTCGACCCCGAGATCGGCGCCAAGATCTATCCGTGGATCTTCTACAAGCACAAGCGCTACACCGGGGTGGAGGCCGCGAAGATCCTGACAGATCGCCAGCTGCAGGGGCTTGAGATGCTGACCGAGCGCGGCATTCTCTGCAAGATCAACTCGGTGATGATCCCCGGCGTCAATGACCAGCACCTCGTCGAGGTCAACAGAGCCGTCAAGTCCCGGGGTGCCTTCCTGCACAACATCATGCCGCTGATCTCCGCGCCCGAGCACGGCACCGTGTTCGGGCTCAACGGCCAGCGTGGCCCGACCGCGCAGGAGCTGAAGGCGTTGCAGGATTCCTGCGAAGGCGAGATGAACATGATGCGGCATTGCCGGCAGTGCCGTGCTGATGCCGTCGGCTTGCTCGGCGAGGACCGCAGCGCGGAGTTCACCACCGAGAAGATCATGGAAATGGAGGTCAAATACGACCTCGAGACGCGCCAGGCCTATCAGGCCAAGGTCGAGGAGGAACGCGTCGCCAAGGTCGCCGCCAAGCAGGAGGAGCTTGCCGATCTTGCCGGCGAGAGCAGCGACATCAAGCTGCTGGTTGCCGTGGCGACCAAAGGCTCGGGCCTCATCAACGAGCATTTCGGACACGCAAAGGAATTCCAGGTCTACGAACTCTCGACGTCCGGTGCCAAATTCGTCGGCCACCGCCGCGTCGATCTCTATTGCCAGGGCGGCTATGGCGAGGAAGACAGTCTTGCGACCATCATCCGCGCCATCAACGACTGTCACGCCGTGTTCGTGGCCAAAATCGGCGGTTGCCCGAAGAGCGATCTTGTTCAGGCCGGCATCGAGCCGGTCGACCAGTACGCCCACGAGTTCATCGAGAAATCGGCGATCGCCTGGTTCAAATCCTATCTCGACAAGGTCAACAGCGGGGAGATCCAGCACGTCGAGCGTGGCGACGCGGCGATCCGTCAGGGCGCGCTGATTTCAGCCGCCTAAGAATTCATGGAGACGATCAATGCCGTTCAAGATCATAGCCTCGCAGTGCACCAGCTGCTCCGCCTGCGAGCCCGAATGCCCGAATGTCGCGATCTTCGAGAAGGGCGGGACATTCGTGATCGATCCCAAGAAATGCACCGAATGCATCGGCTATTTCGACGAGCCGCAGTGTGTGGCCGTGTGCCCCGTCGACAACACTTGCGTCGTGGATGCGTCGCTGCCGCGCTATCAGCCGCGGGCCTAAAGGGAGAGATCAATGAATTTCACACTGACCCCGGCTGCGGAAAAATTCATCCGCTTCATGCTTCGCGCGGACGGCGCGGCGGGCTCGGGCTTCCGACTCGCCGTCACTCCGGGCGGATGTTCTGGCCTGTCGGCCGATATCGCTGTCGCCGCCACGCCAGCTCCTGGCGAAGCGATCGTCGAGCGCAACGGGCTCAAGCTGTTCCTGAACGCGGAAAGCCGGCTTCTGCTCGATGGCGTCACCATCGATTTCGCTGACAGCGCCGCCCACACCGGCCTGGTGTTCAATGACCCGAAGCAGGTGTGCTGCTCGAGCCAGCCAGGCAGAAGCACGCATTAGACCGGAACACGCCGATGACTCCTGATGTGCAGGACAATCCGCTGTCGGCCGCAGAGGGGGCGCTGATCGCGCATTCGCTGCTCGGTGAGAGCCTGCCGCCGGAAGCCGAGGACCATCTCTGGCAGGCCGGGCTGTCCTACCATCTGGATGAGATTGCGGAGAGGCATCTGCACGAAGCCGAGGTGCTGGCGCCCGGGCATGCCGCGGTGCTGATCGGGCTCTATCGCTTCTATTTCTACAAGGGGCGGCTCAAGGAGGCGCTCGAGATCGCGGAACGCTGCATCGCGAAGGCGGCGCAAGAGAATGGGCTTGCGAGTGATTGGCGTCTGGTCGCGGCGAGTGACGCGCCTTTCGGCCATTACGAGAACATCCTGCCGCGTTTCTTTCTGTTCTCGCTCAAAGGCTACGCCTACCTGCAGATGCGGCTCGACCGCCTGGAAGAGGGACGGCAGGCCGCGGCCAAGCTCTTGGAGCTGGACCCCTCCGACAAGATCGGCGCCAAGGTCCTGCTCGACGTGCTCTCGCGGATGGGGCAGGACGATGAGTGACGACATCGACGAGGCCCGGGACTGGAGAGGTAACGAGGTCGATTGCGTCGCCTGCGCGCATGTCGAGCTCAGAAACGCAGGCGGTTGCCGGTTGATGCATGCCTGTGTCAACGACCGCTATGCCCGCCGCATCGACCGCTTCTTCAACTGGCATCCGGAGCTGGCGGACGGCTATGTCGCTCATCCGCATTTCGAGGTGCGCGCGATCGCCGCCAAGCACGCCAATCTGTTTGTGTTGCCGCCGCTGCTCGATGACCCAGAGGAAACCGTCCGCTGGAATGCGGCACGCCGCCTGCCCAAGCGCTTCGTGTTGCGGCTGCGCAACGATCCGCATCGGGAGGTGCGAATACGCGTAGCGACCCTGCTCGAGGGCGAGGAGCTGCTGCCGATGGTGGCGGATCAGGACTACTACGTTCGCCTGGTGGTTGCCCGTCGCATTGCGCCGGCGCTGCTCGGCCGCCTGATGACGGACGAGGAGGTGGAGGTGCGCCGCGTTGTTGCGCGCCGCATTCCCTATGACTGGCTGCTCGGCATGGCCACGGACGCCGATGCGACGGTTCGTATCGAGGTCGCGAAACGGCTGTCCCCGAATTCGCTCGCCGTGCTCCGCCGCGACCCGGATTGGCGCGTCCGCTACGAGGTTGCGAGCCGGATCGCAGCCGGCGAACTGGCCGGCCTCACCGAGGACCAGGACAGCATGGTCCAGGAAGTGGCCCGCGCCCGCGTGGCCGTCAGGCCCGAGCGGCCGAGAGGGAGTGGCGCATGAGCAATATCGTTCGCGACAGCGACGTGGTCGAACTGAGCGGCCCGCCATTCTTCAGCTTTGGCGAGAAGGTCCGCGCCAAGCGCACCATCCGCAACGACGGCACCTATGCCGGCAAGGAGATCGGCGACATCCTGGCCAAGAAGGGCGAGGTCGGCTACGTCGTCTCCATCGGCACCTTCCTGCAGCAGTTCTACATCTATGGCATCGAGTTTCTCGAAAGCGGCAACCGGGTCGGAATGAAGCGCAAGGAGCTCGATCCGGTCAATGCGCGCGACGAGCTCGAGGACCTGCCGTTGCCCGAGGAGGCCGCACCATGATCGAGCCGAGGCTGCCGAAGTACCAATGGGGCCAGCGCGTGAAGGCCGCGATCGACCTGCGCAACGACGGCTCGTTCCCCGATGCGCCGACCGATGGACTCCTGGTCGGGGTCGGCGGCATCGGCGAAATCGTCCAGGTCGGAACGCATACCGAAGCCAACCTGCCGGTCTATCTCGTCGAATTCGGCGAGCGGCTGGTGGTCGGTTGTTTTGAAGAAGAGATCACGCCGCTCTAGGGAAGCGATGCAGGATGAATGCCGCGGTGCTGAAGAGACCGGTCGGGATGCCCGCCCATCCCAACGAGCTCGACCTCAAGCGCATCGAACGGGCGCTTGCTGCGCGCAAGCGCTATCGGTACGTCTCGCCCGACGTCAGGGCGGTCACCGGCGGCTATCTGATCCAGAGCCCATGCTGCTCGCGCAATATCGACGCGGACGGCGGCGTGATCGATATCGCGCTGCTGCACCACGACGCCATGGGCGGCACCTGGAAGCTGTTTTGCAAGGATCACAAGCGCGGAACCTGGGAGTTTCATAGCGTCCATCAGCGGCTGAATTCGGCCACCGACGAGCTGAACGCCGATCTCGAGCGGGTGTTCTGGCAATGAGGCGCTTCTGATGGTTTCGAGACACGGACAACGACAGGATCTGTCATGGCACTCGGCGCAGACGAACTGACGGAAATCGAACGCATAGTCGCAGCAGCCGAGGCTGGTGCGAGCCCGCTGGCCGGGCTGCGCCAGCGCTTTCCGCATTTGGCATGGACGCGCTGCGACGCCTCCGACGTGAGTGAGGTGCCGTTCAAGAGCCTGCCGCGGTTCGATCTGCACCTGATCGATGGCTCCGATCATTGCGTCCAGATCACATCTGATCTGGAGCGGGCGACCGGGGTCGTGCTGGCGGCGCGGAGCACAAAGCCATGACCGGCCTTGCGCTCGCGGCGGCTGATCCGGACGATGGCGACGCCGTAGCGTCGTTTATTCCGCTGTCCGATCCTGATATCACGCTGGCGGAGATCGGCGCAGTCGAAGCGGTGCTGCGGTCGCCGCGGCTGTCGACTGGGTCATTGGCCGAGTCGTTCGAGGCGGCATTCGCCGGCTATATCGGCCGCAAATACGCGATCGCAGTTCCGAGCGGCACGATCGGACTTCTGCTCGCACTGAGGGCGGTCGGCATAGGTGCCGGAGATGAAGTCATCGCCTCGTCGTACGCGTTCCGCGAGACGGTCCATGCGATCAGCCTCGCTGGCGCACGGCCGGTCTTCGCCGACATCGATTATTGGTCCGGCGCGCTGGCTCCCAGCAAGGTCGAGGCGCGCATCACCACGAACACGCGCGCGATCGTCGCCGGCAACCCCAACGGCCATCCGGCGCCCTGGTCGGAGCTGCGTGAGATCGCGCAAGCGCATCAGCTGCCGCTGCTGGAAGATTCCACCGAGGCGATCGGCTCGCGATACAAGGGCGTGCTGGTCGGCAGTTTCGGCGATGTGGCCGTGTTCGACTTCGCCCAGCCTGCGGCACTGACCTGCGGCGAGGGCGGCATGGTGGTGACCGACGATATCGACATTGCGGTGGCGTTACGCCGCCACCGGTCGCACCGGCTGGATGAGCGGGCCTCCGTCGTGGTCAGCAGCGCGGCCGCCTTCCAGGCGTCCATGAGCGATCTTTCGGCCGCGCTTGGCCTGGCGCAGCTTCGGCGGCTCGACGAGATCCTGGAGCGGCGGCGGCTGACCGAGCAACTCTACAACGCACATGTTCAGTCCTTCGAGGGCATCAAGCCGCCTTATGTCGCCCCCGATGTGACCGAGGTGAACTGGTTTCTCTATCTCGTCCATCTCGGGACCCGCTTCGCGCGCTCCAGCCGCGATGCGATCGTGGATGATTTGCGTGTCGAGCAGGTCGAGGCCGCCGCCTACTGCAATCCCCTGCATCTGCAGCGGCATTATTTCGACCTCGGCTATCGGCATGGCGATTTTCTGGTGACGGAGAAGATCGCCGACCGGGCCGTGGCGCTGCCGTTCCACACCCATCTGACTGACGACCAGATCGCCTTCATCGTGGAGACGATGAAGGACGCATCCATCAATGTCGGTGCGGGTGCTGCGATCTATTGAGGACAACCGAAGCTGACACCAAAGGAGGGTTGAATGTCGACACTAACAGTTCTGCCGGCAGGCAAGACGATCGAGGTAGGCGAGGGCACGACGATCTTGGCTGCCTTGCTCGGGGCAGAGATCGGCATCCTGCATAAATGCGAGGGCCAGGCCAAATGTGGCTCCTGCCACATCTTCGTGCAGGAAGGCCGCAAGGGGCTTTCCAAGATCGCGCGCGAGGAGAACGAGAAGCTCGACAGCATTGTCGGCGTCAGCTCGAAATCGCGGCTCGCCTGCCAGGCCAAGGTGCTCGGAACCGAGAACATCACAATCGAGCTCCTGGGCTTCGGCTCAGGTCTCTGACGCGAACGGGGAAGGACATGGAGACAGAAAAAGACAGGGTGATCATTCACGCCCGCTTCGCGCCGAACGGTGCGGTGGTCGAGATCAGCGAGCGGCCGGCCGCACTGACGCCGCAGGACTGGTTCAATTTCCTGAGCGAAAAAGCTGGCGACGTCTATCAGACGCTCGCCGGCGGCCGCGGCGTATTTCGGCTGAGCAGGGCCAGGGTCGACGCCTTGAAGCAGGAAACGGCCACGGCGGCGTAAGCGAGAGCAAGGCCGGAGGGCCACCACATGGCACAGGATGGCATTGAGGTGTTTGCGATTTGCGCAACCGACGCCATCGAACGCGGAGGCGCCAGGGGCTTCAGCCTGTCGCGCATCGACGAGGCCGGCGAGACCCGGCCTTTTCCCCTCGTCGTGCTCAGGACCTTTGCCAACGACTACCTCGGCTATGTCAACCGCTGCCCGCATGACGGCGTTTGGCTCAATATCGGCGCGGGCGAGTTCTTCTCGCCCGACCGGGCCTTCCTAAAATGTGGACGCCACGGCGCGATCTTCGAGATCGAGAGTGGTGCCTGCCTTGATGGTCCCTGCAAAGGCAAGGGTCTCGAGCCGGTCGCACTCGCCGTGATCGACGGCGATGTCTGCCTGTGCGGGGTGCGGCTTCTGGAGGACAGCGGCATGCCGGATCCGTTCGCGGATGCCGAGGAGACCATGGACATCATGATTCATCCGGACTAACAGGCATGACCGTCGCCCAGCTGCTCGAAGCGCTGCGAAGTTTGCCGGAGAATGCCGTCGTGCTGATGGAAAATGGCGCGGGCTTGTCGCGCGTGGCTGGGTTGGAATATGTGAGAGAGCAAGGACCGGGCGCGCCGGCGGAAGTTGTCCTTTCGCCCAGCATGGATGAATGAGAGACGCGATGACGGATGCAGCAGTGACGGAACACGCGACCATTTCGATGTTCGAGCGGATCGGGGGCATGGTCACGATCGACCGGCTGGTCGAGAGCTTCTATCAGCGGATGGACACCCTGTCGGAAGCCAGGATCATCCGCGATATGCATCCGGCCGACCTGTCGTCGACCCGGCAGCTGCTCAAGCGCTATCTGACGGAATGGACGGGTGGACCCAAGCTCTATTCGCCCGAGAAGGGCCACCCGCGGCTGCGCCAGCGGCATCTTGGCTTTTCGATCGGCAATGCCGAGCGGGACGCCTGGCTGACCTGCATGCGCGGCGCGCTCGACGAAACCATTGAGGACGCCGCTGCGCGGGCCGAGCTCGATCTTGCGCTATCCAAACTCGCGGACTGGATGCGCAACCAGGCGGGCAATCCGCACGACCTGCGGGCCGCAGCGCATCCTTGAAGGCAAGCGCGTGACGGGAAGTCAATCCAGGAGCGGCAAGCCGAAGAAGTCTTCGTCCGTACCGCCCCAGGCCCGGTGCAAGGCAAGTCCCTTGTGCCATTTGACGGACTCGGTCTCGTTTGCCTGACGATGAGTAACCTTGCCGTCCGGCTTGTCGGCCAGCAGATACGTCTTGCCATTGCGCAGGAAGCGGTGGAGATCCTTGTTGTCGGTCGGGCGTACCACGCACCGCGGCACGTCGTCGATCAGGATGGTGGTTGGAAGCATCGCTGGAATCCTTGCCTCGGCTATTGACCTCCCGCATCGGCGGTCCCATGTCGTCGCTGCCACTCTTTTTCTTCTTGGCCTTGCGATCGGTTTTCGCCTGGGCATAGGCGCCGGCGTTCTTCAAGAGGATGGGAGGCTGGCCCTCGACATATTGTGAAATCCAGAACAGGGTGCGGTCGAGCGCCTTGTCCGCGGCTTCTTCCTGAAAGCCGTCGCGCGCGTCGCAATCAAATCCATGCGCGGCACCGGGATAGGTGAAGGCGCTGACGTCGGGCCGGTAGCTGCGAAACTGCGCGATCTGCTCGAGCGGGATCAGGACGTCGTTCTCGCCGAAATGTAACAGCGTCGGCACCTTGCGCTTCTCATGATAGGCGTTGACGGTAGCCGAGCCACCATAGGCGACGACACAGGCAACGCCGTTGACGCGGTTGGCTGAGGCGTAAGCGAGATCGCCGCCCCAGGAATAGCCGACGATGGCGATCTTGCCCTTGTCCTTGATCGCCTCGACCACGGTTTGGATATCGACCAGGGCCTGCTCGATCGCGACCTGCCGGCTCACGTCGGTACCCTCTGCAAGACCAGTCTCGTCGTAGCCGAAGCTTGCACCCGGCTTCACCCGATCGAACAGCGAAGGCGCGATTGCGACATAGCCCTTGGCGGCAAAGCTGTCCGCGACCTTGCGCAGGTGCGGGTTGATCCCGGCCTCGTCCTGCAGGATGACGACAGCCCCCTTTGGCGCGTCAGTAGGATCGGCGCGGTAGGCGGAAAAGCTGTGTCCGTCGCTTGCCGTGAGTTCGATCATGTAAAACCTCCATTCGAGAGACATGGGTGGATGAGCGCCCGCTACAACAGGCCAAGTTCGAGCTGGACTTCTTCCGACATGCGTGACTTGTCCCAGGGCGGATCAAACACCAGCCGCACCTCTGCTTCGGTGACGCCGTCGACATCGCCGACCGCTTTCTGCACCCAGCTCACCATCTCGCCGGCGACCGGGCAGCCAGGTGCAGTCAAGGTCATATCGATCTCGACCAGGCCCGCCGTCTTCGGCTCGATACGGTAGATCAGGCCGAGATCGTAGATGTTCACGGGGATCTCCGGATCATGCACCGTGCGCAGCGCGGCGATGATGTCGCCAATCAGCACCTCCTGCAGCGCCGGCGACAGCACTTCTTGAGTTGGCGCAAGCAGATTGAGCGGATCGTCCGCTTCTGTCATGGAAGATCTCCGAATCGGCGCTTGATCCAAGGAGATGCAACGGCAATGCCATGGTGCAGACGCACGCGATCAGGCCGATCTCAAAGCATTTCGGCGCCAAACGCCGTCCCGGCCCGATGCCTCGCGCGACGTTCGTCATGTCCGCAACAGAGCAAGGCACCGCTGTCGCAAAGCTGACAATGAATGGCAGTTGCAGCACCCCGGACTGGGAGAAAAGCACGAAAGGTGGTGCCGGCTGATGGTGCAAAAATGGTTTGCCGCTTGCATAGAACGTCAAAACGATGGAGCAGGCGACATGGCAATGGCGGGACCTGATATCGAGGCAATGATCAGAGAGGCCTTTCCGGATGCGGACGTGGTCGTCACGGATCTGGCCGGCGATGGCGATCATTTCGGTGCTCGCGTGGTCTCACAGGCATTCGCAGGAAAGAGCCGGATCCAGCAGCATCAGATGGTCTATGCCGCACTCAAGGGCCGGATGGGCGGTGAGCTTCACGCGCTTGCGCTTGAAACCGCGGTGCCCGCGTGATGACTGACAGCAATCAGTTGATTCGAATGCAAACAAGGGCAGGGGTATGGACGCTGAGACAGAAGCTGAATTCGAACTTCCGCAACTCTACAGGCATCACGTGTTTGCCTGTTACACCCAGCGACCGCCCAGCCATCCGCGCGGCAGTTGCGGCGCGTCCGGCGCGGTGGCCTTGTGGGACCGGATGGGCAAGGCGCTCGAGGCGCAAGGCCTGACCGATATCGGCTTCACGGCCGCCGGCTGTCTGGGCTTCTGCAGCGCTGGGCCGCTGATGGTGGTCTATCCTGACGGGGTTTGGTACCGGCCGACCACGACGGAGGACATCGACGAAATCGTCGAGTCCCATCTTAAGCAGGGCCAGCGCGTCGATCGCCTGGTGATGGTGCTGAAGCGAAACTAGGGTTCAGCAGATCCTTCGCGATGACATTGTGGCCGGCGGCTTCGAGGGGGCGGATCTGGCGGGCGTTGGTCGCGCAGCCCGGCTTTTGATAAAACACGACCGTGGTCATGGGATTGCCTATTTCAATACGCTGAGCTGAACGATCGGCGCCGCGCCGCCACGGCCCAGAATGGTATCCACTTTCCTGCGGACGGATTCCAGCGTGAGCGGCTTGACCAGGGCGCCATGCGCGCCGGCCTTGATGCCTTCGACCGCCGTCACCTCCTCGGATTTGTCGCAGACAATGAGGATGCGAACGCCGGCAAATTTCGCGGCAAGTTCGCCTATCAGCGCCGGGCCTCGTTGCTTCAGGAAGGAAACGCCGAGCAGGACCACGTGTGGCTGCAGCCAGTCGACGCCCTTGACATAGGCGTCCTCCGGCGTCGCCAGTTCATGCGTCTCGATTTCGTCGTGCAGCATGAACTGCAACGCTGCGCGGGTAACATCGTCCTCGTCCACCACGAACACGCGTCGCTGGTCCACGGCTTTGGCTGTCTCGACGCCGATCTGCATCACCATTCTCCTCACTTCGCCCAACAGGCGCTGTTCGAGGGTGTAGCAATTTCCGTTCCGTCAGCGGCACGACGCAAATGTCATGCACATCGGCGTCCGCAGCCGATATCGCCGCCGATGCGTGTCCGGTTCCTGACAGAGCTTCGAACTCTGTCAGGTTCAAAACACCGCTGCGATTCTCGATCCGCGAGTTTTCCGAAGGCCAATCAAGCGGTTAAAGCGTGCGATCAGCGCTGGCACGGCCGTTGCTAATCAGATGCAGCAACACTGAGTGAGGGCTGAGAGCACGCCGACGCGCTAGACGAGCGTTGCTCTCCTTCCCGTAACCCGTGTGCCCCGTTTCTGAGAGAGAAACAAGCTCGCGCGGAAACGCCCGCGCAATCTTTGGCAATCGGTTCATGGAGAGCAACATGTCTTCACTGAGACAAATCGCATTCTACGGCAAGGGCGGCATCGGCAAGTCGACGACGTCGCAGAACACGCTGGCTGCGCTGGCCGAAATGGGTCACAAGATCCTGATCGTCGGCTGCGACCCCAAGGCGGACTCGACCCGTCTGATCCTGCACGCCAAGGCGCAGGACACCATCCTGAGCTTGGCTGCGAACGCCGGCAGCGTCGAGGACCTCGAGATCGAGGACGTGATGAAGGTCGGCTACCAGAACATCCGCTGCGTGGAATCGGGCGGTCCGGAGCCGGGTGTCGGCTGCGCCGGCCGCGGCGTCATCACCTCCATCAACTTCCTGGAGGAGAACGGCGCCTATGAGGACATCGACTACGTCTCCTACGACGTGCTGGGCGACGTCGTGTGCGGCGGCTTTGCCATGCCGATCCGCGAGAACAAGGCGCAGGAGATCTACATCGTGATGTCCGGCGAGATGATGGCGATGTATGCCGCCAACAATATCTCCAAGGGCATTCTGAAATACGCCAACTCCGGCGGCGTGCGGCTCGGCGGCCTGGTCTGCAACGAACGGCAGACCGACAAGGAGCTGGAGCTGGCGGAAGCTCTCGCCAAGAAGCTCGGCACCCAGCTGATTTACTTCGTGCCGCGCGACAACATCGTGCAGCACGCTGAGCTGCGCCGCATGACGGTGCTGGAATATGCCCCCGATTCCAAGCAGGCCGACCACTATCGCAACCTCGCGTCCAAGATCCACAACAATGCCGGCAAGGGCATCATCCCGACCCCGATCACGATGGACGAGCTCGAGGACATGCTGATGGAGCACGGCATCATGAAGGCGGTCGATGAGTCCGTCGTCGGCAAGTCCGCCGCCGAACTCGCAGCTTCCTAAGCGACGCCAAGGTGCCGGCCCCCCGGTTGGAGGCCGGCACACCTTCCTCGCCGAGATGGGAGCGTGATTTGATCGCAGCGGGTACGCAAAGGACTGTGCAGGACAACGCTGCCGGACTGCTTGCCCCGGCGTCGGCCGAGCTTGTCGAACATTTGGGGATTGCGACCTATCGCCTGTTGAAGGGTTGTGATCCCGCGGATGCCAAGATCACGGACGATGACGCGTTTGACCGCCACGTTCTGGCGTCGATCTTGGCTGCCGCTGCCATGGATGGCGGACCGATTGCGGCCCGCGCGGGTCTGAATTCGCAGGATCTTTCTGCTCTCGTTGCGGAATATTTTCCAAACGCTCTGATCTATCTCTCATCGTGGTGCAGCGGCACCGAGGCAGCCGAGGATGACGAAGTCGGCATGGTGCGCGAACTCCTGCTCGGACAGCGTTCGACGTCGGGCGATATCAGCCTCTGGCTGGCTGCAATGGTCGCCCGGCGCGCGGTCGAGCCGAACCATTTGTGGGAAGACCTCGGCTTGCGCGATCGCAATGAGCTGTCGCGCCTCTTGATGCGCCATTTTGCGCCGCTCGCCTCGCGCAACACCAGGAATATGCGCTGGAAGCGCTTCTTCTATCGCATGCTCTGCGAGGATGACGGCTTCGTCATGTGCACGACGCCGGTCTGCACCCAGTGCAACGACTTCGAGCTGTGCTTCGGGGAGGAGAGCGGCGAAAGCCGCATGGCCGAGCGTCGGCGGGATGTCCTGATCGAGGCGGTCGCTTCAGCCGTTCCGTCGAGCCCGCTCGCGTGACCGGAGCTTCCCATGGATAGCTTACAGACGGACAGTTTAAAGGCGCGTTTTTCGATCCATGAGCCGGCGGATCTGACAGCTGTCGAGGACGCGCGGCCGGAGTTGGCAGAGCCGGATGAATGCGTTGCCTGTCCCGACGCGGGCTGCAAGGCCATGCTGGTCGCGGCCGGGCTGCGGCCGACCCGACAGCGCGTTCTGTTGAGCCATCTTCTGTTCTCAAGGGGCGACCGCCACGTCACAGCGGATATGCTCTTCACCGAGGCCTGCGATGCCGGCTGTCCAGTGGCCCAGGCGACGGTCTACAACACGCTGAACCAGTTCACCCAGGCTGGCCTGTTGCGCCGGATCGGACCTGACGGGTCGCGCTCCTTCTTCGACACCAACACCACGCCGCATCCTCACTACTACCTCGACGGCGAAGACATGCTGCTCGACATTCCCGAGCAGGATGTCGCGCTGTTGAACATGCCGGATGTTCTGCCGGGCCATGAGGTGTCGCGGGTGGATCTGATCATCCATCTGCGCCGCAGACGCTAGCGCGCGCCTGACGCGTCGGCTTTGCGACGCTGTCGGATTTGCGACATTCGCAAGCCAGCAAATAACTTCATCATTTCAATTGTTTATCGCGATCTATGCCGTGGCATGCGCGTTGCTGAACCTGAGCTGACCAAGAAGAAAACGGAGCTTCGCATGATTGCCGCCGATAACCGCGCCAAATCGTCCTGGCTTGATCGCGCAGCGACTGATCCGGTCGTGCTGAACGACACCACCTTGCGCGATGGCGAGCAGGCGCCCGGGGTGGCCTTCACCACGACCGAGAAAGTCTCGATCGCGAGCGCATTGGCACGGGCCGGCGTCACGGAAATCGAGGCCGGCACGCCCGCGATGGGGCCGGAGGAAATCTCGGCCATCCGCGCCATCGTGGAGGCCGGCCTTCCGCTCACCACCATCGGCTGGTGCCGCATGCGCAAGACGGACGTCGATGCAGCGATCGAGGCCGGTGTCTCCATGGTCAATGTCTCGATCCCGGCCTCCGACGTGCAGATTGCGGCCAAGCTCGGCGGCGACCGCAGCGCTGCGCTGGACCAGGTCAGGCGTGTGGTCGGCTACGCGCGCGAACGCGAGCTGGAGGTCGCCGTCGGAGGCGAGGATTCCTCGCGCGCCGATGTCGACTTCCTGATCGAGCTGATCGCAACTGCAAAGGCGGCAGGCGCCAAGCGCTTTCGCATTGCAGATACGCTGAGCGTACTCGATCCCGACACCTCCTATGCGCTGATCGCTCGCCTGCGCGCGACCACCGATCTCGAGCTCGAATTCCACGGCCATGACGATCTGGGTCTTGCCACCGCCAACACGCTTGCCGCGATCAAGGGCGGTGCGACGCATGCGTCCGTCACTGTCATCGGGCTCGGCGAGCGCGCCGGAAACGCGCCGCTGGAGGAAGTCGCGGTCGCGCTGAAACAGCTTTACGGTCGCGACACCGGCGTTGTCCTGTCGGAGCTCGACAATGTCGCTGCCGTGGTCGCGGCTGCAGCCGCGCGAGTCATCCCACTCAACAAGGCGATTGTCGGCGAGCACGTCTTCACCCATGAGTCCGGTATCCATGTCGATGGGCTGCTGAAGGATCAGCGGACCTATCAGTCGCTGGACCCGCATTTGCTCGGCCGCTCCAACCGGATCGTGATCGGCAAGCACTCCGGCCTGTCGGCGATCAATGCGCTGCTCGCGGAGCTCGAGCTGTCTGTCAGCGCCGACGAGGCGAGGGGCATCCTGTCGCGTGTCCGAAAGCATGCGGTCGAGAACAAGGGGCCGGTGGCGCGCGAGACCGTGATGGCGATCTGGCGCGACGTCTGCCGGCGTCCACTCTCCAACTGGGCCTGAGTGCGATATGTCCAGCATCGTAACCGTCGATCCGGTCCAGGCTGCGGACGCCAAGGCGCGCGAACCCTCGCTGCTGGCGCGGATCAGGGAGGATATCGCCTGCGTCCGCCTGCGCGATCCAGCGGCGCGCAGCCAATTGGAGACGTTGCTGACCTATCCCGGCATCCATGCCGTTATCTGGTATCGCCTCGCACACCGCCTCTGGATCACGGGCTGGCGCTTTCCGGCGCGGCTCCTGTCGTGGTTTGGCCGCTTCCTCAGCAATGTCGACATCCATCCCGGTGCGACCATCGGCTCGCGCTTCTTCATCGATCACGGCGCCTGCGTCGTGATCGGCGAGACCGCCGAGATCGGCAATGACGTGACGCTGTATCACGGCGTGACCCTCGGCGGCGTGTCGTGGTCGTCAGGCAAGCGCCATCCGACGCTGGAGGATCGCGTGGTGGTCGGCGCCGGCGCCAAGATATTGGGTCCGATCACGATCGGCAGCGGGGCGCGGGTCGGCGCCAATTCGGTGGTGATCGAGAGCACGCCGCCCGAGGTCACGGTCGTCGGCGTGCCGGCCAAGGTGGTACGGCCGCAACGCGGCCACCATCGCTTTGTCGGTCATATCGACCTCGACCATCATTTGATGCCAGATCCCGTGGGCGACGCCATCGCGGTGCTGCTCGACCGCGTCGAATTTCTGGAGGCGCGGCTCGGCCATCTCCAGCAGCGTTTGCGCGAGGGGCAGGCGGCGTCCATTCCCGATCGCGGCCAAAGCCGAGCCTGAAGGAGATTATCGATGGATCACGCGAATGCTAACTCGACCGGCATCCTGGAGCGCTTGCACAAGGCCTCCTCGGCCGAGGACTTCTTTTCGCTGCTCGGCGTTGCCTACGATTCCCGGATCGTCAACGTAGCGCGCCTGCATATCCTCAGGCGCATGGGGCAGTATCTGGCCGCGGAAACTTTCGACTGCACCGCGGAAGCCGACATCGCCGCGCGATGCAAGAGCGTGCTGGAGCAGGCCTATGCCGATTTCGTGGTGTCCTCACCGATCGACCAGCGGGTGTTCAAGGTGCTGAAGGATGCGGTCGCGCAACCGGCGAAGCCAGCGCCTGCTTTCGTTCCCCTGAGCGTGCTGAAGTGACAGCGCATCGGCTCTGTCGCATTTCCGACGCATGTCGGAATCACGCCGGGACCGGATTAAACGAAAATCATCAGCAATTCCGCCAAGGCATTGGATTGACGCGTGATTTCTGAAGTGACGGCAAACTGGTACGGCGCTTGCTGTTCTCGTCTCAAGCTCAATTGCTCCGTCGCCAACCTAAAGTCCTGGAGAAGCGCATGCACAGTGTCGTCTGCATCAAGCAGGTCCCTGATTCCGCGCAGATCCGCGTGCACCCGGTCACGAACACCATCATGCGCCAGGGGGTGCCGACCATTATAAACCCCTACGATCTGTTCGCGCTCGAGGCGGCTCTTGAGCTGCGCGACAAGTTCGGCGGCGAGGTCACGATTCTGACCATGGGGCCGCCATCGGCCGAGGACAGCCTGCGCAAGGCACTAACTTTTGGCGCCGACCGCGCCGTGCTGTTGACGGATCGCTTCTTCGCCGGCGCCGACACACTGGCAACAACCTATGCGCTCGCCACCGCAATCCGCAAGATCGGTCAGGAATACGGTAAGCCGGACATCATCTTCACAGGCAAGCAGACCATCGATGGCGACACTGCACAGGTCGGCCCTGGTATCGCTAAGCGCCTCGGGCTGCTGCAACTGACCTACGTCGCCAGGATCGGTGCGCTGGATCTGCAGGCGCGCTCGCTCGAGGCCGAGCGCCGCGCCGAGGGCGGCGTGCAGGTGCTGCGGACCAAGCTGCCGTGCCTGATCACCATGCTGGAAGCGACCAACCAGATCCGCCGCGGCGCCATGGCCGACGCCCTGCGTGCCGCGCGCGCCGATATCGTGAAATGGAGCGCGCAGGACGCTGGCGTGGAAGACATTTCCAAATGTGGCCTCAGGGGCTCGCCGACCATCGTCAAGCGCGTCTTTGCGCCCTCGGCGCGGGCCGAGAAGGCGGCATTCGTGGAAGCCGCCGAGCAGCCTGCGGACGCCCTGATCGAGGCCATCTTCAAGCGCCAGCCCACGTTAGAGGCCGATCTTGCGGCGCTGGCGCGCGGATTCTGAAGGGAGTTGAGCGATGAGCAATGCAGCCAAAACTCCCGCGCCGGCCGCGGGCGGACGCGCCGCCACCAAGAAGGAGCTGCCCGAGCATTTCAAGGCCTATAAGCACGTCTGGGTCTTTGTGGAGCAGGAACGCGGCCAGGTGCACCCGGTGTCGTGGGAGCTCATGGGCGCGGGGCGCAAGCTTGCCGACAAGCTCAAGGTTGATCTCGCCGCCGTGGTGATCGGTCCTGAAGGCGAGGCGACGCGCAACGCCGCCGTCGAGTCATTCTGCTACGGCGCTGATCTCGCCTATGTCGTGGCCGACCAGGTGCTCGCCGATTACCGCAACGAGTCCTACACCAAGGCGCTGACCGACCTCGTCAACACCTACAAGCCCGAGATCCTGCTCTTGGGCGCGACCACCTTGGGGCGCGATCTCGCGGGCTCGGTCGCCACCACGCTCCTCACCGGACTGACGGCCGATTGCACCGAACTCGATGTCGACGCCGACGGCTCGCTCGCCGCGACGCGCCCTACGTTCGGCGGATCGTTGCTCTGCACGATCTATACGTTGAACTACCGTCCGCAGATGGCGACCGTGCGCCCGCGCGTCATGCCGATGCCGGAGCGGATCACGTGCGATCCTGGGCGCATCGTCATTCATCCGCTTGGCCTGGTCGAGGATGACATCGTCACCAAGGTGTTGTCGTTCCTGCCGGATCGCGAGTCCGCAAAGTCCAATCTCGCTTATGCCGATGTGGTCGTCGCCGGAGGCCTCGGGCTTGGATCGCCGGAAAACTTCCAGCTGGTGCGCCAGCTCGCCTCTGTGCTGGGCGCCGAATATGGCTGCTCGCGGCCGCTGGTGCAGAAGGGCTGGGTCACCTCAGATCGCCAGATCGGCCAGACCGGCAAGACCATCCGGCCCAAGCTCTATATCGCCGCCGGTATCTCTGGCGCAATCCAGCATCGCGTTGGCGTCGAGGGCGCGGACCTGATCGTCGCCATCAACACCGACAGGAACGCGCCGATCTTCGATTTCGCCCATATCGGCATCGTCAGCGATGCGATCCGGATGCTGCCGGCACTGACTGAGGCATTCCGTGCACGGCTGTCGCCGCACTCGCGTGACCGCATCGCAAGCTAGCGTCAAAACCAGGGAGAGCCCTATGATCGAGGAAAAGTTCGACGCCATCGTCGTCGGTGCCGGCATGGCGGGCAACGCCGCCGCGCTCACCATGGCCAAGCGCGGCATGAAGGTGCTGCAGCTCGAACGCGGCGAATATTCCGGATCGAAGAACGTGCAGGGCGCGATCCTTTATTCGGACATGTTGGAGAAGCTGATCCCGGATTTCCGCGAGGATGCGCCGCTGGAACGCCATCTGGTCGAACAGCGGTTCTGGATGATGGACGACCGCGCCCATATCGGCTTGCACTACCGCTCCGACGACTTCAACGAGGAGCGGCCGAACCGCTACACCATCATCCGCGCCCAGTTCGACAAATGGTTCTCATCGAAAGTGCGGGAGGCCGGCGCGACGGTTCTGTGCGAAACCACCGTGACCGAGCTCGCGCAGGATGCCTACGGCCGCGTGATCGGTGTCCGCACCGATCGCCGCGACGGCGAGATCCATGCTGATGTCGTCGTGCTGGCCGAAGGCGTCAACGGCCTGCTCGGCACGCGCGCTGGGCTGCGCCAGACGCCGAAGCCAGACAAGGTCGCGCTCGCCGTCAAGGAAATGCACTTCCTGCCGCGCGAGACCATCGAGGCGCGATTTAATCTAAAGGGTGACGAAGGCGTCGTGATCGAGGCCGCCGGCACCATTTCCCGGGGGATGACCGGGATGGGCTTCATCTATGCCAACAAGGAGTGCATCTCGCTCGGGATCGGCTGCCTTGTTTCCGACTTCCAGCGCACCGGCGAGACGCCCTATGGCCTGCTCGATCGCTTCAAGCGCCACCCGTCGGTCGCGCCGCTGATCGAAGGCTCGGAAGTGAAGGAGTACGCGGCGCATCTCATCCCCGAGGGCGGCTTCAAGGCGATCCCGCAGCTCTATGGCGATGGCTGGCTTGTGGTCGGCGATGCCGCGCAGCTCAACAATGCCATTCACCGTGAGGGCTCCAATCTTGCAATGACCTCGGGCCGAATTGCCGGGGAAGCCATCTTCCAGGTCAAATCGCGCCGCGATCCCGCGACGGCCGCGAACCTCTCGCTCTACAAGAAGATGCTGGATGACTCCTTCGTCATCAAGGATCTGAAGAAGTACAAGGACATGCCGACCTTGATGCACACCAATTCGCAAAACTTCTTTCTCACCTATCCGCGGCTGGTCTCGAAGGCGATGCAGAATTTCGTCCGCGTCGATGGCACGCCGAAAATCGAAAAGGAGAAGCTGACATTGAAATCCTTTGTCAGCGCCCGCTCCTGGAGCGGGTTGTTCGGCGATGCGTTCCGCCTGGCGCGCGCCTGGCGATGATGGCCGCGAATCATTCTAACGATGGAGGCTGAAACATGAGCGTCGAGACAGCAGTGCGCGTCGAGGACAAGCTGTTCTACAACCGTTATCTGGTCGATGTCGGTCGTCCCCACATCAAGGTGAGGGCGCATACGACGCCGTCGCCGCAGCTGCTCGCTCTTCTGAAGGCTTGTCCGGCTCGCTGTTATGAGCTGAACGACAAGGGCCAGGTCGAGGTCACCGTCGACGGCTGCATCGAGTGCGGAACCTGCCGGGTCATCGGCGAGCCGTCCGGCGACATCGAATGGAGCTATCCGCGCGGCGGCTATGGCGTTTTGTTCAAATTCGGCTGATGATCAAAAAGCTGGAGCAAGGCGCCGAAAGGGATACGAAATGAAACTCAGCGCACGCAATATTTTGCCCGGCCGCGTCATCGCGGTCACCAAGGGAACGACGACGGCCCATGTCAAAGTCGAGTTGGGGCCCGGATTGACCGTTCTGTCCGCGATTACCAAGAGGCAGTCGACGATCTCGACCTGAAGGTTGGTGACAGCGTGTCTGCGGTGATCAAATCATCGGACGTTATGATTGGAAAATAGCTGGAGAGCGCGCCGCCGTCGCTGACCGTGCGCGTACCCGAGCAATGCGCGCGGACAGATCGCGCCACCAGCCCTCTACAACCGATCGGTCGCAGAGCAGGGTGGTGCCGATATCGCCGGTGAAGGCGCGCCAATCGGCGAGACATTTTTCAGGAACAGCGGTGAGCAGCGGGACGCCCGCCATGATCGCCTCCGCGAACTCCGCGCGCAGGCCCTTTCCCGAGGCCTCCTGCTTGGAGAATTTGTTGATCACGAGCAGGTCGACCTCTGCGCTGATCGCGCGTGCAACGGCGACCGCCGCTTCGGCAAGGCCGCCGGCGTCGAGCTTGCAGGCCATCGCGCCGCTGCCGAGCGGCTGGCAGATGGAGATCTCACGGCCGGTCATGAGGTCGACCGCGAGCATGCCGGTCTTGCCGTTCGCACCCTTAAGATTGCGCTGGGCGACACCGCCGACGCGTACGCCCTCCCGCGACAGGCTTTCGGCGATATCGGCCAGCAGCGTGTCGACGTCGTCCTGCGACCGGTAGAGGACCGCGGCCACCCAGTTGGGATCGATCTCGGCGATATTGGCAATCATGGCTTGATCCTCATCCTGCTACTCTCATGCTGCAGCGCTCACTTGTCCAGCGTCTCGTTCCGGCGAAGGCGACGCCTCCGAGGGCGCTTCCAACGGTCGGTCGGAGGCTGCGACCAGCGAGACGCCCTTGACTTGAGCGAAGACGTCGAGACCGTCGCGAAAGCCAAGTGCATCCCACGATCGCCGCGTGATGCGCGCCAGAATCTGCGTGCCCGAGCCGCCGGTGCCGAGTGCAAGGACGACGGTGACCTCGCCGTGGCCGAGCGGGGCATGCGATCTGATGCGGGCGGGGAAAACGTTGAGAATGGAGCTCGCGTATGGCGCCTCCAGCGCCAGGCTCACGTCGCTCGCGGCAATCCTCAGCCGCTGGCGCACACCTGGTGCGAGCGGCGACGCTGGCACCAGCAGGCGCGCACCTTTGAGGCGGAGTGCGAGCAGGCCGTAGCGGCCGTCATAGCCGCTGACCACGGCCTCGCAGCTCACCGCGGAGTCGCGGCTTGCAGCGAGCGGCAGCGCCGGGTTGCTCTGCAGCGTCGCCAGCGGCCCAGCCGCCGCAACCGTGCCACGCTCCATCAGGACGAGATGATCGGCAAAGCGCTCAATCTCCGCCATATCATGGCTGATATAGAGCATCGGCAGCGCAAGCTTTTCATGGAGCCGCTCGAGAAAGGGGAGGATCTCGCCCTTGGCCGAGCGGTCCAGCGCCGCCAACGGCTCGTCCATGACCAGCAGCTTCGGTTGCGACAACAGCGCGCGGCCGATCGCCACCCGTTGCCGCTCGCCGCCGGAGAGATGCGCGGGCGCGCGGGTCAGCAGATGCGCGATGCCGAGCAGCTCCACGACCTCGTCAAAGCCGATCGGCACCGTGTCACGCTTCGGGGCCCCAAACAGCAGATTACGCTTGACCGACAGATGCGGAAACAGGCTCGCTTCCTGGAACACATAGCCGATCGGGCGCAGATGCGGCGGACGGAACGTCGTGTCATCCTGCCAGATCTCGCCGTCCACGGCGCAGAGGCCACCCGCAAGGCGCTTGAGCCCGGCGATGCAGCGCGCCACCGTCGTCTTGCCGCATCCGGAGGGGCCGAAGACGGCGGTAACGCCTTTGGCCGGCACGCTGAATTGAGCGTCCAGCGAGAATGTCCCCAGAGTGCCATTGAATGCGATCTCGATTCGGCCGGGCTTGGCTGTCCTCACGCGCGGGCCCTCGCATTGCGCTTGTCGATGAGCGCGACTGTCAAAATGACGGCGAAGGCAAAGATGACCATGCTGCCGGCAAGCCAGCTCGCCTCGCGCCAGCGCGCTTCCTCGACATAGTCGAAGATCGCGATCGACAGCACACGCGTTCGCCCGGGGATGTTTCCGCCAATCATCAGCACCAGGCCGAATTCACCGATGGTGTGCGCGAAGCCGAGCACCCCCGCCGTGAGGAAGCCCGGGCGCGCCAGCGGCACGGCAACGGTCCAGAACGCGCGGGCCGGGGAGGCGCGCAAGGTGGCGGCGACCTCGAGCGGGCGTTCACCCATGGCGACGAAGGCATTGCGGATCGGCTGCACCACGAAGGGCATCGAATACAACACCGAGCCGACAATCAGCCCCTCAAAGGTGAAGGCCAGCGTCCGCCCGCCCCAGAGCGAGGCGATCCAGCCGCCGGGGCCGTTGGGACCAAGCAATACCAGGAGATAGAAGCCGAGCACCGTCGGCGGCAGCACCAGCGGAAGCGCGACGATGGTCGCCACCGCTTCGGTCCAGATCGCCTTCGATCGCGCCAGCCACCACGCGAGCGGCGTGCCGATGATCAGCAGGATCACGGTGGTTGCGCTTGCGAGCTCGACCGTCAGCGCAACCGATTGCCAGATTTCTCCCGAAAGCCCGTCCATCGTGGTTTAGCTCTCGCCGTCCAGCACATAGCCATAGCGCTTGATGATGGTGCGGGCTTCCGGTCCCCTCAGGAAGTCGATGAAGGCGTGCGCCGCCTCGCTCTCGGCTCCGCTCTTCAAAAGAATGGCATCCTGCCGAATCGGCGCATAGAGCTCCTGCGGCACCAGCCAGCGCGAGCCGGTGTCGTCGGGCCCGAGCTGCGACAGCGCGACAAAGCCGAGCTCGGCATTGCCGGTCTCGACGAACTGATAGGCCTGGGTGATGGTCGCGCCCTCGACCAGCTTGGGTTGCAGCGTTTGGTAGATGCCGAGCGATTTCATGGCTTCGACAGCGGCTGCGCCATAGGGGGCGGCCGCCGGGTTGCAGATCGACAATTTGGCAAAGGACGCGGCCTTCAAGGTCTCCGCGCCTTTGACGAGGCCCGCGGTCTTGCTCCACAGCACCAGCTTTCCGATCGCATAGGTGAAGCGACTTTCTCTGATCGCAAGACCGTCCTCGATCAGCTTCTTGGGACGCGCATCATCGGCGGAGAGAAGCACCTGAAACGGGGCTCCCTGCGTGATCTGGCTGTAGAACTGCCCGCTCGCCCCAAAACTCAACACGGCTTGATGGCCTGTCTTCTCCGTAAAGCGCGCTGCGATTTCCTTGGCCGGCTCGGTGAAGTTGGCGGCAACGGCGACATTGATGTCGGCACCCCACACCTTGCCAAGCATGAGCAGCAGCAAGGCCGCATTGACCAGGATCAATCGAGCAAGTTTCATTTGCAAACTCCGTAAGGCCCTCGACGGTGCAGCCTCGCCGTCGCTTGAAAGGCCTTTCGACACCATCTCAGCAATCGGCATGCCGCGCGCGAAATCTGGTGCGCGCCTTGCTTAACAGCAGAAAACAACGTGCTTTCCTTCTGCGCTGGCGGAATGGCCACGCCGCCTTGTCGGGTTTGCGACATCGCCGTCTTCAATCGGACAGGGATGGCACGACAGGATGGAGATCAGGACGATGCCGGTCGCCTCACGTGCCGAGCTTGAGAGATTGCTTGCCGATGATGTGCCTTATGGCGACCTCACCACCGAGGCGCTCGGCATTGGTGCCGCGCGCGGCATCATGCGCTTTGTCGCGCGCGATCCGATGGTGCTGGCGCTTGCCGAAGACGCGGCCGCCATCATCGAGCTTGCAGGCTGCCGGGTCGAGCTGTTGGCCAGAACCGGCGACCGCCTCGCGCCGGGGTCGCCGATCCTCACCGCCCATGGCGAAGCAGCCGCGCTGCTCAAGGCCTGGAAGGTGGCGCAGACGCTGATCGAGATCTGGTCCGGCGTTGCGACCTCGACGTGCGCCATCGTCGATGCGGCGAGGGCGGTGTCGCCCGATATTGCAGTTGCCTGCACGCGTAAGACCATTCCGGGCACCAAGCCGTTTGCCGTTGCCGCGGTGAAGGCCGGCGGCGCCGTCATGCATCGGCTCGGCCTGTCGGAGACCGTGCTGGTCTTTCCCGAGCACCGCGCCTTCCTGGAGAAGGTCCCGTTGACGGAGATCGTCGAGCGTTTGCGCCGTGCGGCGCCGGAGAAACGACTGGTCGCCGAAGTGACCAGCTTCGCAGCCGCCGTGGAACTCGCGGTCGCCGGCTTCGACGTCATCCAGGCCGAAAAATTCGCGCCGGCCGAAATCGCGACCTTGGTGGCGCGCATGAAGGCGATGTCATCCGTGTGGAACCGACCCATCGTCGCCGCCGCCGGGGGCATCAATGTCGGCAACGTCGCGGCCTACGCGCAGGCCGGTGCCGACATCGTGGTGACGTCATCGCCATATTTGGCAAAGCCATGCGACGTTCAGGTGCGAATCGCGCTGGCCGAACCGGGCAAGCATCTGATGACTGAAGCGGCGTAGTGATTGAACAATTGCTGGCTATCCGGCGCCTTGCAATCGATCGCGTGAGATCAAGTAGATCTCAGCTGTCAATGCGGATCCTTGCGACGGCGAAAGCTTCCTGACACGTAGCGGTTCTTGCGCGGGCCCGACCTGACGCGCCAGTTTCCGGATGGCAACGGAGTGAACGTGGCCATGGCCGTGTGCACTCCCTATTTCGTATGCGCTACGTGTGCACTGAAAGGCCAAAACGGGTACAAACGTGTGCAAATTCGGTTAGTTTGGAGTGCACAGGTTCATGCGTCATCCTATTGAGAGACATAGAGTAAACGATTGAAATCGCAAGACTATCGCTTTTCCGTCGCCCCCATGATGGATTGGACTGATAGTTCAGGGTTTTCAATTCGTTAGAAGGCGGCGTGTGCACGATGTGTGCACCGAGAGATCAAGAAAAATCTTGTTACATCCGATCTGAGTAAGGGAGACGGAATGCATTGGACAGACCGGCACTGCCGACCGTGGGAGACGTGTCCAGCCGCGAAGACCTCAAGTGTCGGAGGTGGAGTCCTTCGGGTTCTTCTTCACGCCCTGACGGAGTGCTGCCGGCTCTATTCGAGATTAAGATTCCGAGCGGCACAGGCTAGTAGCGCTCGTCGCCCAAGCGGCATCAGTAGCTATCCGGCTGGTCACGAGCAGCGCGCCATATTCGTCCTTACCGCGAAGCGTTCTGCTCTTCAGGGTAAGGCTAGAATAGTCGGGGGTTCGAGTCGCTCCCCCGCTACCACGCGTGACCCATTATGATATCGGGCCTCCGGAAAGGCCCCTCCACCGACCAGCGCAGCTAACCGGCCTTTCACTTCGACCTCAAGGCGTTGCCCGGGTCCCCTCGGGTGAACGATGACGCTGTGGACGAGCGCTCGGAAATCGTCGATCAAAGGTCCACGATCGTCCTCCGCGCCGGCGTGGCCGGCCATAGTTTCGGCCAGCGTGTTGACGATCTCTATGTAGCGATCCAGGGTCGCTGGATGCAGCGCGATCGGGACGGGTGCCTCTTCGAGAGCAGCCAGTTCTGCCTCCACACGCAATCGTTCTTCCTTTAGCTCCGTGATCCGTCGCTTAGCGTCTTCCTCGGAAATCACGTATTTGATCACGAGGTCAATATTGCGTTGTCGCTCGCCTTCGATCCGATCACGTTTCGCCTCTAG
>Ga0070741_10002988_pt1 | contig 43360 bp, 41 predicted proteins | sample Coa_R1_4_FD_66440 | JGI IMG/M metagenome (GOLD analysis project Ga0070741, IMG submission 66440) | Surface soil microbial communities from Centralia Pennsylvania, which are recovering from an underground coalmine fire - Coalmine... | ecosystem: Environmental > Terrestrial > Soil > Unclassified ... | reverse complement strand
GCGGGCGAAATGCTGTTTGAATACCGAGAATCCGCATCCGAGCGGATGCCGGCGGACATCGATGATCCGGGCATTCGGCAGCGCCAGTGCGATCAGGCCCACGTAGAGAAAGTTGTTGGGCATCTTGTCCACGAAACGGGGTGCACCGGTCTTGCGCTGCACCCGGGTCTGCTCGAGGTATCGCTCGCCCAGTGCACACAGCTCGGCCCCGGAGAGCATCGCGAGGACTTCCGGGTACTGCCCGCCCGAGCTTCCCGGGGCGGGGCGGTTCAGGCCGCGCGCGAGGTCGATCATGTCGTACAGCTCCATCGTGCCTTCGACCAGCGAATGGCTCGAGAGGATCTGATCGACCAGGGTCGATCCGGCCCGCGGCAGGCCGACAACGAAGATGGGGTCCGGGGCCGGTGAGCCCGCGCCGGCGCGCGTCTCAAACAGCTCCCGGGTACACACCGCTCGCGATCGCTCGACGATGCGCGAGGTGTCCCCAGCGTCATACTGGATCTGGCTGCGGCGCAGCCGGTTTCCCTCGGCATAGTGTTCGAACGACTGCTCGAACTGACCGGAATCCTCGCACGCCTTGCCGAGCGCAAAATGCAGCTGCAGGCGATCGTTGACCGAAGTGCCCGCCCGCCGCAGCGCCCCCTGCATGGCGGCGACATCGGTTTCGCTGAAGTGGAAGGTCTTAAGGTTTGCCAGCGTGAACCAGGCATCGCCCAGATGCGGGGCGAGATCGATGCAGTTGCGATAGGCCCGCAGCGCCTCGGACAGTTGGCCGGAAGTCTTGAGCACGTGACCGTAGTTGAGCCAGATCCGCGGCTGGCGCGGGTACTCGCAGGCGAGGCGGCCATAGAGCTCGGCCGCCTGGGCAAACTCGCCGACGGCCACGAGAATCGAGGCCTTCAGATTGCGATGGCCGGGGTTGGCCGGATCCCCGGCCAGCAACCTGTCAATCTCCCGCAGCGCCTCCACATGGCGATTCTGGCGATTCAGCACCGTGGCGTAATGAGCTCTGGCTTCGGCAAATCCGGGCGCGAGCTCGAGGCACCGGACCAGCAGTCCTTCGGCCTCGGTAAACCGTCCTACACGGGCGGCGACCTCTGCGAACATGCGAATCGCAGCGACATCGGTCGGGTGCTCCCGCAGGTGCTCTCGCAACAGGGCTTCGGCCGACGGAATGTCATTCGAGCAGAGGGCGGAGGCTGCGCGCATCAAACGCGGGTCGCGCGTGGCCGCCTGGATATGTTGGGCGTAGGCGCGGTCAGCGCCCTCTGCATCACCCATCGCCGTCAGATGATCGCCCAAAGCCCGCCACGCGCCCGGGAAGTTCGGGCTCAGCTCGACGGCGCGGCGCAGCGAATGCACCGCGGCTTCGCCTTGGCCTGAGGCGGCGAGCGCCAGTCCGTACTCGTAGTGCGTCACCCCAGCGGTCGGCTGGGCGCGCACTAGCGGCTCGAGCGTCGCCACCGCGCCGGCTGCATCTCCCAACATTCGCCGGGCAATTCCGCTGATGAGGGTGGCCACAGGATGGCCCGGGACGCTCGCGCAGATCCTCTGCGCCCGCTCGAGCGCCTGGGCCGGTTGCTGCGGCAGAAGATCGAGCGCGCGCGCCAGCGCTTCATCGATTGAGGCCGCACGCTCCGACTCATCGCGCGTCGCCGCGTTCATCGCCAAAACGTCACCTCACGACCCCCCCCATGCAGCGCAACGGTGCAGAACAGCGTTGCAAGCCGTGTAGTCCCGGCTTCCGCGACGGCCCCGGGCATCCAAACCCGGAGACTAGGTCAGATGTTCAAACAAATGGCTATCTGAGTCAATCGTTCGGGCGCAGGCCTCGTCCCGTTGTGCCGCGCACGCAACAAAAACGGCGCGCACGGCTCGCAGATTTTCGAAGCTCCCCGCCGTAGCCTCCAGCCGAGGAAGCATTTCTGACGGTCATGGGCTGCGCAAACTTTGTTTGAGCCGGGCTTGGGCCTCGGTCCTCTGTTAGGGCGCCGATCGCGCAACTCACCGTCCGAACCTCGCACCGAGCCTCGAGCGCTCACCTAACGCAGTCCCCTGCACGCTCGGCGGTCGACTCCGTGCAACGCGCGCCCTTGCAGCGGCTGAAGCGAATGGCTAGGCTGTGGTGCTTCGCACCGACACAAGGAGACCTGTCCGTGGATGAGCTGCCCCGTCGAGTCGTTCTCCGTCGTGTCCTGCAGGTCACTGCAGCCCTGGCACTCGCCCCGCGGATCATTCGTTCCGCCGCCGCTGCCCAGTCGTGCGTGGATCCTTCATCCGAGTCTCTGCGCTCCTCACTCCACTATGCGAGCGCCTCGCCGACTGCAAATCAAACCTGCGGCATGTGCGGATTCTTCACACGCGATGACAGCAAACCGGCTTGCGGCAACTGCCAGATCATGAGCGGCCCCGTGGACCAGGGCGGCCATTGTGATTCCTGGAGCGCGCGCAGCAGCTGAGCGGCGCTCCGTGTGGCCTGTCGGCATCACGGCTGGCATCCTGCAATTCCCGAGCGAGGAGAGTTCGAGTGTCGAAGTCAGTGAGTGGATTCGCTGTCGCGGCGTTGCTGCTGGGGACAGCGGCCGTTCGCGCGGACGATCAGGATGTCATCGATTATCGCGTGCACGTCATGAAGAGCATGGCGGAGGAGCTTGGCGCGATCAACATGATCATCGCGAAGAAGGCGCCGGCGGACAACTTCGCCGTTCACGTGAAAGCCCTGGCGGTGACCGCCCCGCAGGCCAAGAAGGCGTTCGAGCCGAAGGTCGCAGGTGGCAAGTCCAAGCCCGAGGTGTGGTCGAACTGGCCCGACTTCGCCAAGCGCCTCGATGAGCTCGTCTCGCAGACGGATGCGCTGGCCAAAGCCGCGAGCGACGGTGGGGCCGCCGCCGTTGCCCCCAAGCTGCAATCCCTGAATTGCGACAGCTGCCACGCCACCTACATGGTGGCGCCGAAGTCCTGATCCGACCTGCTCGGCCGACGCAGCCTCCACGGTGCGCTGAGCTCAGCGCTGGCGTTTCACCTCATCTGCCGTGACCGGGCGCGCGCGGTTGCCCCAGCTGCCGCGTAAGAAATCGCAGATCGCTGCGATCTGCGCATCATCCAGCACATCTCCATAGGCCTGCATCGTTTCCCAGCCTCCGAATGAGACGCCTTTCGGCGTCACCGGACCGTGGATCACGATGTTGAGCAACGAGGCCGGATCGGTACCCTGCACGACGGCGCTACCGGCCAGAGGTGGTCCGCTGAAGAATCCGCCCCGCCCGGATGATCCATGACACTTCTCGCAGCGGTCCTTATAAATGGGCGCGCCGGCAGCAACCCGATCCGCCGGCACGGCCTCGCCGGAGTAGCTCGGCCCGGGCAGCCCTTTCACATAAACGGCCATTGCGTGCAGGTCGGCTGGCGTGAGCTGCTTGAGGCTGTTCACGATGACCTCGTTCATCGGACCAAACGTCCCCGCGCGCGCACTGACACCGGTCTGAAAATAACGGGCCAGGTCCGATACCGACCATGAGGCCAAACCATGCTTCGCCGAGGTGAGATTGACGGCATACCAGCGCGCCGCCTTGCCCCCCGGCTGTTCGAGCTGAAGGACTGCGCCCTGATAGCTCTGGTCGGCTTGCTCGGCAAGGAGCGCGTTGCGCGGTGTGTGGCAGGCGCTGCAATGCCCGAGCCCCTCCACCAGGTATGCACCGCGATTCCACTCCGCCGATCGAGCCGGGTCGGCCGCGAATCGGCCAGGCTTGAAAAACATCCGATTCCAGATGGTCAGCGGCCATCGCATCAGCAAGCTCCCATTGTCAGGCGGCGCGTACCGCACGGGCTTGAGTGTGCGCAGGTAAGCGTAGATGTCCGAGACATCGGCGTCGGTGATCTTGGTGAATGAGGTGTACGGGAAGGCGGGGAAAAGGTGCGAGCCATCGCGCGCCACTCCCTCGTGCATCGCTCGCTTCAGGTCCTCCGCGGTCCATCGACCGATTCCGGTCTCGGGGTCCGGTGTGATGTTGGTCGAATAGATCGTGCCGAGAGGCGTTTCGAAGCGCACTCCGCCAGTAAAGGGCGCGCCGTCCACACGCGTATGACAAGCTCCGCAGTTGGCGGCATCCGCAAGGTACTTGCCGCGCTCCGGACTCGGGGTGGGGGTATTAGTGCTGGGTGTGCTTTGCTTCGACGGTGTGCACGCCGTCCCGATCAGCCCGGTTGATCCCAGGAGTGCCCAGGCGAGCAGGCGAAGAAGCCTCGCCGCACGAGCCGGCGCCGGTGTGGATCGCAAACCCATCGCCGCGTTCGCAGATCCGGCTAATGCTTCTTTGGCTTGCGGTACGTGTCGTGACAGCTCTTGCAGCTCAGCGCGTCCAGCACCTCCGAGAGCGCGGCATCCTTGCCCTGATCATGGGCCATCTTGGCCATCTCTGCGGTCTTCTGCGCAAACTCGTTCATCCGCTTGGAGAAGTCCGGCCAGTTGGCCCACACATCCGGCTTGGCTTCCCCGCCCTGGACTTTCGGCTCGAAGGCCTTCAGCGCCGTCGAGGCCGTCAGCGCGATCGCATCCAGATGCGAAACGACATTGTCGTCCGGAATCGCGTTGGAGAGGATTTCCCCGAGAGCGCCCGCCTGCTCGTTGAGCGTATTCATGATGTGCTCGCGGTACTCGATGACTTCCTTGTCCGTCGGAGCGGCCATCGTCACGATGGGCGATGCCGCGAGCGCCATCACGCCGAAAATCTTCGCTGACCGTATCATGACTTCATGAAGTCTTTGCCCGCAATCTGAACATCATATCCGTCCGGGTCCTTGAAGTGAAAGCTGTCGTCATCGGGTTTCGGATCCAGGCCCCGACGGCGCAGCTCGGTCTCGACGGCTTGGTGATCCCAGTTGTCGATCGTGTAGGCAATGTGATCCACGAAGGGCTTGTTGTCAGGCTGATGCGTCTTGCGGGCAATCAGCACGGTGTCCCCGAAGCTCAAATAGCATTGCTTGCCATCGTCCTGGCTCACCGGCATGCCGAAGAGGTCGGTATAGAAGTCGCGAGTACGCTTATAGTCCGCCACGCCGAAGGAGATGTGATTGACGCCGGTCGCCTTGAACCCCTTGTGGCTCGAGCCGGCCGCGAGCGCCGGCGCCGTGGCCGAGGCAGCGGCCATGCCGAGAGTCAGGCTCTGCACCAGCTGACGACGTGTTATTTTTCCGCGCTCGAATTGATCCAGTAGCTCGACGACGGCTTTCTCCACGCTGCACCCCCTGATCAGACGAGTTTCCCCATTCCCGAGCGCGCCGAGGCGCACTCGATTCGATCCAAAACACAACGGGCTCACCTCGAGCCCGCCGATCCTGTCACGGCGATGACGCTCCCCGACGGCAACCCGTCGCCGGAGGACTGTTAGTCAATTCTGAGCGCTGCCGGCAGTCGAAGCGACTTTCGCTCCACCTTCGCTCGCTTCCTCGCCCGGGGACCTCGGGAAAGGAGGGCCGTGGTAAGGTTCCGCAGGATGGGGCGGGGCGGCCGCAGCGAGCTCCTCCTTGGAAGAGGGAACGATGTAGATCTGGGTCAGCTTTGCCAGCAGCGCCGATGAGATGGCCGTGTTGATCCCGGTCTTGGGATCGGGATAACCGTCGGCGAGGCGCCTGAAGGCCTTGTAGATCGAAGGAGCCGAGGACTGGCCGTAACTCTGGTGATGGGTCGAGTAGGATCGCATCAGCTGCGAGTACCAGGTCTCCACATCCGTGTAGCCGGCGATCAGAGCCTCGGCACCGGTCGGCGAAATCTTGAGTTTCAGCCGCGCGGCGCGCATGTACTCGTCGGTCGGGATGTAGAACACGGCCCACGGGTAGATGAGATCGCGCGGCTCGGTGCTCAGCACGCCGTCGTGAATCCTGCCGTGCATGTGCTGAATGAACTTTGCGCCCCAGCGGATATCGATCCGCTGCGAGCCGCCGGGGATAGCCTGCTTGCCTGTCGCATCGAGCAGGATCGGGTCGCGTCCGCGATACATGGTGACCTGCACATCGTCGTCGTTGACGAGGCTGTCCACGTCGGTCAGCTCGATGATGATCCGGTTGTAGACGTCCTTGGTCACTTCGTCGTTGTCGAAGCCCTGGATGGCTCCTTCGGGCGATCGATAATTCCTGACACACCCCAGCACGCGAAACAGATTGTTGTCGACTCCCTGCACGCCATCCGGACTGGTGAAGTCGTGGGGGCCGATCTTTCCGTCCAGGTTCAGGCCGATGGCCGTCGGTCCGCCGGCTTCGTGGAACGGAAACTGATCGGGCAACGTGGTCGGGTACCAGCCATCGATTTCGCGCCGCAGCTGGGTATCCAACAGAGTGCGCGTCTGGCCGTCGCTGGGAAAGAGCTGTTTGAACTGCTCGCGATTGCCCTCGTTGTAGCCCTGGGGGCACTCTGTCTTGCCATCCGGGCTCTGCCAGATGGCCCAGTGCAGGTCGGTGAGCACATAGGCGATGGTTCCACCGGGTGGCGCGGTTGCATCCGCACCCAGGGCTGCAGCGCCGCCCATCAGGCCGGCGCAGAGAACGGCCACGCCTTGCCCGGCGGTCCGGAAAAGCGATCTCTTTGCTACTGCCTCAGTCACTATCCGCCCTCGCCTTCTCAGGTAAGCACCGGCGAAGAGCTCAGCCGGCACGCCTGTTGAAATCATCTCGCACCCAGTACGCCTTGAAGCCTTCCCGCTCGCCCCGGAATTCACCGAGGCCATCTGCGTTGGTATCTCCAGGCTGATCGTCTCCCGCGTAGGTGTAGACCGGTCGATCCCGGAATGCCCAGACATGCAGTGCTCCCGGTTGTCCGGGAGCAGCCAGTCGGCCGGTCATCGGATCGATGTCGATGACACTCCATGCGCGGCTTCTGCTCTTGGCTCCCTTCGGCGCCAGTACGTAGGGGAACGTCTGCAGGCAGCGCTGAGCATCGCCCCCGCCGCACATAGCGAGGCGGTACGCCTGAGTCTCGGTAGGGTGGTCGCAGCCCAGTTGGTCCAGAGCATCGTCCCCGCAGAAGTAGGTGTAGATCGTCTTGCCGTTCCTGTCCGCGAGGACCTCTCCTGCGGTCGTGTTCTGTATCGTGAACTGGGACGGAGGCGGCGGCGCCCGCTGGGTGAAGACGTTATGCCAGCCGGGGACATCGCTTCCCTCCAGGCTGCGCGCGGAGGAATCCAGGACATAACGGTAAAGCGGCTGCTTGCGGAAAGCCCATTGCCGCACACCCGGCGAGCGCTCGAAAATCGACCAGTCGCCGTGCGGGCGGGCGGACTCCGGCGCGAGCATCGGCAGCCAGATCTTCGCGCAGGCCGCGTCGCAGTTGGATTTGTCCGGCCCGTCGCTGTCGGAGGAGTACACCGAGAAATTCCTCTCGGTCTGAAGCAGTCGGCCGGTGCGGGTGGTGGAGACGGCGAAGCCCGGCGGCACATCCGGGGGCGGCTGGATCGGCGCCCGCATCGCCGGATCATCCCCACGATGATCGAAGGTGTCCCCGCCCAGAACATCGCCCGCAGATCTGTCGAGCGCCGAAGTGTATAGAGCCTCGCCATCGTAGGCCCACTGCTTGGCACCATCCTTGCGGTCGATGAGGCTCCACTTGCCTACCGCCTTCGCTTTCGCATCGGCGAGTACGGGATGCCACATCTGCTCGCAGCTCGGACGCGTCGCCAGGTCCGGCAACGTGAACCCACCTGGATACGGACTCATGAAGCCGGCGTTCACCGTAGTCTTCGTGCCGGTGCAGTTCGATTTGCCCTTCGGATCTCCGGTGTTGCCGTTGCGCAGCAGCTTGAAAGGCCAGGTGTAGAGCGTGTGGCCTTTCGGATCGGCGAATACGGGCCCCTCCAGCTCGGTCGCCTCCACCTTGAAGTGCGGCGGCATGGGGACGTGAACGTATTCTTCGGTGGGCTCCCTGGCCTGGGAGCGCGACGCACTCATGAACAGAACTGCGCCCGAGACTGTGATCCCGATCAGCTTGATGATGCCTACGCCACGCCGCATTTGCGCCCTCGCCCGGTGCTCGAACTCACGCTTCCCGCAGTCGATCCTCAAACCAGGATCTCTGTCAGCTCCTTCGAGGTGCTGTTGCTCTTGGTGCCCCACGCGTTCGTATCCACACCCATGATCTTCATGGTGGTGTAGCCGATGCGGGCATTGGTCGCCCCGGCCCCGTCGATGTGCAGCCCCGTCTTGACGCGGCCGCCCGCGCGCCCCGCTGTGAAGAGCGGGACGCCATCGAGCGAGTGGATCCGCGCCCAGGCGGTATCGGTGGTGGCATAGATGAGCGTGTTGTCCAGCAAGGTTCCATCGCCTTCCTTGACCTTCGTGAACGCCTCGACGAAGTAGGCCCAGGACTCCATCGAGCGCCGGAGGAACCAGGAAGCGGTCGGCTGATAGCCGATCTTCTGATCGACGGGCTCCTCGTGCGTGCAGGTGTGGTGCGGCTTCTCGTAACCTGCCTTGGTGGTCGAAGCGAAGGCAGCCGAATACGCCATGTTGAAAACACGTGTCTGATCACATGCGACCGCCATGACCATCAGGTCGGTCAGCATCTTGTGACGCTGGGCCACGACCGTGGCCTCGACGCTGGTCTTCGGGTCCTCCGTCGGCGCGGTCACGGGGTGACAGGCGGCGATCGGCTCAGGCTTCGTCAGCTGATGATCGAACTGCCGTTCCAGGTCACGCAGGTCGGTGAAATACTGATCGAGTCGCGCCCGATCCTCGGCGCCCACGGTCTGCGACAGGTCTCGTGTCTGATCGAGCACCGCAGACAGAACGCTCTTGCGGGCCATGATGCGCGGATTCGGCGTGAACGTGCTCGCGTTCGGATCCTGGTAGTCGGGGCCGAACAGGGTCTTGTAGAAATTGACCGGCGAGATCTCCGCCGCGTTGATCGAGTTGGCATTCTCGTAGCTGAAAGTACTGCGCACGTCGCCGTTCGCCGCGGCCGTCACGGACTGGAACCGGGTCGTGCGACCGATGACCCGCGAGATCGTGACGTCGAGCGTCTCGCCAGGCCGGTCTTCCGGTCCAATGGGGGCCGAGCCCGTGCGCGTGATGATCCATCCCGTGTAGTGGCAGAGATTGGGGGAGGAGTCCCGCATGGCGTTGAAGTTGGTGTAGAGATTGATCTGTTGGCGGATGTTGGCGAGGGCGGCCAGCTCCTCTGGCAGCTCCCAGCCGGCACCGACGGTCTTGGGCACGAATACCTGGGAATCCATGCCGAGACCCCAGAACCAGGTGCCAAAGCGCAGCGGCATGGGCGCCCCGGAGGCGAGTGCCGTGCCATTCTCGTTGAGGAAGCAGTTCAACAATGGCAGGCCCAGTGTGACGAGTCCGCCATTCAACATGCCGCGCAGCACGTGGCGTCTGCTCAGGTTTTCGATGCGGCGCCATCTCTTCACTAGCGTTCTCCTGTCGACCGGCCAGCTCCGCTGGGGACTGCCTTGTCGGTGATGGGCTGGGTCCTGGCCGGCGCGGCCTCCGCGGTCTTGGTCGGAACTGGCGCCGGAGGCGGTTCGGTCACGTCCGAGAACGGCGTACTGAGCGCGATCGTCCGCAACAGGTCCGGCAGTCGGTAACCCTCGGCTGCAAAGCGTTGGTCCAGCCATGCGAGAACGGTTTTGTCATCCGCCTTGTTAACGCCACCCACGCCGTATGTGTAAGCACGCCGCACCAGGCATGCGGGAAGCGCCGGGCTGTCGTGCAGGGCCTGCGCGAGCCCGACGGGATCGGTGAATTTCTTGCCGTCCAGATTGCCGCTGGCATCGATCGGAGTTCCCCGCTCAGTGGTGCGGAACTCGCCGGCGCCGTCGAAGTTCTCCAGGCCGAGACCGATTGGATCGGTGATCTTGTGACACCCCGCGCAGATCGGATTCGTGCGATGGGCCTCCAGCTTTTCGCGCGCGGTGTGCAGGGTTGACTTGGGGTTCTCGACGATCGAGAAGTCCACATTCGGAGGCGGGCGCGGTACGACCTGACACAGCAGGAGCTCGCGCAGAGCCTTGCCGCGCCGGGTCGCCGAGCTGCGGCCGGGATGGGCGTGGTCTGCGAGGAAGGCGATCTGCATCAACAGACCGACGCGCTCGCTGTTCTCCGGAACTCTGTAGGGCGTCCACCCGGGGGGAGCGGCCACCCCATACAGCGTCGCAAGCGAAGGCGACATGAAGGTATCGCGAGTGGTGAACAGATCCCGATAGTCCCGCTTTTTGACGAGGAGATGATCGACGATCATGCGCAGCGTCTGCTCGCGCGCATCCTGCACGGTATCGCCGACGAACGCTGGGTAGATGCTGGGATCCTTCGAGAGCACCGCGAAGTCGTCAAACCCCAGCATGTCATCGAAGAAGGCGCGCACGCCGGTCTCGAGGCGCGGACTGTTCAGCATGCGCTCGACGGCTTTCGCCCTGCCCTGCGGGCTCTGCAGATCGCCATGCTCGGCCGCTTTCAGCAGCTCATCATCCGGAGCCGCGTTCCATAGAAAGAAGCTCAGGCGGCTTGCCAAAGAATAAGAGTCGAGCCGCCGGAGCCCCCGGTGGCTCGGATCCGGCTCGGAACGGTCGACAATGAATAAGGTGTCCGGTGAGACCAGCATGCCTTCGAGCGTGACCGCAAGCCCGGCGTAGAAGTCCTTGAGTCTGGAGGCCGCCTCGTCGGCCGAGTCGACGGCCTGTTTCTGCAGCTCGCGGCTCATTGGGCGGCGGTAGAGCAGTCGTCCGACCGACGTGAGGAATTTCGCGGTACAGCCCTTGTCGGCGGCATCATCGTGTCGCGGCGTGCACGGAATCAGGAAGTGGCGATGCTCGGGGCTGACCACCTTAGCCGCCAGGGCAGCCGCGGTACGTTGAAATTCCTGGATTTGCCCCGAGGTGACGCCGGCGGAGGATGCGCCGATCTCGAGCAGCCCGTCCGTGCGCTGAAAAGGAGCGAAGTGGGCAGAGATCGCAATATCGGGCCCGAACACGTAGGACAGCGTGTTGAAGTACTGCTCCTGCGAGATCAGCCGGACCCGTGCCAGCGAGGTTGCATCTTCGGCGCTGGTTTCGCCCGCTGCCGCGGGCTTGGCGTCGGCGGGGGCTTGCGCAGCGGGGGGAGCATCCGCGCCATAGGCGGGAGTCAACGCCACGGGAATCAACAGGCCGAGCGTGAGGGCCCCGAGGGGCCCGAGCAACCGGCGCCGGGATTGCATCTCGTTAAACGCCATGGTCACGATCAACCTTGCCTTGGCAAACACGAACCCTTGAACACACCGCGCACGTTGAGTTTTCGGATGTCATCATGGAATCTTCTACAAATCCCTTATCAGGTCAATCAGCGATCGCGGCGCCGGCGCGCAGGCGTATAACAGCAAGCCGATACCGCGACGAGCCTCTGGCACATTGTTCCTGTCGAGCCCGCTTGAGGCATTGTTCGCTGCAGTATTAGCGAGCATGCCGGGCGGAAGATTTTTGATATTTTTTGTGTAGTTGCTGCCGCGTTGGATCGTGCAGCCCTCGGGCCAGCGGATGCTGCGTGGGATCGCGGCGCCCCCGGTCAGCCGGGCAGCGAAGCGAACCCGTTCTCCCCGCTGCGGCGGAATATGAATGGACACGGTCATGAGCCCCGATGACATCGTGGTCCGAGCGGCAGCCGGCTGATAGCCGTCCCTGCCCACCCGGCGCGGGGGATCATCCCCGGAGACTGCAGCATCGCGGCTCGCTTCCCGTACGCCGCCCACACTGCCCGGGAACGAATATGCCACAGGGCCCACCCCGCGACCAATACCACCGGGATGGTAGGCCCCGCGGAGTATTATGTTCTTCTAGAACAATGACTTATATGCTCTGAGAGCGCCCCCAACTGCCGGGCTCGAGCCATGCCTCGCCGCCGCGCCCTGGTCGGTCACCGCCAGGGGGCTCACCGCGTAGCCGCGGGCTCTGCACCGAAAGCCGCTCGCATGGTCGCGACGTACCACTGCAGGAACAGGCCCGTGAACTCCTCCATCGTCGAGAGAGGCCCAGGCACATAAAACCGCGAGTCCACGCCCGCCTGGTTGCGCTCGATGATCTGCTTATCGGCCACGGTCGTGACATCCCATAGCCAGGTGAGCTCGGCCAGGTCGTAGTCCTTGCCCTCGACCGCGGAGCCATTCACCAGCCACAGGATCTCGCAATCGGTGCTGCGCAGAGCACGCGGGGTGAATCGATACAGGACTACGTGATCGCAATAGGCGAGCCCGAACATCATCGGCCCGAAATGCAGATCGGTCGCGCCGCCGTCGTACTCCCGGATCGAGCCGAGCAGCGGGGCCAGCGGGCTCCCATCCCGGCTTCCGGTCCGGTGACCCCGCATGAGGGCGTACCGCTTGTAGCCCCGATCCGTGCCCAGCTCGCCGGCCGCCAGCCACGAATTGCGAATATAGAATTGCTGCGTCAGACCGGCCGCCTCCGCCCTCGCCAAGACGGGCTCGAGCAGTGCGGCCTGCTCCGCTGCGGAGACGGCCCGTCCATGCCCGACCGAATATTCCGGATGTGCGGGCTGACAGTGATAGCACTCGCAGTAGTTCTCGACCGCCAGCTTCCAGTTGCTTTCGATTGTGTAGGTGCGGCGCTGCGCAACCTTCGCCCGCTCGAGCCGGTACGGGGCCAGCGGCGCAGCCAGATCGTTCTCGATCGGATCGAAGGCTGCCGGGGCGGGATCGAAGTTGATGAAGATGAGGCCAATGAAGAGCCGGACATGCAGATGCCGCAGGCCGAGACTCGAGCCATCGAAATCCTCGGGCATGCGGCTCGCCGCACGCAGCGAGCCATCAAGAGCATAGGTCCAACCGTGATAGCGGCATACCAGCCGCGAGACATGCCCGGTCGGCTGGTCACAGATACGCGACCCGCGGTGCCGACAGACGTTGAGCAGCGCATTGACGCGCCCCTTCGTGTCGCGGATGACCACGACGGATTCCGACGTGAGATTGAACACGAAGTAGTCTCCCGTCCGCGGGATCAGACTCTCGTGCCCGACGCACAGCCAGGATTTCAGGAAGATCGCACGGATCTCCTCTTCATAGATCTGCGAATCGGAATACAGCCTTCCGGGCAACGCGTGCCCGGGCCGGTAGGCATCCAACAAGCTCTGCAGCGTTTCGCTCACCCCGAATTCTCCCGAACGCCTCAGCATGATCGGCAGCGCGACACGCGTGGGAGCCGTCACGGTGCCGGAAGGAAGCGTGCGCGCATCCTTCACCGAATATAAGACATTGGGCATTGCACCGCCGCCGATCAATTCCCTCCGGAGGGTAGACATCCGCGGTCCGATGCGCAGCGCCGTCTTCGCTAAGGTTGATCTGCACTCTTCCTGGGCGGGGACCGAGCCGTCTCCATGAGCAGTCGAGTGAACAGATACAGGCGCGGCGTGACGCTCGAAAGGTCGATCCACTCATGATCCGTATGGAAGCCCCCACCCACGAACCCGAGCCCATCCAAGGCAGGCGTGCCGACCGACATGGCCACCGCAGACTCCGAGGCACCACCGTTGCCCGAGAGGGACACCGTCTTGCCCAGCTCTGCATAAATGGCTTGCGCTCGTTTGCCAAGCGCATCGATTTGGGGGTTCTCGATCAGCGGCGGATAGGCAGAGCCCTGCGGCATGACGGTGATCGTGGTATCCGGGACGACTTTGGGCACCAGCCCGGACCTGATTCGTGCCAGTACGTCATCGAAGTCGGCCGGCTTTCTGAAGCGAACATCGAGTGTCGCCGTGGCCAGATCGGGAATGATGTTGCTTCGATCCCCCGCCCGGATGACCGTCGGGTTGACCGTCGTGCCCTCACCGCTATGCGGGAACTTGCCCTCCAGTGATGCGAGCTGATGAATGAGCTCGACCGCGGCGTTTCTGCCGTCCTGGGGTGCCATTCCCGCGTGTGCCGAGCGTCCCTGTACCTGAATGAGAATGTCGCCCGCACCCTTGCGCCAGACTGTCAGGGCATCAGGGGGATCACCGGGCTCCATGTTGAACTCGACGTCGCTGTGTCCAGCGAGAGACTTGATCAGCTCCGTGGATCCGGGCGAGCCCAGCTCCTCACTGCCATCGAGCAACAGAGTAATCGTGGCATAGTCCCGGAAGGCCAGGCGGTGGAGAATTTCGAGGACGGTTACGGCATTCACCACACCGGCCTTCTCATCGCCGACGCCTGGCCCCAGGGCGCGATTGTCCTCGATCCGGAAGGGGCGCTTGGCCGCCGTACCCGGACCAAAAACGGTGTCCACGTGAGCGATGATGAGGATTCTCGCCTTGCCCGTGCCATGGAAAACGGCCACCAGGTTCGGCGCGACGCCATGATCTTCCGCCGGCACCGAGCGCACGTCAGCCCCGGCGGACTTGAGGCGCTCCCCCAGCAGCGCTTCCACCCGCTCGCCACCCTGGATGTCCCCGGAGCCCGAATCGATATCGACGATACTCTTCAGAAGCTCCAGAGCACCGGCGCGACTGGCCTCCACGGCCCGGTATACCTTCTCATCCCGTTTGGCAGCCGCATTTGCAGCGGTGGAGACGAGCAACGCCAGGCTCGTGATGGCGAGAAGGGCCGTGGACCTGATCTTCACGTGGACGTCTCCGATGAGCTGCCCGTGCAGCCCTTCACTGATTGGGTATCGAATACACCTTGCCGCGGTAAGGGGACCTGTCTATCTGATCCAGTGCCATCACATAGATCGTGCGCTCATCGGGGCTGAAGGCAAGATTGGGCACCTTCGGTGAGGGCAGCTGAAGCTGTCGAATCAGTTTGCCTTGAGCGTCGAGTACGAAAATCCGTCCGAGCAGCGGAACGTGCAGGTCCCTCGGGCTCTCGCCGATGTAGATCTCACCTCGCGAGGAAACCTTCACGCCATCGGGCCAGATCGGAGCGACATGATTCACCATGTCATCGAGATCCACGAACACACGGCGCTCGGACAACCGCCCGGGTGCTTCGATCTTGAACGACAGCAGACGATGCTCCTCCGTCTCGGCAACGTACAGCAACCTGCCATCACGCGAGACCGCCAGCCCATTGGCATAGTGCAGATTTGCGGCGACCTCGGTGATGCTCTCATCGGCGGCGATGTAGAAGACCTTGCCATCGATACGAGGCCCGACATGGCCGGAGGCGGTGAAGTACATCCCGCCGTGTGTATCGGGCGCCAGGTCGTTCGGGCCGACGAAGGGTTGGCCAGTCCGATCATGTGTATAGGGTCGGAGGTCGGCACCGCTGGCCGAGATGCGACCGATAGTGCCGTTGTCGTAGCACGTGGTCAGGAAGTCGCCACGACTGCTGGGGGCCACGGCGGATTGACCGCAACCTTTCTGCGCCGAAAACACCCTGTTGGTTCTGCCGTCCCACACCATTACGGCATTACGGTCGTACTCCACGAAAAAGAGCTTCCCGTGAAACCAGATGGGGCCCTCAGGAAAGTGGGCATCGTCCTTGAGCACGCGCACCTGCGCCTGCGCGGATAGAGCAATTGCCCCTCCCAGAAGGAAAACCAGCTGCGCGACCCGATGGCTGTCCATTGGCAAAGACCTCCTGCTCAAGTATCGGCGTTGAGATGCCGGATGCCCAGCTGATGCGCTTGCGCGAGGCGAGAGCACGCCGACGAGACCAGACTCAGCTGCTTACAGGTGCCGCGATGCCAGCGATGACTCAAGATGCGCACGCACTTTCGTCCACTCCGAGCTCAGAATGGAATAGTACACCGTGTCTCTCACCCGGCCCGTGGCTGTAATCATGTGGCGGCGGAAAACGCCCTCCTGCACGGCGCCCAGGCGGCGTATGGCATTGCGGGACTGCTGATTCAAAGCATCGGTTTTGAGCTCGACACGGTTCATGCCCAAAGCCTCGAAGGCATGCCTCAGGAGGAGCAGCTTGGCTTCCGTATTGACTGCCGTACGCTGATGAGCTGGTGCGACCCACGTCCAGCCAATCTCGAGCCGGCGGTGCTCGAGGACGATATTGGCGAAGCGCGTGCTGCCGATCGGCTCACCGTTTGCTCGAAGCACGATGGCGAACGGCAACGCCGCTCCTCGCTTCTGATCTTCCAGTGCGGCCTGCACATACGAACCCATTTCCTCCTCAGTGTTGACGGGAACCGGGACCCATTGCCAGAGAGCCGGTTCCAATCCCACCCGAGCCAGGCCGGGCACGTGTTGAAGCGTCAACGGCTCGAGGCAGATGGTATGACCCGTGAGCGTGACTGGTGTGATATTCACCTTGTTCACTGGCGCAGCGCGATGGGCGCAAAGGGCGGCTGGGCGATTCGCAGATAGTCGGCCGTGTTCAGGGCGATGGAACGATCGAGCCGAGCGGCATTGAAAAACAGTTCCGGATAATCCTTCAGAGCCGCATCGGCCAGCAGGTCGAGCCGCGGGTCAAACGAAAACGGCAGAACGGTGCCGACTACCGAGCCCGCAAGTTCCTCAGCTCGATCGGGAGGCGCAAAGCCGGCGTACGTAGCCTGCTTGAGATCGCGGATCACATCCAAGCGTACGCGCGCATCTCCGGGCACCACGGCCAACACGAACTTCGTGATCTTCTTTCCAATCTTGACCATTACGATGATGCATTTTGCCGCTTGACACACGGGATGGCCACGCAGGGCACTCACGATCCCGGTTCGACCCTCCGGTGCGTGCTCGATCAGCCGATAGCGGGCGCCGTTCGAATCGAGCAGTGCAATCAGTTGAGCGTAAGCGTTCTGCTTTGGCAGCGCGCTCATATGCACGGACCTCAGCTGGTGTGGAAAGTCTAGATTATATAGCCAAGTGGCTAACTGCAACCCAGGTTGTGCAGAACGCCACCTGTTTGAGCGGATCTGCGCGGCTAGCGCAGACACCAGTACTGCGCCCCCTGCTCCTGGAGAAATGCCTCGGCGGCTTCCCCGTGCAGTGCCGCGAGCGTGGCGAGCATTCCGGCCTCCACGCAGGTGTTCGCCGCCACGGTCACCGACCGAGGCGGATTCGGTACCGGCCAACCCGTACGCACATCCAGGATGTGCCCGTAGCGCACGCCCTCGCGGAGAAGAAAGCGGCGTGTATCGCCGCTGGTTGCAAGAGCCCCTCGAGTGAGCTCCAGGAGCAGCCGGGCTTCTCGGTCCGTGTCCGGGCGCTCGACACCCACCTGCCAGGGCGCGCTTTTCGGAGCATCATTCGCAGCCAGGTCCCCACCGAAATTTACGAGCACCGCACCCGCGAATCGTTCCGCGACGAGAGCGAGCACGCGATCCACTGCGTACTCCTTGCCGAAGCCTCCGAAATCGATCTCCATTCCGGCCGGTAGCGTGATGTGTGGCGGCTGCCATCGAATCCTGTCGAACCCGACGTGCTGCAGAAGCGCAGCGATCGCGCCAGGGTCCGGAATTCGATCGGATCCATCAAAGGTCCAACAGCGGCGCAGCACGCCGGAAGTAATGTCGAAGCGCCCGCCGGAGAGGGCGTAACACTGGGCTGCGTAATCGATCAGAGCTGCGGTTTCCGCATCCACGGCGACCGGCCGACCCTGACTGGCGTTGATCGTGCTGACGATGCTATCGGGACGATAGCGGCTGAATTTCGTTTCGATGCGCCAAGCCTCCCGTGCGGCGAGGCGGCCCAGCTCGCCGGCCTCCTCAAGATCGGCTCTCTCCAGCAGCAACTCACACGGGCTCGCCATGGCAACGAACGCAACCGCCGCGATGCCCTCGTCCCGCTCCCCGATTTCAAACTCAGGCGCATGGGGAGCTGGGACGACGGGATCATCAGGGTGCCCCGTCACGCGCACTTCAGAAATCAAAGTGCCAACCGAGTTGCACGATGGCCGCTTTGAGAGTCGGGTTGAGATCGAGGCCTTGCAGCTCGGGCAGGCTGCTCGACTGACTGTTGGGCTTTTGCTGATACTGCTCGAGTCTGAGGCTGAACTCGCCCCTGCGCCCCGCGTCCACTCCGAGCTTCAGCCCGAACGTCGTGCCGACGAAGGCGGCAAGTCGCGGGTCTGCCGACATGAACCTGGGCAGCGGGCCTGCTGCGCTCACGTAGAGATTGTAGAAGTCCGCTGCGCCTTGACGGTACCAGCGCGCGTGCGGCTCCAGGTAAATCCCGCGACCCACGTCGATGCGTAAGCGCGCCTCAACTGTGTCGGACCCGATATCCCAGTTGTCTTTGCCGCGCCGATAGGAGATATCGAGCACGGTGGGCCCGAGAGCGACCTTGTTGACCCAGTACAGGCTCTGTCGAGCGCGCGTGCCCGGCCGGCTCTCGTAACGGTAGCCCGCTATGTTTCCGGAGGAATCTAGTACGGAGAGGATCCGGTAGGGATCGGTCAGGTAGCCTCGGGAATCGTCATACGTATAGTTGAGGTCCATGAGCCAGTTCCGAGTCAGGACCTGAGTCACTCCAAGCAGCACCCCGCTCACGCTCTTGTGTTGGCTGCCCTCGTGCTCGTAGAGCTCGTAATCGCTGCCCGCCACCGGGTTGCCACCGCGGGCCTGAATCTCGTCGAATTCCTCGTTGATCTCTGCGGACAGCGTCGTGTTCTTCTCGTTGAAACCATGGCTGATGCCTCCATGCAAAGCCACGGAGTCAAAATCATGCTCCACGGAGGCGTGCCCGCCAAATGTGACCGTATCAGCGAGGCCCAGGGGCTGCGCCCAATCGGCATCACCGGCCACGCGCGTCTCGCTGAAGCGAGGATCCTCCGGCAAATTGCCGGGCCCGGCCGTATAGAGGTACGTCTTGATCCCGGGCCTCGGTGTCAGACTACCGCTCGAGGGCCCCGCGAACGTCTGGGCTTTGTGCGCGGGCAGCGCCCCGTTCGGGGTGGCACCCGTGAGCGTATCGATGGTCAAGGTCGCATCGAGAACGTGCAGATCGCCGAAGTCCTTCTTGAGACTCACCATGGGCTCAATGGTCTGCACTCGCCCGGCATTCTCCTTGTAATAGAGCAGTGCGCTGTCGAGCTGCAGAGGTTGCTCCGAGCCATCCGTGGCTTGCGATCGCGCCGTCTGCGACAACAATGCGCAGCTGGCTGCCATGAGACCCAGGTGCAGCGGGGAAACGGGCCGCTTCAATTGCATCCGCAGCCTCCGCCTCCGAAGCTGCGGCCGCCGCTGGCGGCTTCTTTGCTGAAGTAGATATGATCATCTATGGCCGCATCCACCGGGCTCGCAGTGAGGGCCATCTCGGGCCTGGCGAGGATCTCGCGTTGCCAGGGCTTGACGCCCAGCGTGCTGCAGCCGGCGAGGAGCAGCGCTAGGGCCAGCAGAATCGCGGGCCGGGTAAAGCTTGGGGTCGCCATACGTCGTCCTCCGGCATCAACGGGCCAGAACCAGCGCGCGCACCTCTTGCGCGAGCGAGTCACGATTCTTCAACAGGAATCCTTCGTGGCGAGATCGAACATGCCCCTGTCGATCGAGTATGAAAGTAGTGGGCATGACGCGCACACCAAACTTCTCCGGCAATTTGCCGTCCGGGTCATACACCACGCGAAACCGAGCCGGGTGGCTCGCAAGGAACTGCTCAGCCGCCGCACGCTCCCGATCAACGTTGACTGCGACGATGACCAGCCCATCGGCGGCGAGCTCACCCTGCATGCGGTTCATCCACGGAAAGGATTCCCGGCAAGGCGCGCACCAGGATGCCCAGAAATCCAGGTAGACCACTTTCCCGCGGAACGACGCGAGATCGAGGGATTCGGGTGTCGCGGCCCGCGCTCCCAGGGCAGCACCGAGCACCAGAGCCGCCAGAACGATGTATCGCTTTATCCGCAGGTGCGCATTCACCGCACCGAACCTACGACTTTGTGGCGCAAAGTTCAATGCCACAAGCGCGAGCTGGACCGGCAGATCATTCGCGCCGAGCAGGCCACATCCGCAGCAAAATCCCATCGTGCCGGACAAAATGGTGCCAGAGCGCCGCGAGCGCGTGTAGACCGGCAACCGTGAAGAGCGCGTACGCGAGGTAGCCGTGAACGTCCTCGGTCGGATGAAAGATCGCTCGATTCGAGTGCACGCCGAAATCGACCTTGAACCAGCCGAAGTTGAACGCGCGTCCATGCCAGATGAAAGTCACGATCCCGAGAACGGGGATGACAAAGATGAGTGCATAGAGGAGCACGTGGACCGGATAAGACCAGCGGCGCGAGAACTCCCCGACGTCCGGCGGGAGATCCGGCGGCACATGGGTGCTACGCCACCAGAAACGGGCCATCACCAGCACCCACACCAACAGCCCAAGAAGCGCGTGAATGTTGATCCAGTACGCCTGCGTGCTCTTAGGCCATGAGTCGTGCAGCAGGCCGAGCACCCCCACTACAACGATGAGCGCCGCCATGATCCAATGGAAGCCGATGGCCCCCGATCCATACCGCCCCGGTACGGTGCCAGGTTTCATGTGTTCGTTGCCCTTGGCTCGAATTGAGCGACTTTCGTGATGGTCTCCCGGCATGGCGATGAGAGTACTCATTTTAGCGAAATCGGGCAAAACGAAGGGCGCGCCCTTCCGGCTCAGAAGCGGAATCGCCACAGCTCCATAGATCGCCGGAAGCGGACAGGCCGGGGTAGCCGGCGTATGATCCAGCGCTCGATGATGTCTATCTCGGGACCCTACAGGTGCAGAAGCAGATCATCCGCACACCCCAGGCGCCCGGGTCGGCTTTGTTCAGTCAGGCAGTCAGAATCGGGCCGACCATATATGTCTCTGGCATCGTCGGCATCGATCCCAAGACGAATCAGATGGCGGGATCGACCATACAGGAACAAACACGCCAGGCACTCGTCAACTGTGAAAGCATCCTGCGCGCCGCAGGCGCAACGCTCGGTGATGTCGCGGACGTCCATGTGCTGCTGGCCAGGCCCAGCGACTTCGCGGGGTTGAACGAGGCGTATGCAGAAGTCTTCGCGACCGATCCCCCAGCGCGAGCAGTAGGAAAACTCGGCGTGGAGCTCCCGAATGTTCTGGTGTCGATAAAACTCACAGCAGTCGTGTCGGATTGATGGATGGTTCGCCATCAGCAACGCCGCACAGCCGGGTCATGGAACCAGGTGCAGGAATAGATTGAAATCACTCTGGCGGCGGTATTCCGCAAACGATTCGCCAGGTCCGCGATGAGCGCAGTGGGCTGAAAACTCATCCCGCAACGGGCGCTACGCTCACGAGACCTCTTCGTGGAATTGCGGCGCCTCACGACGATCGCGCATGCTGTAATCGCGCACGATTCGAACGATCCGTTTGCGCACTCTCCGCACGCCATCGAACGTCTCGGGGGCCCAGGCTCGGGCGGCCGCTTCGGTCCGCCAACCCGCGGTCAGGGCAAGCTTGCCGGGTGTATAGATGCTTGCCCAGACATCGACGTCCTCCAGATCGGGGAAATCTGCCAGACCGAGCTGGGTCGGCAGCTCCTCGGCGCGGAGCGGAATCGCGGCTCCGTCCTGAAGCGTGAGCTCCACGAAGGATACAAACCGGCTCTTGCCGACTTCGGTCATGTCGAAGCGCATCTCCTGAACTGGGGCTGCGCCCGTCGGATCAGTGTCACTGATCACGTCGCCTACACGTAGATGGTAATCCTGAAAAATGTCCTTGCGACCCTTTTCCTGGACGCGATGGTGTTCCCCGACTGTGCGCCAGCGAACCACAGATTTCTCGTCACGCCACGTGGAATGGGACAGAAGCCACCCGGGTCGCTGCTTACTCTCAAATCGCTCGTTGTCGACGAAGCCGTCCACACTCTCGAGGATCGGCTTGAGGTACTTGGCCAGGGCGAGGTAGTCGTCCTCGCGCCCGGGCTTTCGATTCACTTCGAACAGGACGGAGAACATCTTGGTCTCCTCGTCTTGAGGGTTGCTATGGCGGGATGTCGAGCCGGTTCCGGTCCATGCACTTAGTGGCTTTGCAATTGCCTCGATGGAGCTGTGACGTCGGCCATGCCATGCAAGGGGAGTGCCCCATGAATAGTCCCGTCCGCCATTTCGACGCTGAACGCAGATTCTAGTTCTTGCGGCCGGCATCGTGGCGTCGTACTGGCGGTGTGGCCATCGCAGTGCTGGTCGTCGCTGTGGGGACGATCACCCTGGCAGTGGCCACGCACTTGGGAGGTACGCACGTGGCTCCGGGAATCTCAAAAGCAGGGTCTTTTGTTCCCGATTCGGGAATCTGCTCACGTGGACGCGGCAACGCTCCGGAACCTGCTGGCCCTCACCTGCATCGCAGTCGACGTCACGCGATATCGGCACGTGCATCCCGCCTTCATCTCAGGCGGGCTGCTCGTGATCACGAATGATTACGTTGCGAGGTGGATAGCGGGCACGCTTCCCTGGACACGATTCGTCTCGTGGTTAGCCTGACCAGAAGGCGCCGGCTACCGGTTTCGAAGGCCCCGCTTCTCGGAACTTCCCGATCGGGCTTCCTCCGCGGTGGGACCGACCGTGTCGGCCGCGTAGGCGCCCCTTTGTCCCATGGGGGCCTCCGGGCCCTCGGTCGTATCCCGCTTGGTCTGGCGTTCCATCTCTGCATTGATTTCGGCGCCCAGCACCAACAGGATGCTCGAAAGATAAAACCACATGAGAAGTGCGATCACGCTCCCCAAAGTGCCATACGTTTTGCCGTAATTCGCAAACGTACGGACATACATTGCAAATAGGGCACTCATCCCCATCCACAGAGTCGCTGCGATTGCAGAGCCCCACGTCACCCAGCGCCACTGCGCCGGCCGCCGAGCTGGGGCATAACGATAAACGAATGCAAGCGCGACAACAGCAAACAGCCACAGCAGCACCCACTGCAGCAGATCCACCGTCCACTGTACCCACTCGCTCGTGCCCAGTGTCTTCAGCCCGACTGGGATCGCCACTCCGAGCAGTAACATGATCAAGAATCCGATCACCGCGCCTACTGTCAGCACGAGCGAGGTGAGAGCCTGACGCAGGAAGTGACGCTTCTCCCGTTCGCCGTACGCAATGTTAGTCGCCGTCATCAGGGCACTCATTGCCGAACGAGCGCTCCACAGCGCGATGATCAATCCGATCGCAGCGGCAATGCTCAAGCTGCTTTGCCGGTGACTGGCGAGGATCTGGAGCTGACTGTTGAAGATGTCCCACACGCCAGGCGGCAGGACGCCCGTGAAGACCTTCATGTGCTGGGCGACCTCTGCAGGACTGGCGAACAAGCCGTAGATCGACACAGCGGCCGCCAAAGCCGGAAAGACAGATAAGAGCGCATACATTGCGAGCCCGCCGGAGACGAGGGTGACGTTATCGCTGCCCAGACGCCTCACCACTCTCCACAGCAGGTCCCACCAACCGGTCGCCGGAATCTCCTCCGGCCGTTTGGCGGTGCGGCCACGATTGCTGACGGAGCTGCTCAAAAGTTGCTCAGGCAGAGCTCTTCCCTGAAAGGTTTGACGGAGACCTGCTTCCGGACCGCCCCCGATCTCGCAGACCGATACCCGACATCGCGGCCGCTCCGCTCAGCCGATGTGGCGGGCCCGCGCGCGAGTCGAGCTACCCGCCCGGAGCGAGTAGGCTGCCCAAACCAGCGCTACCCCGGCCACCGATACACTCAAAGGATGGCGCTTGAACAATCGCCACGCCGACGAAAGCAATCGGGGGCCGAGCGTGACGGCGGCAGCGGTGTCGCTCAGCCGGCCCAACGCCGGCCGCGCCGGATTCACGGCCCCTGCTACGTTACTCACAAAAGAGCCGGTGTCGGATGCAACCTGTGCGGGCTCTTTCTCGTTTCTGCTTCCCATGCGCTGTCCTCGCCTGACTACTGTTGGGGAATGCACAGGGGATGCTCTGTGTTCCAGCCGTATGACAAAACAGGCAAGCTATGGAGCGGGCTGAGCTTGAGATGCCGCTATGACACGGGCTAGTGGGCCGAACTTAAGGATTGCCTGATCAGGAGCGGGCACGCGCCTCGCTCGGCGAGAACAAGGGGCCGATAAGGATCGCCACCTGTCACGGCGCAAACGGCCCGGCCGATACCAGCCGGGCCGCGCTTTCTCAGATGCAAGCGGCAACCGCCGCCTTACGCGCCTCGCTCAATAGCCGGGCGGAATATCGAAACGCAGGATGCGGCCGAGACTGAAGCCCGGTGCCGGAACCGCGCCGAAGTCGGACACGTAGAGCCGCCCGTCGGGTCCAAAGGTCATGCCCGCGGGTACATTCAGTCCGGTGATGACCTCCTCGAGCGCTCCGGCGTGATTGATGCGAACGACCTTGCCGAGCGTCGGCGTGGGGAAACCTGCCCCGTCGGACAACTCGAGCGCGTAGAGCAAGCCATCCGGACCAAAATCCACACCCACCACCGTCGTGAAGCCGGCCTTGGAGCTCGTTACACGGTACCCGGCTTCAGGATTCAAGCCCGGCGCAATGTTCACGAGCTCGACCGGGTTGGGAAGCGTGATTGTCAGAATACGCGCCCACTGCGGATCGATCGGGAACAGGTTGAGGTTGCCAACATAAAACACATCTTCCCGAATAGCCAAGGAGGTCGGCACGATATGACCCTCCGCGGCGGAGATGTCGATCACCTGCGAGATCCGACCTCTGGTCGTCACCTCGATGACCTGTCCGTGATTCGGCTCCACTGTGTAAAGCACACCGTACTGCGAGACCAGGCTGTAAAGGGTCCCATCCGGCTCGAAGTCATCGGCGCTTTCGTACTTTGCCGGGTGAGCCTTGAGCCACGCGCCGATGTCCGCGAGCAAGCTCCATTTGCCCGTGCTTAGATCGACCTTGGCAATTCCGGAGGGGCTGGTCGGATTGCCATGCGAGCAGCCGCCTCCGGCGATCAGCGCGTACAAGCTGCCATTCAGGAATGCGACATCGGCCACGCCGATCAGATCTCCCATCGCATCCTGGGTCGAAGGAAATCCACTCGCGACCGTCGTGACGGTCGAGTTATGGAGGTTGATGCGCGAGATTCGGCCTGAGCTCCCTCCCTTGTAGGGTCCTACGGGGCCGGGCACCTGTTGACACTGTCCCACCGTGCCGTGACTGCCGCCAAGACCGGCCTCGGCGACATACAGATTTCCGTCCGGCCCGAATCGCAGGCCTCGAGGCGCTTCGAGGTGCTGCGCCACGACCGTGAAGGCCGGCTCCTGGGCGAGGCCCGGTACGGGAGCAAGAGCTGCCGTGGTGGTGGCGAGCGCCAATAATGCTGCTAAGGATTTCGAGACTTTCATTTGGTTCCCCTGACATTCTTGATGATTTGGATGAAGGGACGATTGGTCGGTGCGAGCGCCCGATCCTAGCGGGGCAAATCATCGTCGTTCTGCTGTCACTCACTCGGGAGGCGATCGGCCTCGGAATGACGCACGCTCGCAAACGCAAACCGTATTAAGTGCCCGTAAAAGGGCAGCAACGATGGCGCGGTGATTCTACGCGCAAATCAGCGCGCGAGGTGATCGAAGTCCGTCGGTGCGGCGTGTGTTTTCGAGCATCGCATTTCGCGTGTCATCGAAATGCAGCATTACACGGAGCTGTCAGGCACGCGAATCAGGAGCTTGGCTCGCCTATTGCGCCAGCCAGGAAAGGATCACAGGGGCAGCGCGTAATGGTGCGAGGGAGATCAAGGTTTACGACGTAAAGCGTCTGTGGACCTCGTGCAAGGCATCGGATGATTCAACGCCAGGCGGTCAAGAAATGTGGAAATCAGCCCAGCGGCAACGAGAGGTAGCAACCAAACTCCTTGGCAAAATCGACCGAGACTCGCGCATGGACCCGGCCCTGGCGGTCCAGAAACTGGGAATGATCGTCCAGTGGCACGAGGGCCCCGTGCCAGATGCCAGGATGGATATAGAGGCCCCGTCCCGCGGATCGGAAGGTGACAAACTGTTCTGGAGTCACGTCATCGCCTGGCAGCGCCAGAGGCACCAGGAAGGTCTGGCCGTTCATGGGGTAGAAAAGCTGGCCGCCGTCGGGATGGTAGTTCGCACGCCAGATCAAGGCACGCTCGCGCACAGCACGCAGACCATTCGTCGACGCCTCCTCCGGCCAGCGGCTCCAGCCGAACAGATAGGAATCGCCAACGGCGTTGTTGCGCGCATAGAGTGTGTCACCCCTCCACCAGAACTCGAAGAGCCCTTCGGTGACGCCTCCTTGATCGCCAGAGTGAGGATCGATCGGCCGCCAACCCTGCGCTGGCCAGGGCACGATCTCGATGGGGAAGGTCTTGGGGTCATCCACCAGGCAACCATAACCTTTGAGGCTCTCGGCGGTGGCCTCGACGATCGGTGTCTCGCACACCTTGCGTACACCGGTTGTGGGTACATAGCCGATTTCCCCGATGTCGAAATCCACTGTCGGACCCTCCGCAAGATCTATATGGACGTGTATGACTGAGACGCGCCTTATACCGGTATGCGGGTGCTTTGGCCACCGGCGCCTTCCGCTACGCGGTCGTGTCCAATGAGCGGGGTGATGAGCCCGGTCAGGAGCACCCCGCCGGCAATGATCAGCAGGCCAAGCGTGAAGCTGCCGGTGGCATTTTTGATCCAGCCAATTACGAAGGGACCCACAAAGCCCCCGAGATTTCCCACGGCATTGATCAATGCGATACCGCCCGCGGCGGCACGGCCGTTGAGCCGCGCCGCCGGCAGTGTCCAGAAGATCGGCAGGATGGCGAGCGTGCCGACCGCACCCAAAGTGATGGCTGTCACGGACAGGGCCGCCGCGCTTGACCAATAGGCGCTTGCCGCCAGGCCGAGAAATCCGATCAGCGAGGCGGCGACGATATGCCCTACCCGCTCGTTGGTGTGGTCGGAGTGACGACACCACCAAACCATCGCGATCGCCGCGATCGCATATGGGATCGCCACGGCATAGCTCACCCTCGCGGATGGAACACCGGTGGCCGCGAAGATTTGCGGCAGCCACAGGATGACACCATACAGACCGATCTCTACCCCGAAATAGGCCAGGCAGAAGGTCCAAATGCGCGGATCCCTCAGCATCCCGGAGAGACCCGATCCATATCGGACCTCGCGGGAAGCCGCTTCCGCCTCCAAGGTCCGCAGCAGCGAGTCCTTCTCCTGCGGCGTCAGCCATCTGGCCTCGGATGGGGTGTCGGGCAAATAGGCCAGTGTCACGAGGCCCAGAAGGAGTGACGGGATGGTCTCGAGCACGTACAGCCATTGCCACCCCGCGAGCCCGGCCAGGCCATCCAACCGCAGGATGGCGCCAGCTAGCGGCCCGCCCAAAGCGGTGGAAATCGGAATGGCTGTCATGAACAACCCTATCAGCCGCGCTCGCTCCATCGCGGGTACCCAGCGCGTCAGGAAATAGACCACTCCGGGAAAAAAGCCCGCCTCCGCGACGCCCAACAGCAAGCGCACCACGTAGAAGCTCGTGGGTCCCTTCACCAGGGCCATCGCTCCTGCGATCACAGCCCAGCTGATCATGATGCGTGCGATCCAGCGACGGGCGCCCACGGCATGCAAGAAGAGATTACTGGGAACCTCGAACAGCACATAGCCCAAGAAGAAGATCCCCGCGCCCAATCCATAGACATAGGATGAAAAGCCGAGATCGCGATTCATCCCTTCAGCAGCAAAACTGACACTGGTCCGATCGATGAAGGCTGCGAAATAGAGTAGGGCCAGGAATGGAACCAGGCGCGTCGCGAACTTCTTCAATGCTTGCTGTTCGCTGCTCATTCAGTGCTCAACCGTGCGATCGACGCTCGCCCATGAAGGCCCCGCGGCTGTTCACCGACACCCTTGTGGATCAGCCCGGCAATCGTTCGCTGCGAACCCCCGGTCATTGGTTGTGTCGGAGCGATCGTTCAAGATCATCCAAACGGATATTCGCGAGGGATGCGCGAGGATTATAGCGCCTAGCTCAGCAGGTGGATCGCCATACCCGGGTACTGCGCCATTTGACTGCAGAGGCCTCTGTGTTAGTCGATGGTGCCGGTTGGCAGGAGCCAACTTTCGCTTGCCGCGGCAGTGACTCCTCAGCTGCTCCCATTCAGGCTTCTGTGCGTGTGCGCGATATCCCACGGCACGCCAGCGCAGAGCGGAGCGCGGGCTGAAACTTCTGCATACACCGCTCGTTATGAATGACATGGGTGCTGAAGAGCTGGAGGCGGCCCGGGCCGCCCAGTTGCGCTATGTCAGTGATTCGCGTCCCGGTATCAGACGCCGGGGTGCGGGTAGTGGATTTGTGTATCTCGAGGCTGAGGACAATCGGGTGGAGGACGAAGCCGTCCTTGCTCGAATCAGAGCCTTGGCGATTCCCCCTGCCTGGACGGAGGTCTGGATCTGCAAGCTCTCACACGGTCATCTGCAAGCGAGTGGTCGCGACGCCCGTGGCCGGAAGCAATACCGATATCATGCCCGTTGGCGCAAGATACGGGATGAGAGCAAATTTGACCGCATGCTGCAGTTTGGTGCCGCGTTGCCCGGCATACGTGAGCGAGTGGAAGCGGACTTGCGGCTTGCGCACCTGACGCGCGAGAAGGTTCTGGCGATCGTGCTGCGGCTACTCGAGACCACTTTCATCAGGGTGGGCAACGAGGAATACGCGCGCACGAACAACTCCTTCGGGCTGACCACGCTGAAGGATCGTCACGTCAAGATAAAAGGTGCAAAAATTCTTTTCCGCTTTCGCGGCAAAAGTGGCAAGGAACATCAGATCACGCTCGCCAATCGCAAGCTGGCGCGCCTCGTCAAGAGTTGCCAGGACCTGCCAGGACAGGATCTGTTCCAGTACGTCGATGAAGAGGGGCAGCCACAGCCGATCGACTCGGGAGACGTGAATGAATACCTTCGCCAGATTACGGCGGAGGATTTTACGGCGAAAGATTTCCGCACCTGGGCGGGAACGCTGCTCGCTGCCCAGAGGCTCGACCAATATCCGACGGTCGAATCGGTAGCCAGCGGCAAGGCCGCATGCGTGAGCGCTCTTGCCGAAGTAGCGGCAAAGCTGGGTAACACTCCCACCATCTGCCGCAAATGCTATGTCCACCCGCAGGTTCTCGCGGCGTTTCTCGACGAGCGTAAGCTGGCCCTATGGAAAAAAGGCCTCGCAACGATAAGTAGCCGAACAGATCGGCCCCGGCACGAAGTGGCTTTGCTGCGCTACCTGGCGGTTGCGGATTGATCAAGCCTGCGGACAGCACGCGATCGCTGATACCAAAGGTGTTGGTGGCCCGTATGAGGCGCATGACGATGGCGCCCGGAAAATCTCTCCCGCCGCGCTGGTGGGTGAACTCGCTGGCGGGTGAACTCGCAGAGGAAGGGCGCGCAGGAACCCGCGGCAAAGCGCGATGCCGTGCGCGCCCGCCGAATTACCTGCTTCCAGGTTGACCCGGACGACCCTGACCGCCACCGGTCTGGCCGCCGCCCGTCTGGCCGGCACCCTGGTGCTGACCGGGCTGTTTATTCTTGTCCTTGTCATGCATCTCGCCGGGCGGACGGTCTTTCGGATTGCCCGAGCCCGGGGTTCCGTGCGACTGTTGGCCGCTCTGGGAGCCTGATCCAGGTCTTGTGTTATCTGCACTCATGACGGACCTCTATCTAACGCCGGCGATCTGCCGGCTTCCATTGAGGTTAGTCGTTTCGCGTCCCTGTCAAACAGTCCACTTCGATGGAAAAGCCAGTCGGCTTTGTCCTACAAATCACACAGAATTCAAGCATTTGTCCGCCGTTCAGCTTCCAGCCCTAACCTGAAGCCTGCGCGGACCATTCCAGCTGCAGCGGCGGCGCGTTAGATCGGTGGGGTCTTGACGGCCCAGTGCGTGAGCAGCACCGTGGGCACGGCCTTTGCTGGTACTGAGCTTGCCCACCTCATCGGGCAGAACCGGCTTAGCCAGAGGACTGTATGCTCAAGAACAAGATCTCCTGGGTGCTCGCAGCCGCCATCATGTTGGCGCTCGGCGCATGTCACAAGGCTGAAGCGCCGGCGAAGGTCCAACAGGACGTCGCCAATGCGCAGGAGTCAGCCGCGAAGAGTACCGAGAAGGCGGAAGCCAGCGAGTCCAAGGTCGATACCAAGGCTGACAGCAACCTGGCGACCGAACAAGACAAAGCTGGCTCTCAGAAGGAGAACGCGGCTGCCGATACCGCAACGACCGAGGCCGAAGGAGCCTATAAGGTGGCGATGGCTAAATGCGAAAGCCTCTCCGGGGATCGGCAAGCGGCGTGTAAAGAGGAGGCCAAAGCGCAGTTGGACATGGCGAAAGCCAAGGCGAAGGCCATGAAGGCAGATACGCACTAGGACGCCGCTCCAATCGGCGCCCGCGGTTAGTGATCGCTCAGCCCTGAAAAAGAGACACCGCCATGAGAACAATTCTGATTGTCATCCTGATTTTGCTGCTGCTCGGTGCGTTGCCGACCTGGCCCTACAGTTCCGGATGGGGCTACTACCCAAGCGGTGGGCTGGGTCTGGTGCTTCTGATCATCATCGTTTTGGCCCTGATCGGCAGAATTTAGCGTAGGTTGGCTCCGTCTGGTGCACCCATCCCCGGTGGGTGCACCATCGACTGCGCGTGCCTCAGTGTCATGACACGCGTGTGGGAACCATTCCTGCACCAGGCGCGTCTTTATCGGCGGTGGGATCGGCAACTATTTCTTCAGACTCGCTTCTTCGGAGCCGCGGCGCTGACTAACGCGCTGCTGGCAGACCTGCTTTCGCGCCCTGCTGCCTGGCTGTGGCTGGTGCCCAGCACCCAAGAGTTGCTGCTGGGAGCCGGGGCGCGCCTGGAAGTGCTCAATTGCAATGTCGCCCATGAGCTGGCCGAATGCTCGCTGCGGGATGATGCGCTCGACGCGCGACTGGTGATGATTGAGCAGTCCGCGCTCGAACACTTCCTGCATGCCTCGCAGGCCTCCGACGCGACGGCACACGCGGTGGTAATGTCTCAACTGGATCTGCTGCTGGATTTGCGAGCGTGGCGGCAGCTATGTGCCTTCCAATTGAATCCAGCCGCCTGCCTCTATGAGCATGTCCTGAAACGCGTCAGGCAGGAGCTCAATCGGCGGGTCCGCTTTGCTTCTCAAAGCGATCGCGAGCACATCGGACGCACCATGATGGCACTGCTTTCTTGCGCGCCCGCCACGACGACCTCGCTTTCCGACGTGCACTGATGCCCATTCAGCCGCAACCGGGCCCACCCCTTCTATCTCGACAGCCGAAGGTCTCGCAAATGGGAAGCGCGTCCTCGGAGCAGGTCCGCGTCCGTGGCGCCCGCGAAAACAACCTGAAGGATGTGGACGTAGACATTCCACGCGAAGCGTTGGTCGTATTCTCGGGCATTTCCGGTTCGGGTAAATCTTCTCTCGCCTTCGACACTCTCTACGCGGAGGCGCAGCGCCGCTACTTCGAATCTGTGTCTCCCTATGCGCGGCGGCTGATTGACCAGGTGGGGGTCCCGGATGTCGACTCGATCGAGGGGTTGCCGCCTGCCATCGCGCTGAAACAGCAACGGGGCAGCGGCAGCACCCGCTCATCAGTGGGCAGTCTAACGACGATTTCCAATCTATTGCGCATGCTCTTTTCCCGGGCCGGCGAGTATCCGGCCGGCCAACCCATGCTGCATGCGGAGGAGTTCTCGCCGAATACCGTTCAGGGAGCTTGCCCCCATTGTCACGGATTGGGTCGGGTTTATGAGGTCACCGAGAAGAGTATGGTGCCGGATGACTCGCTGACGATCCGCGAGCGGGCCATCGCTGCGTGGCCTCCAGCCTGGCAAGGACAAAACCTCCGAGACATCCTGGTCTCACTCGGTTACGACATCGATAAACCCTGGCGTGCGCTGTCGAGACGCGACCGAGACTGGATTCTCTTCACCGACGAACAGCCCACGGTCCCTGTTTACGCTGGATATACCCCGGCGCAGACCCGACGTGCTCTGAAGCGCAAGGAGGAACCGAGCTATCTCGGCACGTTCATGGCAGCCCGAAAGTACGTCCTGCATACCTTTGCCACGACGCAAAGCGCATTGATGAAGCGGCGGGTAGCGCGGTATATGACTGGAGCGCTCTGCCCAGTATGTCACGGTAAGCGGCTGCAGCGCCGCGCCCTCGCGGTCAGATTTGGTGGGCATGACATCAGCGAGGTGTCGGCCATGCCGACGGCACAACTCGCGCGATTCCTGACAACCTCCAGCGAACAGCTCTGCCGAGACCTGTCTGCGGAAAAGGCCCTGGCCGCGCAGCGTATCGTAAAGACGATTCTCGAGAGACTCTCGACTCTCAAGGAGCTCGGCCTGGAGTACCTGTCTCTCGATCGGAGCACCCCGACACTCTCACCCGGCGAGTCGCAGCGGCTGCGACTCGCCACTCAAATTCACTCGAACCTGTTCGGTGTGGTGTATGTACTCGATGAACCGTCGGCCGGCCTGCACCCGGTCGATCAGGAGGCTTTGGTTACGGCCCTGCAACGCCTGAAGCACTCCGGCAACTCGGTGTTTGTCGTGGAACACGAGCTCGAAATCATGCGTCGCGCCGACTGGATCGTGGATGTGGGGCCGGGCGCGGGTGAGCTCGGGGGAAAGATCCTGTACAGCGGCATTCCGGAGGGTCTGCGTCATGTCGCAGGCTCCGCCACTGCTCGCTATCTGTTCAACACAGAGGCTGCCAGTAAACCCGTATCGACGGCCGGAGATGCCCTACAACCGGTACTGCCCTCCGCAGGAGCCTGGCTGCGGCTACGCGATATCACGATCAATAATCTTCATCAGGTGGATGCGGCCTTCCCGCTGGGCCGGATGACGGTCGTCACAGGAGTTTCCGGATCGGGAAAGTCCTCACTCGTTGCCCAGGCACTGACGGAACTCGTAGGGATGGCGCTGGGGCATGCTGTTCCGACAGCTGACGAGGACCTCTCCGAGCACGGCGTACTCGAAGCTCCGCTCAGCGCCCTTCGCGGTGGACGAATTGATGGTGGCGTGGAATCGATCCGCCGATTGGTCGTCGTCGATCAGAAGCCGATCGGACGCACGCCGCGCTCCAATCTCGCGACCTACACGGGTCTTTTCGATCACGTGCGGCGACTTTTCGCAGCGACTCCCGCGGCCAAGGCGCGGCGCTTTCGAGCCGAGCGTTTCTCATTCAATCTTGCGAGCGGCCGCTGCAAAACCTGCGAGGGTGAAGGATTTGTATGCGTCGAGCTCTTGTTCATGCCGAGCGTTTACACGCCGTGTCCCACCTGTGGCGGGGCTCGTTACAACCCGGAGACGCTGCAGATTCGGTACCGGCACAGGAGTATCGCCGATGTCCTGCGGATGCCCGTGCAGGAAGCGGTCAGCTTCTTCACAGATGTACCCTCGGTGCGACGGCCGCTCGCGCTTCTGGAAGAAATCGGACTCGGTTATCTGCGACTCGGTCAGCCGGCGACCGAGCTGTCCGGCGGGGAGGCGCAGCGGATCAAGTTAGCCAACGAGCTGCAGCGGACCGAGCGGGGCAGCGGACTCTATGTCCTCGATGAACCCACTACGGGGCTGCATCCGGCTGATGTCGATCGCTTGATGACCCACCTGCGCACCCTGGTCACCAGTGGTAACACCGTGGTGATCGTCGAGCATGACATGCGAGTCGCAGCGGGCTGCGACTGGCTGATCGAGCTCGGACCGGCTGCCGGTGCGCACGGCGGTCAGCTCGTTGAGTGTGGCACGCCCACCGAAGTGGCGCGGCGCGGCCGGGCGCGCTGCGCCCCCTACTTGGAAGCAGCAATCCTCCCTAGCTAGAGAGGCCGTTTGCCGTGACAGCGCTGATCTGAGGCAGACCGAGTGCGCATCCGATTGCCTTGGAAATTGTCGCATGCTGCCTCGAGACGACTACAATTCGAGTGCCGGGAAGGAGATGCTCTCAATGGACAAGCATTTGCTCAGCCGACGTCGGTTCGCTGCGCGTTGTGCAGCATTCGGGTTATCGATTCCCACCATGAGTGCTGTGGCATCACTGCACGCCGCTGAGCTCCCCGCCAGCGCAGCTTCGAAGACAGCTGGGCGCACGGTAACGTTTCCGACCGGCATCGTCGTCGGGGCACTTGGGCAAGGTTCCTCACATCTCGGTCAGGGGCGACACTCGCCAGCTGTCGAAGAGGAAGCGCTGCGCACGGGAATTTCCCTTGGTATGACGTTGGTCGACACGTCGGGTAACTATGGAAGCGGCCGATCCGAAGAGCTTATTGGCCACGCGCTGGACGGTCAGCGCGAGCACGCATTCCTGGTCTCGAAGGTCGAAAGTGATCAAGTGTCGGGAGATGGCATCGCTCGCGCTTGCGAGGCGAGTCTCTCCCGGCTCGGCACCAGATATGTTGATCTGTACCTCCTTCATTGGCCGGTACCCAGTACGCAATTTGCCGGCGTGGTAGCGGCATTTGAGCGATTGCGCGCCGCCGGAAGCATTCGCGCTTGGGGTGTATCCAATTTCGATGTCGGTCAAATGGAGGATCTCTTTCGTGTCCCAGAGGGACATCGGTGCGCAACCAATCAGGTCCCGTACAGCCTCCGGAACCGTGGCATTGAGCGTGATCTCTTACCGTGGTGCAACAGGCACAACATACCGGTGATGGCTTACTCACCACTTGGCGGCGACCGCCACCTCGTAATAGAGGACCGCACGCTCAAGCAGATTGGCGCCAGCCATGGTTGCTCGGCCGCCGCGGCAGCACTGGCCTGGGTGATTCGCAGCGGTAAGGTTATTGCCATCCCCGAATCCGGCTCTCCGGAGCATGTGAAGGAGAACGCAGCAGCCCTGTCGCTGACACTCAGCGCGCAAGACCTGAAGGCCCTGGACGCGACGTTTCCGGGACCCTCCGGGGCCACCTAGCCATGGGCGCAGGTTACCCTCGCCTGTCGATGACTAGCGAAGGATCACTCGGGTTGCAGCGCGAGCCGCACGATCGAGTCGCGCTGCGATTTTCTGCAGTTCGCCGACGTGCTCCTGTCCATCCAGAACATCGAAATCCGTGCCGGCGAGGATGAGCTGAGCGGCAAGCGTCTCGATCGAATCGGCACCGGTGCTCAGGGTGCAACTCGCTTCATCCACTGCTTCGAGTACGCCGCACCAGCTCGGAATCAGCCTGGCAAGCTCCGCCGCAGACCCCTTCAATTTGATCCGCATGCGATGCCGGTAGGGAACCTGTCTGATCGAGCGAGAGACATATGCGGCGATGTCGCCCGGAAACTCTCGCGGCGCAAAGTGCGGCCCGCTCGACACAAGACGTTCGACACGATCCATTCGAAATGTGCGCCAGTCTTTGCGCTGCGAGTCCCAGGCTACGAGGTACCAGAGGTACCCGGTGTGGACCAGGCGTATTGGCTCGATCACCCGCACTGTCACGTTGCTGGCACGATCGCGGTAGTGGATACGTAATTTCAAGTGATCGCGGCAAGCAGCCGCTATCTGCGTGAGGACCTCGAGCGGCGGGGCCGCCTGGCGATGCGTGAGCGAAATGGTAACCGAGTGCAGTGCGCTCGCGCGTTTGCGAATTCTCGAAGGCAGCAGTTGATCGAGCTTCGCAAGAAGCCGCACAGCGGTCTCCTCCATCCCGCCGATACTGCTCGCGGCGGCCCGTACGGCCACCGCTACGGCCACGGCCTCTTCATCGTCCAGCAGCACCGGAGGCAACGAGGAACCGGCCTTCAGCGTATAGCCGCCACCAAGTCCCGGAGAAGCGGCGATGGCATAACCCAGTTCGCGCAGGCGTTCGACGTCGCGTCGGATCGTGCGCGCATCGACCTCGACCCGCTCGCTGAGCTGGGCGCCCGACCAGTAACGGCGTGATTGGAGCAGCCAGAGCAGGCGAAGCAGACGAGCAGAGGTCTTGAGCATGATGAAAGCAGAGTATGGATCGGATCGCGGACAGAACCTGTCCGCAATGGATTCTACAATCCCAGCGTGAATTACTGCATCTCGGGCGCCCGAGAGCGCCCGTGCCCTCTAAGGTGAGGAGATGGTCATGACCCACCGGCGCCCCATCGAACAGCCTCCGAGCCCGGTGCTGCGGGCAGGCAGCGTGCGTGTCAGCCGTCGGCTCAAGGCCTCGCCCGAGCGCGTTTTCGATGCCTGGCTCGACCCTGAGCAGGCCACGAGGTTTTTGTTCGCATGCAGAACAGGTGATGCAGTGGGCTGTGAAATTGACGTACGCGTGGGCGGCACGTTCAGGATTGTGCGGCGCGGCGACCGCGAAGCCGTCGAGTACTGCGGTGAATATCTCGAAATTGATCGACCCCATCGGCTGGTGTTCAGCCTTTTTGTCCAGCGGTACGCCCAGCGAGATGACCGTGTGGTCGTCGAGCTCGCATCAGTCGACGAGGAGACTCTTCTGGTCCTGAGCCACGAGCATAGCTTACCGAGTCAGACAGAAAGGATTCGCATTCAGGGGTTATGGGGCACGACATTGGATGAACTTCAGGCGTCTTGCAGAGATTCGGTTGCCCGCATGACCGTCCCTTGCTTCAAGGCGCCAGTGTTCGCATGCTGCGATGCAGATCTCGCCTGGTGAATGCAACGGGGGAGCTTGCGTGGTGATACGCCAGAGCGTCTGAGGCGGTGGCACATCCCACCGCGTCGGGCTGCGCGCTCGGCCCGCCGCTTGCTCCAGGCTCGCCAGCCGATTCAGATATTTCCGAGGAGGAATGATGAAACGCAAGGCGCTGCGCTTTGGAGTGGGCTTCCGCGTCGCCATGGGTAATCGCCGCACGCAAGCTGCCGAGATGGTCATCGAGCCCGGTGGCGCCGAGGGAGGCCCTGCGAACCGGCACCGTGGTGCCGATCAATGGCTGTTCGTCGTGAAAGGCCGGGGTCGCGCTCAAATTGAAGGCAGCACCTATCCCCTGCGAGCCGGAGTGCTGCTGCTGATCGAGCACGGTGACCGGCACGAGATCCGAAACACGGGCCGCGTTCCGCTCGAGACTCTGAACTTCTACAGCCCGCCCGCCTACCGCCGCAATGGAACCGAGCTGCCGCGCGCCAGGCGCTAGCGAGCCAGATCGCAGCGGCTGATGGTTACCCCCGATCCACGGGCGTCGTACCACCCGTGAATTGCAAGCCCGCCTGCTGCAAGCGATAGCGATGCTCGCTGCGCCAGCGAATAAAGTAGCGCAGCGCCGTCATCGCATAGATCAGCTTGAATGCTCGCAAGCGGCTCACGACTTTGGGCGAATCGAACAAGTCGCCGGCCAACATGGAGATCACGCCCTGCTCCATCTGCCAGAGATTGCGCGGGGCCCGAAAGAGCCGATCCATGATCGGACTGTTGAAGCGATAAATGAAGAATGCGAAGCGCGCCATGCCGGCCCGCTGGCGTCGCTCGAGCTTGCGCATCAGGCTTGCCTCACGCGCGGGATCTCGAAGTGCGGCGTCGACGAAAGCGGCGGTCTGCTCTGCGCCACTCATGGCCAGATATACGCCCGAGGAAAACACGGGGTCCAGGAACGCGAAGGCATCACCTACCGTCACCCATCCCGTACCGCCCATCTGGGTCGAGTCATACGAGTAGTTCCCGGTGACGCGCACCTCGTCACCGATCAACATGGCGCGCTCGATCCGCTGCCTGACGCCCTCGTTCGTCTTCAGCGTTTCCAGCAGGAATTCGGCCGGCTTGCCCTTACGCTGCTTCAGATACACAGGTCGGCAGACCGCTCCGATGCTCATGACGCCGTTCGGCAGTGGAATCATCCAGATCCAGCCATGGTCGAAGCGATAAATGCTGATATTGCCCGCGTCCTCCCCAGGACGGTATTCGGCACCTCGAAAGTGACCGAATATCGCAGCGCTCTGGTGCTCGGCGTTCTTTCTCCGCAAGCGCTTCTTGGATGACAGGAAGGCATCGCGGCCCGTCGCATCGACCACATACTGGGCTGCGATCCGGTAACTTTGTCCGTCGTCGGTGCGGACCTCGACGTTGCTGCGGCGAGAATCGACCTGCTCGACCGCGACCACTTCGTGACCCTGCCGCGTATCCGCGCCCGCCGCCCGTGCATTCTCGAACAACATCTGGTCAAAATCCTGGCGCCACACCTGGTAGGCGTGCGGCGGACTTTTACCCAGCGCGCGCTTGAACGCGAACGTGTTATAGCCGCGCTCATTGTCGGCCTCGAAATCGGCGCCCGGCTTGAACACACCCATCGCTTTGACCTTGTCCATGACGCCGAGCCGCTCGAATATCGGCAGATTCATGGGCAACAAGGATTCCCCGATGTGAAAGCGAGGATGGTGGGCCTTCTCGAGCAGAATCACCTTATGGCCGAGCCGGGTGAGAAAAGTCGCGGCCGTACTGCCTGCCGGGCCGCCTCCCATCACGAGGACTTCACACGCGCAATCCGGGTTCAAGGCACACGCTCCAGACCAAAGCGCTAGAGAATACCTGATCGGCCCAGACCTCGCTGCGCCCGCACTGACGGCCCTGCAGAGCTCCGGCCAGCCAGCGACGGCTGGTGCCAGAATGGAAGAGGCTGCACGAAATCCGATTTCGCGCAGCCTGTGCTCCAACCGCTCGACTGAGCCGCAGCCGTACTACCAGATCCAGTGATACCAGGCTTTGTGTTTCACCTGCTGGCTCTGATTCTTTTTGCTGTTCTCGGCCGCATTGTTCGCCAACGTGTTCGAGGTCAGCTGACCGTTGCTGGCCGGCTGAGTCCCGGGCTTGCGAACATCGTTCTGTGCCAAGCGATGTGCCTGGGAGGGGTTGGCCGTGCGGAAGTCCTGATTGCCCGCGCGCAGCCCGTCAGGATCCGCGCGCAAGTCCTGTCGGTCGGTGCGGACATCGTTCGCATCCGTGCGGATGTCGCTGCGATCCTGGGCAATGTCCCTCCGGTCCGAGTCTATGCTGTGCTCCTCCGTGCGAACGTTGTTGGCGTCGGCGCGAAGGTCGCGGCGATCCTGATTGATGTCCTTGCGATCCGCCTGATCTTTGCGCCGGTCCGTGCGGATGTTATTGACGTCCGTATGGATGTCACCGCGATCCTGGGCGAGATCCTTACGGTCGGCATTGATGTCGGAACGCGTTTGATCGATCGCATTCGACTCGTTCTTGCCGTCGCGCTGCTCAGCGTAGTCGTGCCGCAGATCCCGCTGCTGGTCCCGCAGGTTGGACGCGTCCCGATCGATATCCGCACGGTCCGAGCGGATATCCGCACGGTTCTGCGAGATGTTCCGGTCATTGGAGCTGAGGTTGGCGCGATCCTGTGCGATGTCAGCACGGTCCGCACGAATGTCCGCCCTGTTCCGGTTCAAGCTCTTCTCATTCGCGTTGAGATTGGCCTCATCCTGGGCGATTTCGGCGCGGTCAGCCTGGGTGTCAGTCTGGTTCTGGCTCAGATTCTTCTCGTTGGCGTTGAGGTTGGCGCGGTCCGAGCGGGTGTCCGTGCGGTTTTGCACAACCCCGTGCTCGTCTGAGCGCATGTCGCGGTGCTCACGGTCGTCCCGATGGTCCTCATCTAAGGCCCCATCTCGCTCAGAGCGGTGGTCACGATCATAGTCACGATTGGCATCGCCGTGATCGGCCCGCAGGTCGTCCCGGTCACGGGCCAAATCGTGCCGGTCGCTGCGGATGTCTGCGCGCTCCTTATCGATGGCGGCTCGCTCATTCTCGCCCTCGCTCTGTTCCCGATAGTCCTTGCGCAGCGCGCGGTCATCGGCACGAAGGTCCGATCTGTCTTGGGCGATATCCTTTCGATCGGAGCCGATGTCGGCCCGATCACCCCTGGTGTTGGGGTCCCGGTCGGCTCGTTTGGTGTTCCGATCGTCGCGATCTTTACGCGTGGTGTTCTGATTCTGGTCCACAGGAGGGGTCGGCCCCGCCTGACCGACAGCCGGAGCGGAGGTCTGCGCCGCCGGCCCGGTCTGATTGACGGGGGGCGCGGGCTGCGCATTGGGAACTGGCTGGCCCGCAGCCGAAGCATTCGATGGTGCCCCGGATTGCGTTTGCGCATATGCACCAGGCAGCGCTGTCCCGAGAATGGACCCAACGGCCATTGCGATAAGCGTAGTGCGCTTCATGGAACCTCCTTCGTCACCTGACAACTGGATTTCCCGGCAAGGGGGCCTATTGCCGGGGTGGGGGCGAGTCATCCGACTGTGGCTGCTGCGAGCGCTGCGGCAATTCACTTCTCAGACGGGCCGGGCGCTCGGCTGCCTTGCCTTCCCCATCCGCCGCTGAACCGGTCGCGGCCTGCGAAACTCTCTCCTGCTCCACGTAATTCTGGACCAGGCCAAAAAACTGCCCGTAAAACCTCGGGTCTTTGATCGTCTCCCGACGCACTGTGCCCAGGACCCGGGCCGAGCCCGAAGGCATCGTCAGGGTCGCAGGACCGACGCCCATGCTGGTGGTCTGCTTCATCTTCTGCAGCGCATTCTCCTCGCGCTCCGCCGTAACAAACACGATGCTCGTGCCGTTACGGTTGTCGGCACAGGTCGTCTGCAGCCGTGTCGTGATATTCAACTTCGGCTTAGGCTGCTCGTCGCGCGTGCCCGTCAGGACCCCCGCGTCATTTGGCCGATCGAGCATATAACCCTGACTCAACAGAGCACGCTTGACGCTCCAACAGACCGTGTCTCCGGAACCTGTGAACGTCTTGCTGAACGGGGCTGAGGCGCTAAATTGCCTTGCGGCAGGGTGGTGTGCGCAGCCAACCAGCAGCGCAGCTGCGGCGGCTACCGCCCGCGCCCGTTGAACCCCTGATGACTTGTGGAATTGCATGGCGATAATCTCCACCTTAGCCATTGTTGGATGTTGCTGGCAGTATGACGGACCAGGGATTGAGCACTGTCGCTCTGCTACGCGTCGCGTGGACGGACGTTACCCCGGTGGCCTGTCGGGCAAATTCCAACGTCTGCGATTCCAGACATCCGCGGGGACAGGCTGCTGTTGACCGCGTGAATCCCAGCTGAACAGCGCCAACCATCTGATCGCGAATGAGTTGGGTCAAACAGCTATGCTCGCGCTCAACACCGATCGAGCAATCACCACCATGCGACGACGGTTCATCGCACCGGTGCTAGGCCGAGCTTCATTTCCCGATCGTCACGCGTTCTTCACTGACCTGCCCTCGCAAGCGAGTTCCACTCCCGGCCCTGTCGCAGGTCTCCTCATGCAGGTCACGGTAGAGGCGAGTCGTTGGTTCTCACGTGCACTACGTTGGGTGCGTTCTCGGTACTCAATGGCGAGTACCGTAGGCTGGTTCCAAAGCGCACGAAGCGGTACACGCGCTTGCTGTTCAGGCCCAGTTCGTCGTCGCGCACGAGCTCAATGTCCTCACCAAACACTCCACCATTTATCTCGTGTACTAACCGTGCCTCACCCGTGAGCCGGCTGCCGTAGTTCATATTGTCATACTCATCGAAGTACAGGACACAGCCGTTGGGCAGATAGGGCAGCAGTCGTTCCATGATGACTTTGGCCGAGCTGTAGTAATCACAATCGACCCATACCAGGATGGGCAGTTCACTGCGCAGCGACTCGAGCACTTGTGGCGTGATGCTTTCCTCGAAGTACCCCTTGTGAATGCGGAAGTTGCGGTATTTCGATTCACAGTAGCGGCGCAAGTGCTCGTATCGACCTCGAAACTGCCCGGGTGCCCAGGAGTCTCCGCCGACCAGATCGAGGTCGCGAGCATCCGCCGCGGGTGGCATGCCTTCGAATGAGTCAAAGGTGTGAACCGTCACACGATGCTCCATCTTCAGGTAACGCGTTGCATAAAGCATTTTCGTGAAGGAGTACCCGTCAGCGGTCCCGAATTCCAGGATCGAAAAATTCCCCCGGTAATTGTTGCGGAACTCCCTGATCACAGCGTAGATGTGATCCATGCGATAGAAAGTATTCAGTGCGCTACGTAGCGTGCGGCGCGGCCGCTCGATGCAGTTCAGGTAAATCGCTGTCTTGAGATAGTCGCCTGGAATCAACCAGGTGAGAGCGCGCAGTATCTTCAGTAGAGGCGACGGCTTAGCGCTATAAGTGGCTTCGGTCTCGGACATACATGTCTCCCGCCGGTGGAGCTTCTTGAAGTGGCGCGGCCGTGCGAGTCCGATGAGTCTGTAGCGAAATAGCAATCGCTCTGAGTATCAGCTCAACACCTGCTGTTTGATGTTTGTCCGGGCTGGTCCAATCCCCCGGTGCAAAGCCCGCAGCAATGTCGGGCGGCGACGACAACGGCGCCGTGAGAAATCTGTTGCGAGAGAGTTAGGGCGGAAGCGCGATCGAGGAGACCGATCCGGCTGCGCTCATCAAGGCGCCACTGCAGCTGGTATTCGGAAGGAAGGGACTGCCGACCAGACGATAGGCAAGCGCACGCGTTTTCTGTACCGCACGCCTCACGAGGCCATGCTTACGCTTTCGCCAAGCCGTGCGTGAAAGAAACTGCAAGGCACCCGGGCATTGAGATCGTCGAGTCTGCCGAGCTCCAAAGGTCAATCCTTCGATACCTCGTGCTGCTATCGTACGGCGGCCCTCAGAGGAGGAAGATTCACCGCGCCGCGAATAGTTATAGGAATAGTGCAGCACAACCCTAGGGTAGCGCGCAGCCGCCACGACATCAATGCGCCAGCCGCCGCCTGATGTCTTCTATCACCCAAACAAAGCTTGATAACTCTCCAGCGCGCTTAGGGTCGCAGACGGGCGGAGACGAGCATCATGAGGCCATCGCCTCTAGAGCAATGACGGCTCGGCATCACCTTGCGTTGGCCGGCTACACGAGGTTAACCCGGTAATTCGTTGATTCCAAAGTGTCCTCGCCTCCGGCACTCGTTGACATGCGTGTCGGCGTTCTGATTTCATTGATCCATGCACTCATTCCTATCGGCACTCCTGCTGTCGTGTTCTCTCTATTCGATAGGAGCAGCCGCCCAATCAGACGATGCACCGGCTGCGAACACATCCGATCTGCTCGTCAAGACCAGCCGATTGCTCGATGTCCGCACGGGGCAGTACGTGGCTGCGGCCGGAATCTGGGTCCAGGGAGAGCGCATCAAGGAGGTCGGTCAACTCTCCGCAATCGAACCGCGCCTTCCGGAGGGTGCGACGATTCTCGATCTTTCAGAGTTGACTGTATTGCCCGGCCTCGTCGATTGCCATACCCATATGATGGCGCGCATGGCCGATGCGCCGGATGGCTACATCCTCTCTCTCGCAAAAAAATCGATCGCGTATCGCGCGCTGGAGGGGGCGGCGAATGCAAGAGCAACATTGCGTGCGGGATTCACGGCCGCACGCGATGTCGAGAATGAAGGGTCGGAATATGCCGACGTCGCACTGCGTGACGCCATAGAGGCGGGCTTGGTCGAGGGGCCTCGCATGAAAGTGGCCACCCGGGGCATCGCGGCAGTCGGACAATACAATCCCTTCGGCGTCTCGCCCGATCTGGCAGGCTTTCCGACCGGCGCACAGATGATCAGCGGGGTCGAGGAAGCGCGGCGCGCTGTGCGCGAGCAAATCGGAAATGG
>Ga0070741_10002987_pt1 | contig 43363 bp, 41 predicted proteins | sample Coa_R1_4_FD_66440 | JGI IMG/M metagenome (GOLD analysis project Ga0070741, IMG submission 66440) | Surface soil microbial communities from Centralia Pennsylvania, which are recovering from an underground coalmine fire - Coalmine... | ecosystem: Environmental > Terrestrial > Soil > Unclassified ... | reverse complement strand
GAGTCGAGATTGTTGAAGTCCCAGTCGATGATCGCGCCTTCCTTCGCGTATCGCACCTGGTCCTCGGTGCCGGGAAGCGGGGTGACGATGAAGAACGACACGATGTCGAAACCAATCTTCTTGAGCGTTTGCGCGGCGATTCGGCCGCAATCCGGACCGTCGAACGGGAAGCCAAGCATGTAGCCTGCGTGCGCGGAAACGCCGACACGATGCCAGTTGTCCACCACCCGGCGGTATTTGTTGATCACTCGCGCGCGGGCCTCCTCGAGCTTGAGCTTGTGCTGGCGATCGTCGGTGTTCTGGTACTTGGTCGCGAAATTCAGATTGTCGGGATTGAGCGACTCGATCCCGATGAACGCCATGTAGCATCCCGCGGCGGCCGCAAGCTCGGTGAAGCGCTGGCTGCGGCGATGCTTGGCGGTTTCGGTCTCGCCCTCGGCCACATTCGCATAGCAGGAGGCATCGACGTCCACCTGCATCATGAAAGAGAAGCGGGGGAACTCCTTTTTGACCTCGACGAGCCCGGTTAGAATCTCCTCCCACCGCGGAGACCGGAAAAAGTCGTCATCGACCAGAAACAGCGATTCGATGCCATGGTTGCGGCAGGCATCGCGCACCCATGCGACGACGGCATTGGGCTCCCGCGACCGCATCGTCCGGCCCATTACGTTCTTCACGCTGCAATACGAGCAGGTGAACGGACATCCGCGCGAAGTGTCGATCGTCGTCATCGCCTCGTTGAAGAAGCGGGTCAGGTATCGATCGTCAACCACCGGCAGCAGGGCATCGGTGATGAGCGGCACAATGATATCGTCGCGGCCGGTCTTGGCCCGAATTCCTTCGCTGACCGAGTACTGAAGCTTGAGATCGCCGCGCAGGAAGTCCTCGATGATCCGGCCCCACAGATTCTCGGCTTCGCCCACAACCGCGGTGATCCCGCATTCGTTGAGGAACTTCACCGACTCGGGATATCCGCTCACGTGGAACCCGCCCATCATCACCGGCACGCCAAGCGCCTTGAACTGAAGGGCGATATCGCGGCCCCGCGGATACTGGTTTGACTGAACCCCCGAGAGACCGACAAGCAACTCCACCCCGTCCTCGTGGGCTTTCTCCTTGATCGCCTTGATCGTCTCGGGGCTGATGACGCCATCGCAGATCTCGTCCCAGATTACGGTCTCGAGGTAAACATTGCGCTCGGCGGAATACTTGCGGTTGAATGCCTCGTTGAGCGCGGCAAGCGCCGTGAGCGTGTTGTTCGGCTGAACGCCGAACCGATAGAACTGCACGTAGCCCTCCTCGTCGTAGCGCGAGGGCTTGATGAAATAGACCCGGACGGTCCTGCAGGGTTCCGGTTTGAGGATGCCTTGGTTGAGGGCGCCCTGCGATGCTGTCAACTGAAGGGGCTGGGCGGGCCGGTCGCCTCCATAGCGATTCGTGCCCAAAAGCAGGTAGAGGATAATCGCCGCGCCAGCAACGAACACGGCGAGTGCGATCAGAAAAAGTACCATCACAACTCCTCTCGGTCCCGGGAAGCGAAAATCTCCCTAAGACCGCTCTAACCGACCGGTCAGAGTTAATCCTGCCGGGCAGGAAAAGTCAATCTTTCTCACGGAAAATTCAAGGAATATTAGGATTTCCGCTTGTACACTATAACAGGCGAACATGATTCGAGCGAACCAGCGTTCCTGACCCCGCGGTCCGCCGACCCTCTCACCGATACATCTCGACCAGGTTGATAAGCCCCAGGTCGCGGTAACGCTCGATTAGGTATCCCTTTATCTCCTGCACGCTCGACATCTGGAGAATCTCCCGGGCGGTTTGACGCGCGGTCTGGTAGTCGACCTCGCGCACGAGCTTGCGGACGACCGGGATGAACAGCGGGCTTAGACTCAGTTCATCAAGCCCCAGACCGACGAGCAGAAGCGTGGCCAGCGGATCACTCGCCATCTCGCCGCAGATCCCGACCTCCTTGTCCGCCGCACGAGCGACGTTGATTACTTCGCTCAGCGCCGAGATGACGGCGGGATGGAACGCCTCGTACAGGTGGGCGACCTTCGGGTTGTTGCGATCGGCGGCAAGCAGGTACTGGATCAAGTCGTTGGTGCCGATGGAGAAGAAATCGACTTCGCGCGCCAGCCGCGCCGCCAACCATACTGCCGACGGCACCTCGACCATTATCCCGACCTCGATTTCGGGATTGTGCTCGAGACCTTCCTTGTAAAGTTCGGCCTTGGCCTCCGCCAGCAGTTCCTTTGCCCGGCGCAACTCTTCGAGGCTCGAGATCATCGGGAACAGGATTCGCACGTTGTACTTGGCGGCCGCGCGCAGGATGGCCCGCAGTTGCACCTTGAACAGCCCCGACATCTCGAGCGAGATGCGAATCGAGCGCCACCCGAGGAACGGGTTCTCCTCGCGCGGCACCCGCATGTAGGGAGGATATTTGTCCGCGCCGATGTCCAGGGTGCGGATGGTAACGGGGCGGCGTCCGACCTCCTTGAGCATCCTGCTGTACAGCGCAAGCTGCTGATCCTCGTCGGGAAAGTCCTCGTAGGTCAGGAACGAGAATTCCGACCGCAGCAGACCGATTCCTTCCGCGCCGTAACGCAGCGCAAGATGGACGTCGGCAAGCAGCGCGATGTTCGCGAGCATCATCACCCGATGCCCGTCGCGGGTGCCGGCGGGCTCATGATCGGCCTCGATAAGCTCGCGTTTGAACGCCTCGTAGCGGCGGGTCAGGCTCTGGTAGTCCTTTTCGATCTCGCTGCCCGGGTTCACGTACAGAAGCCCGGAATTGCCGTCGAGCACCAGGTGGTCGCCCTCCGTCACCGATTCCATCAGATGCTCGACGCCGACGACGGTGGGTATTTCAAATGATCGGGCAAGGATGGCGGCGTGCGACGTGACGCCGCCCGATTGCAGCGCGATGCCGGCCAGATTCTCGTGCGACACCAGGGTGAGCTGCGAGAGCGTCAGCTCCTCGGCGACGATAATCGTGGGCCGCGAGAACGTCCCCTTGCGATCCTCCTGGCGGAGATGGCGAAGGACGCGATGGCCGACATCGCGGAAGTCGGTGGCGCGCTCGCGCAGATACCCGTCGGCCACCGCGAGCATCTGGGCGCTCAGTTCGTCGATTACCCTGAACAGCGCACTTTCGGCGGCATAGCCTTTCTCGATGGAGTCGTGGATTCGTCCGATGAATTCCTCGTCCTCGAGGATCAGGCGATGACCGTCGAAGATCTGAAGGTCCGCCTCCGGCATCAACGGTTCCATCCGCACCTTCAGCGCGACCAGTTCGGCGCGCGACCGCTCGACCGCATCGTCGAGCCTTTTCCGTTCGCCCTTGATATCGCGGGTGCGCTGATTGCGCTCGATGGTGCTCAGGAAGGTGCCGACGACGTGGGCGACGCCCTGAGCAAAGCCGGGCGCGGCGGGCAATCCGACCAGGCGCGGCCGCCGGATCTTGCTCGGCGCCTTGACCCGCGTCTTGCCGCCGACCTTTTCGTAATCCTTGAGCTGGCGGTTGGCCTCGATCATCCGGCGGCGATACTCCTCGCGCTCCTTCTCGCGGGTGGCGAGGGTTTCGCGCAGCCGGAAATGGGACAGGACCTGTGCGATCTGCGCCGCCGCCGTGCGCAGCAGCGTGGTTTCGGTGCGCGAAAAACGCCGGCGCGCGAGCGTCTGCGCCACCAGCACCCCAATGGGCTTCTGCCGTCCTTCCTGGACCGGAACGCCCAAAAACGTGTGGAAGCGTTCCTCGCCGGTTTCGGGGAAGTATTTGTAGCGCGGATGGCTCATAGCGTCGGCGACCGCCACCGGCTCGCCTTTTTCGATCACCAATCCGACCAGCCCCTCACTCACGCGCATCGAAACGCGTCCGACTGACTCGCGGTCCAGACCCACGGTTGCGCGCAGGACCAGCCGCTCGCGCTGGGGATCGAACAGATACAGCGAGCAGACCTCCGCCTGCATCCCCTCGGCGATCGCCGCGACGATCTTGTCGAGGGCTTCGCGCAGGCTGGCATGGGGCTCGCCCGCAATCGTGGAAATTTCCTCGATCAGGGCGAGTCGGTCGCGATTGGTAGCCATCGTCGGTTTCAGCGGATGCAGGTGCGCGAAAATTCTATCCCACCATTTCGCGCTCTCACAACGACATTGGCGGAAAATCCGCCTTTTTTGGCGCTCGGATGGCGCCTCAGGACACATCCGTCCGCAAAATCAGGGACCAAACCCGGTCAATCGGCAAGATCAAACGGCGTCAGGGCGTTCTGGAGCAGCCCTCGCCCTGCTCTGCAGCGCCCCGCCCTGATAGCCTCGATAAGCCCGCGCTCGTCATGCACGGGCGCGTCGAGCAGCGTGCTGACGCATCCCACCGACGACACGGAATGCGAATCGGAACCGGCCACCTCGGGCATCCCAAGATGACGCGCGACGCGCAACGCAAACAGGTTTTCATCCTCCGAGCATGCGCCGTTCAGAACCTCGATCGCATCGACGTACTCGAACAGCTTGAGCCCCGCCGCCCGGTCCGGCCGGGTCGGGTCGATCGGCTCGCCGTCTGGATTGATGAACGAGAAGCGGGGGTCGAGCTTGTAGCGGAAAGGATGATTGGCGACGAGAATCCCGCCGGCGGCATCGACCACCTTGCGTAGCTCCGACAGCTTGTAGATTCCGCCAACGTAGCGGTCGAGCCCGAACACCCCGATGTGCCCCATGTCGGTCGTCACTTCCATCCCGCGCAGGAAGATGACACCCGACTCGTTGGCGAGCAGGTCCATATCCCGAGACTCCCACATGTTGTCATGCTCGGTGATGCAGACCGCTCCGATCCCGATTTCTCCCGCCCGCTCGACCAGGTCGGCGGGCGAGAGGTTGGAATCCGAACTGCCGCGATTGGTGTGCAGGTGCAGATCGACGCTGAAGTAGGGCCCCGACGGGTGCCCGCCCCCGGTTGCCATCGGAATCTTTCCGATCTACTTGGGCGGCGCCGAGGCGAGCGTGATCGTCTTCATGTGGTCGCCTTTCCTGATCTGGTCGACCACGTCCATTCCCTTAATCACGCCGCCGAAAATCGTATAGTCGCCGTCCAGTCCCGGCTGCGGCTCGAGGCATATGTAGAACTGGCTTCCCGAGGATTCGCGGTTGGGGTTCACCTGGTCGCCGGTTCGGGCGGTCGCGACACTGCCGCGCAGATGATGCTCGTTTTTGTCGATTTCGGCGGGCACGGTATAGCCCGGTCCACCCATCCCGGTTCCGTCCGGATCGCCGCCCTGCACGACGAAATCCGGGACGACGCGATGAAAGGTCAGGCCGTTGTAGAAGCCCTTTTTCACGAGGGTCTCGAAGTTCTCGACCGTCTTGGGCGCCACCTTGGGATAAAGTTCGATCACGAAGGTTCCGCGGTCGGTGTCGACGATTGCGTAATGTCCGGTGTTTCTCACGGGTAGTCCATCCGAAGAGCCGCTGCAGGCCGAGGCGAATGCGAGGATCGCGAGAAACGCCGCAGCCAGCGAGTTTCTGGAGTGTTTCACTTCTGTCCCCTGGATCCGAGAAATGGTCATCCTTGGAACTATTAGACGCGCGCCGCCTGCGCAAGTGGGCAGGCTCTCATCGGCGCCGCGATCAGGCGCGATTTCAGCGATCCCGTCCTCTTTCCGGTGATTGAAGGCGGAGGTTGCGAGGGCCGCCGCCATGGCGGCCCTCCGCCCTTCTTACTTCAGGAACTTCGTGATCGCGGCGGCCACCTCTTCCGGCTGCTCGAGCGGCATCATGTGCGCGCCGTCGATGGTCTCGATCTTCGCGTTCGGAATCCCGCGCTTGAACGCCTCGGCATAGTCGAGCGGAAGCAGCTTGTCGCTCTTGCCCCACAACAGCAGGGTTGGGGCGGCAATTCGATGGAGCCGCTTGCTGAGCCCCTTGTCGGGAATCGGCCAATAAAACTTGCCCGTGCATCCGAGCGCCCACGTGATCCGGATGAACCCGGCATGGTCCTCGGGGTTCAGGATGATCCGCTTGAGCGCCGGATGATGCTCGTCCTTGAAAAGCAGCGCCGGCAGCTCGGCCTGCGCGGTCACGATGTAGTTGCGTACCGGTTTGCTGTCGATCCAAAGCCCGAGCGAGTTGACCAGAACGAGCTTTCCTACGCGGGTCGGGTCGGTTGCGGCGACCTCCGCCGCGACCATCCCGCCGAACGAATGTCCCACCACCGCCGGCGACTTGAGCCCGAGCTTGTCGAACAGGTCGTAGTAGTAGAGGACGAGATCCCAGAAATCGTCCAGCGCCTTTATAGCGTCCTCGTCACCCTCGGTGAGGCCGGGATGCGGCAGCGCGTAAACGGTGAAGTTCTTCGAGAGCTCATCGATGAGTTCGGTTTCGACAAGCCCGTAGCCGCCGTGAAAGTACACAAGCGGCGCGCCGCTTCCGGAGATTCGCACCTTGGGATGAACCTTGTCGCCCCACACACTAAGGGTTTGTTCCTTGCTCGCCATCTTTGTTCGCAGAGCCTTCCTGGTTTAGCTGGTTCGAAGGATGAACGGGGCCGGCGTGAAGCCGGCCCCGGTGAGACACCGCCCTCTCCGCCTCGTTTCAGGCCCGCGCGGCCGCGGCCTTGCCGTTGGCGGAGCGCTTGCGCAGCTTTTCAGGCCACCACTTGTTCTCCCATTCGTCCTCCCAAACGTCGCGGAAGTGCGGGAGAACCTCGCGGCAGAACAGCTCGATGTTCTTGATGGTCAGGTCGTGCGGCATCGAGCCGATATGGAGCAGCACCATCAGGTTGCCCACCCGCAGCTTCTTGACCGCTTCCATCAACTGCTGGCGCACGGTAGCGGGGCTGCCCGCGATGACGAACTGGTTGTCGACGAAGTCCTTGTACTTCCATTCGGGAATCTTCGCCATCAGATCGAACATCTGCGGATTAAGCTTGGTGACGCTGTTTACGAGGCTCTTGTAATCCTGGTTGCCCGCCACCGGGAAGTACTCGGTCTGGATGTGCAGGCACTTGTCATAGAAGTAGCGGATATGGGGGTAGTACTCCTTCTCGGCGCTGGCATCGGTCTCCGACACGGCGACGAGTTGCAGGAAGCCCGCGCGGAAGGGGTTGGGATCGTGATTGCCCTTGGCCACGAAATCCCACCATCCGTCCATCACCCGCTTTCCGAAGTTGTTGCCCCAGTAGGACAGGAAGCAATAGCAATGGTCGTTGCGCGCCGAGAATTCCCAGGTGCTTAGGCTGCCACTGCCGGGAATCCATACGGGCGGGTAAGGCTGCTGGATCGGGCGCGGCCAGATGTTGACCATCGGCAGCTTGAAGTACTTGCCGTTCCACGCGAAGATCTCGCGCGCGGTCCAGGACTTCAGGATCAGATCGTGCGCCTCGTAATAGCGCTCGCGCTGCTCGATCGGGGAAATCCCGTAGCACAGATTGACGTCCTGCGAAGTCCCAAGCGGCATCCCCGCGATCATCCTTCCGCCCGAGATGCAATCGATCATCGCGTATTCCTCGGCGACCCGAATCGGCGGGTTCGACGTCGGCAGGGTCGATCCCATCTGCACCACCGCGACGTCGGTCCCGTTGGTGGCGCGCGCCAGCACCGAGCCCATCAGGTCAGGATTCGGCATGAATCCGTAGGCGTTCTGATGGTGTTCGTTGACACAGATGCCGTCCATGCCGCATTTGGCGGCGTGGATCAGCTCGTCGAGTGTCCAGTTATAGTACTGGCCGATCCTGGTTGAATCCGCGAGTTCCCAGTACGGCGGATCGACCCACACGGAGTTGTAACGCTTCTCGAAGTCCGCCGGCAGGTCTCGATAGGGCATCAGGTGGAACATCGATATCTTCATTCCGAAAGCCTCCTCCGGCGATAGCCGGACCTTGGTTTTTCCCATACCACGAGACGGCGGCAACTTCTAATCCCTGAACGATCGGTTTGCCAACCGATCGGACTCCGACGCATCGGGGGACGTGGACAGGGCCCCGGCGGCGGGCGACAATCGCATCATGCAGGAATGGTTCAAGGCGGCGCGATTCGGGATGTTCATCCACTGGGCGGCCAGCAGTCAGCGGGGATGGGAACTTTCGTGGCCGCTGGTCGGAGGCGTCGGCGCCATCCCACAGGCCCGCGACGTCTCCGTCGAGGAATACCATTGCACCGCCCGCACCTTCGATCCCGTCAATTTCGATCCGCGCCGATGGGCGCGGATGGCGCGGCGGGCCGGGATGACCTACGCGGTGCTGACCAGCAAGCATCATGACGGCTTCGCGATGTTCCATTCGCGGCACACGTCGTACTCGATCGAAAACACCCCCTTTGGACGCGATATCGTAAGGGAGTACGTGGATGCGTTTCGCGCCGAAGGCCTCAGGATCGGCCTCTACTTCTCCCTTATCGACTGGCACGACCCCGACTATCCCGCCTTCACCGAGAGCGACAAGCCGTATCGATGGGGCAACTGGAGGCGCGGCACGCCAGAGCAATGGGAGCGGTTCGTGGGCTCGATGTTCGGGCAGATCCGCGAACTCCTCACGAACTACGGAAAAATCGACCTGCTGTGGTTCGACGGCGGATGGGAACGCACGATCGAGGAATGGCGATCGCGTGACCTCGAAAGGATGATCCGCGGGCTTCAGCCCGAAATCGTGATCAACGATCGCCTGCCCGGATGCGGCGACTATGACACCCCCGAACAGGCGATTCCCGCAAGCGTGCCCTCCCGCCCGTGGGAGACCTGCATGACGATGAACCGAAGCTGGGGCTACAACCCCTCCGATCGCGCCTACAAGTCCGTGCGAAGTCTCCTCAACACCCTCTGCGAGGTCGCTGCCAAAGGCGGGAATCTGCTGCTCAACGTAAGCCCCGCGGGCGACGGTTCTCTGCCCGCCGAACAGACCGAAAGACTCGAGGCAATCGCCAACTGGTTGGAGCGAAACGGCGAGAGCATCGAGGGAGCCCAACCCGGCCTCGAACCCTGGCAGTTTCACGGCCCTTCGACCCGCCGCGGCAACCGCGTGTACCTGCATCTCCTGATGCGTCCGTACGATACGGTCACGGTGCGGGGCATCCGGCTCAACCGGTTCAAACGGGCCTTCATTCTCGGAACCACCCAGGAACTGAAGGTCCACAAGCGGGGGACCGTGATGGAGACGATGTTCAGTGCCGACCCGACGGGCGAGTTGGTAATCGAGGTTCCGGAGAGCGGAATAGATCCGTTGCAGACGGTTATCGCGCTGGATCTCTGACGCAACCTCTCATCTGTCTCCCGCCCGGAACGACCACGTGTAGGTCATGTCGCGGACGGCAATCGAAACTGTATAGTCGGCGCCGCGCGACAGCGGCTTGCGCGGAATCACGACAACCGCGCCGTGGCTTCTAAGCAGCCATCGCCCGTACTCCTGCGCCTTCTCATTCGGATTGCGATAGGCTTTGGCATCGTAGGCGCAGCTCTCCACCGTACGCCCGTCCCGGGTAAGCGCGGCCGAAACCATCCCGGTTTCGATCAGGCGCCCGGTCTCCAGCGTGATGGGCAGGCCGACCGGCATCGCCCATCCCGCGCATCCCGCAAGCGGGTCCGGAGATTCCCCGCCGGCGAAGCTTATATCCACATGGGAGCCGTCGGGAGGAAAGCGGACAGCATCGGCGTAGGCCACGGCGCCCTCGGGCTGCGCGGCCAGTCTGAGCGCCGCAATCCAGCATCCGCTGCGCTGCGCTTCGCTGAAGCCGACCTCTTTAAGGTCGGGATCCAGCATATCTATCCGATGAAACGGACCGGCTATCCATCGGTCGATCTGCTCCGCCTGATCGAACACTCCGCATCCCCAGGCGATCTGGCTGTTGGCGGCCGCTTCGGCGCCCTTCGACGAGTAACCGGGACGCGATGCATCCTCCGTGAACGCATCGGCGCCGAGCGAACCCGGAGCGCTCAGATGCTCGGCGAAATTCGTCATCAGGTATCGAACGTGCGCATCGACCGCCGCGCTCAGGTGGGGGTCTTCACGAACGGCCTCCAGTCCCGCCATCGTTCGATAGTAATTGAGCCGCTGCATCCACAAAGCCCTCACGGGCTGCGGCGTCCGTGGCGCAACAACCTTTGTTTCGGAAGCCGCGCTTGCCCGGAGGGTCGAAGCTGTGCTCGGCGAAGCCTGCACGGCAGCCGGCGGCAAGGGCCTGGCGGGCGCGGGCTTCGCTTCCACGCGGACGGCATCGCGCCTCGATCCGATCGCCCCGCCGCCCCATCCCTGCAGATAGACAACCACGATCGCGGCCGCGGACAGGGCGGCAAATCCAAGTCGAAGTGCGCGCCGGCGTTGAAGGCGCAACGGACCGTCAGGATCGATAAACCTGTAAGCTACGACCGCGCCGAAGCGGACGATATCCCCGTGGCGAAGGCCCTCGGTCCCCATGACCGGGACGCCATTGACGAAAGTCCCGCCCCCGGACCTGGTGCCGCTTATCAGATAGCGGCCGCGCCGGTAGCGGATAACGGCGTGGCGCGGTGCGACGTCCGGCGCATGTATGCGCAGCGATGCATCGCCGCGGTTTCCGACGACGAAGGTTCCGCGTCCAAGCAGGAAGAGCTTCTCGGCGCGGCCGGCGGATCCGGCCGCCAGCAGGCGGGCCGGTTGCACTCTTCTCATGCGGACGGTCATGGCCGCGCTCGTCGAGCGCTCCGATCAGAACAGGAACGCGCTCCCTTTAGCTGGCGGAACGGTGGGATTGGTGGTGCAATACGGAGCCGGACCCGTCGCGCCAATCGCCGCCCGCTCCTGCAGCATCTTCTTCAAATCATCCTCGCAGCGGTTGCTGCCGGCCTGGTAGTAGCGGTAGCGCCACACCGCCGACGCGGAGTCCGGCGGTATCACCATTACCGGCCCTCCGAGCCTGGAGGCCTCCTCTCGGGTGAAGCCCATGTCGGTCGGCGTAATCGGCTGCGCCGAGGCGGCATCGGGATGCGCCTGCCATAGCGGAATTCCGGGCAGACCGACGAGGTGAGGTTCCCCCGGCTGTCCTCGGTCCACGCAAAGCATCCGGTCGCCGCCAGCGAGCAAAGAAGCAGCAATCCGGCGGCGCCACCACCCGACAGCATCCTACAGAGTGTCAAACGGAAACCAGACTGAGTTAACCGTTTCACGGCGATGCGCAAAATAACCCATGACCTGCCCCTTGTCCACAAGCAGAGAAGGCTATGGGCTGGATGACCGGATGTTCAGTTCGCGACGGTGAAGCTCCATCGATGCGAGGTGCCGTTGACCTCGACTTCCACCCTATAGGCATCGCCGCGGGTCAGCGGCCTGCGCGGAATTATCACCACCGTGGAATTCGCCTTGAGCACCTGGCGCACCACGTTCCGGGCGTTCGCGTCGGGATTGGAGTAGCTGTCGGAGTCGAATCCGCATGCTTCCACCTTGACCGCCGATCCTCCAGCAGGCACGCGTTCGAAGCTGAACGCACCCAGCCTCGCGGGAACGAAGCTTCCGAGTGAAAGCGTGATGGGCAGGCCGGTAGGCGGGGCGTAGCCTTCACACGAAGTCAGCGGATCGGGCCATTCGTTGCTGAAGGTGCGAAGGTCGATCTTCGCGCCCTCGGGCGGAAACCGGATCGGATGCGCGAACAGGCGGCCGCGGATGGACGGCTCCGCCCCCGCCATCGCGTTAAGCGCCGCAACGCACAGGCCTCCTCCGCAGAAGTCATAGTAGCCCACCCGCTTGAGACCGGGGTTCAGCAGAGGAAGGCGATGAAACGCTCCGGAGATCCAGTCGAGGATTGCGAAGTTGACGAGCCCGTCGGGCTTGTGGCCGTGCCAGTAAATGAAGTCAACGTCGCTTTGCTTTCCGGCCGCCGCGCCTTCCGGAGTGTAGCCGGGACTCCCCTCGCGCTCCTGATGCATCTGCTCTCCCGGTATCGTGCCGCTGCGGAGCGCATCGGAGTAGTTAGCGAGCAGATAGTGCACATGGGCCCGGTCGCCGGCGCTCAATTTGGGCTCCTCGACAACAGGTTCCAGGGCCGAAAGCCGCCGGTACCAGTTCAGAAGCGCAAGCCACGGCGGTCCGGGATTCGTCGGCGCGGGCGCCGAAGCAGCCGGAGGGTTTGCCGAAGGCATGAGCGCGGTGGAGACGGAGGGTACGGCGGAAGACCCGCCGAAAGGAGCAATCGCGATCTTTTCCCCGGTCGAGTACCGCATTGCGACGAACCCCGCGACGAACAACACGCCGACCATCGCCGCCGCCGACAGCATCTTAAGCCCGCGCCGCATCGGGCGCGCACCCATGAAGGCGAAGCGGACCGCCCCGAGACGAATTTCATCCCCGCGCTTGAGCGCGGCGGGATTGGCGATTCGACCGCCGTTCAGGAACGTGCCGTTGGTCGATTCGAGATCGGTTATCGTGTAACCGCCGAGGCGGCGGCGGATGACGGCATGATGGCGTGATACCGTGGCGGCATCGAGGATGATGTCGTTGTCGGATGCGCTGCCTATCGAGGTCTTGCGGGCGGTGAGAGGAAATTCGCGGGGCTTGCTGCCGCCGATCAGGACCAGCCTTGCGCGCGCGTTGGTTTGCGGGATGCCGCCGTCGGCCTTCGGCCCGCCCATCTCTCAAGCAAGGTCCCAGAAGCGGCCGATGTTGCGCGCCGCCCGCTCGATTATCGGCATCGCCGCGGCGCCGTCGCGCGGGGGATGAACCGGCTCGTCAGCATAACGGCCCATCTCCTCCAGAACGGCGCGGCCCGAATTGACCAGCGCCTGGAGGTCGTAGCCGCCCTCCAGCGCCGCCACCATCCTGCCCTCGCAGCACTCGGCGGCAAGCCTCTTCACCCGCCGCGTCATTGCCGCGAACCCATCCTCGGTCACCCGCATCTGCGCGAGCGGGTCGCGCCAGTGACAATCGAACCCGCACGAGACCAGGACAAACTCGGGGCGAAAGCGCCTGCCGATGGGCAGGATGAAGTCGTCGAAGAATCTCAAATATTCGTCGTCGCCGAACTCCGCCGGCATCGGCGCGTTCACCGTGAAGCCCTCGCCGCGCCCCGCGCCGATCTCTAGCAGCGATCCCGTACCGGGGTAGTGGGGATACTGATGGGTGGAGGCATAGAGCACCTCGGGCGACTCGTAAAACATCTCCTGGGTGCCGTTGCCATGATGGACGTCCCAGTCAACGATCATCACGCGCTTGAGGCCGCGATTGCGAATGAGCCAGGCGGCCGCGATTGAAACATTGTTGAAGAAGCAGAAGCCCATGGCGCGATCGGCAAGTGCATGATGCCCCGGAGGACGCACCATCGCGAACCCGTTGTCCGCCTCCCCGTCCATCACCGCCTCGACCGCCGTAATCACGCCGCCGGCGGCAAGCAGCGCGGTGCGATAGGAGTCGGGCGACGTGTGCGTGTCGGGATCGAAATCGAAACGCTCCATCCCGCTCGTCCGTTCCATCATCTCGATGTATTCCGGGAGATGGCACAGACTGATTTCGGCGAGCGTCGCCTCGCGGGGCGCGCGCTGCTGCAATCCGGGGCGGTTGATCGAGTCGGCCATGTCGATCATCGCGCGGATCCGGTCGGGGCGCTCCGGATGGGAACGGCCGGCGAAGTGACGCGCATAGTCGCGGGTGGTCACCAGGGCGGTCTTCAGCATCGTTGACTCCACGATCTCCAACAACGAAGATCTGACGGGCGAGGCCCCATCGCGTTTCGTAACATATATCGCCGAGCCGGCCGTCGCCATCCAGCTTTGAACCCGTTCGAAATACTGCTGATTCTGGCCGTAGCCCTGATCGTTCTGGGCCCCGAGCGGATGCCCGAGGTCATCAAGGCGGCGGCGCGGCTGATGCGCGAGCTGCGGTCGGCCAGCAACGCGGTGATGCGCGAGCTGAGCGAGGCGATCGAGGATGAATCCCGGCCCCCCGACCGCATCCATACTCCCGTCATCGAGCCGCGCGACAATCCTCGGGGAAAGGCTTGAGCGGTCTCGACTCAATGGACGATCAGCAGCGGGCGCCTGCCGAAGAAGGCGAGGCAAGGATGTCGATCGTCGAGCACCTGCAGGAGCTGCGGGTGCGGCTTCTGCGGGCGGCGATCGCGGTTGCGGTCGGCTTTGCGATCGCATACGCGATCGACGACGAAATTTTCGCGTTGCTGACATGGCCGATTCGCGAGGTCTCCCACGGCAAGGTGCTTCTGATCGGGACCGGAGTGGGCGAGGCCTTTTTCACCAAGATAAAGGTCGCCCTGATCGCGGGCCTCTTCATCGCAAGCCCGGCGGTGTTCTATGAGATCTGGAAGTTCATCGCGCCGGGGCTGTATCAGAACGAGCGCCGGATGGCGCGGCCGTTCGTGATTTCGGCGACGCTTTTCTTTCTGGCCGGCGGCTACTTCTGCTGGGCGGTCGTGTTCAAGGTTGGCTATGCGTTCTTCCTGAGCGAGTATGCCAGCATCGACATCACCCCCACCATCCGCATCAGCGAGTATCTCGAGTTCTCGACCAAGCTGCTTCTCGCCTTCGGCATCACCTTCGAGATGCCGATATTCGCGTTCTTTCTCACCCAGCTCGGCATCATCGACTACAAGATGATGCTGCACTACCTGCGGTATGCGATCGTCGCAATCTTCATCGTGGCGGCGGCGCTCACGCCGCCGGACCTGATTTCCCAGTTCCTGCTGGCGATTCCGCTCCTGGTTCTCTATGGATTGAGCATCGGCGTGGCGTATGTGTTCAGGTCGCGGGAGGATTCCGCGGCTGCTGCGCCTGCCGTGGACACTTCACAGAGCAATTGAATATCCTCGCCTCGACCCTGGTCCGGAAAGGAAGCCGCGATGGCAACGCTGCATGATGCGCCCCGCGCCGCGGGCGCCCCGGGAATCGAACCGCGCTGGACCCGCAGCGCAAAGGACATCATCGGAACCGCCTATTCCTCCACCAGCCGCGTGTGGTTCACCGGCTCCAAGGGCGTGCTCAACGAAATCTACTTCCCGACCGTCGATCAGCCGCAGGTGCGCGACCTCCAACTGCTCATCAGCGACGGCGAGACCTTCTTCCACGAGGAGCGCCGGGACCTTGAGAACACGACCGAGTACCTCGCCGAGCACGGCCTCGGCGTGCGGATGATCAACCGCGATCCGCAGGGACGTTATCAGCTCGTCAAGGAAGTGGTTTCCGATCCTCATCAGCCGACCGTGCTGATGAACGTGAAGCTCACGGGCGATCCGGTCTTTCTCGAGCGGATTCATCTCTACGTGCTGCTTGCGCCCCACCTCGGGGTGGCCGGATGGGGCAACAACGGCAATCTCACCAGCATCGTGGGCCGCGAATTCCTAACCGCCCATCGCGAGGGCAACTGGCTTGCGCTGGCCGCCACCGTCCCGTTCATCCGCCAGTCGTGCGGCTACGTGGGGCGGACCGACGGATGGCAGGATTTGGCGGAGAACTTCAAGCTCGACTACGAGTTCGCCGCCGCGACCGACGGCAATATCGCGCTCACGGCGGAAATCGACCTGAGCCGCGGCCGCGAGTTCACGATCGGGCTCGCCTTCGGCCGCACGCTCCATCGCGCCGTCACCACCCTGTTTCAATCGCTCGGCACGCCGTTCGAGACCCATCGCGGGCGCTTTCTCGAACAATGGGATCGGGCCTGCCGCCATTTCCATCCGCTCGGCCAATGGTCCGGCGACAATGGCGAGTTGCATCGGCGCAGCCGCGAACTCCTGCTCGCGCACGAGGACAAGAGCTACCCGGGCGCGATCATCGCCTCGCTCAGCATCCCGTGGGGCGAGGCCAAGGGAGACGAGGATCTCGGCGGATATCATCTGGTGTGGACGCGCGATATGGTCAACAGCGCGACCGGGATGCTCGCATCGGGGGATCTTTCAACTCCGGTCCGCGCGCTCATCTACCTCGCCTGCTCGCAGCATCCCGACGGCGGCTTCTCGCAGAATTTCTGGATCAACGGCGAGCCCTACTGGCAGGGCATTCAGCTCGACGAGGTCGCGTTTCCGATGATGCTGGCGTGGCGGCTGCACAAGCTCGGCGCCCTGCAGGACTTCGATCCTTATCCGATGGTGAGGGCGGGCGCGTACTTCCTCATCCGGCATGGACCGGCCACGGAGCAGGAGCGATGGGAGGAGAACAGCGGGTTCTCCCCCTCCACTTTGGCGAGCAACATCGCGGCGCTGATCTGCGCGGCCTGCTTCGCCCGCGAACGTGGCGACGACACGACCGCGGCATATCTCGAGGAATACGCGGACTTTCTCGAATCCCACGTGGAGAACTGGACGGTCACGAAGCGCGGGTTCCTGGTCCCCGGAATTCATCGCCATTACGTGCGAATCACCCCCGCCGACCCGAACGACCCCCAGCCCAACGAGGATCCCGAGGCGGTTCCCATTACGGTGCGCAATCGTCCTCCGGGCTCGCAGACCGACTTCCCGACCGCCGAGATCGTCGATCCGGGCTTTCTCGAACTGGTGCGATATGGAATCCGCCGCCCGGGCGATCCCCTAATCGAAGACTCGCTGCGGGTCGTGGATGCCGTCCTCAAGGTGAATCTGCCGCAGGGGCCGTGCTGGCGCCGCTACACTCACGACGGCTACGGACAGCAGGATGACGGCGGCCCGTTCACATTCTGGGGACGCGGCCGGCCGTGGCCGCTGCTGACGGGCGAGCGCGGGCATTACGAACTGGCCGCTGGCCGCGATCCGATTCCGTATATCCGCGCGATGGAAGCGTTCGCCAACTCAACCCGGCTTCTGCCCGAACAGGTGTGGGATCAGCCGGACATCCCGGAGGCGCTTCTCTTCACCGGCCGGCAGACCGGCAGCGCGACACCCCTGATGTGGGCGCACGCGGAATATGTGAAGCTTCTGCGATCGACGGCGGACGGTCAGGTCTTCGACCTTATCTCAGAAGTCGCCGACCGCTACCTTTCGAGTCGCGAGCGGCGGCCGATGGAGATCTGGAAATACAATCGCCGCCGCATCAAATCCGTAAAGCCGCCGACGACCTTGAGAATCCAGTGCGCGCGCCCGTTCATGCTCCATTGGACCAACGACGAATGGCGCCACGTCCACGATCTCAACGCGACGCCGACTCCGATCGGAATCGACTACGCGGATATCGAGGTGGACCCTTCGTGGCGCGCCCCGATTCGGTTCACCTTCCTGTGGACCGACGACGGCACATGGGAGGGAAAGGATTTCGCCGTGGAGATCGACGGCTAAGCAAGACGGCGGATCGCGAAGCTCTCGTGCAGCGACTCGAGCAGCGCAAGGACCGTGTCCCTCTGGTCGGGAGCGAAATAGAGCTTAAGATGATGGCGGCGGGGATCCTCGGTTCGAAGCGTCAGGAGATTGTCGTAGGATTCCACGATGGACTTGAACGCGACGATCTTCGCGGGCGGAATCTCGACCACGATGGATTCAAAAGACGGTTCGCGGCTCATTGCCGGCTGCTTCACTATCCTACCGGATCCCGCGCGATTCGCTGAATGCGCGGCTTTTCTTCTCATGCGATGACGCTGCCGCGGGTGGTTTTCGTTACCGGCAAGGGAGGCACCGGCAAGAGCACGGTCGCCGCCGCCCTCGCCACAGCTCTCTCCCGCAAAGGAGCAACCGTCCTCGCCGATCTGGACGGAAGGATGGAGGCGGCGGCGCTGGTCGGCGCTCGCCTCCCGCTCGAAGCCCCCCAGCGCGTCACCAGCTCGCTCGAGGTTATCGCCTTAAGCCGCCGCGAGGAACTCAACTCCTTCATCCGGCGCATCGTCCCCGTCTCCGCCATCTCGGAGCGGATGCTGCGGAGCAGGACGTTCGGCTACGTGACGGCAGCACTTCCCGGACTCGAGGCGTTCCTGTTGCTCGAACGGCTTAGGATCATGGCGGGAGAAGCCGCGCTGGAAGATCGCCGCGTCGTCATCGATGCTCCCGCATCGGGAACGGCGGTCGAGCTGCTGGCGGTCGCCTCAGGGGTGAAGGGAATAGCCCCTGCCGGTACGCTGAACCGGCTTGCCGCGGAAGTCGAGGAATTCCTCGCCGATCCGAATCGCTTCGGGGTCGTCGTGACCGTCACGCCGGAAAAGATGGCGTTGCACGAGGCGATCGAAACCTCGCGCCTGCTCCGCGATCGCATGAACGTCGCCGTGGTCGGCGCCGCGCTCAATCGAGCCTGCGCCGCCTTGTTCAGCGACGAGGATCTCCAAACGCTCGCCGCCCTGAGGTCGCATCGCGGTCTCGCGCGCAAAAGAATGACCCAGGGAGCGGCCACCGAGACCGCGCGCAGCAGGCTCAGGAATGCGGGAATACCGATTGTCGAACTGCCGATGCTGTACAAGGCGGCGATGGGGTCCGGTGAAATTTCCACGCTGGCGCGCGCGCTCGGCCCGATGGTCGCGCAATGAAGCGCGAACGGCCGCCGCTCGACCGTTTTCGCCTGATCGTTTGCCTCGGACCGGGGGGCGTCGGCAAGACCACGATCAGCGCGGCGATTGCGCTGGGAGCCGCGATGGGCGGTCGCGCGGTCGATGTGATGACGGTGGATCCCGCGCCTCGCCTGCTCGATGCGCTCGGACTCGACGAGCAGGCGGATGAGCCGCGCGCGGTCGCACTCGACGGTCTAAGACGGCCGCGCGGACGCGGCGCGCGGCTGCGCGCGCTCAAGCTCGACCCCAAAAAGACCTTCGACACGATCGTGGCCCGCTATGCGCCTTCGCCCTCGGCGCGCGACGCGATCCTCGCAAACCGCATCTATCGCAATCTCTCCAACGCGCTCGCCGGCGTAGGGGATTACATGGCGATGGAGAAGCTGCTGGAACTGGCCTCGGATTCATCCGTTCGCCAGCTCGTGCTCGACACGCCGCCCGCGGCGGAGGCGCTGGATTTCCTCGATGCGCCCCGCCGCCTGCTGGAGCTTTTGAACTCGCGCGCCGTCACGCTGCTAGGCGCTCCGGCCGGGCTGCTAAGGCAACTGCGATTCGTGGACCTGGCAGCGCGCGCGGTGTTGTCGGCGTTCGATCGCGTAACCGGCCTGAATCTGCTTTCCGATGTGCAGGCGTTCGTGACCGGGTTCGAGGGAATGTACGACGGATTTGCGGATCGCGCGAAGCGGGCCGATGCGATGCTCCGCGCCGACGATACCGCGATCGTGGTGGTCACCACGCCCGAGTCGGGGCGAATCGCTCAGGCCGGGGAGTTCCTTGATGTTCTTGCGCGCAGGGGTTTGCGCGTCGCGGCGGTCGTGGTGAACCGCGCGATGGCTCCGCTGCCCGATGCGGCCGAGATCACGTCCGCGCGAATTACTGCGGCGCTCAAGCAAAAACTTCGCCGCAACCTCTCCGACTACGCAGCGCTAAAGGAGCGAGAGACTCGCTCGCTGGATACTCTGCGCGCGGCGATGCCCCCGGAAGCCGCGCTGATGATATCGCCGGAGCTCGAACACGAACCGCAGAGCCTCAACGATCTTGCCGAGATTTCCTCAAGCCTGCGCGACGCGGCGGGCGGCGAATCGCCGTAAAACGGCGCGCGGCGCTGATGCTGGATTCCTGTACCGCCGATAGCGCGGGGTTACCTTCGATGGCGCGCCGAGCGCGGCGCAGCCGCGGACTTTTCCTTGGCCAGCACGCGGTCGAGCTTGATGCTCAGGTTGAGGAGCTGGGAACTCAGATGGTCGAGGCGCGCCTTCAGATCGCGCACGTCCTTTTTCGAAGGGATGTTGACGAAGTCGAGCACGGTCTCGATGTTGCGGTCGAACGATGCCTTGTTGCGCATGAACTGCTCGCCCGCCTTGCCCAGTCCGCGGCGAAGCCGCTGATTGCCCATCACCTCGTTGAACACGTTGGCAACCCCCTCTTCGCTCATCTTGCGAAGCTTGCCAAGGATGCTCTCGACGTCACCGCGTGCCATGATGGCCATTACTATATAGAGTATCGAGAGTCGGGCAAAACGATGGAGACGCTGGCGAGCATATTGAGCCTGACTTCGGGCTTCGCCCTGATGGGATATCGGCTGCCGCCGGCGACGATCCTCGCGACTTCGATCGTCGTCGATTTGGCGCTGGCGCCTCTGACCGCGGTCATCGCGCTCCGGCGCGGCAGGAGCGTGGCGCTGTGGACGATCGCGGGACTGCTGCTGGGGATGTGGGCGCTGGCTGCGGTCCTGCTGCTCCCTGCGCCGAATCGCCCGCGCCCCGAGCCGCCCTCGTTCCCGCCTACGTCCGATGCCGCCTGAGCCAGGCCACGGTTGGCGCGAACACCTTGGAACGCGCCTGCGTGCCGCACAGCACATCCAGATGACCCCATCCCTGAAACGTGCGTAGCGTCACGTCGTCGCTGCCCGTGGAATGGGCCGATTCGACGACCCATGCGGGCCAGTCGGGCGCGATATTGGCGCTGGAAAAGGCGATCACCGGAATCTTCGATTGCTTGAGCGCGGCGCGCAATTCGGGCGTGAAAGGATTTTCGTAATCCTGAACCGCGGGCCAGTAACGATCGTAGCCAATCAGCATCCGCGCCAGCACCACGGGATCGGAATAGCCGCCGAACGGATTCGCCAGCCCGCCTTTTCCCCCGAACGCCTTCGAGTCGTACACCACGTGTTCGAGATTCTCCGCGGCGGTGCGGTACTTCGGCAACGGCGCGGGGCCGTTGGGATTCGCGATTACAGATTGCATCAGGAATTGCCGGTTCTCCCACGTGAGATTCTTGCCCACGAGGTCGTCCACCACGTGATCCTCGGGCGCCGGCTGGCTCGGACGGCGCGGAATAAAGCCGTCGAGCGCGATGATCCCGGCAACCTCCGAGGGATGCATCGCGGCGAACAGGTAGGAGAACATCACTCCCCGGCTGAATCCCGCAACGAAGATCTTCTTCGCCCCCGTCGTATTCATCACGAACGATGCCGCCGCGGCGATGTCGGATTCGAACACCTCGCCGGTCCATCGCTTGAAGACATCGCTGATCGCCGCCGGTGTCACGCTCGAAGGCACGAAATGGGTGCGATAGTCCAGCGTCCACACGTCGATCCCCTGGGTGGCGAGATAGACCGGAAACGAATAGCGCGGATCGTAGAGCGCAATGTCGCCGTTCTGATTCGTTCCGGGCAGGTAGAGAACGACGATCGAAGGATGCTCGGGCGGTCGCGAACCGCGCGCGAAGCGATGCAGCGCGATTTTGTCGTAAAAGGTGTCGCCGATGCGGTCGAGATAGCGCCATTCATAGATGCCCTGGGCGGCGGTCAGCTCCACCGGGCCGCCCGCCAACTGAAACCCGCTCGGGTCCGCAAACGCCGCCCAGGCTCCGGCCAGGATCGCCGCCATCAGAACGGTGACGGCCAGGGATGTTCTCATCAATCGGGATGGGGGTATCTGTCCGGGTTTCATCCAGCCCTTTCGCGCATCAAAGCAGGGAGCGCCGCGCTCTTATAGCATCCCCGCCCCCGCCTCGCATCGCCGGTTGACCCCCCGCCGCCGGGCATGCCAAACAGAAACGATACACGTCCGATCACCTCAATCGCGGAACACGGGAGTCACGGAATGAGCAAGAAAGCGCAATTCGCCCTCTTCTCGCCCCAGGCGGGTCTTAACTGGCAGGCACTGCTCGATCGCGCCCGGCTGTGCGAAAAACTCGGCTACCATTCGATCTGGCTGGTCGATCACATGTGGACCGGACAGATGCCCGATCTCGATCACGTGGAATGCCTGACCGCGATGAGCGGGCTTGCGGCGGCGACCGAGAAAATCCGCATCGGCACCCTCGTCATCTGCAATTCCTATCGCAACCCGGCACTGCTAGCGAAATCGCTGTGCACTATCGATCAGATCTCCAACGGGCGCCTGGAGATCGGGCTCGGCGCCGGATGGATGGCGGAGGAGTACAAGGCGTACGGGTATGAATTTCCGTCGATGGGCGCGCGGCTTAAGCAGCTCGAGGAGGGCCTCGAGATCCTGAAGCTGATGCTCACGGAGAAGCGCGCCACCTTCAAGGGCCGCTACTACTCGATCACCGATGCGATCAACAACCCCAAGGGCGTCCAGAAACCCCATCCTCCGATCACGATCGGCGGAAGCGGCGAGAAGGTGATGCTGAGGCTGGTGGCGAAATACGCGGACCGGTGGAACTGCCCGGCCGGCTACAAGAGCTTCGAGGACAAATTCAACGTCCTCAAGAGCCATTGCAAGGATATCGGCCGCGACATCAACTCCATCGACATCTCCGAGCAGCTCCTCGTATGTCTCGGAAAGACCGACGACGAGGTCGCGCAGAAATGGAAGATGGCGCAGGGGCTCAGGCCGTTCTCGATCACCGGAATCAAGGGCACTCCGGCGCAGATCGTCGATGAGCTCAAGAAACGGATAGCAATGGGAATCACGACCTTCACGATCTTCTTCAGCGACTTCGGTCAGCCGGCGACGCTCGAGCTGTTCGCGCGCGAGGTGATGCCTGCATTCGCGTAGGATTAGCGGACTGCACCGCGCGCCTTCGCGTTTCGTGCGATCTATCGTGGCGGCCGCCGCACTGGTCGGATGCGCGGCCAGTCCGCTCCACTACAGCGCCGCGCTCGACCAGCCCGACGGGCTCGGCCCCGGCGATCCCGTGCTGCACGACGGCAACAACGTCGGATCAGTGACTTCCGTCTCGCCCGGGGCGGGCGACGCACTGGTTTCGGTCCAACTCGACCATCGCCTGTCCGGCAGCGTGCGCACCGATTCGATCCTGATCCTGCGGGGCGCGGGCACGTCGCCCGCGCTCGAGCTCATGACGCCCGGGATGGCCGGCGCGGAAGCCTCCGACGGCGCGCAACTGTACGGCGCATCCAACGAGGACGAAGCCCAGCTTCTGATCAACGTCCTGGGGCCGATGGCGATGGGCAACAGCTATGGTCAGTTTCTCAGCCGCGCGTTGCCGCAGGCCAGCCCTTCGCCGGGCGCTTCCGTGATGCAGAATCAGCTCCTCGATATCCTGCGGCAGACGCTTGCCGCCGCCGCGGCGGCAAGCGGCGCCACGCCGATGGGCCGGATGCAGGCCGAGCAGCTAAGGCGCGATGCGGATGCGGTGGCGCGCCAGCTCGATGCGCACGGGCGAGGGACGGAGGCCGATCAGTTGCGCGAGCAGGTCGATCGGCTGACCGGCGCGGCGGGCGCTCCGCCCAACACGCTCACCGTCCCCCGCGCAACCCCCACTCCCTAAACTGCGTCTGTCAATCAGATACCGGCGGGATTAGGATACTCGTCATGAAGTCGCGCTATGTGCACCCGGAGAGCCGGACCAATCCTCCGGAGCTGATATGGCCCGCGTGCGGAACCTTCTGCAACGTCTTGTGGTGGGCGCGCGGCGCGCCCGCCGGCAAAGCCGCAAACGACACTGACGCCTCCGCGTCGGGCGCGTCCGCGCGAATATCCGAATCGGAAGACCCTACAGATTCGCGATAACGGCCCGGGCGAACTCCATCGTGCCCGCGCTCCCGCCCTGGTCGGGCGTGAGCACCCTGCTCTCCGCATAGACCTTGCGGACGGCATTTTCGAAACGCCGCGATTCGTCCGCGAACCCGAGGTACTCGAGCATCATCGCCGCCGACAGCATCGTCGCGGTCGGATTGATGATTCCCTTGCCCATGATGTCCGGCGCAGTGCCGTGAACGGATTCGAAGTACGCGTAGCCGTCTCCGTAGCATCCGCTCGGCGCGAGCCCGAGTCCCCCGATGGTTCCGGCGGCGGCATCGGAAAGGATATCGCCGTACAGGTTGGGCATCACAACCACGTCGAGGTCGTGGGGACTGGCGACGACTCGCCTCGCGAAGTCATCGACGATGAACTGTTCGTAGGCAATCTCGGGGTATTGCGCGGCGGTCTCCTCGACGATCCTGCGGAAAAATTCGTCGGCCTCGCGCAGCATGTTGTATTTCGAGGTGCAGGTGAGCTTACCTTTTCCGCCGCCGCGCTTGCGTTTTATCGCGAGCCTGCAGGCAAAGTCGGCGACCCGGCGCGTGTTGCGCTCGGTGATGACCTTGATCGCGTACATGCCCTTCTGCGAGGTGTCGAGCGGTCCGCGCAGGATGCGGCTGTGAGGATTTAGAGGCGCAAGATTCTCGAGTGGGCCCTCGAGTCCAAGATAAAGGTCCTCGAGATTCTCGCGCACGATGACGAAGTCGATGCCCTCGGGATGAGCGAGCGGGCTCCGGTAGCCGGGCGACCACTTTGCCGGCCGCACATTCGCATACGTCTGCTTCCCCCATCGCAGATACATGATCGACGTGGTCTTGCCCGAGGTCGATCCGAACAGCGTGGTGTCGGAGGAGTCGATGGCCTTGCGCGCCTCGACGTCGGTCTGGCCGCGCACCCATTTCTCGCCCGGAGGGAACTCGATGTAATCGATGGGGAGGCGGAGCGCCCCAAGCACCTCCATCGCCGCCGCCATCGCCTCCGGCGCGGCATCATCGCCCGGCAGTACAACAACTTTCCTGTTTGCCACGGAGTATTCTCCCGAAGGCGCGCCCGGCCGCGGCCGCCCGCAACCGATTGCGCGATGCTGGGCCGCAGCCCGACCCTAACGGCTGCGGCGAATCTTTTCGGACAGGGCCATGATGCAGAGTCCGGTGCCGAAGGAGGCGGTTCCAACCTCGATCGAATTGTAGAAGGCGAAATCACCCGGCGGAGTCTGCTGCGAGACCCCGATGAAGTTTCCGCCCTCGTCGACCTTGCCGCAGATCGCGGCTATGGCCGCATCGTAGGCCTTGCGCGCAAGCTCGACCTCCAGCCCCTCGAAACGGCGGGCGAGCGCGCGGCCCAGCGCGAGCGCGAAACCGGCCGTCGCCGAACTTTCCATGTATGAATCCGTGCGATCGAGCACCGTGTGCCACAGGCCCGAACGATCTTGAAGCCGCGCGATCGCGTTTAGCTGGCGGGCGACCGCCCGCCGCAGTATATCGACCTTGGCCTTGAAACGACTCTCGCCGGCGCGCGCGCCGAGGATTCCGATCACCTGGGTGGCGGCAATCGCGAACCAACTGTTGCCGCGCGCCCACAGGCATTCCGAATGAGTGCGCTTGTCAACGTACGCCACATGCCAGAGCATCCCGCTCGCTTCGTCGAGGAGATGGTGATGATGGAGGAGGAGCTGATCGAGGGCGCGATCGAGCAGGGTGTCGTCGCGAATCAACTGCCCCAGCGCCGCCATCGCCGGCGCCGTGAAGTAGGACACATCCACCCATACCTCCATCGCGGGAGGATGAGGGACGATGGCGCCGTCGGGTGTGCGCAGGGCGACGGTATCGAACGCCGCCACCACCTCGCGCGCATAGTTGAGAAAGTCCTGGCGGCGGGTCGCGATATGAAGATTGATCGCGGCCAGCGCTTCCGCCGACCAGAACCAGAACCATCCCGAAAGCTTCGGCCCGCGCGAAAGCCTCGGCTCGAACCAGTGGATGGCAGCCTGCAGGGGAGCATCCTGATCCAGATTCGCCGAGGCCTGTACCAGCGCGTCGCACAGAATCGCGTCGCCCCAGTGAGCCTCCTTGGCAAGAAGCTCGGCGCTGGCACGCCTTGAAAGGCGCTCCAGCACCGGCCTGACCTCGCGTACGATCATAAATGTCGATGCCCCGGATGGGCCGGCGGGACGACGCTCGCCGGCTAATCCTCAGGCTGGCGTCCTCTCATCCGCCGTAGTTCCATCCCGTCTCTTTCATCGTCAGCGGTTCGGCCTCGCGCTTGACGTGGGCCTCGGTGACCTTGCCCACGACGATGCTGTGATCGCCGAGTTCGTAGAAACCGACGACTTCGCATTCGACCGCCGCGGGCGCATCGCTCACGATCGGCGCTCCATTCTTCCCGTTCTCGTAGGCAAAATCGCCGAACTTGCCGTCCTTGGGTTCCACATGGCGGAAGAAGGCGCCCGCGATGCCCTTCTGGCCCGACGCGAGCATCGACAGCGCGAACTTGCCCGAGTCCTTCACCATCGCGTGCGATCCCGAATCCTTCTTGACTCCGACCACCACCAGCGGCGGATTGAAGCTTGCCTGGGTGACCCAGTTCACCGTGGCGACGGTGGCCTTGCCGGCGTGAGCGGCGCCCAGCACCTGCAATCCGTAGGGAATCATCAACAAAGCCTGTTTCTTAGCCTTCTCGTCCATCGAATGAATGCCTCCAAAAAAGACAGGGGTTGAAAGCATCGGGCGACAGCGCGAACAAAGCGTCTTCCCATCGCTCGATGCGCGGATGATATAATCCTCAACCGGTTCGTGCCTATGGCTCTTATCAAGCCAAAGAACCCAAAGATCAAGGGGTTGAACGAAGTCGGCCGCTACGCCGTCGGCGTGCAGTGGGCCGACGGCCACGACAGCATCTACCCGCTTGAGAATCTGCGCCGCCATTGCCCCTGCGACACCTGCAACGGCAACGCCGCCGGCGAAACTCCCGCGGATGGCCGCAGGATGCGCCAGTTCACGCGGCTTGGCGAGCAGGCCGTGTTTGTCGAATGGGCCGACGGCCACGAAACCATCTACACGACGCGCCAGCTCAGGGACATCTGCCGATGCGCCTATTGCGTCGCCGAACCTGAAAGACCCATCACGGGCGGGTGAATCCCACAACCCCGCAAAGGAGGCATCTCTGATGTTTTCGGAGAGCTTGAAACGGGCGGCGCTTGCCATCGGGCTGGTGCTGGCGTCCGCGCCCGCCGCATGGGCTTTTCCGGGCGGCGGAGTCGGCGGCGTCGGCGCCGCGGGCGGAATCGGCGGCTTCTCGGCGCCCTCCATCGGGTCCGTCACCGGCGGCAACATCAGCGTGGTCAACGGTCTCGGACCGACCTTCCGGATGCCGGAGCGGTTCAGGGAACTCAAGGTCGTCGGACAGATCGGGTCGAATCGGATGGTGGTGCCGCCGAACGCCACGATGGTGCGGCTGAGGCTCGACGGACAGGAAATCCCGATGCAGCTCGACACGGAGCTGCATAGCGCCGAACTGCAGTTCAATCCCAATGCTGACTACGCGCGCGATTTGTACCGGTCAATCCTGACCAAGAGGATCGAAGTGGTCGGCCAGCCGGAGCTTCGCGATCAGATAGCTGCCGCCGCCGCCGAGAAGAAGCCGGTGCAGATCGAGGGCTACGTGTTCGATCGCGAAAGCCCTTACCTGGTCGTGAAATCGGTCAAGTCGGAGTGACAGTCGTCACTGGCGGCTGATGCTGCCGCGGCCCTTCGGTCCGGCGTTCAGCGCCTTGAGATTCGCGCGGGCCACCGCGAAATTTGGATCGAGATCTACCGCCTTCTGAAATGCCTCGGCGGCTTCGTCGGTCCGATCGAGATCGTGCAGCGCCATCCCCTTGGCATTGTAGAGCGAAGCACTGCGGGGATCCTTCACGATTCCCGCATTCGCCGCCATCAGCGCATGCTCCGGATCGCCGATTCGCAGATAGATGTCCGCCAGCTCCTTGAAGTTCTGCGCCGACGGATTGACCTGGGTCGCCTTGAGATACATGTCAACCGCGGTCGGCCCGTCGTGGAGAACGCCGTAGCAGAAACCCAGGTCGACATAGGCGGCATCGTTGCGCGGATTGATTCGGACGGCTTCGTGCAGCCTGTCGATCGCCTGGCGAATCTTCGCGCTGTCCACCGGCTTCGACATCCCGGCCTCCCGCACCAGGGCCTCGGCCTGCTGGACGAGCCGATCGGACTCCGACGATCCTGAGTTTTGCGCCCAGGCCGGGGCGGCGGCAAGCGCCGCGAAAACCGCTATCGCGAGCATCCCGCTGCGGCGCGATGCGGTCGCGAGACGGGGCCGGGGCTCAGCCTGCTCGCGTTCCTCATCCCGCCTCCCGCGCTGCATCGACGCGCCGACCATCTCGAGGATTGCGGGCAGGACCACCAGTGTCGCCACCAGGATGAACCCGACGCCGAGACTCAGCACCCATCCGAGGCTTGAGATGCCGCGATGGGTTGCGGGGATCAGGGCGGCAAACCCGGCGATCGTGGTCAGCGACGCAATCGTGACGGACTTGCCGACCGCGGTGGTCAGGATGAGCCGGGACTTGTCGGTCTCTTCGCGCCATCGATAGAGCATATTCACGCCGTTATCGACTCCGGTTCCGATAATAATGGGAACTGCGAACAGATTGGCAAGATTGAACTCCCATCCCATCAACCCCATCATCTCGAGCAGCCACGCCCCGCCGAACACGAGCGGCACCGTCGCAAGAGCGGTATCGCGAAAATTGCGGAAGTCGGCGAACACGAAAACGAACACCGCAACGAGCGCAAGCACTGCCGCCCGTTCGTAGCCGCGGCGCATCACGCTCGCGATCGAGTAAGCCTGGACGGGCGGTCCTGTGACGTCCGGATCGACGCTTCTGAGCGCGCCGATGAAGCGGGCAAGCGGCGCATCTTCCCACACGTCGCCCTTCGGATAGATCTGCACGAGGTAGGTGCCGCTCAGGCCGATGAAATGGCTGCGCAGGACCTGCGGCAGATTCGCGACCGTTATGTCCGACGGATCGAGCATCCCGCGAAACTGCGCCAGCTTCGATGCAAACGATCTGGCCGCCTCCGTTTCGAACCGCGCAAATGCGTTGGGATTGGATTTAAGCCGCGCCAGCGCCTCCGTCGCAAGCTCTGCGGTGCGCGCCGCCGTACCCGACGGATCGCTGTCGCGCGCGCCGGCGAGCTTGAAGCTGAACGCCTCGAGTTCGCGCCTGAGACCTTCCGGATCCGAAGGCCGAACGATCGGAGATACCTTGAGCGAATCGATTATCGGCCGCAGCGAGTGCAGCATCGCCCGCTTCTCCTCCTGGTCGCCGGGAACGTAGGTCGCGATCGTCTCGGCATCGGAAACCTGCGCCAGCTTCCGGAACATCGCGGCCTTGCGCTCCGCTTCCTCCTCGCTCGGACTCAGGGAGACGGCAAACCACGAGGAGCGGCCGGAATCCTTAAGCAGCATCTCCTCGAAGCGCACCGCCTCTGTCGATTCCGCCTGAAGCTTGAGCAGATTTAGATCGAACCGGAGATTGCGCACCGCAAGGAGACCAAGCACGGTGATCGCGACCGTGGCGCCGACCACGAGCCGCGGCCGCGCGAAGATCCGCTCGAGCATCGGCTCCTGCTCGACGAGCTTGAGCGCGGGCGCGAGATGCGGCGGGCGGCGACGGTCGCGAAGCGCGACCAGTGCGGGAAACACCAGAAGCGCGGAGACCAGGCACAGGAACAGCCCGCCCGCCGACACGATCCCAAGTTCCGCTATTCCCTTGAAATCGCTGAACACCGGCATCAGGAACGCAAGCGCCATGATGCACGCGGATGCGACGACTCCGGCTCCCGTGTTGACCACGCCGAGTTCGATGGCCTCGCGGGTGATTCGCCCCCGTCTGCGCGCCTCGTCATATCGCGCCATCAGATGAATCGGGAAGTTGATTCCGATTCCCGCAAGGATGCTGGTGAAGACCGCAGAGAGCAGGTTCAGATGGCCTATGGCGAGCGTGGTGAAGCCGAACGACCACGCAACCCCGATCAGCAGTGCTGCCAGCGCGAACGCGGGCTCGACGATTCCGCCGAACGGGATCACCACCAGAAGCACATTGCTGCCGATCGCGAGAACCGAGGCCAGTGCGATGTCGTGAGCGGTGGAGGTCGCCTCCGCCCGCGCCAGCGCCGGCCCTCCGGTGATTCCTGCCTCTATGGCGGGAAAACGCGACCGCACCTCGGTCAGATGAGCCTCGATCGCGTCGATCGGGTTCGGTCCGTCGTCGTGGTCGTTGCGCACCACGTTCATCAGCAGATACTTGCCGTTGTCCGAGGCCAGGTATCCGTCGCGAAGCACCCCGTTTTGCGGGCCGACGCTGGTCAGGTCGTCCCACGGCGATGCCATCCTCCCCTGCCCGAGCATCCCCTCGAGCATCGCGTTGACCAGCGCCAGGTCGAGACCGCCGCGCGCCTGCGGCGCAGAATGATTGGTGCCCCCGCCGAGCAGCGATCCGACCATCGCCGACGCCATCGCGCGGTTCGCTTCCGCATTGGTCAGTGAGAAGAAGTTCTGCAGGCTCGGATCGGCCGCGTAGGCGGCGAGGAATGCCCTGTAGTCGCGGACGTGCGTGGCAAGTTCGTTCAAATCGTCGCGGGAAAGGTACAACAACGCCCGATCCGCCATCGCCCCCGGATCGATCCTGTAAAGCACGCTCTTGACGTTGCGCTTGTCGGAACCAAGCCGCTCCGCCAGCGCATCGGCAAATCGCTCCGCCTCGGCAGGATCGCGATCCGCGCGGACCACGACGATAAGGGAATCGAGGTCCGGGAATTCGTTCTCGTAGTGGCGGTAGTTGAGGGTGTCGCGGCTTTTGCCGGAGATCAGATCTTCCTGCCCGGTCTGGAACTCGAGATGAGCGCGCGTGTAGAAGACGGACGCGACCGCCAGCGCCACGCATCCCGCCAGCACAAGCCACGGATGGTTGAAGTCGAGCCGCGCCAGCGCTCGAAACATCCGGTAACGGATGCTCACGCGGGCGGTCTCCGCAGGATGGTGCCTTCGCAGCAGGGCATGGCATTCAGGCGGCGCCCCGCGCGTGCGAGCGCCGTGAGTTCAAATCGCATTGTCGGGAAATTTCGGGGAAATTCGGTCAGCGCTGAAAAAGGTGTCTGCGCAGCGCGTCCAGTTGCCCCGCTACCTCCTGCTCGAGCACGGCGCCGTCGTCCGACCCGCCCAGGTACTCAAGCGCGAGCGCTGCCAGAGATGCCAGCGCGAGCACTATGACGAACTTTGTTAGCATCGTTGTCCTTGGTCCACCTTTGGCGGCGTCCGAACCGGCGGGCCCGTACCGCCTCAGCCTCCGCTCAACCTTGCATTGAGGCTAACAGGTTTGGCAGCCGATGCGAAGCGGCGCCGGCCGCCCCCGCGACGAACATAAGGCGATCCGCCCGATGCTGACCTCGCGGGTAATCATCATCGTTGTTTCGCGCCGAAGGCTGCGATTAGTATGACCTCGATGCCGCGCGATTCCTTCAACCGAGAGATCGACTACCTGCGAATTTCGCTCATCGACCGATGCAACATGCGATGCGTGTATTGCATGCCGCTAGACGGAATCCGCTTCCTGCCCAATCCCGAACTGCTCACGCCCGCCGAAATCGAGACCGTGGTCCGGGCCGGTGTGCGAGTCGGATTCCGCAAATTCCGGCTCACCGGCGGCGAGCCGACGCTGCGCCAGGATCTGGTTGAAATCGTCCAGAGGATCGCCCGGGTCGAGGGCGTGCGGGGGCTCGCGATGACCACCAACGCGATGCTGCTTGAGAATCTTGCACGGCCGCTGAAGGACGCCGGCCTCACCCGCATCAACGTCCATCTCGACAGCCTCAGTCCCGAAACCGTCGAGCGGCAGATGCGATGGGGCAGTTTCGAGCGCGTATGGCGCGGAATCATGGCGGCCGAAGCCGCGGGCCTCACTCCCATCAAACTCAATGCCGTCGTCACCGCAGGCTACAACGAAACCGACGTGGTTGACCTTGCGCGGCTCACGATCGAGCGCGACTGGCACGTCAGGTTCATCGAGTTGATGCCGCTCGGGGACGGCGAATGCGCCCAGCTGTCGGTAAAGCGCTACGTCTCCAATATCGAGACGCGCAGGCGAATCGAGACGGCGCTGGGGCCGATGACGGAACTTCCCGCCGAAAGCCCCTCCGACGAATCGCGCAACTACCGGCTGTGCGGCGCGCGCGGTGTCATCGGCTTCATCAGCCCGGTGAGCGAGCCGTACTGCGGCACGTGCAACCGGATGCGGCTTACCGCCGACGGCAAGTTCCACCTGTGTCTGCTCAACGACGGCGAACTCGACGTGCGCAGGGCCCTGCGCTCGGGCTCAGGCCGCGAACTCGATGAGGTCGCATCCATCCTGCGCCGCGCGGTCGAAATGAAACCCACGGGCCACCATCTCCTCGAAGGCCGCTCCACCCGCGAACGCTCGATGTACCAGATCGGCGGGTAGGGTTTCTCAAGCTCGAAAAGACGAAACACTTGGCGCATGGTCATCCTGCCGTAAGAAACTCCGCCTCGCGGTTTGCGGGACACACAGTTAGGACTTGCGTAAAGGGCTTGGACGGCGTCGAATAAGTGAAGCTGGCAGTCAGGCGGTAAGTCGGCGTTGGACGCGAATTTTTGCGGGCGATGCGGTAGCGCGAGGACGTCGCGCCAGGACCTCTATTGCCGCGCCTGCGGGGCGGCCTTCGACGAACATCCTGTCCCTGCAGTAGCCGCCGCCCCCGGGAGGCGAACTTCAACCGGCGCCTGGCGGCGCGCCGCACTGCTTTTTGCCGCCTTGGCCCTCGGCCTTCTCGTCAGGCAGTACCGGGCTCAAAGGCCCGCCGCGCCCCCGATCGCGCATCCGTCCGCCGCAAGCACGCCGTCGGACCTGGGCGCGCTAATCAAAAGGGCCAGACCCGCCGTCGTCACGATCGTCGTTTACGACCGGCGGGGGCGCGAACTCGGCTTCGGAAGCGGCTTCTTCGTGAGTCCGCGCGGCGAAATCCTGACCAACCATCATGTGATCGAAGGCGCATCATCGGCCAAGGCCCGCACCGCCGACGGCAGGATGCTTCCGGTGCAGATCGTCCTCGCCGATGATTCCAAGTCCGACCTCGCGCGGCTTTTGGTGCTGAGCGATGACGACAGTCCCTATCTTCCAATCGCCGCCGACCGGCCGCAGGTCGGCGAACACGTGGTCGTGATGGGAAGTCCGCTGGGACTCGATCAAACGGTCACCGAGGGGATCGTGTCCGCGGTGCCCGAGCAGCGGGCTGGACAGAGCGATCTCGAACCGGCCACGCTTCAGATAACCGCGGCGATCTCGGAAGGATCGAGCGGGGGCCCGGTGCTCAACCTGCGCGGAGAGGTGGTCGGCGTCGCGACCGCATTCATGCGCGAGGGAGAGAATCTGAACTTCGCGGTCCCTCTCGAACGGATTTTAACCCTCGACAAGAACCATCCGCGAACCTTCGCCCAATGGCGCCATCCCCGCCGCGCTTCGAGCGCCGACGACTACTATCTGGACGGCCTGGCCTCCTGGCGCATCGGCGATTGCGGCATCGGACTGGACTTCTTCAAGAAAGCCCTCGAAAAGCAGCCGCGATTCGCCGAAGCATGGTGGGGACGGGGACTATGCCTTATCGAGGACGGCAGGCAAAACGATGCGATCACCGCCTTCGACCGCGCCATCGAATTGCGGCCCGACTTCGCGAGCGCTCATTACGACCTTGGGATGGTCTATGCGGATGAGGGGAGGCGCGACCTCGCAACCCGCGAGTACGGCGTCCTCAAAGCGCTCTCGCCCGATATGGCGCGCAAGCTCGAAGGCTATATGACGTCGGGAGAGCCGCGGGCGCTTTCGGCGCGCGGCACCTCCAAGCACTGACCCTCTAAGGACTATCGACCGGCGACCGGCGAAGGCGCCGAAGATGGCGATGCCGCCGCGGCCGGCGATGCGTCCGAAGTGGGCAGCGCCGGCTCGGGCTCCGGAATCGGCGGCAAGGGCTTGGCCGGCCCGAACAGCATCTGCACCAGCGTATGCCCGTGCTTGAGCGATTCCATCGGGCGGCCCTTGATGTTCGCGGTCGCGGGCGCGGGAGTGTCCACGATCGCCTCGGCGACACCCTGGCGCTGGAACGGGCGATGGACATCGAGCGGCGCGGGCTCGACCACGCGCCCCACGCTCATATCGGTGCTTCCCACGATGATCTTGCGCTTGAGAATTACGCCGCGCTCGGCGCGCAGGTCGTAGATGCCGGGAGGCAGATGGGCCTCGAATTCCCCCTTGGAGTCTGTCGGCGCGACGAACAGGTCCTGGGTGGCGCGATTCTGGAAGTGGAGCTGGCGGTTATCCGCGGGCGTCCCGTCGCGATAGACGAAGCTTCCGGTGACCCTGGCTGACGTGAACTGCTGGGCGGATGCCGGAGCGATGCTGCCAAGCACAAGCGCGCATCCGAGTATCAGCAATCTGGCCGTAGCAATCATGCGCATCTTCGTTCGTGCCTTTCCGGTTTTCTCAGGACCGGCCTAAGCCGCGCGGCGCCGTTTGATCACCCGCCGACGGGCCGTCTATGCTTTATCAGAAACCGTCCGCGAGGAAAGCATGGAGCGGGTAGTCATTTACCACAACCCAGCATGCGGGAATTCGCGCGGCGCGCTGCAGCGCCTGCGCGACCGTAAGGTCGAGTTCGACCTTGTCGAATATCTGAATAATCCTCCAAACAAAGCCACGCTGGAGAGCATTCTCGCGATCCTGGATGGGCCGCCGGCCGAGATGGTTCGCAAGGACAAGCGCTTCCAGGAACTCAAGCTCAAGGCCGAGGATTACACGACCAAGGCCCAGGTCGTGTCCATCCTGCTGAAGCATCCGGAACTGATGCAGCGGCCGATCGTCGTGCGCGGCAAGCGCGCGGTCATCGCGCGGCCACCTGAAAAGCTCGACTCGTTGTTCTAAGGACCGATCTGCGCCGGGCGCTTAAGCGACCTTCTGAACCTTGCCGCTTCGGATGCATCGGGTGCATACGCGGATGCGTTTGACGCTGCCGCCGATGCGGGCGCGCACCTCCTGCAGGTTCGGTTCCCATCGCCGCTTGGACTTGTTGTTGGCGTGGCTGACGTTGTTGCCGACCGACGGCGATTTGCCGCAAAACTCGCAGGTTCTCATGGATGACTTCGCTTCCCCGGGAATTCCTTACGGGATTGAACGTTCTAGGGTAGCCCGACCTCGGCGCGGGTGAAAGAGGGCGCGAACCGCGCTCTCATCAGCACCACTCCTGACGAATCCGTGGTCAGCCGCGCCGCCGCGTCGCATCCGCATTTTATGCTCATCAGCCATGCCGCCTTTCCAAGCGCGTTCGCGTACGCATCGAGGGCGGTCTTGAGCCCTTCATTGGCCTTCTTGTCCTCGATCGTCACATCCTTGCCGCTCACGATGATCTCGTCGGGGGCCCTGCCCGTGATTCCCGCCACCATCTCCCGCATCATCGCCACGAACGCCGTATGGTCAAGGCCGGGCGTGTCGGCGGCTATCACCTTTCGGTAGGCGAAGTCGGCACGATGGTCGGATTCGACGGCGAGGGCGCGCCGGATCGCATCGGCGCGGGCGGGTTCGGATTCGGGTGCTGACTGGTATTGGGCGAGAATCGTCGAGGCGGCCTTCGGATCTCCTCCCGCCATCGCTCCCAGCGCGCGTCCGAGCAGGCTCTCCGCCTTCGCCCGCTTCATCCTGTTCTGCGCCTGGGCCATCAACTGCCGCACCTGCGGATTGTCGACGCCGGCCGCCTTGAAGACGGCAAGCGCCGTGTCCGCATCGCCGCGGTCCACCAGAGCCTGGGCGCAGGTCAGCATGTTGAGTGGCTGCGTATCGCGCAGCGAGGAGGTCGAAAGATAAAGCTTGGTGGCGGCGAGCAGTTTCGCCTCCACTCGCGTCTGCACCGCCTCGTACGCCTGCCATGCGCTGCTCGAAAGCAGCTTCTTTCCGGTCGCCCGCTCGACGAAGAGCTGCGCGGGAATCGACAGGATTGCCGCCGGTCCGCTCACCACCGTTTCATTGTCGCTGAAGGTGAATGCGTGCCGATCCTCGGCAAGCGTGGAGAGGTTGAGAGTCCAGATTTCGTAGGTGCCGGTGAATCGCGCTTCCTTGTCGTCCTGCTGTACGTGGAAGGAATCGGTGGGCAGGCTCACGACCATTACCGCATCCAGCCTGTCGTCCGGTTCGCCCGCCACGAACCGCTTCACGCACGCATCGAGGTCTCCGGGCGGCTGAATCGGCACGGCCTTGACATTGGGAAGGTCGCCGACGAGTTTCTCGACGTCGGCCTCGGTCTGGGGCGAGATGGGACCAATCACGCCGACCCCGATTTTCACCTGCGCGCGCGCAATCCCACCCCCAATCCAGAGGAGGGTCGCGATTAAAAAGATGATCGTCTTGCGGGTCATGTCGGGGCCTTGCCGCCGGGCGCGCAAAGCTTTCCAGAATCGCGCCCGCGGTTCAACTTCGCCATCGCCCATCCGCCCCCATCGAAGGACCACCCGGCTTGAGTATCGAAACCAAAACCCTCATTGTCTAGCAGGGGCATGGCTTCTCGACTCATCCACATTCTGCCGGAGCAGGTCGCAAGCCAAATCGCGGCCGGTGAGGTCGTCGAGCGGCCCGCGTCCGCCGTCAAGGAGCTGATTGAGAACTCGCTGGATGCGGGGGCGCGACGGGTCGATGTGGCTGTCGAGCGGGGCGGATGCGGCGCGCTCGAGGTCTCCGATGACGGATGCGGCATGAGCCGCGAGGACGCGATCCTCTCGCTCAGGCGGCACGCCACGTCAAAAATCCGCGATGCCGCCGATCTGACGGCGATTCGCACCTTCGGCTTTCGCGGCGAGGCGCTCGCATCGATAGCCAGCGTGTCGCGGATGACCCTTCGGACGCGGCGGGCGGAAGACGCCGCCGGCGTGGAGATAATCGCAACCGGCGGCGAGGCCGAATCGGTCAGGGAATGCGCAATCGCGGCGGGAACGCGAATCGAGGCGCGCGACCTGTTCTTCAACACTCCCGCCCGGCTCAAGTTCCTCAAGACCGTCGCCACCGAGCAGGGCGCCATCGCCGAAACCATCCAGCGCCTCGCCCTGCTCAACCATCGTATTGCCTTCACCTTTGCCGCCGACGGCCGCACGATTTTCGATCTTCCGCGGGCGGCCTCCCTGCTGGAACGAGTCCGCCAGGTGCTGGGCGCCAGGCTCGCCGAGCGGATGCTTTCCTTTGAAGCGGCACGCGACGGGATTCGCGTGAACGGGCTGGCCACGATGAGCCAGGAGTCGTTCGCCACCTCCCGGATGATATTCACCTACGTCAACGGACGCGCCGTGCGCGACAAGCTTTTGAGCCGCGCCGTGGCCCAGGCCTACCAGACTCTCCTCCCCCGCGGACGGCATCCCGCAGTCGTTCTCTCGGTGCAACTCCGCCATGAGGATGTGGACGTAAACGTGCATCCGATGAAAACCGAGGTGCGATTTCGCAACTCGGGCGCGGTGTTCGAGGCGGTATATCACGCGCTGCGGCATCGACTATCGGATCAGACCGAGCAGGCGGCCCGCGCATTCTCGGCACCCGCCGGCGCGCAAACCGCGAGCATCCAACCCGCGGCTGCGTCCGTGGCGCGGCCTTCCGAGACTCCGCCGCCGCCCTCGTCGCGGGCGGCCTTCGAGCGGCCCTCTTCCACGCCGCTCAGGCTCGTGCCCGACCTGGCGCCTGGGGGCGCGATCCAGCGTACGCTTGGACTCGGATTCGGCGATTCGCGCAGCGGCCAACCCGCCCCCGTCGACGCATCGGTGCCGTCGTATTCGCAGCTTCGTGTGCTGGGCCAGGTGTTCGCCGGCTATATCGCGCTGGAGAGCGATGACGGGATGATCCTGGTGGATCAGCATGCGGCCCACGAACGGGTGACTTTCGAAAAACTGCGCGCGCAGCTTCGCAATGGAGGCATCCGCACCCAGGCCATGCTCACTCCTGTTACAATTGAACTGAATCCGGCTCGCGCGGCGCAGATTCAGGCCGCGGTACCGGAACTGCGCGCGATGGGCTTCGATGTCGAGCCGTTCGGTCCCGCCTCGCTGCTGCTCAAGGGAACTCCCGCGGTGTTCGGAGCCGAGGGGGGAACGCGGCTTTTGACCGATATGATCGACGGGATGGGCGAAAGCGGATTGCGGATGAACGGGCAATCGGCATTCGAGGATTTGCTCAAACAGCTCGCCTGCCACGGATCGGTGCGGGTTGGCCGCGTGCTCGAGATGGCGGAGATCGAGGCGCTGCTTGCGGAACTCGATCGCACCGATTTCAAGACCAACTGCCCGCACGGCCGGCCCGTCCATATCCGGTTTGCGCGCGGGCAGATCGAGCGGATGTTCCGGCGATGACGCCGCGATGCGTCCTTTTCGGAAGTCCGGCGCTTTTCCATGACAGTCCGAACCCAGGCTGATTTCGATTCATCCGGCACTCCGACCTGTGAAGCCCCGCCCGCCTGCCCCGCCATCGGTTTCATCGTGGGCCCCACGGGAGCGGGCAAGACCGCGTTCGCAATCGAGATAGCCGAGCGGCTCGGAGCCGAGATCGTCAACGCCGACTCGCGCCAGGTTTATCGCGGGATGGACATCGGCACGGCGAAGCCGACGCAGGCCGAGCGAAGCCGCGTCCCCCATCATCTGATTGACATCCGCCCGCCCGACCATCCGCTGGACGTCGCTGAATTCTCGCGGCTTGCGCGCGAGGCGATCGCGGAGATCGCGCGCCGCGGCCGGCCGGTGCTGGTGGTAGGAGGAAGCGGCCTGTATCTGCGCGCGCTTCGCGGAGGGATTTTCCGCGGACCGGCCGCATCGGCGGAGATCCGCGAGCGCCTCGCCCTGACCGCCGTCGAGAAGGGAGTCCCCTACCTTCACGAGCGGCTAAGACAGATAGATCCCGAAGCCGCGCGGCGAATCGGCGTCAACGATCTCTATCGCATCTCGCGGGCGCTCGAGGTGTTCGAGCTGACCGGCGAGCCCATCAGCATCCACCAGGCCCGCCACCGCTTTTCCAACCGCAGCTTCCGAAGCCTCACCGTGGGAATCGCGATGGACCGTGCGCAGCTCTATGACGCGATAAACCGGCGCTTCGATGAAATGATCGCCCGGGGCCTGGTCGAGGAAGTCCGCCGCCTGATCGCTTCCGGCTACCGCGTCGATCGCCCTCCACTGTCCTCGATCGGTTATCGTGAAATCGGGGCGTGGCTTGCCGGCGAGATGACGATGGAGGAGGCGGTGGAGAAGGCCAAGCGCGAGTCGCGACGCTTTGCCAAGCGCCAGATGACGTGGTTTCGCGCCGATCCGGAGGTGCGATGGCTTGACCCGTCGCGATTCGCCGAGCAGGCTTGGATTCTGTTTCGGGAGTTTTTTGCGGGCCGCGCCGAGAGCTAGGTGATGTCGGCACTCGAGCGGACCTGATGGATGCCGTCTTGAAGAATCGCGCCAAATCCGCCGGCGGTCCGGCAATCGCCGTGTCCGCAACCGAATCTCAGTCACTCGCCCCCATCGAAAGGGTTCGCCTCGCGCGCAATCCGATGAGGCCGCAGACGCTGGATTACGTCGATGCGCTGTTGGGAGAGTTCTTTGAGCTTCATGGCGACAGGCGGTTTGCCGATGACGGAGCGATCGTCGCGGGCCTCGGCTATTTCGGCAAGTATCCGGTCGCAATCGTCGGCCATCAGCGCGGCAAGACCACCCAGGAGCGCATCCGTCGCAACTTCGGCTCCGCCAAACCCGAAGGCTATCGCAAGGCGGCCCGGGTCTTCGAACTTGCCGATCGCTTCCGCCTGCCGATCATAACGTTCGTTGACACCCAGGGCGCGGACCCCGGATTGGGAGCCGAGGAGCGCGGCCAGAACGAAGCCATCGCCCGCAATCTCGAGCTGATGGCGCGGCTCGAGGTCCCGATCATCGCGTGTATCGTCGGCGAAGGCGGATCGGGCGGCGCGCTCGCCATCGGGGTCGGCAACGTGGTCCTGATGCAGGAGAATGCGTGTTACTCGGTAATCACGCCCGAAGGATGCGCCGCCATCCTGTGGCGCGAGGCGAACGAGGAAAATGTCGCCGCGGCGGCGGCGGCGCTCAAGCTCTCGGCCCCTGACCTGCTTGAACTGGGTGTGATCGACGAGATCGTTGCGGAGCCGCCGGGCGGCGCGCATACCGCGCCCGCCGAAGCGGCGCACAATCTCGGCCTCGCGATCGCCCGCCATCTCAAGCGGCTTGGAAAGCTCAAGCCGGCCGAGCTCAGGCGCGAGCGCGAGCGCAAGTTCGCCGCGATGGGCACCGCGTTCCTGGTCAGGCGGGGCGTTGAAAACCCGGATTCGATCGGTTAGCCATTCTTTTCTCCGATGTCGCGTCCCGCAGCGAAAACCGAGGCTGAAAAGCCGTCGCTCGAAAGCCTGCGCCGGCGTATCGACGAGATCGATCGCAAGATTCTCGATCTCATCGCGATGCGCGCGGGGATCGTCGAACAGGTCGGCCATCTCAAGCACTCCACCGGCGAGGTGGTGTACGCGCCGTCGCGCGAGCGCGCAATCTACGAGCGCATGATCGCCGAGAACCCGGGACCGCTCGGACCTGAGGCGATCAAGCGCATCTACACCGAAATCATCTCCGCCTGCCGCGCGCTCGAGCATCTGCCGCGCGTCGCCTACCTCGGCCCCGAACACACCTATTCGCACGAGGCCGCCCGCTCGCGCTTCGGCTCGAGCGTCGAGTTCGTTCCCGAAAGCTCGATCGCCGGGGTCTTCCAGGCGCTGGACAACGCGCGGGCCGACTTCGGCGTGGTCCCGGTCGAGAACTCCACCGACGGCACCATCACGATGACGCTCGATCTGCTGATCGACACGTCGCTGGTGATAATCGGGGAGATCCTGCTGCCGGTCAGGCATTCGATCGGTTCGCGCGAGGGCGATGCGTCGCGGGTGCGAAAAATCGTGTCACATCAGCAGTCGCTCGCGCAGTGCCGCGGCTACCTTGCCGCGAATTTCCCGCGATGCGAACTCGAGGCGGTGGCATCGAACGCCTTCGCCGCCCGCCGCGCCGCCGAGGATCCCGATTGCGCCGCGATCGCCTCGACCACGGCGCTGGAGGCCAACGGCCTCAAGCTCATCGCCGAGAACATCCAGGATCTCGCGACCAACACCACGCGGTTTTTGGTGATGGGCAAGCGGGGGGTGGAGCGATGCGGCGCCGACAAGACCACCGTTCTGTTCGCGGTCGCCGACAAGGTGGGCGCGCTGCACGAGGCGATAAGCCTCTTTGCGCGCAACGGAATCAACATCTCCAAGATCGAATCCCGCCCGCTGCGCTCGCGTCCGTGGGAGTACATCTTCTTCGTCGACTTCAGCGGGCATCGCGACGACGCGCGGGTGAAGCGCGCGCTCAAGGCGCTGGAACGCAAGGCCCTTTTTTTGAAAGTGCTGGGATCGTATCCTGAAGGGAGATCGCGCTGCGCTTAAACGCCGCCGATCCGATTTCCTTGGCAAAAGTCGAAGATCTCGTCCTGCCGTCGGTTGCCGCGATTGCTCCATACGAGCCCGGCAAACCTCCCGAGGAGCTCCAGCGCGAACTCGGCATCGTCGAGGCTACCAAGCTCGCATCCAACGAAAATCCGCTAGGCCCGTCTCCGCGTGCAATCGCCGCGATCAAGGCGGCGCTGCCGGAGCTCAACCGTTATCCGGACGGGGCGAGCTACGAGCTGCGGCGGCGGATCGCCGATCGCCACAACCTCACGCCTGACCGGATCTTTGCCGCATCGGGTTCGGTCGAGGTCATCAACCTGCTCGCCTTCCTGTTCCTGAGGCCGGGGCTCAATTCGGTTTTTTCCGACCATTCGTTCGCAATCTATCCGTTGGCGACCGCAGCGGCCGGCGGGAGCGCGAAGGTCGCGCCCACCGGCGACGGCTATTCGCACGATCTCGACGCGATCGCATCGCTCATCGATGAGAACACGCGCCTCGTGTTTCTCGGCAATCCCAACAATCCGACCGGCACGATATACAGGCGCGCCGAATGGAAGCGGTTTCTCGCCCGCGTGCCGGACAACGTGGTGATCGTCGCGGATGAAGCATACTTCGAGTTCGTGCGCGACCCCGAGTACCCCGATTCGCTCGAAGATCACGACGGACGGCGGCTAATCGTCACCCTGAGGACCTTCTCGAAGATCTTCGGACTGGCGGGGCTGCGCGCGGGCTATGCGGTTGCGCGTCCGGAAATCATCCGGATGCTGAACAACGTGCGCCAGCCGTTCAACGTGACCTCGCTCGCGCAGGTAGCGGTTATCGCCGCGATGGAAGACAAGGCGCACATCGCGGAGACGCTTCGAGTCAACGCCGAGGGGATGGACTACCTCGAGAAGGAGTTCCGCCGCCTGGGAATCTCCTTCGTTCCAAGCCACGCCAACTTCATCCTTGCCGACGTGGGCGACGGACAGGCGGTTTACGATCGGCTTCTCCGAAGAGGGGTGATCGTGCGGCCGATGAAAGGCTACGGATACCCGCGCCACGTGCGCATCAGCGTCGGGCTTCCCGAGGAAAACCGAAAGCTCATCGCCGCCCTGGAGGCAATTCTCAAATCCAATGAAAATCGCTCCTGAGCGGGGCCCATCGACAACGACTTTCCCGGGATCCGTCCTTGTCCGCGGGATGCCTGGGAGGGCGCGCGGCGACGACGCGCCGGCATCCGGCTTGCGCCTTTCGCTGCGGGCGGAGGCTTGATGGCGACGCTGTTCAAACAGATGACCATTGCCGGCGTCGGGCTGATCGGCGGATCGCTCGCGATGGTGGCGCGGCGCGAGGGACTGGTCGGCACCATCGTCGGGTTCGGACGCACCGAAGCCAACCTCGATATCGCGCGCGCCCGGGGGATGATCGACTCGGCTTCGCGCGATCCCGCCCAGGCTGCCGCGGGCTCGGATCTGCTCGTGCTGGCCGTGCCGATATTGTCGATGCGCGCGACGCTGGAGAAGATGGTCGATCATCTGGCGCCCGATGCGGTCGTCACCGATGTCGGCAGCGTCAAGGGATGGGTGGTGCGCGAGCTTGAGCCGCTGCTTAAGCCGTCGATGAGCCTGGTCGCGGTGCATCCCGTGGCCGGCCGCGAGACCACCGGCGCGCGTTCGGCCGACGACGCCCTCTTTCGCGACCATCGCGTGATAGTCACCCCCGGCCCCCGCAGCACGGAGCCCGCGCTCCGCAGCATAGAGAAGCTGTGGGCCGCGACCGGGGCGCGGGTGGAGCGGATGGATCCGGAGCTGCACGATGCGCTGTTGGCGCGCGCAAGCCATCTGCCCCAGATTCTTTCGAGCGCCCTGGCGGCGTCGCTTTTGGACGAACACGTGGGGGGACTGTGGGCGGCGGAGTTCGGTGCGGGCGGATTGCGCGACACCACCCGCCTTGCGGCATCGTCGTGGGAGATGTGGCGGGACATCTTCGTGACCAATCGCGAGGCGCTTAAAGCGGCGATGAAGCTTTTTGCGGGCACGTTCGAGGAATTTCAGCGGATGATAGACGCGGGCGACATCGACGCCCTCCAGAATTTGTTTGAACGCGGACGCAGGATGCGCGAGAGGATCAAATGAAACGCCCCCGTCCGGTTGTAGCCATCGATGGTCCCGTAAGCTCGGGGAAATCCACCGCGGCGCGGGGCCTCGCTCGTGCGCTGGGCTTCGTTTATTTGAGCACGGGCGCGATGTATAGGGCGGTGGCAATCAAGGCGCGCGAAATGAACATCGACCCCGATGCGCCCGATCTCGAAGAGCGCGTGGGCGCGATGCTCGATTCGGCGCACATCGAGTTTGACGGCGAGCGGATCATGCTCGACGGACGCGACGTTTCGCACCAAATCGGCGATCCGG
>Ga0070741_10002986_pt1 | contig 43365 bp, 39 predicted proteins | sample Coa_R1_4_FD_66440 | JGI IMG/M metagenome (GOLD analysis project Ga0070741, IMG submission 66440) | Surface soil microbial communities from Centralia Pennsylvania, which are recovering from an underground coalmine fire - Coalmine... | ecosystem: Environmental > Terrestrial > Soil > Unclassified ... | reverse complement strand
AAGACCGTCAAGCCGTTGCGGCCGCCTGAAGATCTGACCAAGGACATCAAGGAAATGATGGACAAGGTCCCCATTGCCGGCTGTTTGTTGATTGGCGAAAAAGGCCAAATCTTTTCGCCCGATGATTACGGCGCCCGGTTCTTTGTGAAGCTCAATGATGAGAAGGAGCTGAAAAACGGCAACGACCACGAGGCCTGCAAAGCCGTGCCGGTGACCTTGCCGCGCAACCACCTGGCCAAGGACACCGATGCCAAACAGCACCTGGAATGGATCGAAGGTTGCAAAGGTAACCTGGTCCCTTACTCCAACTTCGATATCGCGGCGTATCTCACCGAAATCATTCTCCTGGGCTGCGTCGCGCTGCGCGTCGGCAAGAAATTGGAATGGGACGGTCCGAAGATGCGCGCCACCAACGCACCGGAAGCCGCGCACTTCGTCAAACGAACCTATCGCAAAGGCTTCGGCTTGGCGTAATTGCCGCCTAAGCAACTTTTCTCTTAAGCCGGTGGCGCTCTCGCTGCCGGCTTTTGTTTTGCTCGCGATGAGTCTCCCCACAGATTCGGGGCGACCGCAGATCGGGAATGGACTCTCCTCGCGCCTGCGCGGGCCGAAGCCGCCTCGGTGCCGTGAGGGCCCGTCGAGGGGAGGGAAGGACGGACAGCCATCGGCGCGCAAGGATCGCGCAACGATCGATCTCCCTCGCCCCGCGAAGAACGGCGGAGAGAGGGACGGGGAGAGGGATATTCCTGTGTATTATTCCGCAGAGCCCCGGAACGCCGCATTTATGCGGCAGGGGCCTGGAAGATTGCGCGCCCACATTACTCGCCACGCTGCCGCATAAATGCGGCGTTCCGGGCGGCTAGCTGGCGCATTCCGATGGGCGCGCGGCGCCGGCCTGCTTCAACAGCCTACTCCAGCGCCAGGGCCACCGCCGCTGGAAAAATCTCTTCCACGTTTCCCTCGATTCGGAGCGTGACTTCTGGAAGGCCGTCATGCTCCGTCGCCCCACGGTTGACGACCACGTAACGAACCCCACGCCGTGCCGCTATCAAGGGAACTTGTGCCGCTGGATAAACCGAAAGCGTCGAGCCCAGCGCCACGACCAGATCTGCTTCTTCCGCAGCGCGGGTAGCTCGCTCAATGTCTCCCGGGCGCAGGTTCTGGCCGAAACTGATCGTGGCCGGCTTGAGAAATCCGCCGCAGTCACATGCGGGCGGTCGACGCGTTGTTCTGAACCGCTCGAAGTGCGGTTCCGGGTCGCTCAGTTTCCCGCACGCTTGGCACTCGACCAGGCTGTTCGTGCCGTGGAGCTCGATCAGTCTCTCATGAGAGGTTCCAGCCCGCGAATGCAACCCGTCAATATTCTGTGTTACCACCGCTAGTAACTTATTCGCTCGCTCCAATCTCACGATCGCGTGATGCGTCGCGTTCGGTCGCGCATCTCGAAATGCGGCCCATCCTTCGAGCTTATAATCCCAATGTTCAATGCGAGCGGCCTCGCTGCTCATGAACTCGGCGTAATAGACTGGCTTGCGCCGTGTCCAAACCCCCTGCGGTCCGCGAAAATCAGGAATTCCGCTCCCGGTCGAAATACCGGCCCCGGTAAAAACCAGGACCCGCTTTGCTTGCTTGAGCAGTCCAGCGAATTTCTCCAAATCGCACTCCACAATCTCATTTTCGCCACGATTGGGTGCATCGTCCATGACTTCCTGAGGAGTGTTGAAACAGTTTCCTGCGCCCGAGCACGTCATTACACCGGGCTGAAGCCGCGGTGTTAATGAGAGTGTCACAGAAAATACCCCCCATTTGAGTCTGCCTCCTCCCACTTCCCTAACCGTTCCATAGCTTTCCGAACCTCAAAGTCTTTTCATAACTTGCGGTGGCCGCAAAGGGGTTCCTCAGACAAAAAAGGGCTTTCCGACAGTATTTTCGCGCGTAAGTTCCAAAGTATGCCGTTGCCAGTCTTGAGCCTCGAGCAGATGCGCCAGTGGGAGAAAGACACCTGGGCGTCCGGGCAAACTGAAGCCGAAGTCATTCGCCGGGTCGGCCGGGCTGTAGCCAATTGCGCCCTGGGTTTAACCCAACCCTCGGATCTGATCCTCATCCTCGCAGGCAAAGGCCATAATGGGGACGATGCACGTTGTGCTCGGGACCATCTGCCGGAACGCCGGGTGGATGTGCTGGACGTTGGCGATCCGCAGGGCGACCTTCCGAAACTCGAGACCCTGCTGTCTTTGAAGCCCGCTCTGGTAATCGATGGCTTATTTGGCATTGGCCTCAATCGTCCGCTCAGCTCTCCCTGGGTGACCTTGATCGATCGCGTCAATGCGACTGGGTTGAAAGTCCTCGCCGTGGATGTGCCCTCCGGCTTGGACATCACAACCGGCCAGCCTCAAGGTGCGGCTATCCGCGCTTTGGTAACCCTGACCGTTGGAGCTCCCAAGGCTGGGTTGCTCTCGAACTCGGCATGGGATTATGTCGGCCGGCTCGAGGTGGCGAATGACGTCGGCCTGGCTCCAAATCTCCCACAGTCCGAGCTTCAGTGGACCTTACCGCAGGATTTTGCGACCTTCCCACCGCCCCGGGCGGTCGCCGGGCACAAGGGAACATACGGCCATCTGTCGATAATCGCCGGCAGCCTTGGTTACCACGGCGCGGGGGTGCTGACGGCCCGAGGCGCCCAACGCGCGCAACCCGGGCTGATTACCCTCTACGCGTTGGAACCGGTTTACCACGTGATCGCCTCCCAATTGCAGGCGGTGATGGTCTCGCCGTGGCGGGCAGAAACCAAGCCGGCGGACAATCGCACTGCCATCCTGATGGGGCCCGGTCTGGCCGCTGAGGATGTCCCGGACCAAATCAAACTGTTAGTGGCGGAACTCTGGCACCGTTTTGCCGGGCCACTAATCGTCGATGCCAGTGCTCTGGCCTGGATCCCGCCTGAACCGCCTGAGCAACCCGGTATCCGGGTCATCACTCCACACCCTGGCGAGGCGGCCCGGATGCTGAGCTGCCAAACCAAGGAGGTTCAGTCCGATCGCTTGGAGGCGTTACGCAATCTTTCGCGTCGCTTTAGCAATACGTACGTTGTCCTTAAAGGCCATCAAACCCTGATCGGCAGGAGCACCGGCCCGGTGTTCGTCAATTCGTCCGGCAACCCCCACTTGGCCCAAGGCGGCAGTGGCGACGTGCTCTCGGGCTACCTGGCCGGCTTGCTCGCGCAACGCACGCTTCAGTCGGATTCGCTGCTGACGTTGCGCTACGGAGTATGGCAACATGGCGCCAGCGCCGATGCCCTCCAAAATACCCGGCCCAACTGGGTGGTGGAGGACCTCGTAAGCCATTTGGGAGTGGAAAGGAGCTGACTGTAATTTTCCTTCCTTCCGCAGGGGTCATTTGTTATCCAAAGGCCATGGTGCGTAGTTTATACCTGGCCCTGACGATGCTGCTGTTGGGGCTGCTCACGACACAACTCCGGGCCGACACGTTCAAGCTTACCAACGGCCAAACTGTCACCGGCGAAATCCTGCCGACCACCGCCAACGACCAGGGCGTCCAGGTCAAAATAGGTGAAGGCGATTACCAACGAGTGCCTTGGACCAGCTTTGCACAGGAGGACTTGCGCAATTTCGCCAAGAACCAGCGCATGGAACCTTTTGTCGAGCCGTTTATCGAGATCAGCCAGGAAGAAAAAATCAAGAAAACCGAGGTCAACATAAAAGAACCGCCGCGGTTGGAACGTCCGCCCCGGCAGTCCCTCTTGGGAGCGATGGCTTCGTCAACTTTGGGCATCATTGTTTTGTTGGTTTTGTACGCGGCTAATGTCTACGCCGCCTACGAAGTTGCCTTGTTCCGCGCCCAACCGCCGGGGATGGTTTGCGGCCTGGCGGCCATCCCTTTCCTGGGATTGCTTTCACCCATTGTGTTTCTTTCCCTGCCGACGCGCATGCAGAAAACCGCCGCCGAGATCCGCGAGGAGGTCGCCGCCGCCCAAAGCGCCGCCGAACCCATTGCCGCTCCGGCAGCCGGCACGGCTGACGAGCTCAATCCGATGCGGGGCCAGGCTGAACACCCGGCCGGTCTGAAATTAGCCCAGACCGAAGCGGGTCACGGCAAGCCGTCCGTACCCGAGACCGTAACGTATCAACGCGGGCAGTTCACTTTCAACCGCCGCTTTATCGAGACAAAGTTTCCCGGATTTTTCAGCGTCGTCCGCCGTGACGCCGATAAAGACATGGTGCTGTTAATCAAGACCTCGCGGGGAGAATACTCCGGACAGCGCATTTCCCGGATCGCGGCCAACGACATGCACCTGGAAATCCAGCGTAGCGGAGCCACCGAGGAAATATTGATTCCGTTCCAGGAAATCCAGCAGATCCAGCTCAGGCACAAGGATGCTTAGCTGACGGAACTTCAGCCAGGTGGGGTGTTCGAAGGAACGGTTATCAGGTTTATCAGCGAGCAAGAAATCAACGACGAGCGGGCCAAAACCTGTAACCTTCAACCTGTAACTTGCAACCCCCTGAACCCCGGCCTGGTCGAATCATCAAAACACCTCGACGTTAAGCCCAGTCGCCTGGCGCACTTTTTGCGCAATGCCGGACAGGACCCGCAGCGGCAAGTGAGTGCATTCCGAGCGAGGGGTGGGACGGCTGGCCGAATAGATCTGGACTAACGAAATCTGAGCCCCGGCTTGCCTGAGTTCCTGCAACCGCCGGGCGTATTCCTCAACTTCCTCGAGCGGCGGTTCCTGGCCGCCAATCGCGGGAAAGAGGCTTTGAATGACCACCGGCCGTTCCCGGCCCAGCGCGAGGATGTTCGCCAGGACCTTGGCTAAAGGAACATCCGCACCATTAATTCTGTTTAGATAGGCTTGCGTGCCGCCGTCGAGTTTGGCCCAAACCTCATCCTGCTTGCTCAGGTGAGCGATGCCGCGCCGGACGGTTGGCAGATCAAGGGCTACCGCGTTGGTGATGAGAACCAGCTTGAAAAACGGAAAACCGCCGAGCGCGCGCACATGCATCACCGCCTGCAGTGCCTCGGGAAACTCAGGCGCCAGCGTCGGCTCGCCGTCCCCGCTAAGTGCCACGTGCCGCAGTTGGAGCAACTCGTCCGGCACACGGCGAAAGGCGGGCAGTTCGCGCAAGCGCCCGCTGCGGATATATTCGAGCGTTTTCGTCAATTCACCCGCCATTTGGGTGACGTCCAGCTTCTGTTCGGGGCCGATTGCCGAACGGTCCACTTCGCAATAAACACAATTGAACTGGCATTTTTTGTCGGGGTTCATGTTCACCCCGACCGACAGCCCACGGGCGCGTGGCGAAACCACCACGTAAACAAAGCGATGGTTGAGGGATTCGCGCAAGTAACCACCCGCCCGACGGGAGGCATCCGCCGCACCGGCCACCAAGGGGCCCGTTAGCGGGTGCTCGCTCAACTTCACCACCCGGCCATTGGCTTCTTTCATCAGTTAGATCAGCTTAGAAAGGAGGCCGATCCCAGCCACACCGGGCTTGGCATTCAGCAGCCATTTTTTGCGGCCGGATCCTGCACAACTGGAAACTAGCAAATGCTCAATCCTCAATGCTCAATGACCGCAGGCTGCACGTTCCCTTCACTAGGGGCGCTCACGGGCGTAAATGGCGCGCTTAAGGTCAAACTTAGAACTTGTGAACCTGGTGGAGCTGGCTGAAAATCGTGGTGGGTCGCCTGGCCGGCGGAGATACCGAATGGCCGAAAAGTCGAAATCCTACTATGAAATACCGCACGATCCTGCTCTTCGGCGCCCCGGGCGCGGGCAAGGGCACGCAGGGCAAAATCCTTGGAACCATTCCCAACTTCTTTCATTGCGCCTGTGGCGACGTCTTCCGCAGCCTCAAAGCCGACAGCCCGATTGGCCGGGTTTTTCTCGAATTCTCCAGCCGCGGCCAACTCGTGCCCGACGCCACCACTATCGAGTTATGGCACGACTTCATCGACGGCTCCACCAAGGCCGGCCGGTTCCGGGCGGACCAGGACACCCTGGTACTGGACGGGATTCCGCGCAACGTCCGCCAGGCGGAGATCCTTAAGGATACCCTTGAAGTGGTTGCTATTTTCTACCTGCGGTGCAACAACCAGGAAGCTCTGATCCAGCGGTTGCAGCGCCGCGCCCTCAAAGAAAACCGGCTCGATGACGCGAACTTGGATGTGATTCGAGAGCGCCAGGCCACCTACGAACGCGAGACTCGGCCGGTCCTGAATTTCTATGACAAGGTGATCGAACACGAGATCAACGCGGATCAACCGCCTCACAAGGTGCTGTTTGACCTTTTGAAGCACATCGTGAAGAGTTGAATTCATGGCGCAGCAGCAATTTGGCCAGTTTACCGCCAGCGAACTTTATTGCCCGAAATGCAAAACCTCTCAACCGGTGCGCGAGCGGCTGTTGCTGGTGCTGCCCACGGGAGAACTGCATGAATTCCTTTGCTCCAAATGCGCCACCTCCCTGGGCAAACGGACCGTAACCGGCCCCGCGGTCGCTGCGCCGGTCCGTGGGCGACCCGCCGCGCAGCCGCCCCGGCGCAAACTCTTGCGTTAATAAGCTCGGTGGGAGCACATTGATTCAAGGGCTGCGACCATCCGGTCGCTCGGCCGCGACGTTCGAGATCAACTATGACGATCCGCAACCATCCCGCTCCGGCCCGCCCGAGATAATGCCGATCACCGGTGCCCAAAGACCTGGCTCGAATCGTCGGGCCGCGTTCCCTCAACCTGAAGGGTTAACCGACCATAGCCCAGAACTGAGGCCGGCGGCCGATGACCTCGGTCCGTTCATTCAAAGAATCCATTGCACCCTGAAGGGGCGCCACAAAAACGGGGCTTACCCCGGCTATAAAATCCGATTGAAAGAGGTGCGCTCTTGATCCCGCGCGTAGCGTTCATGGGAACCCCTCAACTGGCCTGCGACAGCCTTCAGGCGCTCGCAGATGCCCCCGCCGTTGAGGTCGTCGGTGTAGTCACGCAACCTGATCGGCCCAAAGGCCGCGAATTGAAGCTGACACCCTCGCCGGTCAAGCAGTTGGCGCTGGAACGACAGTTGCCGGTTTTGCAGCCTGAAAAGGCGCGAGACCCGCAGTTTCTTGATGCTCTGCGAGAGCTGCGGCCCGATCTCATTTGCGTCGCCGCCTTCGGGCAGATTTTACCCCCTTCCGTGCTGGAATTGCCCCGCTTCGGCTGCCTGAATGTTCACACGTCGCTGCTGCCGAAATATCGCGGCGCAGCGCCGATCCAATGGGCCATTCTCAATGGGGATACCGAAACTGGAGTGACTATTATGAAGATGGATCCCGGGTTGGATACGGGGCCAATCCTGGCGCAGGAATCAACGCCTATTCTCGAACAGGATAACTCGCAGAGCCTTCACGACCGCTTGGCGGCGCTGGGAGCGCAGCTTTTGATCCGGACCATCCCGCCCTACCTGGAGGGACAGCTCGCCCCGTCACCGCAGCCGGCCGCAGGCGCAAGTTACGCCCGCAAAATTGTCCGGCCAGACGGACTGATGGACTGGAGAAGATCCGCTCGCGAGCTTTGGAACCAGATACGCGGACTGGTGCCCTGGCCGGGCGCCTTCACCTATCTGCCGGCACCCATGGGCGGGCTGCTCAAGATTTGGGCCGCGGACATGGTTCAGAGCGCGGGCCCGCCCGGCGCAATTCTCCGCTCCGACGGGAGCGGACTTGTGGTCGGCTGCGGACAGGGCGCGTTGCGGCTTCTCCTGTTGCAGCGAGAAGGAGGCCGCCGTCTTACGCCGCAACAATTTCTTGCCGGTTGCCCGCTCCGGGCGGGGCAGCGACTGGGCGACCGAACGCCCGAGCAGCCGCCGACGTGACCCGGTGGAAATCGAGCGAATATGAGCCAGGGTTCGCCCGCCAACTCGGTGGCTACGGCCCGCGAACACCGCTCTAAGGCCCACCGCGACCGCGAACCAACCCCAGAATCAGCGAGACAATAAAGATCGCAATAAAGATGTAGAACAGGATCTGAGCGATACCTGCCGCCGTCCCCGCGATTCCGCCGAAACCAAAAATCGCGGCTATGATTGCGATCACCAGGAATGTTAATGCCCAACTTAGCATGATCCAACTTCGGGCCGGCGCAACGCCGCTCAATCAGGTCTGTCCCTACTGCCTGGCAGGGCCGCACCCGCTCGTACGCGAGGCCTAACCCACCTCCCTAAAACGAGGCCAATTGCTACGCTAATGAGGGTATGAGAACCTGGCGACACCCGGATAGAGGGGCTTTACCTGCAAGGCCACTGGAAGCTATAACAGCAGGAACCGGGGTCGGGTCCTCAAGTCAGGAGCTTGGAAATTGCGACGACGTTGATCAGCGCCTTGGGGACGAACGAGCTGATCTCGACGAATTCAGGCAGCTTGGAACCATCCGGGCTGCGTTCGGAGCAATGGTCGTTGTCGCCCCATGGTCCCAAACCATCGAGGGTAGGGGCTACGTCCCAGAAGCTATTCCCATCACTTAATCCGCCGCGCTCTTCGGCCAGGATCGACCTGCCCTGTTGAGCCGCAGTGGCGCTCCACAAATCCAGCAGGCGGTCGGTTGCGGCATTCCGCGGCCAGGGGCGGCTTTCGCTGGTAATCTCCGCCTCCACCCGGCAAGCATAGCCATCCACCAGGCTGCGCACTTCTCCCGGGCCGGATAAGGCGAGCAGCGCGGCCTTGGCTTGTTCACAAACTTCCAGGCTGAACGCGCGAAACTCACCCTCGGCGACTGCTTCATGCGGGACTCGATTGAGCACCGTTCCCCCTCGAATGATTCCGACGTTGAAGGTCAGGTGCCTGGCGAAATCGGTCATCGCATCGATCTTTTGGATCGTCCGGCCCAGTTGCACCAAAGCGTTGGCTCCTTGTTTCAGGTTGCCTCCGGCATGCGCGCCGCGGCCTTGGACCGTTACTTTCCAGGTGAAGCGCCCTTTGCGCGCGGCAACCATTAAACTGGTGCCGTTGCGCCTGTTCTCAGCCTCGAAGACCAAAACCGCCACCGTTGCAGCTTCCAGGCGTTTCCGACAAACCTCGTCAAAATCCGGAGAGAGACGTTCCTCCGAGGAATTCCAAAATAATTTCCAGGTGATTTCCTCGAACAACGCGGGTTCAAAGGCCGCCAGTGCTCGCAGGACCAGCCACATCATCACTGTTCCTCCCTTGATATCCAATGTCCCGGGCCCAAAAGCACGGTCACCTTCCACCAGCCAATGAAACTGGTTGGCTATTTCCTCCTCGGGAGGAAAGACCGTATCGAGGTGGGCGACCATCACGACGCTGCGGGAAGAGCGCCCACGGCGAGTCATCGCCAAATGACTGCCCCAGGAAGGATTGCTGGAAGGCACAAACTCCGCTTGGAAACCTAACCTTGAAAACCGGTCGGCCGTGAGCCGGCCCAAACGATTCACACCTTCGGCGTTGGCGGTAAAACTGTTAATCTCCACCATCTGCCGAAGCATTGCGAGTGCTTCAGGCATTTGGCTTTCGAGAAAGACTTTGAGCGAAGCAGTATCCATGGGCACCGATCTTTAGCTTTTGAAAAGTTCCGGCATCCTTTCAAACTTTGTGTTGCGAAGGGATCAAACGTTCACCAAAGGTGCTTCGGCCTTGAGCAGCAGCTCAATGTAGGCCAGATCCTCGGGCCGGGTTACCTTTGGATTGGGCCCAAATCCGGTCACTAAATGCACCGGTTGGCCGATCAACTCGCACGCCGCGGTGTCATCCGTCAGCACCAACCCGCGTTGGCGAACTTCGACCATAGCCCGCCGGATGATTTCCACCCGAAAAGTTTGGGGCGTTTGCACCGCCCATATTTTTGACCGATCGATCGTCCTCTCGATTACCTGGCCATCGCTCGATTCTTTGAGGGTGTCGGTGACCGGGTGGGCCGCAACGGCGGCTCCGTGGTGTCGCGCCGTTTCAATCGTGGCGGAAATCAATTGCTGACGGGCGCAGGGCCGGGCTGCATCCTGAATGGCCACGATTTCACTTTCGTTGCTTAAAGCCGAAAGACCATTCCAGACGGAATCCTGCCGCTCCTCCCCCCCTGCGACCAATTTGACGGGCTTATTAAACCCAAAGCGCTTCTGCAAATCGCGAAAAGCCGGCTCCATCCCCTCGCGCACAACCAGGATGACTTCGCCGATCTCCTTGGTTCGCTCAAATTGCGCCCAGGTATGCGCCACCACCGGACGTCCGGCGACCTCCAGGAAGAGTTTGTCGATGTTCCGGCCCATCCGTGTGCCTTTTCCCGCCGCAACGATCAAGGCTGACACCATAAGCGCGCCGAGCCTAAGGACACTGAGTGATGCCTGAAAGACTAAAGTGAATTCACAGCAACCCCCGGACGGCGCGCTGCGTTGCCAGGCGGCTTGGAATGGCTTCCTGGGCACCGGGTTTTAGGGTCGTCAAAGCTCCGGCGCAGTTCGCTAATCGAATGGCTGAGACCAGGTCCAAACCTTCGGCGCGCCGCGCGCTGAACGCGCCCGCGAAGGCATCGCCGGCCCCGACCGTATCGACTGGTTTCACGGTCAGCGAAGGAATTTCGAAATGCTCCGGGCCGCTGAAGCAGATCGTCGAGCGGGCTCCGCGTGTGATGATCAGGTGTCGGACTTTAGTTCTTTTCATTGCGCTGCACCAGAGCTTGGGCGCGATTCCCCCTTTATCAGTTGTTAGCCTGAAGATCTTCCCGGCCTCGCCTTCGTTGACGATGAGAGTATCAATCCAGAAGCGCCCCCATGAAAAATCAGGTCGCAGCGGGGAGGGATTTAGAATAACGGGAACGCCTGCCCGGTTGGCGTGCTGTATCGCGGCCTTGATCGTTTTCATGGGAATCTCGAACTGAAGCAACATAGCGCCCGCGCGGCCGATAGCTTCCCGTTGCGCAAGGACGGCCTTGGCGGTCAATTGCCCGTTTGCGCCGGCCGCGACGATAATCATGTTCTCCGCCTGGCGATCGACTGCGATCAGGGCGGTGCCGGTCCGCGCCTTTTTAGTGCGCGTGACGCCAGCGACATCGATCGATTCCGCTCGCAGGCGCCGTACGTATGCCGCTCCGTCGTCATCGTCGCCGACGCAGCCGATCAGGGTGACCCTGGCTCCCTGGCGCGCGGCCGCGACCGCCTGGTTGGCTCCTTTGCCTCCAAATCGACGGATGAGTGTTGTGGCGGGAATAGTCTGCCCCGGCGCGGGCAAGCGCTCGACCGAAGCGATGTAGTCCAGGTTCAGTGAACCGATCACAACCAGCCTGGCGGGCGTGACAGCCATGTCGGTTTACTTGCCTGAACGGCACGGCGGCTGACTAGCTAATTGCACCAGAGCTTCCTTGACCCGTGGCGCCTCAGAGCGTTCGAGCTTGAGATACCGATCCCGGCCATCCGCCGTGGGAGTGAATCGGGTAAACCCGTCTGCCTCGACACTTACGGTGCCGGGCTCTGAAAGGGAAAAATAATTGTGATCGGGCAGTACGCCATAGAGAACAGCGGTCAGATCCCATGTGGGACGCTCATGTGGCGGTGGGTTGTACAGGCAGTAGGCCTCTGCGGCGGGGTGATGTGCGACATAGCTGAAATCGCGTTCGATGCTCGCGGCTGGGTAGGGAACGGCAATGCCAATCTCGAAGCCGCTCCAGACGATGGGAGTGGGCCAGCCGGCTGCAAGCTTGCGCGCCGCGGCCAGATCTTGAGTGACGTTGTATTCCAGGTAATGCTGGTTGCCATCGATCGTCTGGAAAGCCCCTGCCATAACCGACAAATATTTCACTTTCGCCTTTACCAGATCTTTGCCCGTGTTCGCTGAATATTTATCCCCCGGTGTATCCAGAAGCGCGGCCAGGTTCGAGAAATAACCGACCTGCACTAAGACCACGGAATGATCCGGCTGCTGGCTCAGAATGCGGCGCAGCAAATCCGTCGCGGCCGGCGCATCCGAACTGCGCTTGAGATGATGAGGATAACGAAACTTCCCCTCATCCTTCTGCTCGGCAAGTGGCAGGAATTTGCTCGGCTCGTTTTTAAGACCTGAGTGAGTGAACCCGACCGGAATGCCAGGCCGGTCGTAGAACGTGTTCATGGCGTCGACAAAGGGACCGGCTAATTCATCCGGCTTGGTGATGGTCACGCCCAACAATTCGCAATCGCCCCGGGTTTGCAGCGCATGCAACATCGAAAGCGCCAGCACATCGTCCACGTCGTTGCCGATATCCGTGTCAAAAATGACTTTCGTGCGCGGTGGTTGGGTTTGCATCCCCGTCGCGGCTTCGACCCGCATCGCGCACAGCAGCACGACCAAAAACACCGCAATCAGAGCTCTCCATGAACCGTGCGGATCCCGAAGGTTTTGGAGTGCGCCGCTTTGCGGCGCTTTTTGGCGCGAAGGAGTTTCTAACGATTGACGAACCTTGCGGGTGGCTGGACATCCGATCGAAAGCGGCGCAAAGCGCCGCACTCCAAGACGCTGGCGTGCGACTTTTCGCGGTGTGTGGTTTGCGGGGAGGAACTCGCCGGCGAGACGCCGAAACTCCCGGCCCGCGATCGTTCTATCTAATCTGTTCATAATTACCCTCATAGTTGCTGTCGGACTTTACGGCTGAGCAGGCGCTGCAATAAAGGGAATTTCGCGCCCGTCAAATGTCGGCGCCAGGCATCGAGGATCACTGCCAGCACAATCACGGCGCCGGTCACCACCCGTTTAACCGGTTCTGAAGCCCCGATCTGCGCCAGACCCGCCTCCAGCGTGGCAATGATCAACACGCCGAAAAAGCTGCTCACCACTGAGCCGCGCCCGCCCATCAGACTGGTGCCGCCGATCACCACCGCTGCGATGGCCGATAACTCCAGACCGACGCCGGCATTGGGGTCGGACGAACCCAAGCGCGCGGTGTAGAAAATGGCGCCTAACCCCGTCAAGAATCCCATCAGCGCGAACACCGCTATTTTGGCCGGACGCGGATTAATTCCGGCGAGCCGGACAGCTTGCTCGTTGGTGCCGATGGCGATCAGGTGCCGGCCGAAAATAGTTCGCGAAAGCACTAGTTGGATTAGCGCGATCACTGCGACGGCAACCAGAAATGCCGGCGAGCAACCTAATCCTGAGATGGGGCGGGCCAAAGCTTCGACGGGGCTGCCGATATACTTGGTTTGCGAATGCGTCGTCAGGTAAGCCAGTCCCCGGGCAACCTCAAGCATTCCTAACGTCACGATAAAAGAAGGAATGCCCAATTCCACGGTCAGTAACCCGTTGAGCGTGCCGACCACCGCTCCGAGGCACAGACACACCGCCATCGCCAGGGCCAAAGGCATATGCCAATCCAGCAAAGCCACCCCAAGCAGCGCTCCGCCCAAGCCCAGGACCGAGCCGACCGATAGATCAATGCCGCCGATGATCAACACCAGGGTCATCCCCGCCGAAACCACGGTCAGGGCGGGAATACGATTGGCCAGTGCGCTGATCGTGCGCCAGGTCAGAAAGTTGGCACTGAATAAGCCGAATAAAAAGAGTAGGGCCAGCCAAATCACCAGCATGGCTGCGAACTCGCCGATGTGACTTGATTTGCGAGCCATCGTTGCTGCGGGCGCCGGATGCGAGCCGGGTCAGGCAGTTGCCCCGCGGTTATCTGACCGCGGCACTCATGCTGGGGAGAGCATTTCCCCGCTCATCTATTAGGCTGCGGTGCTGCCTCGGCGCGATCCAAGTAACCGCTGAAGGCGGCGTGAGTAATCTTTTCCTGGCTCCATTCACCGGGGAGAAACTCCGCCACGATACTGCCGGCCGAAATCACCAAAATGCGATCGCAAAGCGCCATGAGCTCTGTCAGTTCGCTCGAAACCATAACCACCGCTTTACCCTCCGCCGCCAGGTCCCGGAGCAACTGATAAATGGTATCCTTGGCCGCCACATCGATACCGCGCGTCGGCTCGTCGAACAGCAGGACCCTGCAATTGCGCGCTAGCCAGCGGGCGATCACGACTTTTTGCTGGTTGCCGCCACTCAACTCAGAAACGGTTTGCTCCGGCGAAGCACAACGCACCGAAAGACGGTCTTTCAGCGAATCAGTCGTCCGCGTTTCGGCGCCGACGTCGAGCCAGCCGCCGGAACGGACATGCCGCGCGAGCGTGGCCAGTGTGGTATTCACTCGAATCGACTGAGCCAATAGCAAACCATCCAGCTTGCGGTCCTCCGGCACCATGCCGATCCCGGCACGGACGGCATCAGCAGGCTCACGAATCGCGACGGGCCGTTTGTCCCTTCCCAGAATGATTTCACCGTTGTCTTTGGAATCCGCTCCAAAAATCGCGCGCAGAGTTTCCGTCCGGCCGGCCCCGATCAGTCCTGCCAGGCCCAGGATCTCGCCCTGGTGAACCTCGAAACTGACGTCCCGGACGCGCTCTCCGGCGCTCAGGTGATTCACGCGCATGGCCACTTCGCCAGCCGTCCGGGCGCTTCCGCTTTTGCGCTCGGGCAAATCGTGCCCGACCATTTCCCGGACCAATCCCGCCGGGGTGACTTCCTCGACTGGGTGAGTGGCCACCCGGCGGCCATCGCGCAGTACCGTAACGCGGTTTGCAATCCGTCGGATCTCATCCATCCGATGGCTCACATAAATTATCCCCACGCCCTCGGCCTGAAGGCGCCGAATGTTGGCGAACAGACGATCGATCTCGGGATCGGTCAGGGCGGCGGTGGGTTCGTCCAGGATGAGTAACCGGCAATTCTGGGCCAGCGCGCCGGCAATTTCAACCAGTTGCTGTTGGCCGACGCCCAACAATCGGGCGGGCGTGGTTGGATCGAGCTCGTTGAGCCCAACCCGTGTCAGGGCTTCCCGGGCCATTCTCCTTAACTGGCCAAAGCGCACGAAACCGGCGCGCCGTGGCAAACGGCTCAGGAAAATATTTTCGGCCACCGTGAGCGTGCCGATCACATTAAGTTCCTGCATGACCATCACGATTCCCGCATGCTCGGCTTCCCGCTTCGAGCGCGGGCAATAAGGTTTGCCTAAAAACTCAAACTCGCCGGCGTCGGCCTGGGTCAACCCGGAGAGAATTCTGGCAAAAGTGGATTTGCCGGCGCCGTTGCTGCCGACCAAGGCATGCACCTCGCCCGCTAACAACTCGAACGAGAAATCCGACAGTACGGGCACGCTGTAGCTTTTTTGCAGGGCCTTGACCAGGAGGAGCGGGTTGGCAGGCATATTGCGGCGCGTTGACCTCTACCTGGTCACCAGATCAACTGCTGTGGTTTGATCCTGCGGCGGGGCTTGTCCTTTGAGAATCTTCAAGGCTGCTTCGATTCCAAACACGGCGAGCTGATCGGCGTGTTGATCCGCCGTGGCGACGATCCTGCCATCGGCGAGCATTGGCTTAACGGCGCCGATATTATCAAATCCGACGACCAGGACCTGACCGGTTTTGCCGGCCGCTTGAATGGCTGCCACCGCCCCTAGCGCCATATTGTCGTTGGCGCACAGGAGCGCTTTCAAATCACCATGTTCGCTCAGAATTGCCGCCGCAACGTTGTTGGCTTTTTCCATTTCCCAATTCCCGCTCTGAACTGTGACAATATTCATCCCCGCGGCGCGCATGGCATCCTCAAATCCGAGACGGCGTTGTTGTCCGTTGTACGCGGTGGGAATGCCTTCAATAATCCCGACCTGGTCGCCTGATTTGAGTCGTTGAGCCAGCGCCTCGCCGACTTTCCGCGCGCCCGCTCGGTTATCCGGTCCCACAAAAGGCACCGTCAAGCCCGCTTGCTTGAGCACGTCCGCGTCCAGCTTATTGTCAATATTCACCACCAGGATCCCGGCGTCCTTGGCGCGTTTGAGCACCGGGACAAGAGCTTTTGAATCCGCCGGGGCAATGACAATCGCGTTGACCTGGCGGGCGATCATCTGTTCAAGCAGATTCACCTGCTCGCCCAGATCAGTTTCGTTCTTGATCCCATTAACGATGAGCTCATAGGCGGCTGGATTGGCCGCCTGGTGCTTTTTTGCCCCGTCCGCCATCGTGCTGAAGAATTCGTTTGCCAAGGACTTCATTACCAGCGCGATTTTGGGTTCGGCCGAAGCGCCGCTGTTTTCAGTTTTGTGGCAACCGACGAGTAGAAAACAGAGCGGGAGGCAAGCAACTATAAACGGGCGGAGCATGAAGCGGGCTTTCATTCAGCTTTTGCGCCGAGATTAGTAACCGCTGCTACGCCCAAAGACGAGCCCAATCTCTAAGAGCGTGTTTAGAAATACCCTTGGGCGTCCGCCCCTGAGTTAGGAGTCCCGTCTTCAGGCGGCCTGGCGCCAAAACCGCCTGAAGGCAGGACTCCTAACCGAATTCTAAAATACGCTCTAACGCGGTCACTCGGTCTGCGAACACGAGGTGTTACAAATGCCAAGGAGCTCGCATTTTTCTCGGCCCGAGCCGCAAGTTCGCGGCCTCATCATCCACAAAGCGCTCCTTGCGCGGGTCCCAGGTGATTTTCCGGTTCAGCCGAATGGCGGCTTCACTCAGATGACAAAGTGTGTCCGAACGCACCGCTTCATCGATTTCACAGACCGTAGCGGAACGATTCTTAACCGCTTGGATGAAGTTTTGGACGTGATCCGGACTGCGTACTAGTTTGAGTTTGAGGTCGTCCTCTTTGACATCGATCAGGTTTTCAGGCTGCAGGTTTATCCCATCTCGGTCGATGTGCACCCAGCCGTCGGTCCCCTCAAAAGCCGTGCCATGCGTGCTGATGCGCCGGTAACGTTGCTTCCATTCTCCCTCTTGCGGCCAGGTGTCCGCAGTCGGCCGGCCTTGGTTGTCACCGTTGGGAACACCGACGTATTTCATGCTAACTCCGTTGGCAAAGGCCAAGTCGATGTTCCAAATCGTGGCGGTGTCGCACGCCCCCTCGCAATGGAAGGTGCCGCGGCCTTCGACCTGGATCGGACCGGTGAACAAATCGGCTCCCCAAGCGGCGATATCGAGTGGATGGATTCCCCATCCGGCGATAAAACCAAGCGCATACGCGGATTTGAACCACCAGGTCTTCTTGTTTGCGTCCGCGGAACAAAGGTCCTGCGTGTGCGGTTGAAACGGCGCTGGCCCAAGCCAAAGGTCGTAATTCAAGCCGGCTGGCACCGGCGTCACCTCGTTGGAGCCCCCCGGCGCGCTCCCGGGAGCCCATACGTTAATGTGTTTGAGTTTCCCGATGGCGCCATTGCGCACGAGTTCGCAGGCAAAACGAAACAAGCGCGCGGAGCGTTGCTGGGTTCCGAATTGAAACACTCGCTGGTGCCGGTGGACTTCCTTTCTGAGGACAAAATCCTCGGCGAGACTCAAGCCCATTGGCTTTTCCAGGTAGACATCCTTCCCGGCCCGAACGGCCGCCAGCGCGGCCAGAACGTGCCAATGGTCCGGCGTTGCAATCAGGAAAGCATCGATATCTTTCCGGGCGACGATTTGCCGCAAATCAGCATACGTCGCGCAATCCTGGTTTTGGTAGCGGCGCTTGACCTGTTCCTGGGCCAATGAAAGTTGATCGGTTTTAACATCGCAGACGGCGACGACCTGGACATCCTCGTTGAGCAGAAATCCCTCCAGCACAGCACGGCCACGTTCACCGGTGCCGATGCACCCCACCGAAACTCGCCCGTTGGGGCCGGTTTTAGCTCGCCCAAGAACAGAACGAGGCAAAATGGACGGGCCAACTCCGGCGGCGACACTCAGCATCGTCGCGGCTTTTAAAAAAGCGCGACGGGACTTCAGGTTCGAGTTCATACGCGTGGCGGGTACTGCGCTGAACCGTTATGGATTGCGATTTCGAAGTTCTTCCAGGGTTCGGGCGCAAATCTCTTTTGGTGCTCCCTCAGCCGAAACCGGGCACAGTAGGCCCCGCGAGCTATAAAACGCCGTCAGGGGCGCCGTGCTGGTTTCATACGCTTCCATGCGGACGCGGACCGATTCGGGTCGATCGTCTTCGCGTTGATAAAGCGTAGCGCCGCAATGATCGCAGATGCCGGGAAGCTTTGGCGGCAGCGCGTCGATGTGAAAGACGGCCTTGCATTGGGGGCAAGTGCGTCGACCGCTCAAGCGCGCAACGATCTGTTCAATGGGCAGTTCATAACTAACTACCGCATCGAGGCTGAGTTTGTTCTTCTTTAGCAGTTGTTCCAAGGCTTCCGCCTGGGCGACCGTGCGGGGAAAACCATCCAGCAGGAACCCTCCTTCACACTTGAGGCAATTCACTCGCTCGGAGACCAACGCCAGGACTGTTTCGTCGGGCACTAATTCGCCCCGGCGCATGTACTGCAAGGCTGCGGCGAGTGCCGGCGAACGTTCGCACGCGCCGATGGCTTTGGCGGCGCGGAAAATATCTCCGGTTGACAGATGGCAAGCCCCGAGTTTCGCGCAAAGCATCTCGGCCTGAGTTCCTTTGCCCACCCCGGGCGCCCCAAGCAGCACCAATCGCCGAGGGCGCGGGTTGTGTTCAGGTCTCGAATTACAGGCGGCTCCGGGTCCCTCAAGCCACGCTTTGCGGTCTCGCGTAAGTTGCATATTCCTGTGCCGTTATTGAGGCTCGGAGCGCGCCGAACTCACTGAGCAAACAACACGCAGACTCTTGGGCGCGCCCCGAGTTAACTCGCTGACAGTTTCGTTTGCGGGGCCGACCTTAACAACACAGGAATTGTCGATTGCTGTCCGTATTTTGACCAGACTGAGGCTGGCGCAAACCAGCCTCAGTGTTCAAGCAGGAGAGGGCCGGGCTTGCGCGAGGCCCTGAACTCTTCCAACGCGCTTAGCGTTTAGGAGCGGTCGTTGGGGTCGTCGTCGTATCGGGCTGCAACTGCTGCGCCCCGGCACCTTGCAACGTTTTGCCGCTGGTGCCCGTTCCGACTCCGGTTTCCGTGGTCTCGCTCGTGCCGCCCACTGCCGGGGTCTTGCTCATAATCGAGGAGATTTCCGACTGATCCACTCCAACCTCGCGGGCAACCGTCTCAGCTTTCTGCAGGTGCTCACGCAGCTTCGGCAGCATGTTTTCGGCATACTGTTTCACATCAGCTTCCTGTAGCTTGTTGGCGGCCTTTTCAAACTTGTTGATCGCCTTCTGGTGATCTTTCATCATCGCGATCGCGAACTTTTTGTCGAATTCAGGGCCGGCGGTCTCTTTATCGAACTTATTGACAGCGTGCTCGCGCAGCTTGGACTGTTCTTCGGTGACGCCATATTTTGCGGCGATCGGCTGCAGGTCCTGGTTGGCCTTGGTATGGTCCTGCTGTATTTGCTGAGCGAATGATTTCAGGTCGGCGTTCTGGGCTTTGTTCACCGCCACCCCGGCCATATCGATCTCTTCCTGGTTATCGCGGAAGGCTTCTTTGATGAAGCTCTTGGCACTGTGATCGGCCAGGAAACCGTGGCTCGTCGTTCCGTTTTCATACCCGGCCGTGCCGGTGGTTGCAGTCGAATCCGCGGCTCCCGCAGTCAAGGCGGTGAGGCCGGTAACAGTTGTGATAATACACGCGGTCCTAAGTGTTTTGAGCATGACTTTTCTCATAATGAATTCTTAACCTCCACTTTCTAGTTCCGTAACCTAACTTTCTAGCGCCCAACCACAAGTGGGGTAAAATCCTCCTGAACGATGAACAAAAAACTCGCGCGAAAGGCGCGAGTTGAATTGGCCCGCTCGGCGGAGATCCGCGAGGAGCCGAGGACGAGAACGCTTACTGTTTATCGATGTCCGCCATGGCCCCCACCACCGTGGCCGCCATAGGCGTGACCACCGTACCCGTGCCCCCCATAATAGCCGTGTCCGCCGAACCTGAACCCGAAAGAAACTGACGGACCATACCAGCCATAATAGGGATAATAACCGCCGTAAGCTCCATAGTAGGGGTAGCCGGCCGAGTACGGAATGACGTAGACGCTGCTGGCCGGCGGAGTTAAAGGCGCTTCAGCATACGTCGCATTCGATTGGGTATAGACCGGCGCCGCAGGGGAGGTGGTTGGCGCCGCGGCTGCCGTGCTGTCTGGAGTATAAGACTCGACCGCTGGAGCCGCCGGCGATGGCGCCTGTTGCGCCGCCATTTCTACCCGTTTGCGTTGATTCAACATCGCATTGATGACCTTCTCGGACACCCCCTGCTCTTTGAGGTAAACGATTTCCTTCGAGCCCAGGTTATAAATAGTGCCTGAGCTTTGCACGTAATTGAGAATAACGTCTTCACCAACCTGCGCGCGGCTCAGTTTCAGAACGTCTTCGACCCCGTACGGCAGCTTGACCGCAGGAGTGGTCGTGGGCGATGAAATCACCGGGGCGGGCCCCGCCGAGATCACCGGAGCCGGGGTGGTCACGTCCGCCGTGGTATTGACATTCGAAGGTTGGGGGTCGTCGGCCAGAGCCGCACAGAACTGCGCAATCGCAAAAGCACCCGCCAGGAAAGTCATGGGTGTGCGTTTGGTGGTCATTTTCATAGCTACACAACAGAGTTACTGCTTTTAGGTCCACTGGAAACATCAGTGCAAAAGGTCCGCCGGTCAAGTCCCCGTCGATGCCCTTTTGCCGAACTGATTTGATTGAGTTTCACTACTTATTTAGACGTATTAACTTCCCGCCAAATTCGACCTCACCACGCGGTTCCTTCGGGGTTCCCGCTTACGGTTCCTGGCGGCGAGTTGGTTTCTTTGATGCTTTTCTTTCGTACCGCTGACGCGTATTGCTCCCAGTGCCATGAACCAAAAAAAGCTCAGAATCGCCCAATTTGGCCTCGGCTCGATCGGTCTGGAATGTCTCAAATTCGCGGCCACCAGGGAGTGGTCCCGCGTCGTGGGCGCCGTTGATATCGACCCGGCCAAAGTCGGGCGGGACCTGGGAATCCTAAGCGGGAATTCCAGCCTCCGGAACATCCCCGTGAGCAGCAGTCTCTCCGAGCTTCAGAACAAACCTGACCTCATATTCCACACGAGCGTCTCTTCACTCGAGTTAGCCTTTCCCCAGCTGGCTCGCATTCTCACGCAGGGCATCAATGTCGTGTCCTCCAGCGAGGAACTGTCGTTTCCGCAACTGCGCCAACCAGAACTCGCCGCCAGACTCGACCGCATCAGCCGCCGGTCCGGAGCGCGGTTGGTTGGGACTGGGGTGAATCCAGGCTTCGTGATGGACCTGCTGCCGGTGGTTCTGGCGAGCGTCAGCCGGGACGTCACGGAAATCCACGTTCAGCGGGTCGTGAATGCCTCGACTCGTCGCGAGCCCCTTCAAAGAAAAATCGGCAGCGGTCTGGATCCAGCGCAATTTCGCCGCCTCCTCCGGAGAGGCCAAGCTGGACACGCCGGACTTAAGGAATCTCTGGCTTTGATCGCTCACAGTTTTGGGCATCGTATCGAAAAGGTTGTGGAAACCCGTGACGCCATTGTAGCCCGGAAATCGATTGAAACCGCCTTTTTGGGCGTCCGCAAAGGAGAGACCTGCGGCGTGCATCAACGTGCCGAAGCCTTTCTCCCGGGAAAATTCCGGGTCAGTTTGGATCTCAAGATGTATCTCGACGCCAACGATCCTCACGATGCGGTGCAAATTGTCGGCGATCCGCCTTTGGACGTTCTCATCCGCGGTGGTGTGGCGGGCGATCAGGCCACCGTCGCAGCCCTGGTCAATACCGCGCCCAGGTTAATGCGAGCCGCCCCCGGTCTGCGGCTGATTTCGCAGCTGCCGCTTGTGTGAGCGCCAGGTGCCGGTCTACAAGTTTCCTAGCCAACGCGCACGGTTTTCGCTAATCAAGGCGCATGATTAGACGCAAGCTCTCGCGGCGCAGCGCGCTGACACAAACCGGACTGCTGGTCGGAGCTGCTGTGGCCGCATCCAAGCTTTCCAGTGGGCCGTCCTCCGCACAGGCTTCACCGGTACAAACCGCCGAAAAACCCTTCTTGTTTTGCCTCAACACCGCCACTATCCGGGGGCAGAAACTAGGGATTGCCAAAGAAATCGAAATCGCGGCACAAGCAGGGTACGACGCGATCGAGCCGTGGGTGGATTCGGTCCAGGAATTCGTGAAAAACGGCGGCGTGCCTGGGGATTTGCGCAAGCGTATCTCGGATTCCGGTTTAACCGTTGAAGGTGCCATCGGCTTTCCCGAATGGATTGTGGACGACGACGCTAGACGGGCCAAAGGCATGGAACGCGCCAGACGCGAGATGGAGCTCATGGCTCAAATTGGCGCCAAACGGTTTGCCGCGCCTCCGGCCGGAGCGACCGATTTGCCAAAACTCGACCCGGGCAAAGCGGCGGAACGCTATCTGGCCCTGCTCGAAGCAGGTGACCAAGCCGGTCTTATTCCCGAGTTGGAACTATGGGGCTTCTCTAAAAACCTCAACCATCTAAGTGAATGTGTCGCGGTGGCCATGGAAACCGGACACCCCAAGGCCTGCGTCCTGGCCGACGTATTTCATCTTTATAAGGGCGGCTCGAAGCTTCAGGGCATTCGCCTGTTGGGCCCCACTGCCATCCAAGTACTGCATATGAACGATTTTCCGGGCGAGCCAGGCCGAGAAAAAATCGACGACAGCTTCCGGATTTATCCCGGCACCGGCACCGCGCCACTGAAAGAGCTTCTTCAACTGCTGCATCAGACTGGCGGACAGAAGGTGCTTTCGCTGGAATTGTTTAACCGCACGTACTGGGCTCAAGCTGCCCTCGAGGTAGCCAGAACGGGATTGGAGAAGATGAAGGCGGTGGCCCAAGCCGCTCTTGCCTAGCTCTTTGCACCGTTTCACCGCGCGCTGCTAGCGCGGTTTGAGACCTACGAACGCTCCCCCGGCCGCATCTTGCCCCCCGCTAACGTCAAGAGAGAACGGGTAGGCCGCTTAAACCCCAACTTTGGATAAATAAGCCCACCTTGACAGCCTTAATGCCAAGGTGAAGGGTTGGATAAGGTGAAGTCAAACAACCCAGGCGCACTTCATCAGCTGTAACCTAAGAAAGGGGAGACAATGAGAAAGCGGATTCAGGATGAGTTTACGGACCTGCCAATTTCCCGGCAACGGAAATACCAATTACGGATGCAAAGAGATAAACGTTGCACTGAGTGCGGCCAACCGGCCATTCAAGGGTCCCGTTGCCTCAAGCACTTGGTCAAGGCCCGTGAACGTCAGCGCACCAAGCGCGGCCTCAAACGGCGCTATTACAATACGCTGAGCTACCGATTGGAAAATGTGACTTAACCGACTCGAGGACTGTGCCGGCTATTTCTTGGGAGGCCGAACACTGAACCGGACCATCGGACGGTTGCTCTTGGATTTTATCGGGCTGTGACTTTTGCGCCGCCGCCTGTGCAGCCTGGCCGAAGGGGAGAAAAAACCGATTCCTGCCCAAATGCCGGCGACGACCAGGCCGATAATCCAGAAAGCGATCCACTCACGTTGCGCCATACGAGTTCATTGTGATTCCCCGTGCCGGTGTGTAAAGGCTGATTTTGAGGCGAACTGATTTCAGCCCGGACAAGGCGGCTAAAAAAAAGGCCCACCAACCCAACGGAAGTCCATCAGTGTCGATCTTGTCATCGGTGTCAAAACGCCCGCGATTTCCGGTCGCTCATCCCCGGCAGGAATACTTGTTTTTTAACCCCTCCGCCAATACACTGTGGGTATGAAGAACGACGTGGTGCCCGTCCAGATTCGGGGAATTTTGCCGGCCAACAGTGGGTGCGCACTGTTCGTTGGCAATGACGAAAAGGTCTTCGTCATCAACGTCGAACCGAATATGGGCGCCATCATCGGAATGTTCCTGCGCGAGACTCCCAAGGAACGACCTTTAACGCATGATTTAATGCAGAGCGTGTTCAAGGGTTTCGGCATCACTGTTGAGCGCGTGGTCATCACCGAGTTGCGCAATTCCACTTACTTTGCCCGGCTCATCCTTCAGCAACAAAACGAGTTGGCCCGCAAAATCGTCGAGATCGATGCCCGTCCGAGTGACTGCCTCGCCCTGGCTACTGCTCAAAAACGGCCTATTTATGTCGCCTCCGCACTCTTCGAGCAAGTTGAGGACATGAGCGAAGTCCTTGATCGCATCAACGAGACCGGCACCGGCGAGACCGAATAATTCCACTCCATGCCCCTTTCCGCGGCCAAGCAGGCGGCTCCCGTGATGCTGATCTGCGGCGAGGATGAATTCGCCGTCAAGCAGCGCGCCAAACAGATCTACCATCAATGGACTGAGGAACTCGGGGGCATGGATCACGAGATTCTCGATGGCAGCGTGGCCAACACGAGTGAAGCGCTGAAAGTTCTGACCCGCCTTCGCGAAGGTCTCCAGACCTTGCCATTCTTTGGCACCGGCAAAGTCATTTGGCTCCAGAACTGTAACTTCCTCGGGGACGAACGCGCTGCTTCGACCCAGGCGGTTTCCGAATCGCTGGCGGAACTGGCCCAGGACCTGAAGGATTTCGCCTGGCACTCCGGCTCCGAAGCTCAAGCCGCCAATGTTCGCCTTTTGATCAGCGCCGGCAAGGTCGACAAGCGCAAACTGTTTTACAAAACTCTGGACAAACTGGGGACGGTCGAGAGCTTTGCCGGATGGTCCGCCGACGAGCGCGATTGGGCTGACCGGGCTGAGGTATGGGCCCGCAAGGCCGTTCACTCCCGCCAAAAAGAAATCTCCGATGAAGCCCTTGCTGAATTGGTGAGTCGCGTGGGGCCCAATTCCAGACAGTTGGACACTGAGGTCGAAAAGTTATCGTTATATGTGGGGGGCCGGCCAAAGATTGACCTCGATGATGTCTCGGCCATTTGCACTCGCAACAAAACGGCTCGTGCGTTTGCACTTGGAGACGCCCTCGGAGATCGCGATTTACCTCGACTGCTGGCGCGACTGGACGAAGAGCTTTGGGAGGTGAAGTTGGACCCGCAGAAATCAGAAATTGGGTTGCTTTACGGGTTGATTTCCAAGGTACGCGCCATGCTCCTGCTCAAGGAGATGGTGCGCGAAGGTTGGATAAAGAGCGAGATGGACTACGGGCGGTTCAAGGGCCAGTTAGAACGCGTGCCGGCAGATCAACTGCCGCAGGATCGGCGCTTTAACCCCTTGGCCATCAATGCCTATGTTCTGTTCAAAGCTCTCCCTCAAATCAAGAAGTACACTGAGGATGAGTTGGTCCGGGCGATGGAACTCCTGCTCAAATGCAATCAACAGCTGGTTTCGAGCGGCCTCGATGAATCGCTGGTGTTGCAACAGACACTGGTACAGATTATAAGCAACGCGGAGGGCGCCGCGGGACAGCCCGGGCGGAAAGCGACGCAACGCTAAATACGCTACCGAGTCTATTTATGAGCACAGCGCCAGCTAAAATGTGGGTCCTGGCGGGCGAACAATTCGTCTGCATCAAGATTAGCGGCCGGGCTAATTTCTCCTCCAGCGTCGACTTCAAAACTGTGGTCCAGGAATTATGCCAGAGGGGCTGCGCTTATTTTGTGCTGGATCTCTCCGAGTGCACTTTGATGGATAGCACATTTTTGGGCGTCCTCGCCGGCTTCGGTTTGCAAGGCAAATCCGGCAAGTGTGGCCAGACAAGCGTGGTTCTGGAGCTGCTAAACCCAAACGAGCGGGTCACCGAGTTGCTCGAGAGTTTAGGCGTGCTCCAATTGTTCAAACTGACCCACGGGCCGCTGCAATTACCCCAAACGGCCGCCGCCCAAGCCGTTGCCGGGGCTTGCCCCACCAAGGAAGATGTCCGGCGTGCCTGTCTCGAAGCGCACGAGACCCTCATGCAGATCAACCCTGCAAACGCTTCCAAATTCAAGGAAGTCGCCGCGTTCCTGTCTGAGGATTTGAAAAAGGCCCGCCCTGGCCTTTGACCTCACCCGTAGGGCCTCAGGTTCCATTCTTCGACCAGGTCCTTCGAAATTTCACCGAGGAATCGAGACGGGTGTTGCGCCAGGTCGCCGCCCGCGCCATATCCCGCGCGCACGAGCGGATAACTCAGATACAGCTCGTTGCGCGCTCGGGTGATCGCCACGTAGAAAAGCCGGCGCTCCTCTTCCTCTCCATCGGGCGTTTCCAGCGATCGATTTGAAGGAAACAGCCCTTCGCATAGCATAATGATAAACACCACGTCGAACTCGAGACCTTTGGCCTGGTGAATCGTCGAGAGGCGCATCTGTTCATCATCGCTGCCCCGCGGTTGTTCATCCTCAGCTTCCACATTGGTGAGCAGAGCCAATTGCGTCAGGAACTCGTCGATCGTGGCGAACTGGCGCGCAAAAACGCTTAATTGTTGGAGATCGTCAAGTCGCGACCGAAAGTTCGCGTAGTTTTCCTCCAAGTAATCGTTGTAGCCCGCTTCGAGTACCAGTCGGATCATTTTTGAAGCATCATTGCGCACCTCTTTCCCTTCGAGTTGAGCTATGGTTGCCACAAACTGTGCCCAGGCTACCGCCGCCTTCTTGGGAACGATTTGGGCACAGCGCTGCAACCGGTGCGCGCATCCTTCGCCGGCGCTCCCCGCCCTCGGCTCGGCCGATGCTCCTTCCTCTTTTGGGGCAACGTCCGCAGTCTGACTTGCTCCCACGGTCGAACTATAATGTTTCCACAGTTTGTCTGCTCCCTTGCCTCCGATTCCGGGAAGCAGCTGCGCCAGCCGCTTGAAAGCAAGTTCGTCCCGAGGATTGATGACCAGCTTGAGGTACGCAGTGACGTCCTTGATGTGAGCCTGCTCGAAAAAGCGGATGCCGCTGGTAATTGTAAACGGGATGTTATGCCGCGTCAGTTCCAATTGTAGCTCCAGGGCGTGGAAGTGCGAGCGGTACAACACCGCCATTCGGTTGAGTTCCACCCCCTCCTCGCGCAGTTCCAGGACACGTTGCGCCACAAATCTCGCCTGTTGCGAAGCATCCAAGCAAACTACCAGCCCCGGTCGTGACCCGGCCTGGCGCGCCGGTTCCAATTGTTTGCTGAATTGATGCACGTTCGCCTGGATGGCGGCATTCGCCAGGTTCAAAATTTCCGGCGTGCTCCGATAATTGGTTTCGATCTTATAAATTTTGGTGTTGGGGTAGCGCTCCGGAAATTTCAGGATATTTTGGAAATTAGCCCCGCGCCAGGCGTAGATGCTCTGGGCGTCGTCGCCGACGACCATCACGTTCCGGTGCCGGGCGGCCAGCAAATCGATCAAATCGCTTTGGAGGCGATTGGTGTCCTGGTATTCATCGACCAGGATGAATTGAAATCGGCGTTGATAGAGTTCGCAAACCTCGGCTTGTTCTTGCAGCAGCCGCAGCCAAAGTACGAGCAGGTCATCGAAGTCCATCGCGTTGCTCTCCTTTTTCCGCTCGCCGTACCGCCGCTCAATCCCCTCCATTGGTTCAACGAGCGCCTCGAAATGGCCGTACTGCTCAATTACGATCGACTTCAGGCTTTTGTGGGTATTGACCGACAGCGAGAAGATTTCCCCCAGCACTTCCGCCTTGGGAAATCGTGTCGCTTTGATATCGATATTCGATTCGGCGATACAGGTGGCAATCAGGTGTTTGCTGTCTTCGCGATCCAAAATGGTGAAATCTCGCTGGTATCCCAGAAGGGGGGCGTGTTTTCGGAGCACTCGGGTGCCGATCGAATGGAAAGTTCCGCCCCACAGGGAGGTCAGTTCCTGGCCAACCAGGTCCGCAACGCGGCGCATCATCTCCTTGGCGGCTTTATTGGTGAAAGTGAGCAGGAGAATTCGATCCGGAGGAATGCCTTGTTCGAGCAGATAGGCCACGCGATAAGTCAGCGTGCGTGTTTTGCCGGAGCCCGCTCCCGCGATGACCAGGCAAGGTCCGGGCGGCGCCGTCACCGCGGCAAACTGTTGCTCGTTCAACTCGTGCGCATAGTCGATCTGTAGCTGGACCTGCTCGGCTGGCGGACGCAAGACGTACTCACGAGACATGTGGGTTCCTTCCGGACAAAGGCCGAGCTTTCACCCCGCTCGCGGGCTAACAACGTCCGGCAACCGGCGTTCCCTGATTACGGGTGCGGATCCGCTCCATGTTTGCCTCGATTCGGTTAATATACTCGTTCGGACCATCCGGGTAAGGATCGTTGAGAAAACGCCAGAGGCCAAGCAATTCCTGGTCGAGCTTGGCACGAATCGACTGTTGCCAGAACCCCGGAGTTCTCAGCACCAGATCCTGCGGACCGGTGAAGCTCGACACAAAATGCTCGCGATCGCCGCTATAAGCGGCAGCTTCGGCGAACTCCATATAAAGCACCGGCAACTTGTCCACATAATCTTCCGCCGCCATTTGCCCCAACAAATCAGCCGTTGCCAGACCGTAACCGGTAATACGCTCTGCCTCGGTTGCGAAGGGCAGAGAAGGGAGATTTGCGTTAAGCCCGGTGCAACGAATCATGTTTTGCACCGCCAGAATGTCGCGCCCGGCGTAACTTTTTTCCTTCAGCAACCGGCCGGCGAACTCGGCGCTGCGCGCTACGTGCGTGATGGTGTACTTCGCCCCAGTGCCCGCTGGATCATCCTGTCGTTTCAGATAGCCGGTGTCGTGAAACAGAATTGCCAGCAACCCCAGCCGAAATTCACGCTCCGATATTTTCGGGCCGACGCCAGCCTTGGCCCGCCCGCGCAGCAGTCGAACCATGCAGAGGGTGCCTTGCATGGTGTGTTCCAGATCGTGGTAACGCGCGTCCACCGCCTGGTAACCGGCATGGCTGCCGGTAAAACATTCGACGGTCCAGGCAAAGGCCTGCCCTACAAAAGTCGAGACGCCATCCGGATACAGCGCCAAATAGGTGGCTTGCGCTTCCCGTTCAACAGCCTTCGGATCTTTCGTCGCCACCCGCGGGTACATGACTCCCAGAGCTTAGCGTTGACCGCTGGCTTTTGCACGTCGTTTTCGAGGGCAAACGCATCTAAATCCCTTGAAAAGAGGCCCTGAGGTAGATGACATCTCGCTGCGATGTCCCCGCCCGCGTTTAGCGGGCGGAACGAATGCGAGAGGAGTCACCCTTCACATCCAACGTTGCGCGGCACGGACGGCGCAGCGCGCCAGCCCTACCGCCAGAATTAGATGCGTTTGGCCTGCGTCGTTTTCGAGGTTGGCGAGATTGGAAGTCTTAACTTTAGCGTGTGTTTCAGAACACCGGCTTGGGGGTGGCTGCCTGAGTTTGGAGTCCCGCCTTTAGGCGGTTTCGACGCCGGGCCGCCTAAAGGCGGAACTCCAAACCCTTGGGTACCCTTAGGTTTGAGAGTCCCGGTTGCCCGGCACCGGGAATGGATGTATCTTGAGTTGGGTAAGGAGATGACAGTGCCTCGCCGCTTTGACTGCTGAAATTCCGTTTCGTCGTGAATTCAACCATGAGAGAGCGGCCGGGCAAAAGGGCGGCCTGAGGCGAGCCACGTGGCATTTCCACAACCATTAAGGACATCTATGAACTGTCTAAGACGAATTAAAACGATTGCGCAATTGGGGCTGTGCCTGCTGGGCGCTGGAATGCTTGCTGGCTGTGCGGACGGTTATTATGGCGCTGCCGCCCCTGGCTGGTCAGCCGACGTGAACGGGTACTATGGCCCCGACGCTTATTCCAGCCCGGACTACTTCGGTTACTATGACCCGGGCTATTATGGGTATTACGGGGGTGCCTGGGCTCCGGGCTTTTACGATTACGACCATCACTTCTATCACGGATATCACCGTGACTTCGACCGTGGTCACGGTTTTGACCATCATGGGTTTGCCGGCCGCGGGGACTTTGGTCGCGGCCATGCAACATTCGGTGGCCGAGGTGGATTCGCCCGCGGCGGTACCGCGCACGGGGGCTTTGCTCGAGGAGGTGGCGGGGGACACGGAAGCGGCGGGCATTCGGGCGGCAGGGGTTCAGGAAGATAACAGTCGCCTGCGGGCGCCCAACGCGGTGGGCCGCCCCTTCGCCTGCGTTTGGGCTACGCTTTGGCCACGGCGCGATGATTCAAATCCCGGGCCACGGTGACTGGCGCGGACCGCTCCTTACGGGAGGCGTTTGGGCTTTTATTCGCCAGCGCCCGTGCTACCTTGGCTGGGAATGTCAACCGAAGCTCCCAGCGCACCCCAGAAAGTTAACCTCCGGCGACCCGACATTATGGCCGCCGTCCAGGCGCAAGTGCTTTCACATTATCGTAGCGAATTGGTCGAGCAAATTCGCGCCAATGGGCACGTCTTGGCCGCCGCCGATTTAACGGTCAAGTTAGCCAAGGAGTTCGGGTTCTGCTACGGCGTCGAGCGTGCCATCGACTTGGCCTACGCCGCGCGGCGGGCTTACCCGGAGCGCCGGATTTTTCTGCTGGGCGAAATCATCCACAATCCTGAAGTCAACGACCAGATTCGCCGGATGGGCATTGTCACCATCGCGGGGAAACCCAAGGACGAGGAGATAAATCAGTTGCGTCCGGAAGATATCGTCATCATCCCCGCCTTCGGGACCGAAGTGGCCACGCGGAAGAAACTCGAAGAGAAAGGCTGCTTGTTTGTTGATACTACTTGCGGCGACGTGATGAGTGTCTGGAAGCGCGTGCGTCAGTATTCAAAGGACGCGGTCACCAGCATCATCCACGGCAAAGCCTGGCACGAAGAGACCATGGCCACCAGTTCACAGGCCCGCGCCAGTGGTAACGGCCATTATCTGGTGGTTTTTACCCTCGCCGAAACCGATTACGTCTGTAACTACATCATTCACGGCGGGAACAAAGCCGAGTTCCTCGCCAAATTCAAAGGTGCCTATTCCGAAGGTTTCGATCCCGACGTTCATTTGCAGGCCATCGGCGTGGCCAACCAAACCACGATGTTGCGGGGCGAAACCGAAGAGGTCCAACGCCGGCTCAAGGCGGTCATGAGCCAAAAGTACGGCGAGGCCGAGCTCGCCAGGCACTTCCGATTTTTTGACACAATTTGTGGCGCAACACAGGACCGCCAGGATGCGCTCGAAAAGCTCCTGCGCAACCCCCTCGACCTGTTGCTGGTCATCGGCGGCTACAACTCTTCCAACACGTCGCACCTGGCGGAAATGGGTGAATCCAAGCTTCCCACCTACTTCATCAAGAACGCCGCCAAAATGGAGTCGGACAGTCTAATCCATCATTACGACCAGCACCGACACGAGGAAGTTGCCACCAGAGATTGGCTGCCCAAGGGCAAAGTAACCGTGGGCATCACAGCCGGGGCCTCGTGTCCCAACAATTTAATCGAAGACGCTATCCGGCGCTTGTTCGAGTTGCGCGGCATCTCGGTGCAACAGGTGCTCCGGGCCAACGGCTAAGGGACTGGTCGGCTGAGCACGTGCGCTCATCGATGAAACCCTGGCTCCGCAACCGGATGTGGCGCCTAAATCCGAAGCCCGAGGGCCGAAGGCCGAAAGAAACCCGAAACCCGAAGTCCGAATTACCGAACCGCCGCAAAGGAACGCAAGGAACGCAAAATAACTCTGTCAAATCTTTGCGCTCTTTGTGTTCCTTTGCGGCAATTCTCTTGTTCGGATTTTGGATTTCGGCCTTCTTTCGGCCTTCGGCTTTCGGCCTTCGGCGTTAACCTGCCCATGCCTCGCACGCGAGAAGAGTTGGAACAACTTGAGCGCCAGAGCCTTGCCTCTTACGCTCAATTGAGCGGCGACTCGCGTGGCCGCAAATACCGCGAAGAGCCGCCCGAGTGGCGGACGCACTTTCAACGTGATCGCGATCGCGTCATTCATTCCAGGGCCTTTCGCCGCTTGGAATACAAAACCCAGGTCTTTCTCAATGGAACAGGCGATCATTTTCGCACCCGCCTAACCCATACCATGGAAGTGGCCGGCATTTCCCGCAATATCGCCCGGGCGCTCAAGTTGAATGAGGATTTGGGCGAAACGATTGCCCTGGCCCACGATCTGGGCCACTCGCCCTTCGGGCATAAAGGCGAAGCCGTACTGGATCGATTGATGAAACAGGAGGGCGGGTTCGAGCACAATCGCCAGAGCCTGCGGATTGTGGAAGAGCTCGAACAAAAATATCCCCTCTTCCCAGGTCTGAACCTGACCTGGGAAGTCCGCGAAGGTTTGAGCAAACATCACACCGCCTACGACAATCCCAGGCAGCGGCGGGAATTTCATCTGGCATCTCCTTCCCTCGAGGCACAGGTCGCCAACCTGGCCGACGAGATTGCCTACTACAGCCACGACCTGGATGACGGGCTGGATTCAGGGTTGCTTTCGGAAAAGCAGCTTCGGGCGCAGGTGCGCCTGTGGCACCAGGCGGCCAAGACTGTCGAGGTTCAGTATGGCAAGCTGCCCGACGAATGCCGCCGCTATTTCATCATCCGTTGCATTACTGATTTGCAGGTCAAGGACGTGGTCACTACTACCGAGAATTTGATCCGCGAGGCCAAGATTTCAACCGCCGATGACGCGCGTTCGCACCCGCGGGCGCTGGTCCATTACAGCGTGGAGCGCGGTCAATTGAACACGGAGCTATGCCAATTCCTATATCAGAATCTGTACGATAATCCGGCGGTAAATGAACCGCATTTTCGCGCCCGGCTGGTGCTCGAAGCTCTCTTTCAGCATTATCTTGCCAACCACCAGGAGATTGGAAGTCAGGCGCGCAAGCAGGCGCGGCGGAACGGCTGGCCGCGCGCGGTTTGCGATTATCTCGCCGGCATGACCGACCGCTACGCCCTGCTGGATCACCAGCGCCTGGTCCAGGCCGGACGCCTTACCGCTCCACCTTCGGCACCAGGACCACTTTCCCGTCCGACACCCGGATCTCCTGCAGGTGGCTGAGGGCGATGGACGCGCGCGTGTTGTTGCTGAGATTTGCCGCGAGGTTTTGCGACCGGATTTTGTCCATGTAAACACCCGGCAAGGGTTTGCCTTTGACCTCCAGCGATTCGGCCCGGACGAGCAAACCTCCATTTTGCAAGGCGACTTCAAAAATACCGCTCCCATTGAGGTAACGTCCGCGAAAAATCGGCAACCCAAGTTCATCCAGCGGGAAGCTCAACTGTCCTTTCAGCCGGTCGCCTTCAATCGTCACGTAAACCTTGCCTTTAGCCTGCGCCAGATTCGGATCCGATTCGATCATTGCATTGATTTCATCCGAATTAAGGACCAGCGGTTCGGTCGGGCGTCCGGATCGGAGCGCATCCTGGAAATCCTCGATGCGCTGCTTCACTCGCTCGATTTCAGCCGGGGTCATTTGCACGGCTGGCAGCGAGGTCGTGTGCGTGTCGGTGTAAAAGTTGAGCATGCGTTTGAGCTGGTACAGGCCGAGCAGGAAAGCAATTAGAATCGCCAGCAAACAGGCCGTCCCGCTCAAGCAACCGTAGAACAGGCAGCCTCGGCGCGGTTTGGCCGGAGCTTGCTCGCTCATTTTGTCCATTTGCGCAGGTGCGGCTTGGGACGCAGTGGAGGTGGAACCGGGATTTTAGGAGGGGCGCCGCTGGGCTGAGCGATCTTGATTCCGGCGGCGGAGGGGACGCGCCGCTCAAATTCGCTTTCAATAATCGAGGCCACATCGCCGATCTTGCTGTGAGGCAATTTGACGTCCCCCAGGCTGAAACCGGCTGGCAACGGAGTCTTGGCCGCCCGGTCTTGTGTGCTGGACGCCCCGGCCGCGGAAGCAATCCGGTTGGCGATTTCCTCCGCGATAGTCCCGGCCAGCTCCCCGATTTTTGTTTCGGGGAATTTCATCTCTCCCAGGTTAAAACCTGTCAACGGTTGGAGAGCGTCAATGGTTTGGCCGGCGGTTTGAACCAGTTGGGTCCAGGCCGATGGTCGCGCTCCCAGAGTTTCATAGCCATTGACCAGCCATTCGAGCTTTCCGGTCTCAATATCGATCAGCAAACCTTGCACCGGCACTTTCGGGCCGATCAACGGACTGCTGCGGGCGATCTCCACGGCTTTAATGACGTTTTGCCGATCACTGCTGAAAATGCCAAAATACTCGTTGAGATTATCCGGCAGCATATGCCGCTCGATCCCGAGCGCCCGGAACCGGTCCAGCAACTGCATGGCCGTCGTCTTGCCCACTTGGCAATCGGTGTGGCCGATGATGACGATTTCTTTTCCGCCTTTCACCGCGCAGGCCAGGGCCAGCGAGCGCATGGTGCTGCTCATCGCGCCGGTAATGATGTTTCCCGCGTTGCGCAACCAAATGAATTGTTCGGCCGGAACCCCTAAGGCCTGCGGCAAGAGCGCGTTGAGCCGGGCATCGACACAGGTCAACGCGATTAGGGGCAGCTCGTCCTGAAAATCGGCCGGATGCAAGCCCGCGTGCGAATCGCCGGCCAACGCCTGGTGATTGGCCTGGATCATCTCTTCAAACAATCGTTTCGCCATAGTTCACCCCCCTCGGTAAGCGAACCTAACCCGCCACTGCCGCGGCGCCTTTCGGCCGGCCGATGAAGAAATACAGGATGCAGCCGATGAGCGGCAGAAAGATAATCACGAGCACCCAGGCGATCTTTTCGCCGTCACCCAGGCCTTTATTGGTGATGGCATGCACTAGCATCCAGATCCAGAAGACGGTCCCCGCCAGGCCAATGGCCGCGCTAATCAGGATAAAAAACAGCCCAATAACTCCGCCAATGATGGAAGCGGTCATAGCTTTTCCTTGGATTTAACGTCGGTAATAGTAGGGGTGGGTGAGAGCCCGCCCCGCAAGCTGGGCACTTGTTCCAGCAGTTTCTCCAGTTTGATTCCAGTCAGGCTCTCGATCACCGGTGGCAGTTGCGCCACGATCTGTGTCACGTCCCCCGTGAGCTTGCTGGCGCCGCCGCCGTTAAGGCCGTTGCCGGAATTGATGATCACCATTTTTTCCATCTTGGACAGCGGTTCGCTAATCTTGCCCGCGATGTCAGGCAGGATCCGAATAATCATCTCGACCACTGCCGCCTCGTTGTATTGCTTGAAACTGTCGGCTTTCATCCGCATCGCTTCGGCGGTCGCTTTTCCTTGGGCTTCGATAATGGCGGCTTCGGCCAAACCGCGCGCCTTGTTGGCTTCAGCTTCAGCCATACCCGTGGCCTTGGCTACATCGGCATTGGCAAAACCAGTTGCCTTGGTGGCTGCGGCAGCTCCGCCGGCTTCGGCTTCCAACTGGAATTTACGAGCGTTGGCCAGGGTCTCGACTTTGTACCGCTCGGCGTCGGCTGGCTTCTGCACGTTGGCTTCCAACTCGCGTTGTTTGCGCAAAATTTCCTGCTGCTGCAGTTCAATCTGCTTCTGTTTTTCGATGATGCTGACCTGGACTTCTTCGGCTTTGACCAACTGTCCGGTCTTGTACTTCTGCAAGTCGTAAGCCAGGTCGGCTTCGGCTTTTTTCTGGTTCACCGTGGCCTGGTACTGGGCCACGTTGCTTTGGTAATCGCGCTGCGCTTCGGCGATTTTTGTGTCGGCGAGGAATTTGGCTTCCTGGCCGGCCTGCGTCGCTTGCGCGGAGCGGATCATCGAATCGCGGTCGGCTTCCGCCTGGGCAATCACGGCGTCGCGTTTGACCTGCGCGATGCGAGGTTTGCCCAAGGCCTCGAGGTAGCCCTGGCCATCCCGAATATCACGAATGGTAAAGCTGACGATTCCCAGGCCCATGTTGGCCATGTCACCGGCCGCGACTTCCTGCACCTTCGAAGCAAAGGCGTCACGGTTTTGGTAAATGTCTTCCACCGTCATTGTGCCTAAAATGGCGCGCAGATGACCTTCCATGGTTTGAGTGGCCACATTCTTAATCTCATCGGTGGTCTTGCTCAGAAACTGTTCGGCCGCCGTCGAGATGGATACGTCGTCGCCCTTTACCTTAATCTGAGCTACTCCGTCTACGCGCACCGGCACGCCTTTGCTGGTGTACACCTCGGGGGTCTGGACGTCGATCGTCAGCAGTTCCAGCGAGAGGATGTCCACCTTTTCAAAGACGGGCAGGACGAAAACACCGCCGCCTTTGCGGATCTTGAAGCCGACCTCGCGCGTGGTGCCGTCAGGATCGATGACGCGATGCTTGCGGCCGGAAATGACCAACACCTGGTTTGGGCCCACCTTCATGTAGCGGTTGGCCCAAATGGCGACAAAGGTAAAAAATACGAACAGAACGGCGCCTACTGCCCCAATGACCGCTGGGGTGGTGAGTTCGGCAATGATAATTGGAATCTTCATAACTTTCAGGTTTTGGAGTGCTCTCCTCAGTTCAAAATCTCAACGTAGTATTGTGTTCCAACCACCCGGGTAATACGGACGGGCTTGCCTGCGGCAACCGGCGTGCCCGTTTCGGTGCGCGCCGGGGCGGTGTAACGCGAGCCACCTTGGACGTAAGCTATTTCACCAACACCGTTGGCGGGGATGGGGGTAATAATTGAGGCGGTTTGGCCAGCGAGCGAGGCGACGTGCGATTCGCTCGAACTCTGGGTTTTGCTGAACATCCAGTTGAACAGCACCAGTGCCAGAAAGGCAATCACCCCGCCGGCCAGCGCAGAGATAGGCGCGCTAACCCACACGCTTCGGGTGCTCTCCAGATGGCTTAAAACCAGGCCGCAAGCTCCAAACGCTGTGATGAAGCAGGCCAGTACGGTAGGGCTGAAAAACGAAATTCCGGGCACTCCACTATGATCGTATCCGGCTTCGGCATGACCACCCGTTCCGACGTCTCCCCCGTCATGTCCCCCGAAGAGATGCCCGGCGAAGGCACTGATGATTGCGAAGAGCAGGCCGAGAGCCAGGCAAGCGGTATAGATTATCATAGGCGCCTCTTTTAAGTCATGCCTCGGATGTTACCCTGTCGTGTCCACGGGCAGTCAAGCACAATGGTGATCGCTTGACGAAGCTGGGGTGCACCCTGGCCAGCAATCACACTTAAGCCGAGGGTGCACCCGTGGCCGCGTTGCGCCTGCAGCGCGCCACTTCGCTGCGCGAACTGCGCCAACCCGCGTCCGCGCGACCCCGCTTCCTTCACCCATCCGGACCGTTCCCTGCGGTCCTGGGGCTGACCCACCGTCGTTGTAGCGGGGCCATTCATCTGAACGTTCCAATTGAACACCGGCTCCTTGAACTTTGCAGTTATAAGATCGCCCATCGTTTGTAGACGATTTGGATTTGGCGTGTTTCGGGGTTCGGTTTGGGTAGCATGGCGCGGTGCTGCCATTGCTCAAACAGGTTCAGAGCTCGATTGGCGCTCGGCGACTGCTTTCTCGCGGCCAACGGGTTTTAGTCGCTGTTTCGGGAGGAGCGGACTCAATGGTATTGCTGCACCTGTTGACCGAGTTGGCGCAGGAGCATCGTTGGAAAATTACTGTGGCTCACTTGAACCACCGGCTCCGCGGCTCCAGCAGCCTTGCCGATGAGCGCCTGGTCCGCCGAACGGCGCGACAACTAAAATTGCCGGCGGTGATCTCGCGCGTTGACGTGCGCGGCTATGCCCGTAAACACAAGCTGTCGATCGAAATGGCCGCGCGCCAGTTGCGTCACGAATTCCTGGCGCAGGCAGCCCGCCAAAGGCGTATCTCGCGCATCGCGCTGGCTCATCACCTGGACGACCAGGTCGAGCTGTTTTTCCTGCGGCTCTTTCGAGGCTCCGGCATCCAGGGACTCGCGGGAATGAAATGGCGCAATCCTTCGCCAGCCCAGCGAGCTATCGACCTCGTTCGCCCGCTGCTGGACATCTCCAAAACAGACTTACACCAGTACGCCGCCGAGCGCGGAATCGTTTTCCGGCACGACGCCAGCAACGCCGATCTCGACATCCAAAGAAATCGCATTCGCCTTGAGCTGGTGCCCTTGCTGGAACGAAAATATCAACCCGATTTACGCGGCAAAGTCGCGAGACTCATGGACATGCTGAGCGCGGAGTCGGCGTTTGTCGATTCCGTGGCCCGAGCATGGCTGGCGGCCCGCAGCATTAAAGTGGCGAAGCCTGAGCCGCCAATGGAGCTTGAAGACGGGCGCTCCGGGCCTAATCGACACCTCCTGGGACTCGAGCCATTTGGCAGCCTTTCCTTCGACACGTTGCCTTTAGCAGTCCAGCGGCGCTGCCTCCAGCAGCAGGTCATCCAACTGCGCGTGCAACCCTCCTTCGAGTTGGTTGAGCGGCTACGCCTCCAGCCCCGAAAACCCATCGCTGCGACCTGCTTGGCCCCACTCGATCAAGGTGCTGCCAATCCCGACGCCGCGTTCACGGCGACATGTCAGCTTGTGCGGGAGCTCTGCGGCGTCGTTCGCCTGGTCCCGCCCGAAACCCGCAGGTTCCAGCCCGATTCCAAGGAACTGGACTTGCGAAAGGGCATGAGTGGGCTGAAATGGCACGGAGTTGGGCTGGAGTGGCAAGTCTTGCCGGGTCGCGGGGCCGAACGGCCTCACCCTAAGCGTGGGGTGGAGTTCTTCGATGCCGATGCTTTGGGGCCGGTCATCCGAATCCGGCATTGGCAGCCGGGAGACCGCTTTTGGCCCATTGGATTGGGCCGGGAGTCGAAGTTACAGGACCTTTTTGTCAATCAAAAGGTTCCGCGGGCCCAGCGCCATCAGCTCCTGCTAGCCACCACTGCCGCCGGAGAGATCTTTTGGGTCGAAGGTTTAAGGATTTCGGAACGATTTAAGCTTACTGAGCACACGATTCGCCGCTTGCATTGGCGGTGGCAACGGCTTTAATTCAGCGGGGTTGCGGGTAGTGGGTGAAAATGCTACCTTTGGCGCAACCGGATTTAAGATGGCTGACGAGAATAAATACAGCGACGACGATAAAAACCCCAGAAAAGGCGAGTTTAGGGTGCCTCCGCGCACGTGGATCGTCTGGATAGCAATATTCGGCGGGATTATTCTGCTGATGCTTTTCAAGGAAAAGCTGGATTCCCCAGCCGACCCGCTGACGCAATATAAATTCCAACAACTGGTCGATTCCAACCTGATTGTTGAGGCCACCATCAATTACAGCCCGCAAAACCCTCTGCTGCAAGAGGTGATCGGCAAATATTACAAGATTGAGAACGGTCAAAAGACCGTTGAAGCCTTCCGAGCCAAAGTGCGCCTGACCGAAAAGATGGAGGACAAACTCTACGGCCTTCCCCAGTTCTCGCCGCATGAGCCCAATACCATGCTTATGAGCGTGGCCGTTAGCGTTCTTCCTTTCGTAATCATCGCTGCTTTGATTTGGTTCTTCTTTATCCGGCAGATTAAAATGGCCGGCAAAGGCGCCCTGAGCTTTGGCAAGAGCAAAGCCCGGTTGCTAGCTAAAGAGCGCAATAAGACGACCTTCAAAGACGTTGCCGGGATTGAAGAAGCCATCGAAGAGGTCTCGGAATTGGTGGAATTCCTCAAAGACCCGAAGAAATTTCAACGGTTGGGCGGCCGGATTCCCAAAGGCATTTTGATGGTCGGCCCCCCCGGAACCGGTAAAACGCTTTTAGCCAAGGCGATTGCCGGCGAGGCCGACGCCGCCTTTTTCAGCATTAGCGGATCGGATTTCGTGGAAATGTTCGTGGGTGTCGGGGCCAGCCGCGTGCGCGATATGTTCGAACAGGCCCGCAAAAACACGCCTTGTCTGATCTTCATCGACGAAATCGATGCGGTGGGCCGCAGCCGTGGGCATGGCTTGGGCGGTGGCAACGACGAACGGGAACAGACTCTTAATGCGTTGCTGGTGGAGATGGACGGATTTGATACCCAGGAAGGCATTATCATTATTGCGGCGACCAACCGTCCGGATGTTCTGGATCCGGCCCTGCTGCGACCGGGCCGTTTCGATCGGCAGGTGACCGTGAACCTGCCGGATGTGCGCGGACGCGAAGCGATCCTCAAGGTGCACGCCAAGAACGTGAAGCTTTCGCCCTCGGTGGACCTGTCGGTGATTGCACGCGGGACACCGGGTTATTCCGGGGCTGAACTGGCCAACCTGCTCAACGAGGCGGCCTTGCTCGCCGCGAGCGAAAACAAAAAAGCCGTCACCATGGAAGAGTTGGAAGAGGCTCGCGATAAGGTCCGCTGGGGTCGCGAGCGCCGCAGCCTGGCCATGACGGACGAAGACAAGAAATTTACGGCGTGGCACGAGGCCGGACACGCGCTGGTCAACGTGATGCTCCAGCACACCCATCCCCTGCATAAGGTCACCATCATTCCGCGCGGCCAATCGCTGGGCTCGACGATGTCCTTGCCGAAAAATGACGTGCTCAACCGGCGCCGCAAGGAAATGCTCGATTTAATTGCGATGACGATGGCCGGTCGGATTGCCGAGGAAGTCGTTTCCGGCGACATCTCGAGCGGCGCCGCCGGCGACATCCAGCAGGCCACCAACATGGCGCGCGCGATGGTCACCCAATGGGGCATGAGCGACCGAATCGGCATGGTGCAGTATGGCGACGATGATGAGTACGTCTTCCTCGGACGTGAGATGGCCCGCACGAAGGTCTACTCCGAGTTCACCGCCCAGGAAATCGATGGCGAGGTCAAGCGCATCATCGACGAGGCTTACAAGACCGCACACGGCATCATTAGCTCCAACCGCGACAAACTCGAACTGATTGCCAACTCGTTGTTGGAGTACGAGACCTTGGATGGCCAGCAGGTTGAGGAGATCATTCGGACCGGCAAATTCACCCCGCCACCGCCCACCCCGCAGGTCGATCCGCCGCATGGGGCGGCTGCCGGGACTCCCCTACCGGAGAATCCAACCAAGCCGTCTCAGCCCAAATTGCCCGGCCTTGGCTCTCCCGCCCCCGCACCAGTTTAGTCCCGGGTCTTTCCTCGATTCGCGTCCATTCGCGTCCATTCGCGGTTAACAAATCCGCGGTTCTCAAAATCCCCAATCGACAATTCGCGGGTCGCTCTTTAGCGTATCGGGCATGACGATTGCCCCGTCCTTATTGGCGGCGGATTTCAAGCAACTGGCCCGAGAAGTCGGACGCGTGCACCGTTCCGGGGCCGACTGGTTGCACTTGGACATCATGGATGGCCACTTCGTACCCAACATCTCTTTCGGACCAGCAGTGGTCAAAACCATTCGACCGTTGACGCGGTTATTCTTCGATGTGCACCTGATGTGCACCAAACCGGAAATCCTGCTCGAGCCCTTTGCCAACGCAGGCGCCAGCCAAATGAACATCCACGTCGAATTGGGCGACCATGTGACTTCGTTGATCTGGCGCATTCGGTCACTGGGTAAAAAGGTCGGATTGGCCATTAATCCGCCGACCGCGATCGGCCTGGTCCAACCTTACCTGGATCAGATAGATTCTCTGCTGATCATGACCGTCAATCCCGGGTTTGGCGGCCAATCTTTCATTTACGAGACCTTGCCGAAAATCCAGCAGGCGGCCGCGTGGCGCCGCGAGCGCAATCTCCGGTACCACATCGGCGTCGACGGCGGAGTGGATTTCAAAACCGCCCCGGAATGCGCGCACGCAGGAGCCGATACTTTTATCAGTGGCACCACGCTCTTCGCACAACGCAACCTGGGCGCAGCCGTGCGCAAGATGCGCAAACTCGTCGAGGCCGCTCATCCCGCGGCGCTCTTGCCCGATTCAGCCGCAGTAACCTCCGCAGCCATTTAAGCAATCCGAGATCGCATGGGACGAATTAAATTCGGGACTGATGGGTGGCGAGCGGTCATTGGAGAGGATTTCACTTTTGCCAATGTTGAGCGTGTAGCCCAGGCCTCGGCGGATTATTGGCTCCGGCATCCCGTTGACGGGACCTCCCAAAAAGTCGTGGTCGGGTATGATCGGCGGTTTCTTTCTGACTCGTTTGGGAGGCGAGTCGCCGAAGTGCTCGCCGGGAATGGATTTCAGGTCATCCTGACGCCAGAACCTTCGCCGACCCCGTCGGTTTCGTTTGCCGTGAAGGTGGTTGGCGCGGTCGGCGGAGTTATGATCACCGCGAGCCACAATCCGCCCATCTTCAATGGCTTCAAGCTTAAGTCGCATTTTGGCGGTTCAGCGGATCCGTCGATTTGCCAGGCTGTCGAAGCAATGCTCGATCATCAACCCGTAAAGGCTCTCAACGGCTCGAATACCGGGGCGTCGTCGTTAATCCAAGTCCGCGATGTTCGTCGCGCGCATTATGCCGCTCTCAAGAAATTGGTGGATTTCAAGCTGGTGGCGCGTTCGAAACTGCGGTTTGCGCACGAGGCTCTTTTCGGCGTTGGCGCGGGTTGCTTTGACCAGTTGCTGGCCGGGACCACTTGCCGGGTAACGACGCTGAATGGCGCGCATGATCCGCTTTTCGGCGGCATCAACCCCGAGCCGATCGAAAAGAACTACACCTACAGTTCGGCGTTCCTCAAAAAGCATCCGCACGACATTTGCCTCGTCACAGACGGCGATGCCGACCGCGTCGGCGGGATGGATGGCCGGGGAAATCCCTTATCCACACACCAGCTAATTTGCTTGTTGCTGCATCATTTCGTGGTCAACCGGCGCGGCAAGGGCAGGGTCGTCAAGGCGCTGACCACCACCTCGATGGTGGACAAAATGTGTGCCGCTTTTGGGCTGGAGTTGGTCGAGACCGGCGTCGGCTTTAAGTATATCGCCGCGGAAATGATCAAGGGCGGCGTTCTCCTGGGGGCCGAAGAGAGCGGCGGCATCGGTTTTCAGGGTCACATCCCCGAACGGGACGGAATCGCCGCCGGCTTGCTGCTATTGGAGTTGCTGGCCACCGAGCGCCAGCCCGTCACCAGGTTGATCGCCAATTTGGAGAAGCAATTCGGTCCGCACCGGTATGGCCGGATTGACACCCATTTCCCGCTGGAGAAGCGCACCGCGCTCATGGAGTTCCTCCAAAAGAACCCCCCCGCGAAGTTGCTGCGCTCGCCTTTGGCACAAGTCAAGAGCTTCGACGGCGTGAAATTCATCTCCGAGGACAGTTCCTGGTTGATGCTGCGCGGATCGGGCACCGAACCGATTCTCAGAATCTATGCGGAAGCGCGCAGCGACGCCGACGTCAAAAAGCTCCTTGCTCGCGGGGTCGCCTTGACGAGGGAAGTGTGACCCGTACCGCTGCGGGCAACGTCCTTCGGCGCGCGAGCATTCTGCTCGCAGGAACGAGCGAGAATGACCTGGCGCCGCCCTTTCCTTGGGCCGCTGCGGTTTGTGGATCGCTGCCGACAACCCATGTCCGCCCGCCGCCTAGTCCCGGCTTGCCTTGCTTGCAGGCTGGCCCTACAACAAACGCCATGAACCGCAGAAAATTTCTTCAGATGGGCGCCGCCGGCCTGGCGTTGTCCGCTCTCGCTCCATACGCCGCCGAATTTGCCGACCAGAAAAAGCGGGTCGGGCTGATTGGTTCCGGTTGGTACGGCAAATGTGATTTGCTGCGTTTAATTCAAGTGGCCCCCGTCGAGGTCGTCTCGTTATGCGACGTCGACAAGCACATGCTCAACGAAGCGGCTGATATCGTTGCGACGAGGCAATTATCC
>Ga0070741_10002985_pt1 | contig 43371 bp, 36 predicted proteins | sample Coa_R1_4_FD_66440 | JGI IMG/M metagenome (GOLD analysis project Ga0070741, IMG submission 66440) | Surface soil microbial communities from Centralia Pennsylvania, which are recovering from an underground coalmine fire - Coalmine... | ecosystem: Environmental > Terrestrial > Soil > Unclassified ... | reverse complement strand
GCGCGGCGCCGCTTTCGCCGGGACAGGCGCTTTGCACTCAATGCCGGAAATGCCGCACGCCGGTGAACACCATCGCGACATTGTGCGCGTCGGCGGCCTTGATCACCTCGTCGTCGCGCACCGAGCCGCCGGGCTGGATCACCGCGGTGGCGCCGGCTTCGATCGCCACCAGCAAGCCGTCGGGAAACGGAAAGAAGGCGTCGGAGGCGACCACCGAGCCCTTGGTCAGCGGCGCCGGCAGCTTCAATTCGCGCGCCGCGTCTTCCGCCTTGCGCGCGGCGATGCGCGCGGCGTCGACGCGGCTCATCTGTCCGGCGCCGATCCCAACCGTGGCGCGGTTTTTGGCGTAGACGATGGTGTTCGACTTGACGTGCTTGGCGACACGGAAGGCAAAGCGCAGATCGGCCAGTTCCTGTTCGCTCGGCGCGCGTCTGGTGACGACTTTGAGCTCAATGTCGTCGACCGTCGCGTTGTCGCGCGACTGCACCAGCAGCCCGCCGGCCACCGATTTCACCGTCAGGCCGGGGCTGCGCGGATCGGGCAGGCCGCCGGCCAAAAGCAGCCGCAGGTTCTTTTTCGCCGCCACGATCTTGATCGCCTCGTCGGTCGCCTCCGGCGCGATGATCACCTCGGTGAAAATCTCGGTGATGGCCTTGGCCGCCTCGGCGTCGAGTTTGCCGTTCAACGCGACGATGCCGCCGAAGGCCGAAGTCGAGTCGCAGGCCAATGCCTTCTTGTAGGCGTCGAGCAGGCTGGTGCCCTCCGCCACGCCGCACGGATTGGCGTGCTTGACGATGACGCAGGCGGGTCCGCGCCTGGGGTCGAACTCGGCGACGCATTCGTAAGCAGCATCCGTGTCGTTGATGTTGTTGTAGGACAATTCCTTGCCCTGCAACTGCTGTGCGGTGGCGACGCCGAAGCGCTTGCCCGGCAGGCGGTAGAAGGCGGCGCTCTGGTGCGGGTTCTCGCCGTAGCGCAGCGGTTGCGCCAGCTTGCCGCCGAAGGCGCGGTAGGGCGGCGCCGCGTCGTGCAGCGTTTCGCTAAACCAGCTGGCGATGGCGGCGTCATAGACCGCGGTGCGCCCATAGGCCTTGGCGGCGAGCTGCCGGCGCAGCTCGAGCGTGGTCATGCCGGAATGTGCGGCAAGTTCGGCGAGCACCAGCGCGTAGTCCTCGGGCGCAACCACCACCGTGACATCGGCGTGGTTCTTGGCGGCGGCACGGATCATGGCCGGCCCGCCGATGTCGATGTTCTCGATGCAGTCGTCGAAGGTGGCGCCTTTGCCGACCGTCGCCTCGAACGGATAGAGGTTCACCACCAGAAGATCGATCGGCTTGATGCCGTGCTGCACCATGGCGGCGGCGTGCTCTTTGTTGGCTCGCACGCCCAGCAACCCGCCGTGCACCTTCGGGTGCAGCGTCTTGACCCGGCCGTCCATCATCTCGGGGAAGCCGGTCAGCGCCGAGACGTCGATCACGTCAAGCCCGGCATCCTTGAGCGCCTTGGCGGTGCCGCCGGTGGAAACGAGCTCGATGCCGTAGCTTGCGAGTTGCCGGGCGAAATCGGTGAGGCCGGTCTTGTCGGATACCGACAGCAGGGCGCGGGTGATGCGTCGCGGGTCGCTGGCCATGACGGTAGGAGCTAGCACAGGAAATGCGTCGATGGGTACGCGACGATATCCGTCAGTGCACAGCCTCTCGCTCCCCCTGAAAGGGGGAGGGTTGGGGTGGGGGTCATTCGTTCACAAGCGGACCCCACCCGCCGACCTGCGGTCGGCGACCTCCCCCTTTCAGGGGGAGGTGAGGAGAGTCACAGCGGCAATTCGGGCTCTTCGACGCGATCCGGGCGGGTGCCGGCCGCGGCCGGCGGCGCATGGCGCAGGCTCCAGCGCACCGCCGGCGTCTGGCGGGCATTGCCATAGATCACGATCTGCACGGCGCGGCGCGGCCCGTCGGGGCCGGCGAGGTAGACGCTTTCCTCGATCTGCACCTGCTCGCCCATCGTGGCGAACGACCACAGCTCCTTGTCGGGCAGCAGCAGGATGACGCCGCGGCCGTCCGCGAGCCGGTTGGCCCTGATGGCCGGGTGCAGGTGAAAGCGGATGGCGTAATCGTCGGCGGCTTTGGCCGGCAAGGCGCCGTCGGCGGGGCGGAAGCTGTCCTCGCCGTCGATGGCGCGGCCGTCCGCGGCGAGCCGCACCAGGCGCGTGTGGATCACGCCGAAGGCGGGCGCGTAGCCGTCGTGCGAGGCGCGCAACGTGACGCCGTCGGCCTGCTCGTCGCGGGCGACATCGATCGTGTGCGGGCCGCTGACGATCGGGATGCCGCCCAGGAGCCGCCGCATCGGCTCGAAGAAGCGGCATGACGAGGTATCGCCGAACGTGACGGTCGAATGCGCCGGAGTTGCGCGCGCGACCTGCCGCCAGTTTTCCTTGTTGACCAAAGGCAGGCCGCAATTGACCACCAGGCGGTGCTGCTTCCACGACAATTCGAACGACAGGCAGCCGGCATGGGCCTCCTGGCTGACGGCGAGCGGCGGCGGCTTGCCGGTGTCCATCAGCAACGCGGTGTCGCCGGCGTCGAGGCGCTGATAGCCGGAGTGCGGCGCGTTCGCCACCGGCGTGCCGCGCGCGTCGTCGTAGGCGAGCACGGTCGCCAGCAGATCGACCGGGGTCGGCCCCATGCCGTTGAACTGCGCGAAATTGCCGTCGGCATGACGGAAGAAGCGCAGCATCGGCATCATGCGGTCGATGGCGTTGTTGATCGCGGCCGGCGGCTGTAATTGCCGCGCCGAGAACAATTGCCGCAGCGGCAGGAGATCGGCCAGCAGTTCGATCAGTACGCCGGGATTGCGGCTGATATGCCCGCCGTCGGGCAGGATCTGGGAGCGCAGCTCGTCGACTAGCCGGCGGGCGTCGCTGCGCAACGCGCCGGACTGGCCGTGCAGGCACAGCGCCGCGTAATTGAGCGCGATCAGCGCCTGCAGTCGCGGATAGCCGGCGCGGGTCTCCTTGAGCGCGCCGCGCAGATAGCGCACCTGGCGCGACAGACTGCGGATGAAGCGGCGGTAGAAGCGCGCATCGGCCTCTTGCAGCACGAACGGCGCCTGGCTCAGCCAGCAGATCACGCGGCGCGACAGAATGTCGAGCCGCCAGCCGAGCGGATGCCAGCCGCCCTGCAGGTTGATCCATTCGTCGATCAGCGAGCGCGCATTGGCGCGGGTGATGGCGGAATCGGCGGCGCGCAAATGACGCAGCCAGGCGAAGTTCAGCAGGATCACCGCCCATTCGTCGGACGGCGGCGTCATCTCGAAGGGCGAGCGGCGGTCGGAGATCACCACCTTGCCGGCGAAGGCAAAACGGCCGGCATAGATTTCGGCGGCGCGCGTGGCGTCGGCGGTGCGCAGGTCCTGCGGCGCGATCACCAGCCGGTCGGTGCTGGTCGAGGAAAAGCGCCAGCGCAGCAGCGGATGCGCATTGATGCGGCCGAGCAGGCTGCGGAGCGCCCGGCGCCCGATGAACACGGAGAGCCTGGCCCGCTCCGCGACCGAAACTCGCATCATGAGGCGCTCGTCCCCTGCGGCATGATTTGCGCGCGCGAAAGCCCACGATAGCCAAGGGGCGGCGGACGGCCAATATGCCTTTGCGGCCCGTAGATTAGACGGCTTTTACCAGGCGCGCGGCGTAGAAGCCGTCAATACCGCCCCAGCGCGGATCGGGGTCGGGCAATTGATGCGGCAAGGTGCGCAGATCGCCGTCCGGGGTGATGAACTCGGCGTGGCCCGCGACCTCGGCGGCCATGATCGGTCTGCGGGCGAGGGCGCGCTCGCGGCCGAGCAGGGCGGCGATTTGCCCGGCGCCCTCCTCGGGCTCCAGCGAGCAGACGCAATAGACCATGGTACCGCCCGGCTTGAGCATGGCGGCCGCGCGGTCGAGGAGCTTCGGCTGCAGCGCCGAAAGCGCGGCAATATCGGCCTCGCCCTTGAGCCAGGGCACGTCGGGATGGCGGCGGATGGTTCCGGTCGAGGAGCAGGGGGCATCGAGCAGAATGGCGTCGAACGGTCCGGCTTGCCACTCCAGTACGTCGGCGGCGACGCAGTCGGCGGTCAGCGCGAGGCGCTCGAGATTGTCGCGCAGCCGGTTGAGGCGCGCCGGCGCGCGGTCGACCGCGGTGACGCGCGCTCCCGCGAGTGCAAGCTGCGCCGTCTTGCCGCCCGGCGCCGCGCACAGATCGGCGACGTTCAGGCCGCGCACGTCGCCGATGAGCCGCGCCGGCAAGGAGGCCGCGGCGTCCTGCACCCACCAGGCGCCTTCGGCAAAGCCGGGCAGCAGCGAAATCGCGCCCTGCGCCAGCGTGCGCACGCTGCCGGTCGGCAGCACGCGGCCGTGCAGCCGCTCGGCCCAGACTTCGGCATTGTCCTTGACGGTGAGATCGAGCGCCGGCTCGTGGCCGTTGGCGCGCGCGATGGCGCGGGCGGTGTCGCGCCCATAGGCCTTCGTCCAGCGCGCGAACAGCCATTGCGGCGTGTCGCGCGAGGCGTCGGCCGCTGCGCCGACGAGCGTCGTGCGGTTTTGCGTGACACGGCGCAGCACGGCGTTGACCAAGCCGGCATAGCGCGCGGCATGGCGATCGGCTTGCGCCAGCCGCACCGAGAGATCGACGGCGGCGTGGTCGGGCACGTCGAGCCAGAGGATCTGCACCGCGCCGATCAAGAGGATGGTTTCGACGCGCGGCGCCTCGGCGGGAAAGCCCTTCTCGAGATAGGAGCCGAGCAGATGCCGCAGCGTGCCGAGCCGGCGCAGCGCCGTCGCCGTGAGCCGCCGCATCAGCGCGCGGTCGCGGTCGGCGAGCGCGGCAAGGCCGGGATGCGCCGCCTTGCCGGAAAGCTGCTCGTCGAGCGCGAGCTTGCGCCGCAGCACGCCGTCGAGAATATCGGCGGCGATTTTCCGGGCGGCGAGGCCGGGGACTTCCGGCTGGGGCGAGGTGCGCGGGCGCGCCATGATGCTCCAATTTGTCCCGCAATCATTGCCACGAATTGTGGCCGCCGCGCGAATCCGGCCGGCGCAGCCGGACATAGTCACAATTTTGCCGGGCCGGCTATTGCAGCACGGTCACCCGGGTGCCGACATGGGCGCGCCGGTAGAGATCGAGAATGTCGGCGTTATGCATGCGGATGCAGCCATGCGAGACGAACTTGCCGACGGAGGCCGGATTATTGGTGCCGTGAATGGCGTAGTTGCCGTTGTCGAGGCCGAGCACGGCGGCGCCCATCGGGTTGCGCGGATCGCCGCCGGGAATGACCGGGCCGTAGCTTCCGGACACTTCCGGCGGCGACTGCCAGGCCGGGCGGATCAGCTTGCGCTCGACCGAGGCCTCGCCGTGCCAGGCCTGGCCTGCCTTGCCGACGCCGACCGGATAGCGGATGGCGCTGCCGTTGCCGAGCACGTAATAGAGCTGCCGCGCGTGGGTGACGATGACGATCGAGCCCGCGCTGTAGCCGCCGCCGAACGGCACGATTTCGCCGGCGCGCGCGGCCGCCGGGGCAACGAGCAGCAACGCGGCCGCGAGCAGGCAGGCGAGACGGAGTTTCATTTCTCGACGACGACCGGCGTGCCGACGTGCACCAGCGCGTAGAGCCTGGTGATGTCCTTGTTGTACATGCGGATGCAGCCGTGCGAGACGAAGCCGCCGATCGATTTCGGATTGTTGGTGCCGTGGATGGCGTATTCGCCGTTGCGCAAGGTCAGCGCCGCGACGCCCATCGGATTGTTCGGCGCGCCGCCGGGGATCACCGCGCCATAGGTGCCGCGGTGCAGTTCGGGCGGCGCCTGCCAGGCCGGCTTGATGTACTTGCCCTCGACCGCAGCGCGACCGAACCAGCGCCAGCCGTCCTTGCCGACGCCGACCGGGAATTCGAGCGCCTTGTCGCCCTTCATCACGTAGTAGAGCCGGCGGTCGCCGGTCTTCACCACGATGGTGCCGGGACGGTAGCCGCTGAACGGCACGATGGCGGGAGATTGCGGCGGGGTTTGCGGTTGGGCCTGTGGCGCCTGCGGTTCCTGGACGAGGTCGGCCTTCTGGACGTGGGGCGGCTGGGCGTGCGCCATCGCCGCGGCGAGCAGCGCCCAAACCATAATGATCATGATGAATATCGCCGCCCGCCTCAGCACCAGCGCCATGGCAACCCCCGAAGTCCCTAACGCCGCAATCATAAAACGGCGCGCGGACACGCCGCCGGAAAGGCCGAAATTAACGTAAATGCCGGTGCGGCGTTAACTTTCCAGCCCTCGTCCCGAGCAGCCGCGTGCGCGGCGTCTCGGGACCCGAGATGTCGGGGCCTCATGGTGCAAGACGCGTCGCTTCGCGGCGCGCCTCGCCATGAGCAGTGAACTCACGCCCCCGCTTTGGCCGCCGCCTTCTTGTTCTGCCGGTTGTTGACGAGATCGTCGACCACGGCCGGGTCGGCGAGCGTCGTGGTGTCGCCGAGATTGCCGAATTCGTCCTCGGCGATCTTGCGCAGGATGCGGCGCATGATCTTGCCGGAGCGCGTCTTCGGCAGGCCGGGCGCGAACTGGATCAGGTCGGGCGAGGCGAAGGGACCGATCTCCTTGCGCACCCAGGCGATCAGCTCCTTGCGCAGCTCCTCGCTCGGCTTCTCGCCCGCCATCAACGTCACATAGGCGTAGATGCCCTGGCCCTTGATGTCGTGCGGGTAGCCGACCACGGCGGCCTCCGACACTTTCGGATGCGCCACCAGCGCGCTTTCGACTTCCGCGGTGCCGAGGCGATGGCCCGACACGTTGATGACGTCGTCGACGCGGCCGGTGATCCAGTAATAGCCGTCGGCATCGCGCCGGCAGCCGTCGCCGGTGAAATACTTGCCCGGATAGGTCTTGAAGTAGGTGTCGACGAAGCGTTGATGGTCGCCGTACACCGTGCGCATCATGCCGGGCCAGGCGTCGGCGATGCACAGGTTGCCCGAGCCGGCGCCCTTGAGTTCCTTGCCCTCGGCGTCGACGATCTGCGGGATGACGCCGAAGAACGGCCGCGTGGCGGAACCCGGCTTGAGCCTGGTCGCGCCCGGCAGCGGCGTGATGAGGATGCCGCCGGTTTCGGTCTGCCACCAGGTATCGACAATCGGGCAGCGGTCCTCGCCGACCACGTGGTAGTACCACTCCCAGGCTTCCGGATTGATCGGCTCGCCGACAGTGCCGAGCAGCTTGAGCGACTTGCGGGACGTCTTCTTCACCGGACCTTCGCCGCCCTGCATCAGCGCGCGGATGGCGGTCGGCGCGGTGTAGATGATGTTGACCTTGTGCTTGTCGCACACTTCCCAGAAGCGCGAGGTCGTCGGGTAGTTCGGCACGCCCTCGAACATCATGGTGGTGGCGCCGTTACTGAGCGGGCCGTAGACGATGTAGCTGTGGCCGGTGACCCAGCCGACGTCCGCGGTGCACCAGTAGATGTCGCCGTCGTGATAGTCGAACACGTATTGGTGCGTGATCGAGGTGTAGACCAGGTAGCCGCCGGTGGTATGCAGCACGCCCTTCGGCTTGCCGGTCGAACCCGAGGTGTACAGGATGAACAGCGGGTCTTCCGCGCCCATCTCCTCGCACGGGCAGTCGGCCGGCACGGTCTTGGCGACGTCGTCGAAGTAGACGTCGCGGCCGGGCTTCATGTTGACCGCGGCCTTGGTGTGCTTGACCACGATGACGGCCCTGACCGGGGCCTTCTCGCAGGCGGCGTCGACATTGGCCTTGAGCGGGATCTTGCGCCCGCCGCGGACGCCCTCGTCGGCGGTGACGATGATGTCGGACTTGCAGTCCTCGACGCGTCCGGCGATCGAATCCGGCGAGAAGCCGCCGAAGATCACGGAATGGATGGCGCCGATGCGCGCGCAGGCGAGGATGGCGTAGGCCGCCTCGACGATCATCGGCAGGTAGATGGTGACGCGATCGCCGCGTTTGACGCCCTGCTTCTTCAGCACATTGGCGAACTTCTGCACCTCGGCGTGCAGCTGCCTGTAGGTGATGGCCTTGGAGTCCTTGGGATCGTCGCCTTCCCAGAGGATGGCGGTCTGCTCGCCGCGCTTGGCGACGTGACGGTCGACGCAGTTGTAGCAGGCGTTGAGCGTGCCGTCCTCGAACCACTTGATCGAGACGTTGTGGGTGTCGAAGGACGTGTTCTTGACCTTGGAAAACGGCTTGATCCAGGTAATGCGCTTGGCCTGCTCGGCCCAGAAGCCGTTCGGATCCTTGATCGAACGCGCGTACATCTCCTGGTACTTGGCGTCGTCCGCGTAAGCCCGCTTCTTCCACTCGGCCGGGACGTCGTAGACCTTTTCGTCGGACATCTGCACTCCTCCCTGTCCCGCGGCGCGATCCACGGTCGGTTTCTTAATGACGTTGACCCATTATGCGACGGCCGTTGCGGGCCGGACAAGGCGCGGATTGCCCCACTTTTGGCGGAGATTAGACCCCCCAGGCGCCGATGACGGCGCCCATCAACAGCATGGCCCCCAGCCAATGGCCGCCGTCGATGACGATCAGGATGTGCTTGCGCATGCCGAACATGTTGTTGACCGCAAGCGTGGTGATGACGAAGCCGAACCACAGGAAGAAGGCCGAGATCAGGCCGTTTTTCAGCGTCACGTCGCCGAGATGGCCGATCACCCCCGCCAGCATCCAGGCCATCACCAGGTCGGCGGCGAAGGAGACGACGAGCGGCCACATGGCCGCGTAGTTGCCGTGGTGGGCGCGGACCTGCTCCGAGGTGAAGCCGTGGGCGCCCATCCAGGGCTTGGCCAGCAGGCGATACCACAGGCCGCCGAAGAACCAGGCAAGCCCCGCCGCCACGATCACGGCCACGTAGTTGATGCCGGCGAATGTCATGACTGTTCTCCTTCCTTCACCTCTCCCATAGGGAGAGGTCGACGCGCGAAGCGCGGCGGGTGAGGGGTTACAGCATATCGAGAGTCACGCGCCCCCTCACCCCAGCCCTCTCCCCAACGGGGAGAGGGAGTCCCGCCGAAACGCGCCGCGCTACCTCGCCCCATTACAGCCCGCCCATCTTGCACACGATCCTCCATTCCTCAGCCGTCACCGGCTGCACCGAGAGGCGGCCGTATTTGACCAGCGCCATGCCCTTGAGCTTGGCCTGCGCCTTGATGGCGGCGAGCGTCACCGGCTTCGGCAGCGGCTTGGCGGCGGCGGTCTGCACGGCGATCCACGGCTCGTCCTTTTTTGCGCTCGGATCGGGGAAGGCCTCGCGGATCACCTCGCCGATGCCGACGATCTGCTTCTCGTCGCCGGTGTGATAGAAGAAGAACTGGTCGCCCTTCTTCATCGCCTTGAGATTGCCGCGCGCGGTGAAATTGCGCACGCCGGTCCAGGCCTCGCCCTTGGCGCCCTTTTTGACCTGGTCGTCCCAGGAATATTCGCCGGGCTCGGTCTTCAACAGCCAGTAGGCCATGGATGTTTACTCCGCCTTGAGCGGCCGCGTCAGCAGCGCGGCGATGGCGTCGTCGACGCTGAGCTTGCCCGCCAGCACCGCGGCGACCGCCGCCGAAATCGGCATGTCGATCGACTTCTCGCGCGCCATTTCCAACAGCACCGGCGCGGTGAAGACGCCTTCCGCCAGCTTGCCGTGGGCGGCGGTGGCGGCGGCCTCGCCTTTGCCGAGCGCGACGCCGAACGAGAAGTTGCGCGACTGCGGCGTCGAGCAGGTGAGGATGAGGTCGCCGAGGCCGGAGAGGCCCATCAGCGTCTCGGGCTTGGCGCCATAGGCGCGGCCGAAGCGGCTGAGCTCGGCAAAGCCGCGCGTGATCAGCGCCGCGGTGGCGCTGGCGCCGAGCGCGCGGCCGGCGACGATGCCGGCGGCGATGGCGAGCACGTTCTTGGCGGCGCCGCCCAGTTCGACGCCGCGGACGTCGCTGGAATGGTAGGGCCGGAACGTGCCGGTATTGAGCGCGGCGGCAAGCTCGCGCGCCACCGTTTCGTCGGCCGCGGCGATGGTCACCGCCGTCGGCAGGCCGCGCGCCACGTCGGCGGCGAAGCTCGGTCCCGACAGGATCGCCGGCAGCGCTTTCGGCGCGCACTCGGCGACGATCTCCGACATGAATTTGTGCGTGCCGTGCTCGATGCCCTTGGCGCAGACGATGACCGGCGTGGCGGCGGCGAGCGCGGGGGCAAGCACCGTCACCACCCTGCGCACCACCTGCGCCGGCACCACCAGGAGGACGGCATCGGCGCCGGCCGCCCCGATGTCGCGGGTGAGTTTGATGGCGCTGTCGAGCTTGACGCCGGGCAGGAAGCGGCTCTCGCGCTTCTGTGCGAGGCTGTCGGCGTTGGCGGCATCGTGTTCCCACAGCGTGACGTCGCGGCCGGCGCGCGCGCAGGTCAGCGCCAGCGCCGTTCCCCAGGCGCCGCCGCCGAGCACGCAGATGCGCTGGATGGTCATGCCGAAAAATCCGCAACGACATCGCGAGTGAGAACGATCAAAGCCGCAATGTACTCCCTCCCCCCTTGAGGGGGAGGGATGGGGAGGGGGGTAGCTTTACGAAATTTCGTCGCGAAAGAAAAAATGCCCCCCTCCCGGCGCCCCCCGATCAAGTCGGGGGTCGCCGACCTCCCCCTCAAGGGGGGAGGTGAAGCGTGCTTGTGGCGATTCATTTGTAGGCCGCCGTGCGTTGCAGCGCGCCCGCGGCGGCGGCGCGCTCGTCGAGCGGCCAGCGCGCGCGCGGCGCGACATCCAGCGAATCGGTGAGGCCGAGCGCGAGCCGCTCGGCGCCCGCCCAGGCGATCATGGCGCCGTTGTCGCTGCACAGTTCGAGCGGCGGCGCCACCAGCACGGTGCCGATTTCGAAGGCGAGGCGGTGCAGCACCTTGCGGATCGCCTGGTTGGCGGCGACGCCGCCGGCCGCGACCAGCGCCGCCGGCGCGCCGTATTGGGCGCGGAAGATGCGCAAGCCGGCGCGCAGCCGGTCGAGCACGACGTCGACGATCGCCTGCTGGAATGAGGCGCACAGATCGGCGACGTCCTGGTCGGACAGCGGCGCGATCTTCTCGGCTTCGAGCCGCAGCGCCGTCTTCAGGCCGGAGAGCGAGAAGTCGGCGTCCTTGCGGCCCTGCATCGGCCGCGGCAGCGCAAAGCGCGCAGCGTCGCCGCGCACAGCTTCGCGCTCGACCTGCGGCCCGCCCGGATAGCCGAGGCCGAGCAGTTTCGCGGTCTTGTCGAAGGCCTCGCCGATGGCGTCGTCATGCGTGGTGCCGAGCCGCACATAGTCGCCGACGCCGCGCACGGCGACCACCTGGGTGTGGCCGCCGGAGGCGAGGAACAGGCAATAGGGAAACGGCGTGGCGTCGGTGAGGCGCGCGGTCAGCGCATGCGCTTCGAGATGATTGACGGCGATGAGCGGCTTGTTCTTGACCAGCGCAATCGCCTTGGCGGTGGTCAGTCCGACGATGACGCCGCCGATCAGCCCGGGGCCGGCGGCGGCGGCGATGCCGTCGATGGCGTCATAGTCGCGCACCGCTTCCGTCATGGCCTTGGCGATGACAAGGTCGAGCGCCTCGACATGGGCGCGCGCCGCGATCTCCGGCACCACGCCGCCGAAGGCGGCGTGCTCGCTCACCTGGCTGAGCACGACGTTGGACAGGATCTTGCCGCGGCCGTCCTCGGAACGCTCGACCAGCGCCGCCGCGGTCTCGTCACAGGTCGTCTCGATGCCGAGGACGATCATGTCTTCCTCATGTCATTCCGGGGCGCGAGCCAAGCGAGCGAACCCGGAATCCAGAGCGACGGCGACGGAGGTTTCGACTCTGGATTTCGGGCCCGGCGCTGGCGCGCCGTCCCGGAATGACGAAAAAGCGACTCTCCCCTTTCCGGGAAGGGTGAACTAAAAGGTGCCCTAGCATCGAGAGGTCCCAGGGTGCAATCCTTGGCGCAATCCGCCGTTCTTTTGCGCATCGGCACGCGCGGCAGCCCGCTGGCGCTGGTGCAGGCGCGCGCCGTCAAGGCGCGGCTCCAGGCGGTGCTCGGCGCGCCGGACAAGGCTATCGCGCTCGTCGTCATCAAGACCACCGGCGACGTCATCCAGGACCGGCCGCTCAACGACGAGGGCGGCAAGGGCCTGTTCACCAAGGAGATCGAGCAGGCGCTGGTCGCCGGCACCATCGACCTCGCCGTGCATTCGGCCAAGGACATGCCGACCGTGCTGCCGCAGGGGCTGGTGCTGGCGGCTTGCCTCGAACGCGAGGACCCGCGCGACGTGTTCGTTTCGCGCCAGGCCAAGGCCCTGAGGGAGCTGCCCCAAGGCGCCAGGCTCGGCACCGCCTCGCTGCGCCGCCAGGCGATCGCCAAACGCCTGCGGCCCGATCTGCAAGTCGTGCCGTTGCGCGGCAATGTCGAGACGCGGCTGCGCAAGCTGGAAGAGGGACAGGTGGATGCAACGATCCTCGCGCTCGCCGGATTGAAGCGGCTTGGCCTCAACGGCAACGCGACCGCAATCATGGACGCCGCCGCGTTCTTGCCGGCGGTCGGGCAGGGCGCCATCGCCATCGAGGCGCGCGCCGACGATCAGCGCGTGCGCGACATGCTCTCGCGCATCGACCATGCCGACACCTCGACCGCGCTCGCCTGCGAGCGCGCCTTTCTCGCCGCGCTCGACGGCTCGTGCAAGACGCCGATCGCCGGCTATGCCGCGCTATCGGGAGACGTGCTGCAGTTCCGCGGGCTGATCGTGAAGCCGGACGGCAGCGCCGCGCATGACACCTCGGTCGCCGGCCCGCGCGCCAGCGCCGCGACGATCGGCGCCGACGCCGGCCGCGCGCTCAAGCAATATGCCGGCCCGGGGTTCTTCGACTGATATGTATGTTCTTGTCACCCGCCCTGAGCCGGCCGCCGAGCGCACCGCCGCGGCGCTGATCGCGCGCGGCCACAAGGTCTGGAAAGTGCCGCTGATGCGGATCGAGCCGGTCGCCGCCGATCTCGCCGGCAGCTGGAGCGGCGTCGTCATCACCAGCGCCAACGCGCCGGCGGCGATTGCGCAAAACGCGGCGCGCGGCGCGCTGCTGACGCTGCCGCTGATCGCGGTCGGCGAGCGCAGCGCGCAAGCCGCGCGCAGCGCCGGCTTCGGCAATGTCGTCTCGGCCGGCGGCGACGTCCGCGACCTGGTGCGGCTGCTGGGCGAGCGCAGGATCGAGGCCAAGGCGCCGCTGCTCTATCTCGCCGGCGAGGACCGCGCCGCCGATCTTGCGGCCGGGCTCGCCGCTCATGGCATCGCCGCCGCGACGCGCGTCGTCTACCGCGCCGTCACCGCGCCGTTCCCGGACGAGCTGGTGGCGGCGCTGGAGGCGGGCGACGTGCAGGCGGTGCTGCATTTCTCCCGGCGCAGCGCCGATAACTATTTATCGGGGGCGCGCGAGGCGGGCGTCGCCGGGCAGGCGCTTTCGGTGCGGCACTATTGCCTGTCGGCGCAGGTGGCGGCGCCGCTTGCGGCTGCCGGCGCCGGTCGTGTCGCGGTGGCGCCGCGCCCGGAAGAGGCGGCGCTGATTGAACTTCTGCCGCTTTCGCCGGCTTAACGTGGCGCAGCCCCGCCAATTGCGTTATTTCGGAGGGCACGGACGGGTGGCGATTCGTCGCGCACGATGCCGAAAAACGGGTCACGGTTTTCGGCCAGGATCGTGCGCCACTTAAGGACCCCTATGACCGAAAAGCGCAAGCGCGCGGCGCCGACCATCGATCTCAAGGCGACCGAGGTGCCGGGCTCGCAGGCCGCCAGCGCCGCCAGCGCGCCTGAGCCGCCAAAGCCCGCGCCGGCGCCGCCGCAGCAGGATCGGCAGACGCCGCCCGAACAGGCGCCCGCGGCCGCCCCGCCGCCGCACGACTTCATCAAGACCATCGTCATGCCGCTTGCCGCCGGCTTTGCCGGCGCCATGCTCGGCGGCGCCGTGATCTGGGGCCTGTCGCCGCGCGCGGCAAACGACGGCGCGCAGATCGCCGCGTTGCGCAAGCAGATCGAGGCGCTGCAGAACCGGCCCGCCGCGGCGGTGCCCGACAGCAAGGCGGTCGAGGCCTTGCGCGAGCGCCTCGGCAAGATCGAGCGCGACGTCGCCAATCTGCCGCCCGGCGATGCGGCGGTCGCCGACCGTCTCGCCGCCGCCGACAGCGCCATGAAGTCGCTCGGCGTCGCGCTTACCGCGCTCAACAAGCGCAACGACGATGCCGCCGCCAATGCCAAGCAGGCGGACGAGCGCGCCGCCGCCGCCGAAAAAGCGGTCGCCGAGCTGCGCGACAGCGTGCAGAGCGCCAGGCAGCAGGCCTCGAACGCCGTCGACGCCGGCCAGCTTGCCGCCGTGCAGCAGCGGCTCGCCGCGCTCGAGCAGGCGATGAAGGATGCGCACGATCGCATCACTGCGCAAAGTTCCGCCGACAAGGCCGCGCGCCTGGCCTTGAGCGCGGCCGCCTTGCGCGACGCGGTCGAGCGCGGCGCGCCCTATCAGGCCGAGCTCGCCCAGGCCAGGGCGCTCGGCGCCGACGAGGCCGCGCTGGCTGCGCTTGCCGCCTTCGCCGCAAGCGGCGTGCCGGGCCGGCAGGCTTTGGCGCACGCGCTCGGCGACTTGGTGCCGGCGCTTGCCAAGGCGGCCGGCATCGACGAAGCGCCGTCGGGCTTTATCGAGCGCCTGCAAGCCAATGCCAGCAAGCTGGTGCGCATCAGTCCCGTCAATGCGCCGCCGGGCGATCGCGCCGCCGACGTGCTGGCGCGCCTCGAAGTCGAGGCCGCGCACGGCGACATCGCCGCTGCGCTTGCCGACATCGGCAAACTGCCGGAGACAGCGCGGCAGCAGGCGGCGGACTGGGTGAGCAAAGCCGCGGCGCGCGAGGCGGCGCTCGCCGCCGCGCGCAAGTTCGCCGCCGACACGGCGCGCGGGCTCGCCCCATGATTCGGGTCGTCACCTTCCTGCTGGCGGTCGCGGTGCTGGCCGCTGGCTTTGCCTGGCTCGCCGACCGGCCCGGCGAGGTCGCGGTCACCTGGCTCGGCTACCGGCTGGAAACCTCCGTGCTGGTGACCGGGCTTGCGCTCATCGTGCTGGTGATCGCGCTGATGCTCGCCATCGCCTTCGTGCGCGGCATCCTGCGCTCGCCCGAGCAGGTGTCGCTGTTCTTCCGCCACCGCCGCGCGGTCAAGGGCTACCTGGCGCTCAGCCGCGGGCTGATCGCCATCGGCGCCGGCGACCTCAAGCTGGCGCGGCGCTCGGCCAGCGACGCCGCCCGCCTTGCGCCCGGCGATCCGCTGACGCTCTTGCTGATCGCGCAGTCGGCGCAGATGGCCGGCGACCGCGCCGGCGCCGAGCGCGCCTTCCGCGACATGACGCGGCGCGACGACACCAAGCTGCTCGGCCTGCGCGGGCTCTATATCGAAGCGCAGCGCCGCAACGATACGCACGGCGCGCGGCTGTTTGCCGAAGAGGCGGCCAAGACGGCGCCCGGCCTCGCCTGGGCGGGGCAGGCGGTGCTCGACGACCGCTGCGCGGCGTCGGACTGGGCCGGCGCGCTCGACGCGCTCGACAGCATGAAGAGCGCGCTGGCCAAGGCCGAGTATCGGCGCAAGCGCGCGGTGCTGCTCACCGCGCGCGCCCAGGCGCTCGAGGAGGCCGACCGCGACGCCGCGCGCGCCGCCGTGCTGGAAGCCGTCAAGCTCGCGCCCGATCTGGTGCCGGCGGCGGCGCTGGCCGGACGGCGGCTCGCCGAATCGAACGACTGGCGCAAGGCGCGCAAGATTCTGGAGGCGGCCTGGACCGCCAACCCTCATCCCGACATCGCCGAGGCCTACGGCAACCTGCGCTTCGGCGATTCGGCGCGCGAGCGGCTGATGCGCATGCAGAAGCTCGCCGCCAAGGTCGAGGGTCAGCGCGAGGGCGCGCTCGCGGTGGCGCGGGCGGCGATCGACGCGCGTGAATTCAAGATCGCGCGCGATGCGCTGGCGCCGCATCTTGCCGCGCCGACGCGGCGCGTCGCCACGCTGATGGCCGAGATCGAGGAGGCCGAGCACGGCGACACCGGCCGCGTGCGCGAATGGATGAGCCGCGCCGTGCGCGCCGCCCCCGATCCGGTGTGGACCGCGGACGGCGTGGTGTCGGAGCGCTGGCTGCCGGTGACGCCGAACGGCCGGCTCGACGGCTTCGAATGGAAGCTGCCGCTGGCCGAGCTCGGCGCGTCGCGGCGGGTCATCGAGGTGACGCCGCCGCCGCCGCCGCCGGCCGAGGCCAAGCCGGCCGAGGAGCCGCAGCCGCGGCCGCGCAAGGCGCAGCGCCCCGCCGCCAGGGACCGCGCGAGGCCGGTCGAGCCGGTCATTCCGCTGGTGCACGCGCCGGACGATCCGGGCACCGAGACCGGGCACGACGGCGATCCGGTGCCGGAACCTGCCGCGGCCGCCGCGCCCGACGCCTGGCAGCGCTTACGGGGATTGTTCCGTTGACGGCTGCGGCGTGCGCGAGAGGTCGCCCCGCCGGCGCTTTAGCGAAGGCGGGCGGGTTAAGGGGTTGCAGCATCGAGAATCCGGTAACCCCCTCACGCCAAGGGGGAGAGGGAGTCTTGCCGAGGTTGCGGCGCGTCTATTGCTTGCCAAGCTCCTCGTGCGCCTCTATCAGTGGCGCGCATTCAGCCGGCGTAGCTCAGCGGTAGAGCATCCGCTTCGTAAGCGGGTGGTCGGGGGTTCAAATCCCTCCGCCGGCACCAGCCTTCCTGTCTTGCCTTCGCCGGTCTTACGCGATCAGCACGATGTCGCTGGTGGTCAGCACATGTCCGAGCTGCCCCACCGCGTGATTGTCGATGGTGAACAGCAGCACGCTGTGGCCGGCGCCGTTGCCGTCGGCATCCAGCGACAGCTGTCCGGTGCCGGCGTTGTAGATGAACGTGGCATTTGACGTCGTCGCCGCGCCCGAGGTGATCAGGTCGAAGCTGCCGGACGAAATGCCGAAATCGGACTTGTCGACCTGGATGGTGTCGCCGTCATGGCCCGCGCCGCTGAAGTCGGCGATGTGGCCCTTGGTATCGCCGGTCGCCGCGACGAATATGTCGGCGCCGGTCCCGCCGGTGAGCTTGTCGCCGCCGCCGCCGCCCTTCAGCGTGTCGTCGCCGCCGCCGCCGTTGAGGGTGTTGATGAGGGCGTTGCCGGTGAGGACGTCGTTGCCGGCGCCGCCGGTGACGTTCTCGAAGCCCTTCACCGTGTCGCCGTCGGTCGCCAGATTGGCGACCGTGCTGGTGCCGTTGCCGCTGGCGTCGAGCGTCAGCGTCACGCCGTTGTTGGCGTTGGTCAGGTAGGAGTAGTCCAGCGTATCGACGCCGAGGCCGCCGTCGAGGGTATCGTGGCCGTCGCCGCCGGATATGACGTTGTTGTTCTTGTCGCCGGTCAGGGTGTCGTCGCCGTGGCCGCCGCTGACGTTCTCGAAGCCGGTGATCTTGTCGCCCGTGGCGTCGCCGCCGGTCGGGTCGGTGCCGCCGGTCAGGTTGCCGGTCTTGGTGTCGAGCGTCGCCTGATGCGACAGGTCGACGGTCACCCCGACGCTGGAGTTCTGGTAGCTCAGCGTGTCGGCGCCGAGGCCGCCGATCAGCGTCTCGTTATTGCCGCTGGCGACGATAGCGTCGTTGCCGGCGCCGGCGTCGATGCGCACGGCGTCGTCGAACGAAATGCCGCTGATGAAGCTGTCGTCCTTGGCCGTGCCGATGATGTTCTCGATGCCCCACAGCGTGTCGCCCTCGGCGTCGCCGCCGTGCTGGGCCACCGCGTCGTTGTTGCGGCCCGAATTGGGGTCGCCGCCGACATAAGTGCCCTCGTGGGTGAGGTCGATCGTGATTGCGGCCACCGAGGTGGAATAATCGGCGGTGTCGGTGCCGTTGCCGCCGTCGAGGATATCGGCGCCGGCGCCGCCGATCAGCCTGTCGTCGCCTACTTTTCCGACCAGCGTATCGTTGCCGCCCATGCCGCTGAGCGTGTCGCTGCCGCCATCGCCGCCGTCGATATAGTTGGCGAGATTGTTGCCGGTCAGCACGTCGACCTTGGTGGTGCCGCCGAGGTCCTCGACGTTGATCAGCTTGAGACCGGTGGCGGAGCCGCCCGAGGCCTTGAATCCGCTCGAGGTGCCGTTGACGCCGAGCGTGATGGTGATGCCCGCCGTTTCGCTGCCGCTGTTGAAGGTCGCGATGTCCTCGCCGGCGCCGCCGTCGAAGCTGTCGCCGCCCTTGCTGAGGCCGATGAAGGCCTCGTCGTCGCCGTCGCCGCCCGACAGCACGTCCTTGCCCATGCCGGCGCCGAGGTAGTCGTTGCCGTCGCCGCCGATCAGCGTGTCGGCCACCGCCGGGTTATTCTGCACCGAGAACAGCTGGTCGTCATGCGAGGAACCGATGATGATCTCGAAGTTGGCGATGAGGTCCTGGTCGGCATCGCCGCCGGTCTGCGCCGTTCCGCCCGAGAAAACGCCGTTGACGTCGACGTTCGCCGCATTGTCGAGTTTGACGGTGACGCCGGCGGCCGAATTGGCGTAGCTCAGCGTATCGATGCCGGCGCCGCCGTCGAGCTTGTCGGCGCCGCCGTCGCCGAAGATAGTGTCGTTGCCGATGCCGCCGTAGACGGTGTCGTTGCCGTTGGCGGCAAGGTCCGTAAGCGAATTGAGGCCGACGCTGAGCGTGATGCCGCCCAGCGTGTCATTGCCGGCGCCGCCGGAAATGACGTCGGCACCGAGCCCGCCGATGATGATATTGGCATTGGCGTCGCCGGTCAGCGTGTCGTCGCCGGCGCCGCCGGCGAGGTTTTCGAAGCCGGTAAACTTGTCGCCCTGGGCGTCGCCGCCGATGCCGTCGGTGCCGCCGACCAGATTGCCGGTCTTGGCGTCGATGGTGGCCTGATGCGACAGGTCGGCGGTCACGCCGGTGACGTCGTTGTGGTAGTTGAGCGTGTCGCCGGTGCCCAGGCCGCCGATGAGGACGTCGGCGCCGCCGCCGCCGGCGACAAAATCGTTGCCGGCGCCGCCGTCGATGTGATTGACCACGCTGCCTTTGCTGCCGAACAGCGCGTCGTCGAATTTCGTGCCGATGATGTTCTCAAAATTCTGCAGCACGTCGCCGTCGGCGTCGTTCGCCGCCGGCCCGTTCTGTGAGGCGGACTGGCCCGGCAACAGCAGGCCGAGATCGACAAACACCGCGCCAGGCGAGTTGGCGTAGCTCACCGTGTCGCCGTTGGTCTCGCCGCCCGAGCCGCCGTCGAGGTTGTCGCCGCCGGCGCCGCCCTGGATGATGTCGTCGCCGCTGCCGCCGAACAGGGTGTCGCTGCCGCCGTTGCCGGTCAGCGTGTCGTTGCCGCCGTTGCCGTCGAGCGTGTTGTCCTGGCTGTTGCCGGTGATGATGTCGTTGCCTTCGCCGGCGACCACGGCCTCGAAATTCACGATCTTGTCGCCGACGGCGTCGCCGGCCTTGAGGTTCGACGTCACCATCGTCTGCTTGCCGGCCTCGCCGAGCGTCAGCGTGATGTTCTCGGCATCGCCGCTGTAGACGACGGTGTCGAAATCGGCGCCGCCATCCATGATGTCGGCGCCGGCGCCGCCGACGATCTGGTCGTCGCCGCTGTCGCCGAAGAACGTGTCGTTGCCGGCGCCGCCGCTGAGCGTGTCGTCGCCAAAGACGCCGTCCAGATAGTTGGCGCCGGAATTGCCGGTGAGCACGTCGTTGCCGCCGCCGCCGACAACGCTTTCGAAATGCGTCGCCACGTCGCCGGCGGCGCCGCCGGTCGTCGTCGCCGCGGCATTGCCTTCGTTGAGGGTCACGGTGACATCGGTAACGCTGCCCGTGTAGGCCAACTGATCGATGCCCGCGCCGCCGTCCATCGTGTCGTTGCCGGCGCCGCCGATGATCACGTCATTGCCGCCGCCGCCGTTGAGTGTGTCGTCACCGGCGCCGCCGTCCAGGAGGTCGTCGAGGTTGGGCGCGGAGAAGGTCTCGGCGCCGTCATTGCCGTGGAAGCCGGTCTTGTAGGCGCCGAAGATGGCGTCGAGCTTGCTGGTATCGCCGGGGTTCTGGAACAGGAAGTCGGCCGCGGTCACGACCGCCGCGATCGAGACCCCCGTATTAAACGTCGCGTGCATCAGCTGCGTCGTGTCCGGGTCGTCGGTGATGACGAAGCTGGTCGCGATGCCGGCAGAGGGTATGCCGCTTGTGTACTTGAAACCCGTCCCGGTGATGACGGCTTCAAGGTGGTCGGTCGAATCGTGCGCGGTGAACGAGGTGGTCGAGGTGGCGTCGACGGAATCGATGTTGGCGAGGAAATTGTAGAATTTCTGCCCGATGTCGCCGTTAACCGTCGCCGAGTCGACGAACAAATCTGCAAGTTTTACAGCCATGACATCCCCCGTTGCGGCACGGCGCGCGGAGACCGCTTCGCGGATCCCGCGCTGCACATGCCATGTTTTGTCAGGATTATCCGGGCAGTTCGCCGCAGCCCTTGAACCCTGGCCTCAATCCTCGTTAGCGGCAGCAGAATGCGATACTATGACGCGGCCGGCAAGTTTGTGCCACGCGGACAGTCCATTCCGTGGATGGAACTTTTGCCACGGTCCAACCCGTTCTGTGTGCAACGTAATTTCTGTCACACGTCCTGCGGATTGACGACCTCGGCCGAGGAGTGCGCCTTGATTTCGCGCGCCGGCGTGCGGCCCTTGATGTCGCGGCCAGTCGGCTGCCAGGCGCAGATCTCGTTCTCGTTGACCCAGATGGTCTTGAATTCGGCCGGCGCGAAGAATTCGGCGAACACCAGTTCGTCGTCCTTGGCGGCTTCGAGATAGTGCCGCTCGCGGTCCGGATAATAGATGACGTCGCCCGCTTTCACCGCGAACGGCTTTTCGCTTGCATAGACCGTGCCGCGGCCGCGCAGCACATACATGAAATGCTCGGCGCCCTCGTGGTGATGGTTGGCGGCCCTGGTGCCGGGCGGATAGATGATCATCTCGCCTTTGACCGCCTTGGTGCCGAACAGGCCGGGCGTCACCAGATAGATGCGCTTGCGCGCGTCGTGCTCGGAATCCAGCACCGGCTCGCGCGTCCAGTCGGCCAGGCGAAACGGAATGTTTGTCGTGAAACCCGGATCGAGCGCGGCCGCCCGCGGAATTTCGCCGTAGAGCACCGCCGTACGGCGGCGGCTGTGCAGCTGCGCCGAAAAGCCCGGCGGCAGAAAGGCGACATGCGCCTCGTCAAGCTCGTGCGTCGCCGCGCCGGCGACGAGCGCGGCTTGGCCTTCCAGCACCTGCACCCAGGCGACGCTGCCCGCGGCAACCGCAAGCTGCGCCTCGCCGCCGGGCGCAAGGCTGAGGCGGTCGAGCAGGATGGCGGTGCCCGGGACGCGCGCCTCGTTGAGCAGGTGCTGGCGCATCGCGCCATGTCCGGCGGGCTCCGCCGTGACCACGCTCTGGTTGAATATTGTTGCCAAAGCCATCCTCCCGGGCTGTAATTTCAGCAAAGCCGCGGAAATCCGCAAGGATTACCGCCGGCCGGCACCCTGACACCTCGCAAAGCCGCGAGTCTCGAGGCAAAGGCTGTCATGTTCCGCCGCCGATAACGTAGTAAGGTAACGCCAGCCCAGGCAATCCCGCGAACCGTCAGAAGAGCACGCTATGGCCAAACCAACCGTCATTCTCGTCGGCGCCGACAAGGGCGGCGTGGGCAAGACCACCGTCGCCCGCACCTTGCTCGATTATTTCGCCGCCCATCAGACGCCGACCCGCGCCTTCGACACGGAATCGCCGCGCGGCACGCTCAAGCGCTTCCACCCCGACGTTACCGAGGTGGTGGACGTCACCGCGGTGGCCGACCAGATGAAGATCTTCGACACGCTCGGCAGCGCGGCGGCCCGCGTCACCGTGATCGACGTCCGCGCCGGCCTTCTGTCGTCGACCCTGCAGGCGCTCAGCGATATCGGCTTTCTCGAGTCGGCCAAGAAGGGCCAGATCACCTTCGCGGTGTTCCACATCCTCGGGCCGTCGATCGCCTCGCTCAACGAGATCGCCGAGACCGCGCGCTTCGTCGGCGACGCCAACTATTTCCTGGTGAAGAACCGCATCAACGACACCACGTTCTTCGAGTGGGACCCCAAGACCTACAATTCCTACTTCAAGCAGATCAAAGGCGCCGCAGAGATCTCGATTCCCAAGCTCAACGAAATGGCCTGCGAGCAGGTCGAGGTGGCGAGCCAGCCCTTCGTCGCCTTCATCGCCAACAAGGACAGCAACGGGCAACCGGCGAACTATTCGTTCGTGTTGCGCGGCTACGTGCGGCACTGGCTCGGCAATGTCTGGGGCGAGTACGACCGGGTGAAGCTGATCGACCTGGTCGCGCCGAAAGTGGAAGCGGTCCGCCAGCAGGCGGCGGGGTAATCATTTTTCCTGTCGTCGCCGGGCTTGTCCCGGCGACCCCGATTAGGGAGGTACGGTGCCTTCCTAAGCGAGATGGCCGGGACTAGCCCGGCCATGACAAAGAAATTGCTCGAGGCGCGGTCGCATGACCTTCCGCCATTCCGTCACCATCGTCGCCTCGCCGCGCTCGCGCGTCGGCAAGACGCTGCTGGCGCGGCTGCTCATCGATTTTCACGCCCAGGAAGGCCGCGAGGTGGCGGCCTTCGATCTCAATTCCGGCGGCGGCACGCTCGCCGCCTTCGCACCCGAGCGCACCACGATGTCGGAGATCGCCGACACCAGGGGCCAGGTCGCGTTGTTCGACCGCCTGATCGCCGACGACGGCGTCACCAAGATCGTCGACCTCGGCCACGAGTCCTATGCGGCATTTTTCGCGCTCGCCGGGCAGATCGGCTTTGCCGAGGAGGCGCACCGGCGCGCCATCGCCCCCGCCGTCATGTTCGTGGCGACGCCCGATGCGACGTCGGTCGAGGCCTACGCGGCGCTGCGCGCGCGGCTGCCGCAGGCGATGCTGGCGCCGGTGCACAACGAGATTTTCGGCGCCGCGCAGCACCGCGGCAAATACCAGCTCGTCGGCCACGGGCAGGCGCTGGTGCATCTGCCGCTCCTGGCGCCGGGCCTGCACAAATATGTCGAGACGCCGCCGTTCTCCTTCGCCGACCAGGCGCTCGCTTCGAGCCGCGTGCCGCTGGAAGTGCAGGTCGAATTGCAGCGCTGGCTGCGCCGCGTGTGGCGCGAGTTCCGCGAGCTCGACCTGCGCATCCTGCTCGCCGACCTGAAGTCCTCGATCGGGCTCGGCACGTGATTTCGCTGTTGACGTCGCGGCGTTTCCTGCCGCTGTTCTGCTGCCAGTTTTTCGCGGCCTTCAACGACAATTTCCTCAAGACCGCGCTGGTGTTCCTGATTCTGTTCGGCGGCGCGCGCGAGGCCGAGGCGCTGATCACGGCGGCGAGCGCGGTCTTCATCGCGCCGTTCTTTTTCCTGTCGGGTCTGGGCGGGCAGTTGGCCGACCGCTACGACAAGGCGCGAGTGGCGCAATGGGTGAAATTCGCCGAGATGTTCGTCGCCGCGCTGGCGGTCGCGGGCTACGCGCTGCACTCGCTTGCCGTGCTGTTCGTCGCGCTCGCCGGCTTCGGCGCGCTGGCGGCGCTGTTCGGGCCGGTCAAATACGGCATCCTGCCGGACCATCTCAAGCGCGAGCAGCTGCCAGGCGCCAACGCGCTGATCGAGGGCGCGACCTTCATCGCCATCCTCACCGGCACCATTGCCGGCGGCCTTGCCTCGCGCGGCGACATCGCCGCCTTCGCGCCGCTGCTGATCGGCTTTGCGCTGGCCTGCTGGCTTTCGGCGCTGCTGATCCCGCCGGGCGGGCAGGGCGCGCCGCAACTCGCGGTCAGCGGCAATATCGCCGCCTCGACGCTGGCGATGCTGCGCCATCTGCGCGCCGACGCGCGGCTGTGGTGGGGCGCCATGGTGACGAGCTGGTTCTGGCTGGTCGGTATCGTCGTGCTGTCGCTGCTGCCGCCGCTGATCAAGACGCTGATCGGCGGCGACGAGGACACCGTCACCGCCTATCTCGCGCTGTTCTCGGTCGCGGTCGGGGTTGGCTCGGGGCTCGCGGCCGTCATCGCGCGCGGGCGCATCGTGCTCAACACCACGCTTTGCGGCTGCGTGCTGATCGCGTTGTTCGCGCTCGATCTCGGCGCGGCGAGCTTTGCCGCCGTCCCGGCCGCCGCGGTGCGGGGGCCCGGCGCGGTGTTTGCCTCCGCGCTCGGCATCCGCGCCGCGATCGACCTCGCCGGGCTCGCGGTTGCCGGCGGGCTGTTCATCGTGCCGGCCTTTGCCGCGGTGCAGGCCTGGGCCGGCGCCGGCTATCGCGCCCGCACGGTGGCCGCGGTCAACGTGCTCAACGCCGCCTTCATGACCGGCGCGACGGTGCTGGTGGCGGCCCTGCAGAAGTTCGGCGCCACGCTGCCGATGCTGTTCCTCGGCATCGGCGCGGCGACGGCGCTGGTCGCACTGGCGATCTGGAGGACGATGCCGAAGGGCTCATAGCGCGCCGCACGCTCTTTTTAGCTCTCCTATAGGGCACCTCAACCCTCTCCCCAGTGGGAGAGGCAACGCGCCATGCCCGCGGCGCGAGGCTACTTCCCCCGCAGCTTCAGCACGCGGTCGACCATCTCGCCGGCGACGCCGAGATAGTTTGAAGGGTCGACCATCGTCGCGAGCTCCTTGCGGCTGGCGTGCCTGGAGATTTCCTTGTCCTCGGCCAGCAGGTCGATGAGCGGCCGCCCGGTCTTTACCACCTCGCGGCAGATGTCGTAGACGACGTCGTGGGCGCGGTTGCGGCCCATGGCGGCGCCGAGCCCCATCATCACCGCCTCCGACATGATCAGGCCCTTGGTGATGTCGAGGTTGTCGCGCATCTTCTTCTCGTTGACCTGCAAGCCGTCGACCATGAACTTGGTCTGCGCCAGCGCGCCGGCGCTGAGCATGAAGATTTCCGGCAGCGCGATCCACTCGATTTCCCACGGCCCGGTCGAGCGCTCGTGGTCCTCGATCTGCGCTTCGAGCAGCGCGGCGGCGAGCTGACGCACCATCGCGGTCTGCGCCGTGATGTAGACCGAGGAGATCGGGTTGCGCTTCTGCGGCATGGTCGAGGACGAGCCGCGGCCGGCGTGGAACGGCTCGTAGACCTCCTCGACCTCGGTCTGCATCAACAGCTTGACGTCGAAGGCGATCTTGCCGCACGAGCCGGTGACGAGGCCGAGGAAGCAGCCGACCTCGGCGATGCGGTCGCGCACGGTGTGCCAGGAAATTTCCGGCTGGCCGAGCTTCAATTCCTTCATCAATTCGGCCTGCACGCGCAAGCCGTCCTTGCCGAGCGAGGACAAGGTGCCGGCGGCGCCGCCGAATTCGCCGACCAGCAGGCGCGGCTTGAGCTCGTTGAGGCGCTGCTTGTGGCGCTCGAAGGCGGCGAGCATGGTCGCCATCTTGTAGCCGAAGGTGATCGGCACCGCCTGCTGCAGGTTGGAGCGCCCCGCCATCGGCGTGTCGCGGTAGCGCTTGGCGAGCGCGGCCAGCGCGTCGCAGATGTCGTCGATGTCGCTTTCGACGAGCGCCAGCGCCTCGCGGATCTGCATGATGGTCGCGGTGTCGGTGATGTCCTGCGTGGTAGCGCCCCAGTGCGACCATTCGCCGAGACCGTCCTTGCACAGCTTGACCAGCTGCTGCACCACCGGCAGCACCGGATAGCCGATGCGCTCGGTCGCCTCCTTGAGCTTGGCCATGTCGATTTCCTCGGCACGGCAATGCTTGACGATCTCGGCCGCGGCCTCCTTGGGGATGATGCCGAGCCCGCCCTGCGCCTTGGCCAGCGCCGCCTCGAAGTCGAGATATTTCTGCACGCGGTTTTCGTCGGACCACACCTGCCGCATGGCCGGCGTGGTGAAGATGTCGCGGAACACCGCGGAATCGAGGATGGTGGAGGGCATTCTTGGCTCCCGTAATTGAGCCGGACCATAGCTGAATTTTTATCCCTGTCATCACCGGCCGCGCCGGAGGCGCGAGTCCCGATGCCCCCGCTTCCGGAAGGCACTGCGTCCCTAAGCGAGATGGCCGGGACAAGCCCGGCCATGACCGCTATGAAAGCGCCTATGAGTGTCAGCCTCCCCGCGCATCTGCGCGCCATTCTCGACGCTGCCATCCCCCGCTTCTCCGCCGCCGAAATGGCGCGGCGGCGCGCGGCGATCGAGGCGCTGCTGGCGCAGGCGCAATGCGACCATCTCCTGTTTTGCGGCGCCAACCGCTTCGGCTCCGCCGTGCAATGGCTGACGCAATGGCCGGTGACCGCGGAAGCCGTCGGCGTGCTGACGCCGGGAATGCGCGACGCGCTGTTCGTGCAATACGTCAATCACGCGCCGCAGGCTTCGTTGGTCGCCGACAAGGCCGACGTGGCCTGGGGCGGCGAATCCTCGATTGCCGCGGCGATCGAGGTTTTGAAAAAACGCGGCGCGCGCGAAAATCGCGTTGCGACATTGGGGCCGGTGAGTGCGGATCAATACGCGTCGTTGTCGGCAAAATTCGGCAAATTGAAAAACTTGAACCGCGATTACATCCGCCTGCGCCAGGTCAAGTCGGCGGAGGAAATCGACTGGCTGCGCATCGGCGCGCATTTTTCCGATCTCGGCATGATGGCGTTGCGCGACGCCATCAAGCCGGGGATCAGCGAACGCGAGCTCGGCAATGCCGTCGAGCGCGCCTATGTGGGCTTCGGCGGCACCACCGGTATCCACTACATCGGCACCACATCGATGGCGGCGCCCGATCTCGCCGTGCCGCGGCAGTTTGCGACGCCGCGCAAAGTGCAGACCGGCGACGTGGTGGTGGCGGAAATCACCGCGGCGTTCTGGGAGCATCCGGGCCAGGTGCTGCGCAGTTTCGCGCTGGGCCAGCCGACGCCGCTCTACCGCGACCTGCACGCCGCGGCCGACAGCGCCTTCGACGCCGTCGCCGCCGTGCTGAAAGCCGGCGCAACGCCGGCACAGGTGATCGAAGCCTCCGGTGTGATCGAAGACAAAGGCTTCACCATCATCGACGATCTGCTGCACGGCTATGGCGGCGGCTATCTGCCGCCGATCCTCGGCTGCAAGAGCCGCCCGGCCGGGCCCGTGCCCGAGACGCCGTTCCGCGCCGGACAGACGGTGGTCATCCAGCCCAACGTGGTGACGCGCGACGGCAAGGCCGGTGTGCAAACCGGCGAGATGGTGTTGATCACGGAGGCCGGCGTCGAGCGTTTTCACAATTTTCCGCGAGGACTCGCTATTCTTTCGCCGTCATCCTGAGGTGCGAGCGTAGCGAGCCTCGAAGGATGACGGGCATTGAGTCCGCGGCCGTTCATCCTTCGAGGGCCGTGCTGCGCACGGCCACCTCAGGATGACGGCGAGAGGGCTACCTGAGCTGCTCCGCCATCCAGTCGGCCGACTGCGAGCGCCAGCGGTAGGCGCGGTTGGTGGCGATGTGGTTGCCGTCCTCGATCATCATCAAGACGACGGGGCCCTTCACTTCCTTCGCCAGCCGCTCCGCGTCGGCCGCCGGCACGATGCGGTCGAGCCGGCCGTTCACGATGAAGATCGGGCAGGTGATGTTCTGCGCGATGCCCTCGAGCGAAAGCGTCGCCGCGTTCCTCTTCGCCTCGTCCTGCGTCGCGCAATGGCTGCGCACGCGGAAGGCTTCGCGCGTCAGCTCGGGCAGGCCGTCCCAGGCCGCGCCCCAGTTGAACGGCCCGCCGAGCGCGATGCAGGCCTTGATGCGCTTGTCGTGCGCCGCGGCGCGCGGCGCGTAATAGCCGCCGAGGCTGACGCCCCACATGCCGATGCGGCTGGAATCGAGGTCGCGCCGGGTGGCGACGTAATCGAGCACGGCCTTCACCGGCACCTCGTAGTCGCCGCGGATGGCGAGATCGTATTGCGCCTCGCCCTGGCCCGGTCCCTCGAAGATCAGCGTCGCCATGCCGCGCGCCAGAAACGGCGCCTCGTAGGCGTCGCCTTCTTCCTTGGTCGAGTCGAGGCCGACCGCCATCACCACGACCGGCGGTTTGTCGTAGCCGATCGGCTTGCGCAGGATGCCGGCCAGCGTCCTGCTCTCGTAGGGGATGCTGACGCGCTCGCCCGGCGGACGCAGGAACGGCAGCGCCGCCTGCCGGCACTCGACCGCCTTCATGTGCGCGGCCTTCATCTGCGGCACGTCGTTGACGAACAGGAAGGCGGCGAAGTGGTAGTAGACGCCGGCGCGCTGCAGCGCCTCGCCGGCGGTCAAGTGGTGGCCGCGCGCGAGCGCCTCGCGCCCGATCTGCTCGTGATGGGCGGCGCGGGCCGACCACGCGGCGCACCACTCGTCGTAGCTCGCAATCGAGGACGTCACCTCCTCGAAGTCGGTGAGCACGACGCCGTTGGCGACGAAGCGGGGGCCCCAATGGGCGATGGCGGCCTTGAGCCGGGGATCGGTTGCCATGGAAGTCGGTCCTTAAAGCCGCTCGTCCCCGCGAAAGCGGGGACCCAGCATTGCAAACCGGATTTCCGCTGGCGCGGGAATGAGCAGGTGTGGGGCGGGTTCTCGCATCGTCAGTCGGTCATCTCGTCGCGGCGATACCAGGGCATCAGGCGGCGGGTGGCGTGCTTGACGATGAGCTCGAAGCCGACGCCGAAGGCGGCCAGCAGCAGCACGCCGACGAAGGCCTCGTTGTGGCGATAGCTGCGCGAGTTGTAGAGGATGTAGTAGCCGAGCCCGCCGATCGACAGGAAGAACTCGGCGACCACGGCGCCGATCAGCGCGCGGCCGGCGGCAAGCCGCACGCCGGCGAGCAGATAGGGCATCGACGACGGCAGCACGATCTCGAGCAGCATGCGCAGCCGGCCGGAGCGGAACGAGCGCGCCACCTCGAGATATTCGCGCGGCACCGAGCGCGCGCCGTCGGCGACGTTGAGGGTGATGGCGAAGATGGCGGCGAAAATGATGGTGGCGGTGCGCGCAGCGCTCGAATAGCCGAACCACAGCGAGAACAGCGGCAGCACCACGATCATCGGCATGGCGTTGAGGCCGTTGATGTAGTGCTGGATGCCGCGGGCAAAGCCGGGGCTGCGGCCCATCAACAGGCCGATGACGGTGCCGGCGACCAGCGTGATGACGAGCCCCTGGCCGACCGCGGCGAGCGTCGAGCCGGTGGCGGCGAGGAACTGCGGATCGATAATGACGTGCGGGATCGCCATCAGTACCGTGGTGGGCTTGGCGACATAGCCGGGGGCGAAGGCGCGCACCACCACTTCCCACAGCACCAGGATCACCAGCCCGACCAGCAGGCGCGGCATGACGCTGTCGCCGAGCGCGGAAGCCTTGCGTTCGGCGGCGGCCGGGACGGTGAGGGCGGACTCGGCCATCTACTGCCTCCACCGCGCGAAATGCTGCTCGATCTTGAGGCCGATGCGCATCAGCCCGACGCCGATCAGCGCGATCAGGAAGATCGAGGAGAACACGCCGGCGGTGTCGAAATTCTGCGAGGCGCCCATGATGAGTTGGCCGAGCCCGGTGGCGGAGAGGAAGAACTCGGCCGCCACCATGCCGACCAGCGCCCGGCCGATCGCCTGGCGCACGCCGGTCATGGCGTAGGGCAGGGTGTAGGGCAGCATCACCTCGCGCCACAGCGCCCATTCCGACGAGCGATAGGCCTTCGCCACCTCGATCAGCTCGGGCTTGATGCTGCGCGCCCCCTCGACCGTGTTGTAGAGCACGGGAAAGACCGAGAACAGGAACACCACCAGCACCTTGGGCGCGAAGCCGAAGCCCATCAGCGACAGGATGAAGGGAATGAGCGCCACCATCGGCGTGGCGTAGATGATCATCAGATACGGCTCGACGCCGATGCGCACCGACGGGATGCGCGCCAGCAGCATGCCGAGCGGCATGCCGACGACCAGCGCCAGGATGAAGCCGGTCAGGAACAGTTGCGCGGAATCGAGAAACTGCTGCAGGAACTCCGCCGTCATCATCAATTTGCCGAGGTGCACCACGGTGGTGGAGAACGGCACCATGAAGGCCTGGCTGGTGTTGCGGCCGATGATCTCCCAAACGGCGACGCCGATGGCGATGCTGATCCAGAACGGCGCGTGGCGGCGGATGGCGTTTTGCAAGTCGCGTCTCACATTGAAGCGTCATTCCGGGGCCGGCCGCAGGCCGGAGCCCGGAATCCAGGGGCCGGTTGCTCTGGATTCCGGGCTCGCTCGCTTGCGCGAGCGCCCCGGAATGACGGCTTAGGGCGTCATTTCACCTGCGCGTTGGCGTCCTTCCAGACGGTGGTGTCGACGAACTGCTCGTAGGTCACCGGCTCCTTGTCGGCGGTGATGGCGCCGATCTTCTTCATCAGCGCGGCGACCGCCTCGATCTTCTTGCGCGGCAGGCCGTCGTCGCTCACCGCCCAGAACTTGATGCCGAGGAACTCCTTGAGCGCCTCCTTGTTGACGTCCGGCGTGTGACCGGTGACGACCGCGACCTGCGCCACCGCGTCGGCGTTTTTCGGATCGGCCATGTAATGGGCCGATTCGACCATCGCCGCGACCGCGCGCACGATGGCGTCGCGCTTCTTGGCGAGGTTGTCCTTGCGCGCGACCAGGATGAGATAGTGGCTGGTCGGATTGGTCTCGCTCTGGCGCAGCAGGATGGTCAGCGGCTTGCCTTGCGTGTTGATCTCGGCGAGGTCGTCGAGGTGCAGCACGCCGTAGTGCAGGCGGCCGGCGATCATGGCCGGGCCGGCGCCGCCGCCGAGCGCGACCTGCTTGGTGTCCTCGATCTTCACCTCGGGGCAGCCGCCGGCCAGCATCGAGCGCAGCGCCACCGAGCGCGCGCCGCCGACCGAGTCGACGCCGACTTCCTGGCCCTTGAGGTCCTTGCAGGTCTTGCCCTTCTCGGTGGTGCCGATGACCCAGTCCGGATTGGGCATGCCGTAGATCGCGACCAGCGGCACGCCGGCGTTCGACACCTGGTTGATGACCGGCGGGGTCGGCGACCACGACATGTCGACGTCGCCGGCGACCACGGCGCGCGCCGCCGCGGTGCCGTTGTCGAACGGCCGGATCTCGACGTCGACGCCGTGCTTCTTGAACAGGCCCTGCTTCTCCGCGACGTAGGCGATCATCACCGAGAAGATCGGCGGAATGCCGGGCGTGGCGAGCGTGATCTTTTCCGCGGCGGCCGGCGCCGCCGGCACGGCCAAGAGCGCACAGGCAAGCCCGAGCCCGGCTGCGGCGGTGGTCAAGCGTTTCAACATGGCAATCCTCCCTTTGGCGTCCAGTGTTCTTATGTCAGCGTTCGAGAACGAATTCGGCTTCGCGCGCCTCCCGCATCAGCGTCGACCACACCCGCTCGCGCAATTCGGCAAAGCGCGGCTCGCGCAGCGTCGCCCGCGTGCGCGGCTCCGGCAGGTCGATGGTGATGGTCTCGTGGATGCTCGAGGGCCGGCCCTTGAGCACGATGACGCGATGGCCGAGCAGCACCGCTTCTTCGATCGAGTGCGTGACGAAGATCATCGCGGTCGGCCGCTCCTCCCAGATGCGCAGCAGCTCGAACTGCAGGATCTCGCGGGTCTGCGCGTCGACCGCGGCGAACGGCTCGTCCATCAGCAGCACGCCCGGCTCGACCGCGAGCGCGCGCGCCAGCCCGCAGCGCTGCTGCATGCCGCCCGACATCTGATAGGGGAAGGCGTGCTCGAAGCCGGACAGGCCGACGAGCTTGATGAAGACCGGCACCTTGCGCTCGATCTCGGCCTTGGGCGCGCCGGCCATGCGCAGGCCGTAGGCGACGTTGTCGAACACCGTCTTCCACGGAAACAGCCCGAAGTGCTGGAACACCATGGCGACGCCCGGGATCGGCTCGCTGACGCGCTGGTTGCCGACCCAGATCTCGCCGGCGTCGTGCGACAGAAGGCCGTCGATGCAGCGCAAGAGCGTGGTCTTGCCGCAACCCGACGGCCCGACGATGGCGACGATCTCGCGCTCACCGACCTCGAAGTCGATGTTGTTGAACACCTGCAGGGCACCGTAGCGCTTGGCCAGGCCCTTGACGCGGATGCGCGCCTCGCCCTTGGCCCGCGAGGCCGGCGAAGAACGAACGGCAGTCGTCTGCGCTTCAGTCACTCGGCGGCCTGCGATACTGGTTTGGGCGCGATCTTGGCCCAGTAATTGGCGGCGGCCTTGGAGCGCTTGAGCGCGTCCTCGGTCTCGAAGCCCGGCGCCATCGAAGCGTCGGTGCCGGCGAGGATCTGATGGTGCTCGATGTTGAGCGTGCGCAGCCAGCGCTGCTGGCCCATGGTGATGGCGACAAAGTAACCGATCTCGACCAGTTCCGGCTCGCTGAAATGTTTGTGCAGCCGGTTCCACAATTCGTCGGTTGCCGGCAGGTCCCAGGTGATGCACTCGGCATAGGCGAGCGCCGCCTTCTGCTTGTCATTATAGTTGGGCGAGGACTCGAAATTGATCAGGTCCGAATAGTCGTCCTCCTTCAGGCCGGCCTTGGCCGCCTTGATCGAGCGCTGGTTGCCGCAGAACTCGCACAGCACCGAGCGCGACACGTAGACGCGGCACAGTTCCTTGATGGCGTGGTCGGCAACCCCGTTCTTGAAGACGTCGCGCCAGGTATTGGCGAAGGACCAGAACGTGGCCGGCACGTGGGCGCGGATGGCCTGGCTTTCCGGCCGCGGCGTGCCTTCGCGCGCGCAGCGCTCGAATTCGGCGATCATGGCGGGGTCTTTGACCGTCGCCGGATCGACATAGCTAATGCGGGGTTTCGACATCGGGGCAATTTCTCCCAAATCATTATTGTTCGCGGGCCGCCCGGCCTGGGGCCGCTTTTCCTAGCCGCGGCAGCATGTTGCCGCAAGCGCGCGGCTGGAGCAACGCCGCAAAAAGACGGCCTTAACCTCCGCGCCGGACTGGCGAATTCGCGATCTGGGGCGCCGCCCCTTATGGCGCGCGGCGCCGCGAATTGGCAGCAGCCTTTCCCGTTTCTAAACGCGCGCGCGGCGGCAAAAAGAGCGATGCGCAAGGTTAGTCGAAACTTGCAGCGGTCTGTGAAACGCCTCGTAAAGAATAGGTATTCAGTAGCTCTTCAGCATAGCGCGAAGAGTTTGCGCGCCGTTAGCAATTGAATACTGCCTGCTCCGTAGTCTCGTTTTACGAAAGAGACCGAAAGCGAATTTCGGGTCGCGTCAAACGAGGCAACCGCCGTGCGTGCCAGTACCGTCGTCATGATCGGTTTCGCCGTGGTGTTCGGCCTGCTCGCCGTGTTCATCGCGCAGGTGTGGCTCAACAACCAGGCCGCCATGCGCGCCAAGAGCATGGAAGCCGACAAGAAACCGCTCGCCACCCAGACCATCGTTGTCGCTGCGCAGCCGCTGCGCTTCGGCGCCGAGCTCAACGCCTCGATGCTCAAGGAGATGACCTGGCCGCAGGACGCGCTGCCGGCCGGCGCCTTCCACAAGATCAGCGAGGTTCTGTCGGGCGGACGCCGCGTCGTGCTGACCGCGATCGAGCCCAACGAGCCGGTGCTGGCGCTCAAGATCACCGGCGCCGGCGAGCGCGCCACCCTCTCGGCGCTGGTGCACAAGGGCATGAAGGCGGTGACCATCCGCGTCAACGACGTCGAGGGCGTCGGCGGCTTCGTGCTGCCGGGCGACCGCGTCGACGTCGTGCTGACGCGCACCATCGACAAGGGCCAGGCGACCACCGAGGTCGTCTTGCAGAACGCCCGCGTGCTCGCGGTCGACCAGACCGCCGATGAGCGCGCCGCCAAGGCCACGGTGGCGAAATCGGTCACGCTCGAAGTCAGCACGGTCGAGGCGCAGAAGGTGTGGCTTGCCTCGTCGGTCGGCAACCTGTCGCTGCTGCTGCGCAAGGCCGGCGAAACCGCCGAGGCCAAGACGCGCAAGATCACGCTCAACGATCTCAGCGGCAACGAGCCGATCGACAGCGGCAAGGTCGCGACCACCACGGTGGTGGTGACGCGGCCGACGGCCAAGCAGGAATACACGGTGCCAGTGGAGAACAAGGAAGCCTTGGCGGCGATGGGTAGCGCTCGCTGAGGCAGCACAAGGGGCGGGGGGAGAGCGTCGTGATTACCAACAATGATGACTGCGCCGTCGGCTTCTCGTGGCGGCGTCCGGACAGGAATGAGCCGCGCGGCGCCTGGCTGCGCGATGCGGCGATCGCGCTCGCGGCGGCGCTGGCGGCGACGCTGCTGTGCATGATCGGCGACGCGCGCGCCGCCGATCAGCACCTGGTGCGCATCAACGGCAGCACGCACACCACCATGGTGCTGGTCACCATCGGCAAGTCGCTCGACGTGCGCACCGACAGCAGCTTCGTCGACGTCACCGTCGGCGATCCGGAGGTGGCCGACGTCAATCCGCTCACCGACCACACCATCTCGATCCTCGGCAAGAAGATCGGCACCACCCGCGTCTCGGTCTACGCCGAGGGCAAGCGGCTGGTTGGCATCTTCGACGTCGAGGTGTCCTACGACATCACGCGGCTGACCAACGAGCTCGCGCGCCGCTTCCCCGGCTCGCGGCTGCGCGCCTCCTCGGTCAACGGCCGCATCATGCTGTCGGGCGAGGTGGCCGATGCCGCCACCCTCGACAAGGCGGTCACCATCGCCCGCCAGTTCGGGCCGGAGATCATCAATTCGGTGTCGGTGATGTCGCCGCAGCAGGTCATGCTGGAAGTGCGCTTCATCGAACTGTCGCGCAACGCCGGCCGCGAGTTCGGCGTGCAGTGGAATCGTTTCGGCGATTCAAGCACCACCAATATCGGCTCCGGCAAGCCGGCGCAGACCCTGCCGATCTCGGCGCCGCCCAACAGCAAGACGTTCCCGGTCGGCGAAACCGCGGCCGGCGTGCTGTCGGGGGCCTCGCCGTTCGGCTTCGCCATCGCCCGCATCGCCGGCGGCGGCGCGCTCACCGACGTCGCCATCAACGCGCTGGAGCAGAAGGGCGTCGCCCGCAGCCTGGCCGAGCCCAATCTGGTGGCGCTGTCCGGCGACACCGCGAGCTTCCTCGCCGGCGGCGAATACCCCATTCCGGTGGCCGGCTCGTTCGGCCAGGTCACCGTCGACTACAAGAAGTACGGCGTCGGCCTTGCCTTCACGCCGACCGTACTCGGCCGCGGCCTCATCAACCTCAAGATCGAGCCCGAGGTCAGCCAGATCGACACCAACCACACCATCGCGGTGGCGACCGGCGTCTCGGTGCCGGCGCTGATCGTGCGCCGCGCCTCGACCACGGTGGAGCTGCGCGACGGCCAGAGCTTCATGATCGGCGGCCTGCTGCAGAACAACAACCAGCATACCATCGACCAGTTGCCCTGGGTCGGCACCGTGCCGGTGCTGGGCGCGCTGTTCTCGTCGAAGTCCTACCAGAACAACGAGACCGACCTGGTCATCATCGTCACGCCGCATCTGGTGCGGCCGATGCGGCCCGGCGATCCGATCAAGACGCCGCTCGACGACACGGTGCCGCCGAACGACGCCGACTTCTTCCTGCTCGGCAAGACGGAGTTCACCCGCGCCAAGGCGGCCTACTGGACGCCGCAGGCGGCGCGCCTGGCCACCGCCGAGCAGCAGCCGTTCACGGGACACATGATCGACATGCCGAGGGGGGTGGCCGATGCGTCGCTTCAATAATCACGCACGGGCGCTCGCGCTCGGGCTGCTGCTCGCCGCGCTCGCCGGCTGCTCGGAATACATCGACCGCCGCGACACCGTTTCGCTGAGCGGCGGCGACGCCGTGGCCGCCAACAAGGTGACGCAGATGGTCGATCCCTGGCCGGCGGTCAGCGCGCAGAAGAGCATCGGCTTCTCCGGCGAACGCATGGAGACGGCGGTCGAGCGCTACCGCACCAACCGCAGCTACCAGCCCATCGGCATCGGCACCTCCGGCACCTATCAGCAGCAGCCGTCGCAGCAGCCCAACAACACAAGTCCGGTCGGCCCGACGGTGACGCAGCCGGCCGCGCCGGTGAAATAGCCGGGGGCGTCCGTCATGCGCCTCGGCCGCAATCCCGCTCCGAGCCGGACCCGCGTCGTGGTGGTCACCGCCGACGCCGAGTTCGAGCACGCCGTGCGCGCGACGTTTGGCGCCTCGAGCGCCATTGCGCTCGATCTGGTCACCGGCCGCATCACCGACAAGGGCGAGGGCCTGGCGTTGCAGGATGCGACCGTGGTCGTGGTCGATCTCGATGCCGGCCGCGCCGACGAGATGGAGGCGCTGGCGCGCCTGACCGCGCGCACGGGCGGCACGCCGCCGGTGATCGCCGTCACCCAGGGCTTCGACGCCGAGCTTGCCCGCACGCTGATGCAGATGCGGACCGCCGATTTCCTGGTGAAACCGGTGGCGCCGATCGACCTGGTGCGCGCCTGCGCCCGCGTCGCCCGTGCCGCGCCCGGCGCCGACAAGCCGACCGAGGCGCAGATCTATACGTTCCTTCCCGCGGTCGGCGGCGCCGGCGTCACCACGCTCGCCATCCAGACCGCGCTCATCCTGCTCAACAGCGCCGGGCCCCGGGCCAAGACCTCGACCTGCCTGGTCGACCTCGATTTCCAGCACGGCGCGGTCGCCGACTATCTCGACCTCGAGCCGCGGCTCAATCTCGCCGAGATCGAGCCGCGGCCCGACCGGCTCGACCGCCAGCTGCTCGAGGTGATGCTGTCCTATCACGCCTCAGGGCTTGCGGTGGTCGCCGCGCCGAACCGGCCGGCCGAGATGCGCTCGTTCGATCCGGACGTGGTGACGCGGCTCTTGGACCTCGTCTCCAGCCATTTCGACTACGTCGTGTTCGACATGCCGCGCACCTGGTTCTCCTGGACCGACAGCGTGCTGCTCGGCTCCAACAAGCTGTTCATCGTCAGCGAGACCACGGTGCCGGCGCTGCGCCACGGCAAGCAGCTGGTGGCGGCGATCAAGGAGCGGCTCGGCGAGGGGCCGAAGCCCCAGGTCATCGTCAACCGCTTCCAGTCCAAGATGTTCTCCGCGGGCTTGCGGCTCAACGACCTGCGCCAGGTGCTGGGCGACGCCTTCCTCTCCGCCGTGCCCAACGACTATCCGCTGGTGCGCGAGGCGATCGACCGCGGCGTGCCGCTCGACGAGGTCAAGCCGGGCAACAAGATCACCGCGGAGCTCAAGAAGCTGGTGCTGGCCGGCGTCGTCAAGGACGAGGCCAAGCCGGCGCCGCTGATCAAGAAGCTCAAGCTCGCCGTCGCGAGGTAGCGCATGATCCCGAAAAGTGGGAGCCGGTTTTCGGAGACGATCATGCGCAGGCGAAAGCATTGACCATGGCCGGACGTTTCTCAGCCCGCCGTGCCGCTGCCGAGCTGCCGACGATCGAGGCGCCGCCGGCAGCGCCCGAGGCCATGACCTTCACGGTGTTTCCCGATGCCCCGGCGCCGGACGCCGCGCCGCAGGCCAACCTTCTGCAAAGCGACAAGGTGCTCGACGCCAAGGTGCGCCTGCACCGCCGCCTGATCGAGGAGATCAACCTCTCGGCGCTGGAAAAGCTGCCGGAGGAGGAGATCCGCGGCCACGTCCAGGGCCTGGTGTCGCAATACGTGCTGACCGAGCGGCTGGCGCTCAACGCCCAGGAGCTCGACGAGTTCGTCTCCGAAATTCTCGACGAGATGACCGGGCTCGGGCCGCTCGAGCCGCTGCTCAAGGACGAGAGCATCAACGACATCCTGATCAACGGCCACGAATGCGTCTATGTCGAGCGCCGCGGCGTGCTGGAGCCGCTCACGGTGCGCTTCAAGGACGAGGCGCATCTCTTGCGCATCATCAACAAGATCGTCTCCGCGGTCGGCCGGAGAGTCGACGAGAGCCACCCGCTGTGCGACGCCCGCCTGCAGGACGGCAGCCGCGTCAACGTCGCGGTGCGCCCGATCGGCGTCGACGGCCCGCTGGTGTCGATCCGCAAGTTCTCCAAGAAGCCGCTCAGCCTCACCAAGCTGGTCGAGGTCGGCGCGCTGCGTCCGCCGATGGCGGAGCTGTTGGCGGCGGCGGTCAAGGCGCGCATCACCACCATCATTTCCGGCGGCACCGGCTCCGGCAAAACCACCATGCTCAACGCGCTGTCCGCCTTCATTTCGGAGAAGGAGCGCCTCATCACCATCGAGGACGCCGCCGAACTGCAATTGCAGCAGCCGCACGTCGGCCGCATGGAGACGCGCCCGCCCAACATCGAGGGCAAGGGCGAAATCCGCCAGCGCGAGCTGGTCAAGAACGCGCTGCGCATGCGCCCCGACCGCATCATCCTCGGCGAGTGCCGCGGCGAGGAGGCCTTCGACATGCTGCAGGCCATGAACACCGGCCACGAAGGCTCGATGGCCACCATCCACGCCAACACGCCGCGCGACGCCATCTCGCGCCTGGAGCAGATGATCGGCATGGCCGGGCTGCCGATGACGGTCGCCTCGATCCGCAGCCAGATCGCCGGCGCCATCCAGCTCATCGTGCAGCTGCAGCGCCAGTCCGACGGCAAGCGCAAGGTCACCTCGATCGCCGAGGTCACCGGGCTCGAAGGCGACATCATCCAGATGCAGGAGATCTACAAGTTCGTGCGCACCGGCACCGGCGCCGACGGCAAGGTCGAGGGCCATTTCCAGGCCACCGGCGTGCGCCCGCGCTTTCTCACGCACCTCGCCAATCTCGGCATCAAGATTCCCGGCAACTACTTCGATCCGAGCCAGCCGCTGTGAGCACGCCAACCTTCATCGTCATTGCGGGGCGCGTGCGCAGCACGCGAACCCGGAATCCAGTAACAGGCGCGGCGCTTGCGTCTGGATTCCGGATCGCCGCGTCGCGGCGTCCGGAATGACGGGGACGCTTCAGCGATGGAAAAGCTGCTCACCTTCGATCCGGTCTACCTGTTCTACCTGCTGATCGGCGTTTCGGCGGCGATGGTGGCGGAGGCCGGCTACCTGCTGTTCTACAACCAGGCCTCCTACCGCAAGAACATCAACCGCCGCCTCAAGGTGATGGACGACAAGACCAGCCGCGACGTCGTGCTGGCGCAATTGCGCCGCGAGCGCGGCTTGACCTCGGGCGGCGACTACCGGCTGCCGCTCATCAATCTCAACCAGCTGGTGCTGCAATCGGGCCTGAGCCTCGGCTTCGGCAAGCTCGTCCTGTTCATCGCCATCGGCGCGGTCGGCGCCTTCGTCGCCGCCATGACGTTCGACGGCAACGTCACGCACGCCTTCGGCGCGGCGCTGTTTGCCGCGGTGCCGCTGCCGCTTCTGGTGCTGAAGATCCTGCGCGGCCGGCGCCAGAAGAAGTTCGGCGCCCAGTTCCCCGACGCCATCGACATCATCGTGCGGAGCTTGCGCGCCGGCCATCCGGTGCCGGTCGCCATCACCATGGTGGCCAAGGAAATTCCCGATCCGGTCGGCACCGAGTTCGGCATCGTCACCGACGAGATCACCTACGGCGCCGACCTGGAAACCGCCATGCGCAACCTCTATTTCCGCGTCGGCGCCGACGACCTGCCGCTGTTCGTCACCGCGGTGGCGATCCAGGGCTCGACCGGCGGCAATCTCGGCGAAATCCTGGAGAACCTGTCGGGCGTCATCCGCCAGCGCTTCAAGATGCGGCGCAAGATCCGCGCGCTCGCCGCCGAGGGCCGCGCCTCGGCGCTGATCCTGTCGTCGCTGCCGATCGGCATGTTCATCACCATCAACCTGCTGGTGCCGGACTTCTACGCCAGCGTCTGGCACGAGGACCTGACCAAGATCTCGCTGGTGCTGGCCGGCTGCTGGATGGGCATCGGCAATTTCATCATGTACCGGCTGGTCAACTTCCGGATCTAGTCATGCGACAGGCGCCGCCGCACCTTCCGCTTCATCTCTCCCATAGGGAGAGGTCGGCGCGCGTTAGCGCGCCGGGAGCGGCGTCATGAACCCCCTGCACATCGTCACCGACTTGCTGCGCGACCAGCAGAGCATGCTGACCGCGCTGCTCGTCTTCCTTGCCGCCGGCACGCTCGCCTTCACGGTGATGGCCTTTGTCCGGGTGCGCGGCGCGGTGAAGCGGCGCACCGAGCGCGTCATGGAGGAGGGCGGGTCGAAGAACCCGAAGCGCTCGCTGCGCTACAAGAGCCTCAACGCGGTGACGCAGCTCATCGAATACACCACCAGGCACTACGCCACCGCCAACACCGAGAACCTCAAGGTGCTGCGCCAGCGCCTGATCCAGGCCGGCATCTTCGATCCGCGCGCCGTCGCCTTCTTTTTCATCGCCCGCACCGCGCTCGCGGTGGCGATCGCCGCGGCGCTGTTCGTCATGCTGCCGGCGGTGATGTCGAAGGGCGGCTCGGCCTATTGGCTGTTCGTGGTGGCGGGCGGCATCGCCGGCTATATCGGCCCGTCGATGTACATCGACCAGCGCATCAAGGCGCGCAAGTTCGAGCACCGCATGGGCTTCCCCGATTTCATGGATCTCCTGGTGGTGTGCGCCGATTCCGGCCTGTCGATGGAGGCGTCGCTCGAGCGCGTCGGCCGCGAGCTCGGCGACAGCTATCCCTCGCTCACCGCCAACATCCACATGGCCAATCTCGAGGTCCGCGCCGGCCGCCCGCTCAAGGATGCGCTCGAGCGCTTCGCCAACCGCCTGGCGCTGGAGGAGGCCCGCGCCTTCGCCACCCTGATCAACCAGTCGATCGACATCGGCTCCTCGATCACCGACGCGCTGCGCGTCTACTCCGACGACATGCGGCACAAGCGGTTGTCCTATGCCGAGGAGAAGGCCTATGCGCTGCCGGCCAAGCTGTCGGTGCCGATGATGGTCTGCATCTTCCCGGTGCTGTTCGTGGTGATCCTGCTGCCGGTCATCGTGCGGCTGCACGTCGGGCATTATTTCTGATCCGTCAGCCCGGGGGCGCTTCGTGCAGCGAGCGGAATCCGGTCCCCAGAGCGGGCGCTCTCAAGGCCTGGCGTTTGGCCCCGGATTGCGGGCCCGGCGCTTCGCGCCGTCCCGCAAATGACGGCGGCCGCCATAAGTGAACAACTTCTTAACTTTCTCGCCCTAGCCTGACACCGTCCCGGGGGTGCGGGCGGTATTCCGAACAGGTAGCGTATGCGTGCAGGAATGGCCCGAGCCTTGATGATTGCCTGCGCCGCGCTGGCGCTGGCCGGCTGCAACACCGCGGGCGATCTGTTCAGCCAGTCCGCCGATCAGACCGCCGCCGACGGCGCCCCGCCGGCCGACGGCTCAGCGGCGAGCGCGCTCGCCTCCGCCAACACCGCCGGCCTCGACACCCCGGCCGCGGCCGAGACGCCGGGCCTGCTCGGCTCCGATCCCAACGACGAATTGGCGCAGGGCAAGAAGATGTACCGCGCCAACAATTTCGGCCTGGCCGAGACGCATTTCCGCCGCGCCGTCGAGGTGCATCCGCGCGACGCCGAGGCCTGGCTCGGGCTCGCCGCGAGCTACGACCGCCTGCGGCGCTTCGATCTTGCCGACCGCGCCTATGCCGAGGCCATCAAGATCGTCGGCCCGACGGTCGAGATCCTCAACAACCAGGGCTTCTCCTACATGCTGCGCGGCGACTACAAGCGGGCGCGCGAGAAGCTTATCGCCGCCGACCGCAAGGACCCCGGCAACAAATACGTCGCCAACAACCTGCACCTGCTCGACGAGAGCATGGCGCAGGGCAAGCAGGTGCAGTAGGCGGCTAGGACACTGTGCTTAGTTAGCGCTAAGCGGCATCCGCGAGACGCGTAATTGTTTCGTCGGAAACGTCTTCATCAATAACGCTTGCTGCTTGCGAAAGTACGCCCAGGAATGTGCCGAATTCTTTCTTCTTATGCACGATTGCGACTCTAGTTGGCGCGTCCTTTCCAAGAAGAGCGATATCGTGAAATTTCATAGTCGCGTGAGCTACCGAATTATGATGTTTCGTGACCGGCTCAAATATTGTCTGCTTTTTTGCTCCAGGTAATCTTACTAATGTTGCAATCGGCCACTCAGTCGACGAATGGCCAATTACATGAGCGTTCTTCGTTACCACTTTTTTGGTTGGTCCGACCTTCTTTGCGAAAACCGAAACAAGCCGCTCGTACAACCGCTCTTTGCTATCCTCGAAAGTCTTTTCTGCTTGTGCATCAGCAGCCCGCATGGCGGCTTCTTGGGAGCAATTCGCAATAGTGACTGCGGCTCCTGCAAGTTGCTCGCGAGAAGCTTCCATAATGAAAAAGGCTTGGTTGTCGAAGCCGACGCCCGCTTTCTCTGCAATTGTGCGCGCGTGCCTCATATAGAAAGTGCCCGCGCCATAAAGATCAGTTTCCTGGTAGCCGAGACCCCAATCGGAAACAAAATACCTATTTTCACCCTGCTGGATTCGTACGACGACCGTCGCGCCACTGGGATAAAGTAATGGCGTGCGGATGAATGCTCCGCCAACGTCATGCTCTGTCGCGACGATTTCACGTGCGACTTTTTCGATCAGAGTTTCGAACTTTTCGGCCTTCATGTTTTCTCGGAGAATCATAGCATACTTGGTTCCCAAGGCGGGATAGGTATCTGCTGTATCGCAGCGATGTTGAATTCTTTGCCCACGAGCCCTAGTAACGCCCGATAATTCTTTGGATCGTCGTTAATCGGAATTGCTATAGGGAGATCTCCACGCAATACGGCCTCTTTTGAGTGCGCCCAATTCAGATCGAAAGGGTGGTGGTGAGAGCCTGTCAAAAGTACGTGCCGAAACTGTCTAGGGCCAAGCCCTTTGTTGTTGTGGGCGCTTAAGGGGCGCCATTCGATCCGACAGCAGGGTCCTCCTGCGATCTGGGCATGCCTATATTCGAGCTGAAAGATCAACTCGCGATCCTGCAATGGCTTCCGCGCTCGCCCCCGTAAGCTCAAACCCTCAATAACAACGCCGTCGATCTCTAGCGGAGCCGTAAGTTCAAGCCCCATTGGCCCGCGCTCGACCCAGGTAGGAGCCGAGGTAAGCGATTTTTTGGCGGCTACAAGCGCGGGAAGGCTTGTCGGCATGCAGGTATTCTAAATGCCGATAGGTTCCGGAAGCGAATCCATTCGGCTTGCTGTGCCTTAAAAAGACCATATTCCTATCCTTATATTCCTCCCAGCCACCCCGGCGAGGGGCGTCTCTGCAGGACGCTCAGAGATGCGGGGTGGTTGCGGCGCCCGCGGGCGAGGCTCGTAACCTCGCACTCGGGCGGCGCCGGGGCTCCGCCCGGCCCTACTATGGGGGCCTGCCAGGAGCTGGCTGACGGCGGGCCGCTTCAAGGTCTGCCCGAGGCCCGGAGCGTGTCGTGGCCCGATGGACCGAAACGCGCGACGGGCGGACGGCAGCACCAAGCGGACCGCGGGC
>Ga0070741_10002984_pt1 | contig 43377 bp, 32 predicted proteins | sample Coa_R1_4_FD_66440 | JGI IMG/M metagenome (GOLD analysis project Ga0070741, IMG submission 66440) | Surface soil microbial communities from Centralia Pennsylvania, which are recovering from an underground coalmine fire - Coalmine... | ecosystem: Environmental > Terrestrial > Soil > Unclassified ... | reverse complement strand
GTACCCCATCCCGTAGCCGCCGAAAACAGACATGGTGCCCTGTTCGTTCATCCGATAGGCAAACCCGACTCGAGGAGCAAAGAGGTCCTTCTTGGGCACGGTGAAACCGCAGGGCGTCCCGGTGCTGCAGGCCTGGACGACACCGTTGGTCTGGTAGTTCGCGACCGCTCCGGTAGGGGTTACAGGGACGATCCCGCTGACGGTGTATTGGCCAGTGTTGTAGATGATGCCTGGGGCCACGTTGATGTTGTAGTTGGCGGGGTTGAAGTTAGTGATGTCGTTGCCGTCTTTCGTCGGGGGCGAGTAGAAACTATAGCGGACGCCGTAGGTGAAGGTAAGGCGCGGCAGGGCCTTCCAGTCGTCCTGCGCGTAGAGTTCGAACCAGTGCTGGTGGAACACACCGGCACGCTGGACATTCGATTGGGAGTATGAGCTGGCGAAGCCGAGCAGGAAGTCGGCGGCGGTATCACCGGTGGTGTTGGTGCCCCCAGTGAAGCTGAAGTTGCCCATGGAGAAGGCGGAGGCGTTCACGCGCAGGATGTTCCACATATAAAGGCCGCCAGACTGGATGCTGTGATGGCCGTGGATCACGGTGAGGTCGTCGGAGAAGATGCCGTCGCCCGTCTTGGAGTAGTTGGGTTGGACACCAAGACCGAGCCAGCTCCAGAAGCCGCCGATCGTGGCGGCAGGCAGGCGAAGGTCGCCATTATTGAAGACGTTGTTGATGAGACCGGACGGGATGGTGTATTTGCCAGTCGGGAAGAGGTCGACCTTCTGGTCTGTGTAGGCGATTCCGGCGGTGTTGATGATGCTGGGCGTGATGTTGTAGTTCCAACGCACAAGCATGTTGAGCGCGGGGGTGTAGACGGAAGCACCCGGGTTTGTCGCCGGGTCGTTGTAGTTGCGCGCCGGGCGGATGTTGTAGACCTCCTCATGCATGTAACGCGCGGTGATGAGGTGCTTCTGGCCGATTTGGTGATCGATTCGATATATGGTGTCGTTCTGACTGTCTAACTCTGGATTGGTGTTTATGTAGTTCGCGAAGGCCGTGTTGTTGTTTTGGGGCAGGTTCGGCAGCGGCATGAAGAGGTTGCCGGGATTGATGAAATAGGCGGAAGCTGGGTCAAAGCAAGTGGGGTTGATCTGGTTGGTGACGCCCTTCGAATCCTTCGAGAAGCAGATGGAAGGAGAGAGCGAGCGTGCGGCGAGCAGGCTCTGGCAGAACTGTCCGCAAAGGAGATAGCGGTCCCCGACCGTAGCGGGGGTGCAGCCGGCGGCGCTGGCTCCGGATGTGAGAGTAGAAGGGCAGGACTGTGCGTCGTGACTGAGGCTGAGGTCGCCGGCGCGGATGGCAGGGGTGAACTCGGAGCGGGAGTTGAGAACGGAGGCGTAGTGATTGGTCTTCCACTCGGCCCCGGCAAAGAAGAAGGTCTTGTCCCTGGCCGTGTTGTAGACCTTGGGGATGTAAATCGGACCACCGAAGGTGAAGCCGTAAATGTTGTAATGCAGGCTGGAGAGCGTGGCTGGTACCCCAGAGATCGAATAGGGACGAGCGACGCCGATGCTGTTGTTGCGGAGGAACTCGTATCCGCTGCCGTGGAATTGGCTGGTACCAGCCTTAGTCTCGATGACGATCTGACCGGAGCCGGCGAAGCCGTAGCGCGCGGAGTAGGAGTTCTTGAGGACACGGATTTCGTTGATGGCGTCGATCGAAGGTGTGATGTTGATATTGATTAGCGAGGTGGGCGTCATGTCGTAAACGCCGTCGATGGTGTAGGTGGTTTCTTCAGACGACGCGCCGCCGACGATGAGGTCGGTCTGGCCTAGGTAGCCCGCGTTGACCTGGGAGTTTGTTCCCTCGACGGAAGAGACGCCGGGGACGAGTGTGGCCAGCTGCTGGAAGTTGCGGCCGTTGAGCATCAGATTGGAGACCTCTTTAGCCGAGATCGTCCCAGCATTTTCAGAGGACTCGGTCTGGACGGCCAGCGTATCGGCCTCTACGGTGACTTTGGTATCGACGCTGCCCGGCTTGAGCGTGACGTCCTGGCTGCGGCGCTGGCCGGGATCGAGATGGATGTCGTTGATCGCGGAGCTGGCGAAACCTGAGGCAGTGACGGCGAGAGAGTAATCGCCATCCGGCAGGTTGTCTACGATGTAGAAGCCCGAGTGCGATGCGGTGGCCGAGCGGGCGACGTGGGTCTGCTGGTTGGTGACGGTGACCTGCGCTCCCGGGACGAGGGAGCCGGAGGTGTCTTTAACGCTGCCGCTGAGCGCGCCGGCGCTTGTGTTCTGTGCCCTGATGCTCACAGAAGCGAACGCGAACAGTAGAACGAAAAGAAATGCCCTCCAAAGTGACTGGATCCGGAACGTAGAACGATCAGGCTTCATTGGCTTCCTCCGATTGAACTTCTGTGTCAGGGCGAGGAAGAGCCCTTGCTGGAGCTTCTACGAGTACACCTGCCTGACGGAGGCGAACGTAGAAAAGGTGCAATCGCAATGTCAATGGCGATGTCCTGAGAAGAGTGTGAGTCACGGCGGCTTAGTTCCGTTTATGCATCTCATCAAATCTTGAACAGCAGTATTTCCGCTTTGCGGAACAAAATTTTCAGGTGCGCTGAATGCTGAACTGCCTGTCCTGCGCGCCTTGTCACACGTCTGAGAGCTCCTGGGCCTATGGCGGCTGGGTCCGAAAGCGAACTGCACGCTCGGGTGTTCGTTTCCAGACGGGATTCGTCCCCGAAGTGGTGACGTGTACCGCACTTCGGAACGGGTGTAGCCTCATGTCGAAGAGTCGCACGGTATGGCTTTGACAGCGAGAATTGCGGGTGCGTACCTTCACGGAACCAGAGCAGGAAGGCGACGGCGCGTAGACACATCTGTCCGAGGGTGCGGCGGAACTGGAATCTGGAGCCGGTTATGAGCTGCTTGAGATGCTGTTGAACGAGGAATCCATGCCCAAGACGCTGGCCATTATTCATACGAGCCCCACCCTGACGCCGCTGTTCACCAAGTTGTGCGCGGAGTATCTGCCGGACGTGACGGTGTTTCACATGGTGGACGAGAGCCTGATCAAGGACACGATCCGGAATGGCCATGTCCGACCAGTGACGAACCGGCGGCTGCTAGGGATGCTGGGCTCCGCCCAGGACGCTGGTGCGGATGCAATTCTGGTGACGTGCTCGTCGATCGGCGAAGGCGTAAAGATAGGGCAGGGGCTTATCGACGTGCCGGTGCTACGGGTCGATGAAGCAATGGCCGAGAAGGCAGTACATATGGGTAGGAAGATTGGTGTGATGGCTACGCTACGCACTACGTTAGAACCTACCCTGGCGCTGCTGGAGGAGAAGGCCGTAGCGGCAGGGGTTCAGGTGGAACTCGTGCCTTCGCTTTGCGAGGGAGCCTTCGAGGCGGTGCTGGCTGGCGACACGGCGACGCACGATCGTATTCTCACCCGAGCGCTGCAAGAGGATATGAGAGGTGTGGACGTGGTGGCGCTTGCGCAAGCGAGCATGGCGCGGGTAGTGGAGGCGATGGGACCAGGGATGCTTCCGATGCCCGTCTTGAGCTCGCCGGAATTAGCAGTAAAACGCACCGCCGAGGTACTGCATATGTCGCCAGCGGAGACTGCGGTTTGAGGAAGCGCAACACAGTGCTGGCGCTGTTGTGTGGCGTCAGCGTGATTACGTTTCTGGATCGTCTGGCGCTTCCGGTCGCAGGATCGCAGATACGAAGTGAGCTGCATTTGAACCCCGAGCAGTGGGGATGGGTGCTCAGCGCGTATGTGCTGTCGAATTCTGTGTTCGAGATTCCGTCGGGCGCTCTAGGCGATCGGCATGGCCGGCGGCGAGAGCTGACACGCATAACAGCCTGGTGGAGCGCCTTCACGGCGGCAACTTCGTGGTGCAGGACCTTCGTGCAGATGGCGGCGGCACGTTTCTTGTTCGGTATGGGAGCCGCAGGAGCCTATCCCAATGCAGCCGGTGTGGTGGGGCGATGGTTTCCGCGCAACGAGCATGCGCGGGCACAGGGGTTTATCTGGGCCACAAGCCGGTTGGGCGGAGCGTTGGCACCCTTGCTGCTGGTGCCGCTGGCCGAGGCTGCGGGATGGCGCGCGATCTTCTGGTGTCTCGGTGCGGTTGGCGCGGTGTGGTCGGTGACGTGGTGGGTCGTGTTTCGCGATGCTCCGGAGAACATGCCGGGAATCACGAGCGAAGAGCTGGCAGAGATCGGCTTGGCAACGGTGACTGCTGCGGAGTTGAATCCGGTGGAGATCGCCGAGCGCACCGATGTTGTGCCGTGGCGGGACCTGCTTTTGCTAAAACACCTATGGCTGCTGATCGCGGCGTACTTTTGTTATGCGTGGGGAAGCTGGTTTTACTTTGGGTGGTTCACGACGTGGCTGGTGACGGGTGCGAATTTCAGCGTGGCCGAGATGGGCGTGTTCGCTTCGCTGCCGTTTCTGATGGGGATGGTCGGCAATCTGGTGGGTGGCGTCGTGAGCGAACGCATGGTGATTCGCTATGGCCGGCGAAAGACGTATCGCGCCGTGACGGCGGTTTGCGTCGGGGTGGCGGCGGCCATTCTGCTGGCGATGAGCTTCGCGCATGGACATGGTGCGGTAGTGGTGCTGGCGACGGCAGGGTTCGGGATTTTGGACCTGATGCTGCCATCGGCGTGGGCGATGTGCATGAGTCTGGGCGGCCGGTTTGGCGGAACGGCAACCGGGATGATGAATACGGCTGGAAACCTCGGCGGATGGGTCTGCACGGTGGCGTTCGGGTACGTGGTGAAGGCGACGGGAAACTATAATCTTCCACTGCGTGCGATTGCGGGGATGATGGTGCTGGCGTGCGTTCTGTTTGCGTGCGTGGACTGCACGCGCGGCGTGCTGGAGAACATGCAGGAAGGCCACCCGGTGTGTCAGTGAACTTTGAGATAGCTCCCATAGCCAATGATGATTGTTGCGAGCAGTAGCATTGCGAGGCCAGCGGCGCCGACGAATTTTGTGCGACGGCTGGTACCTTGCCACTCGTGGAGCACTGCTCCCCAGAGCGTGGCGACGAGGATGGTGCCGGCCATATGGAGTGCCCAGCTTGCGAAGTCGTAAGCGCCCATGCGGGTTTCGCCATGGAGTAGAAGAAGAATTGACCGTACCAAAGAAGGCCTGCGGCGGCCGAGAACAGGTAATTGATCGTGAGCTGGCGTGGGCCGCTGTAGCCGGGGACGCGAGTTAATTGATTGACGGATCGATTGCGAAGGAAGAGGCCGCCACACCAGAGGGCGTTGGTAAGCCAGCCTCCCCAGAGAACGACAATCAGTGCGGGAAGGGACTGCCAGAGCTCGCTGCGCCCGTGAGCCAGCAGGATGATTCGCGCGGAGTCGTTGATGGGTTTTGCGGTGGCTAGACCGTAAGCGAAGCAGGCACTGAAGGTTCGTGCGAGTGCGGCGACGAGTAGGCCAAGTCCGAAGCGGAACTCACCATGGCCGCCGGGAGAGGCTGCGTCGTGGGCTTCGCGGCCTGCCAGCTCGAGTTCTTTGCGTCGGCCGGCTACGCCGCTGATAGCGATCGCGAAAAGACAAACGACGACGCCGAGCAGCGTGACCTCACCGGAGCGCTCCCAGGCAATGGCTTTGAGTTGTCCGCTGAACAACGGCGGCACGAGTGTTCCAAACGCCGTGGAGAAGCCTAGGGCGACGGTATAGCCGAGCGCAATCCCGAGATAGCGAACGCCGAGTCCGAAAAGTAAGCCGCCGATGCCCCACATCGCTCCCCAGAAGAATGCGTATAGAAGGGTTGGGTGCGGCGCGTTGTGGAGGATGTATACGACTTGAGGGACGAGGGCGATGGCCAGAATTGGAGGAGCGATAATCCAGGCAAAGCACCCCTGGAGAAACCAGTAGACCTCCCATGACCAACGCCGGATGCCACGGAAGGGGAGATAGCAGCTTGCTGCAGAGAGGCCGCCTCTCCAGTGGTATAGGAGTCCAAGGAATGGGTTGGGCGGCAAGCAGCGCTCCTGGTGCGATGACTCATGCTATGCGATGCCGCGGTTCCGGTGTCAGCAACGACGTTGAGGACGGGATATGGGTTCCGCTGCTTGGAACGTGCTCGTGAGAGACGCTTTACGTCGCAGGTGTGAGTCTGTGAGGATGAGTTCCTGAAGGGGCAGCAATGGATGCAGCGAAGCACGATGCGCGGCCGATGATCCGGGCGCGGTACTTCATCGAGACGGCTTTTCCGGTGGAGCACGCAGCCGCGACGATGGCAGGCGAGCAGTCGACTGGGACTTTTCTACGCGTTCCCGGAGAGACGGACGAATTGCGCGAGCGCTTTGCGGCGCGCGTGGAAAGCATTACTGAGCAAGAGCCAGTGCGCGAACCGAGTTTGCCCGGCGCGGGCGTTCCGAAGAACTGGGATGGTGTACGACGGACTGCTGAGTTGACGCTGGCGTGGCCACTCGAAAACTTTGGACCGTCGCTGCCGAATCTGCTGGCAACGGTTGCAGGCAATCTGTCGGAGCTGAAGGCGTTTTCAGGGTTGAAGCTGCTCGATCTTGAGCTGCCGGTAGAGTTCCTGACGAAGTATCAAGGACCGCAGTTTGGTGTGCGGGGCACGCGCGAGCTGAGCGGTGTTTGGGACAGGCCGCTGATCGGAACGATCATCAAGCCGAGCCTTGGGATGAGTCCAGAAGCTACCGCCGAGCAGGTGCGCGTTCTGGCTGAAGCGGGCATCGATTTCATCAAGGATGATGAGCTGCAGACGGATGGGGCGCACTGTTCGTTCATGGAGCGCGTGTCAGCGGTGATGCGCGTGCTGCGGACGTTTGCGGATCGTACGGGAAAGCGCGTCATGTATGCGGCGAACCTCACGGGTGAGATCGACGAGATGCTGCGCCGCCACGATCATGTAGTAGCGGAAGGTGGCACCTGTGTGATGGTGAGCATGAATTCTGTCGGGTTGCCGGCTATGAAGGTGCTCCGCGCGCAGTCGCAGTTGCCGGTTCATGGACACCGCAATGGATGGGGTATGCTGGGGCGTTCTCCGGCACTGGGTATGAGTTTTGTCGCGTTTCAGAAGCTGTGGCGTGTGGCAGGCATCGATCATACGCACGTGAATGGTTTGAGGAACAAGTTCTGCGAAAGTGATGAATCGGTGATTGCTTCGGCGCGTGCCTGTTTGACGCCGATGTTTCCTCCGCCGGCGAACGGATGCGAGGTGATGCCGGTGTTCAGCTCTGGGCAGAGTGCGCGGCAGGCTCCGGATACGTATAAGGCGCTGGGCTCTACCGATCTGATCTATGCGTGCGGTGGCGGGATCATGGGCCATCCGGGTGGACCCGCTGCAGGAGTGCGGAGTTTGCAGCAGGCGTGGCAGGCTGCTGTGGATGGTGTTTCGCTGACGGAGTTCGCGCGGTGTCATATGGAACTGGCGCAGGCCCTCGAGCTGTTTGGAGCGTGATGGATGCCGGGGTTGCTGTACACGTTCTACGGCGATGACTTCACGGGATCGACTGACGTGCTGGAGCAACTGGCGTTGGGTGGTGTGTGTGCGGCGTTGTTTCTGAGGCCGCCGACGAGCGATGACCTGGAACGATTGCCTGGGCTGCAGGCCATTGGCGTAGCTGGTGACAGCCGATCGCAGACGCCAGAGTGGATGTCCGCAGAGTTGCCGCTGATTTTCACGGCGTTGCGGGGACTGGGTGCTCCCGTGTTGCACTACAAGGTCTGTTCGACGTTTGATTCGTCGCCGTGGCGCGGAAGCATAGGACGTGCGCTTGAGGCGGGGTTGGAGGTCTTTGGCGGTCGCTACGTGCCTATTGTGGTCGGGGCTCCGTATCTGCGGCGGTTTGTCATGGATGGACGGCTGTTCGCGTTGGATGCGGATGGTGTGGTGCAGCGCATCGATCGGCATACGATGAGCCGGCATCCGGCAACACCTATGCGTGAGGCGAGCCTGGTTCGGCATTTAGCAGAGCAGACGCATGTGTTTATAGGAGAAGTACCTCAGGCGGATGATGCACAGCAGCTTGCAGCCTTCGTGGAGACGCGATTGAACGCAGGTTGCAAGGCCGTGCTGTTCGATACGGTGGACGAGCAGGACCTCGCGCAATGTGGTCACGTGATTTGGATAGAAGCCGAACGACAAAGCTTGTTTGCTGTCGGGAGTTCTGGGTTGACGGCCGCGTTGATCTCAGCCTGGCACAGCAGGGGACTGGTGCGACCGCCAGTTGGGGGAACTTCGTTTGAGCGCTGCACAAAGGCTGCGGGACCGCTGCTGGTGATCAGCGGATCGTGCTCGGCCGTGACGGAACGACAGGTGCGCTGGGCGCTGGCGAACGGCTTCCACGGAATAGAGATCGACGTGGAGAAGCTAACTGAAGGTTCTGAACCGCGCTGCACGCTTCTGGTTGAAGGCATTAGCCGGGCCCTGGATCAGCAACAGGATGTGGTGGCGTATACGGCATTGGGAACGCCAGCCAAAGCGGCTCATGGCGATGAACTTGGTGCGGCGTTAGGAGTGGTTCTTAAGCAGATTCTGGAGCGGGCCGGCATTCGCCGGGTGCTGGTTTGTGGTGGAGATACGAGCTCCCATGCCATCCGCCAACTTGGGTTGCGGGCGTTGATGTGGAAGGCGAATCTGCAGCGGGGTGTGCCGCTCTGTCGCGCGTATACGGATGGCAGTCTCGATGGGTTGGAGATCGCATTGAAGGGTGGCCAGATGGGCACGGAGAACTTCTTTTGTGTCGTCCGTGATGCACAGGGCTGAAGCTTAGGCGTGAGCGCGCTGGGCCTGTTCGAGCAGATTGCGGATGGGCGTGCTTGTGGTGACGGTCTGTGTGACGAGCATGTCGATTGTGCGTGCAATGGCGGGCCAGTCGGACCTCTGTGGGATTTCTCGCGCAACCTGATGAAGCTCGTCCAAGTGTTGGTAGAAAGGAATCTGTGCATTCACTTGGGGGTCGATCCAGGTTGACTTGCGGCAGCCGATAGCTCCGCAGAGGGTTGTGAGGCGATCCATTGCGGGCGTGAGCGTATGCCGAAGAAAGCGCCAGGCGGCTTGTTGATGCGGTGATCCGGACGCGATGGAAAGGATCCAGTAGACGTTCAGCGACACGCTGTTTGCGGGTGGTTCAGCCGGTAGCTTGGCTATGTCGACCTTTCCGCGGACGTTTGAATTAGGCGAGCTGTGAGCAGCCGTGGCGAAGCCGAACCAGTTGACCATCATCGCAAGCTCGCCGGCGGCGAAGCGGGCTCCGAGGGCAACGGAGTCTAGCGTGAGGCAGTTCGGATGGATAGCCTCGCGGTCGGTGAGGATGTCGCGGTAGAACGTGAGCGCGGCTTCGGCTTCGGGGGTGAGGAAATTCAGTTTGTCTGCGACGGTGAAGAGACCGCCGCCGCGTGTCCAGAGCTGCAACAGCAAGTCGTACACGGAATTGTGGCCGTCAGGATAAGCCGCAAAGGCGGTGCCGTAAAGTTTCTGCGCCGGCTGGTGGAAGAAGCGGGCAAGCTCGTGGAATTGCTGCCAGGTTGCTGGTGGAGCGAGTTCGCGCTGGCACTGCTTACGGAAGCGTTCGCGATGGGCGGGATCTTCGAAGAGGTCGCGACGGTAGATGAGGCATTCCGGGCCGTCGTGATATGGAACGCCGAGGATGCGGTAATTGATCGCTTGGAGACGCAGAAGTGATGCCGTCCAGCCATGAGGCCAGTCGGGTGAGGGATCTTCGGCCAGCATCGGAGCGAGGTCAAGGGCACAGCCGAGGTCGTTCATAGCGGAGACCCAGTCGGTCGCGACGAATGCGACGTCCCAGTCGCCGCTAGCCATTCCGTTCGACGTGAAAAGAGCGTGCTGGAGCGGATGAAGATCGAGCGGCACCAGATCGATTGTGAGGCCGGTATTGGCCTTCTCTTCGAAGGCTTGCCACTGCATTCGGATGGCTTGTTCAAATGCATCGTAGCGGCGTACAGCAATGCGGAAGAGCTGCTGCCGGGGGGTCATAGGTTGAACTCGTCGATGAGCTGCGCGTTGTGTTCGCCGATGCGCGGTGCCGGGGTGGAACTGGTAAGTAACTCGCCGTCGATGCGAATCGGGCAGCGCGTGGTTCGCATCGTGAGTTCAGGCTGATTTCCTGTGGCTGGACGGCTCACGGTTTGCACCATGTTGAGCGTGTGAAACGCTTCGTGGGCGAAGAGATGATCCCAAGTGAGAACATCTGCGCACCAAATATCGGCGGGCTCAAGGATAGCGAGCCAGTGGGACGTGGTGTGCGTTTTCAGATGATGGACAAGGACGGACTTGACCTCGTCGCGTTGATCGAATAGTTGCGCAGGATCGGTGTAAGTGGCGAGTGCCGGGCAGTCAAGCAGTTGGCCCAGCGCGACGATCGAGCCCATGGCCAGGCCGAGATAGCCATCCGCTGTGCTATAGATGCCATAGGGCGCGCCAAGGTAGGCGTGCGCGTTGTTGACGGAAGATCGCACGGGAGGTTTGCCCCCATCGTTAAGGTAGGTGGTCAACACTTCGAACTGCAGATCGAGGGTGGATTCAAGCAGCGACACCTCGATCTGCGCCCCTTTTCCCGTGGTAGCTCGGCGAAGCAATGCGGCGAGCACGCCCTGCACGAGGTGCGCGCCGGCCATCATGTCGGCTACGGCGAGACCGAAGGGAACGGGCGGCTGATCCGCGTCGCCGTTGAGATAGGGGAGACCGGAGAGTGATTGCACGAGCAGGTCCTGGCCTGGCTTGTCACGCCATGGGCCTTGTGAGCCGTAACCAGTCACTTCACCGTAGACAAGGCGCGGATTGAGCTTGTGCACAGCTTCGTAGCTGAGACCGGCTTTCTCCATTACGCCGGGGCGGAAGTTCTGCAGCATCACGTCAGCGCAAGTGAGGAGTTTGCGGAGCTGTGTCATGTGCTCAGGGTTCTTCAAATCGGCCGCAAAGGACTGCTTGTTGCGGTTGATGGAGTGGAAGAGCGTCGAATCGCCATCGAGGCACAGGTTGGAGATGTAGAGCTGGCGGCAGAGATCGCCTTTGCCGGGGCGCTCAATCTTGATGACACGGGCGCCGAGGTCGGCCATGCGGAGGCTTGCCGACGGGCCGGAGAGAAACTGCGAAAAGTCGACTATAAGAAGACCTTCGAGCGGCCTCATGCGGAAGCTCCTGGCAGGCGGTATTGGTGAAGGGCGGCGTCTATCCGTTCGAGGACGGATTGCTCGGAGCCGCCGTGCACGAGATAGCTGTGCACGATGGTTGAAGCGGCGTCCTGAAAGCCGATGAAGCCCGGGAAGCGCGGTCGAATCCAGGCAGCGTCGATGGTGAGCAACGTATTGCGAAAGAAGTTATGCGTATGTGCGTTCAGGTCGTGATCGAGCCACGCGGCGCGATGGCCCGGCTGTCCGCCAGAAAACGCGTAAAGTGTGCGCTGGATCTGGCCGGATGCGGCGAAGAGGGCGTACTCGAGTGCAGCTTCAGGATATTTGCAGTGGTTAGAAATGGCGAGGCCCGCTCCTCCAAGCGTGGAGCGTAGCTGTTTGCCATTGAGCCAGATGAGGCTGCCTGCTTGAAGCGTGTGCGTGGCGTAGCCGTTGCGCGAGTAATTGGAGTAGCCGTAGGCAAAGGGGCAGTAGGCGACGGTGTCCGAGGTGGCGAGGAGTTGCCAGGTCTTGATGGGATTTCGTTCGAGCGAGCCGGGTGCCGCGTGTTGCACGAGTTCGCGCAGCAGGCGCAGGGCTTCCACGCCTGCCATGTGTGAGGGGATGACGTGGTCGTGGTCGGTGAAGGGTTCCGCATCGAAGGCGTTCGCGAGCATGAAAAGGTTCATCAGTGAATCAATCGGAATCGCCGGTACTGTGACGAGGCCGCGTCGGGCCAGGGCGAGAAGGTCGTCCCATGTTTGCGGAAGCTCAGCATCGGCGCGGCTGAGGAGATCCGGGCGCCAGCCCGAGACGGGCGTCGCGGCATCGACTGCGAGCGCGTATTGATGGCCGTTGTAGTGATAACTGCGATGGGAAGCACCAACAGTGTTGGCATCCTGATCGGCGAGGAATTCTGCAGGGAGCTGCTCATCAAGCGGAAGAAGCAAATCAGAATGCGCCGCTTCGCCGATGGAGGGATGATCGATAACCAGGAGGTCGAAGCGCGAGGCGAGATCACGCAATGGGTAGTCGGCGAACTGTTGGAGGGAGCGTTTCTGCCAGAGGATGTCGATGTGTGGGTGCAGCTCGCAGAAGCGTTGTGCCGTAGCCTGCATGGGCAGCAGGCCGCGCGTGTGGTTCCATGTGATGCCTGAAAGATGGATTGCAGATTCGCCGGTGCGCATGCCGCTGCAAGGATGCTAATGTGAGCCCGACGGAGTCAATTGGAATGTTCCGCATTCTGGAACGAGGTGAAGACAATGGAACGAGAGCTCTTCTTTGAGGACTACGTGGTGGGCTCAAGCCGGCAGAGCACAGGGCGCACGATCACCGAAGTGGACGTAGTGCTCCATGCGGGCCAGACAGGAGATTTTTATCCGCACCATATGGATGCGGAGTGGTGCCGCACGCAGCCTTTCGAGCAGAGGATTGCGCATGGCACTCTGATCTTCAGCATAGGCGTTGGCATGACGGCAGGGCAGATCAATCCCCTTGCGATGAGCTACGGATATGATCGTTTGCGGTTTATCAAGCCGGTCTTCCTCAACGAGACCATTAAGGCGAAGGTGACAGTGAGTGAAAAGCGCGATCATCCCAAGCGCGGAACGCACGGCATCGTGGTGGAGGTGCTGGAGGTTACCAATCAACGTGGAGATGTAGTGCTGTTTGCCGAGCACCTGCTGCTGGTGGAACGCAGGTCTGTGCTGGCGACGACCTGAGGATGGATGGCCCGAACCACACACTTGCCCATTCCATTTTCCGGAATGTACTATGCGCGGAAATGGCGAGGCGGAGAGTGGGATTAAGAGCGGAGGATGACCCGGAGTTGGAGCTGGACGATTCTGGCGGCGAACAGCGGCGCGGCGATCGCAACGAATCGTTGACGGTGCTGCGGGCCTGCGAGGTGTTGAAGGTTTTCAAAAGGCTCGGAGAAGAGCTGACTCTGACCGAGGTGATCGAGCGGACGCGGTTGCCGAAGACGACAACGTTTCGCCTGTTGCGGACGCTGATTCACGGCGGACTGCTGGAACGTGCGTGTGCCGGGGTGTATCGCAACCGCTTTGGGCCAGTTACGGGCAAGCGTTTCCGCATCGGCTTTGCAGCGCAGGGTGGGACAGAGTTTTCGCAGGAAGTGAAGCGCAGCATCGAGACTGTGGCGGCGCGCGAAAACATCGACCTTATCACCGTGGACAATCGCTACTCGGCACGTGAGGCGCTGCGCAATGCGGATATTCTGATTCGCGAGGGCGTCGACCTGGTGCTGGAGTTTCAGACCTACGAACGCGTAGCGCCAGTGATTGCGGCGAAGTTTCTGGAGGCGAAAACGCCAGTGATCGCGATTGAGGTGCCGCACCCGGGAGCAACGTACTTCGGGGCGAATAACTACACGGCAGGACTGATCGCGGGCAGGGCGCTGGGACGCTGGGCTAAAGAGAACTGGGGCAGCCGTGTGGATCGACTGCTGCTGATCGATCTGCCCATTGCCGGATCGCTGCTGGAGCTCCGCACTACGGGGATTGCAGATGGTTTACGCGCGGAGATGCCAGAGATCGCCAATGTGCCGGTGGTGCATCTGAACGGTCGCGGTGACTTCGATCAGGTGTTGGAAACGGTGCGGCAGTTCCAGCGCCGCGCAAAAGCAAAGCGCACGCTCATTGGCACTGTGAATGACATCTGCTCACTGGCTGCGCTGAAGGTGTGGGAAGAGGTCGGGGCTTCGGACAAGTGTGCCGTGGTAAGCCAGAACGCGATTCTGGAGGCGCGCAACGAGTTGCGCCGGCCGGGTACACGGCTCGTGGGTTCGGTGGCATATTTTCCGGAGCGCTATGGCAACCAGGTGGTTCCGCTGGCGTTGAGCATTCTGCAGAAGAAGCCGGTGGTTCCGGCGGTGTTTGTGCGCCACCAGTTGATCACGCCGCGGAATGTGGACCTGGTGTACCCGCTGGATGAGGCAGCAGACCCGCCGGTGCTGACCAAGCGGGTGCGTACGGCGGGCGCGGCTATGATGCTCTAAAGTTCTATAGGCTCGCCGGGATGAGCGTTGGACCGGTAGGCGGCTTCAACCAGAGCCATGGTTTGGTAGGCGGATTCGGCAGAAATAGGCAGGTCGGGTAAAGTGCCTTCGAGATGTGCCTGGAGCGCGCCCATGCTGCCGAAGAAAGCATCTGGGAACCAGTTGCCCGAGAGTGGAATTTTGTGCCAACCGGAGGAATCGCCACGTAGCGCATAGGCGAGCGTGTCGGGCTTGCCTTTGGGATAGTCGAGGTTGACCCCGATGCCCATCCGGATTGCGCCCCCGGTGCCTTCCCACTGGATAAAGCTGCGTTGCGTTTCGGGAAAGTCGTGGCCGTGATTCGTGGCAACAAAGACGCGCGTCAGGTCACCGTAGTTGAGCAGCATCGTGGATTTCGTGGCGGCGAGATGCGTGGTCTGCGGGTTCCGGACGCTGCGTGCGTAGATGCTCTGCGGATTGCCGAGCCAAGCTCGGATGAGGTCCAGGTAATGAATGCTGTGGTAGAGGATTTCGAGGCGCGGTGCTGCGGCCAGGAATGTCCATCGCTCCCAGGGCGTGTAGGTGCTGACTTGGACTTCGAGATCATGTAACTGTCCGAGCACACCGACCGCAGCAAGGGCTTGTGCGGCTAAGTGGTTGGGTGAGTAGCGGAGCTGGAAATTGACCGCGGCGTGAAGCTGGCGTTTTCGGCACAGATCGCGGATCGCGCGAGCTTCTTCGAGCGATTCGCCCATGGGTTTCTGCATGAGCACCGCAGCGCCGCGGGGTAGCTGCGGCAGAATCGTGAGCAGTTGCGAGGCAGGCACCGCGACGTCGAACACGGCATCGGATGGAGCAAAGTTTACGGTTTCATTGATGGAATCAAACGCGTGCTGAACACTGTACTCCCGCGCAAGCTCGGCAGCTTTGCCGAGATCAATGTCCGCGAGTGCGAGTACAGGAAATCCGGCTTTGGCGTAAGCGGGTAGATGCGCGGCGCGGACGATGCCTCCTGCTCCAAGAATGATGATCGGGCGCGGCTGCTTCGGACCTGGCGGTAAAGCAGCGGTCGCTGCCTGTTGCGAGCGTATGTGTGGTTGCGAAAACTGGTTAGAGTCGGGCATGAAAGTCACAAATGAGCAACGCTCATCCGAATGAGAACTGCGCTTTATTCAGTACGCGGAAAATGGCGCGCCTGCGGAGCCTTTCACGACTTTACGAATGCGTGTGAATGCGGAGCAGGAATGCGACATTGCCGAAACGGGTGGCTTCAGCCGTTGACGGCAGTATGACATGGAAGCCCTCCTGGTTTTGTATGAAGACGAGGTTGGAATGGTCACCGATGAGATCGACGCGGCAGACCGGAGCGTCGAAGGTCCTGCTGCAGCAAATATCCGAAAAGGCCATGGAAAACAACCATCGAATCCGTTTTGATCGACGTTCGCCAGTTTGCCCTATCCTCCGGGAAAGGCGGGGGAACTGCCAAGGCCTGGGCGCACCTGGCCTGGTCTCGCAGGACTCAACTAATCTGGCACAGCCGAGTCATGCATATCTGATCAGTGCCCGACACAGTCTGGGTGAGAAGCCTTCATAGTGATGAGCTAATAGGCAAACGACTGATGAACGATCTCTTCCTGTTGCTCATCTGCAGATCATCCGAAACGACTTCTTGCGGGTCATTTTCGAATTCGACACGCAAGACCAAGTGACTTCGTTATATTCACCATGTGGTGATCGAACGTTGCGTGCGGGTAGGCTCGGGAAGGTCGTGTTAGCCGGTCAGTGCCAGGCGGTGTGTTGGCGAGGCGCTTGCGGGCTCCGAGCTAAATTGCGATATCTGGGATCGCTGCTTGCGTGCATGCTGGCGACCCTCCTTTTGTGCACCCCTACGCGTGCTTACGCCCGACAGTCGCCAGATTATTTTCATCATCAGGTATGGTCGACCGAAGACGGGCTTCCGCAGGCGAGTGTTCACGCCCTTCTGCAGAGCCATCAAGGATACCTCTGGATTGCTACGGAGAATGGCGCCGCGCGTTTTGATGGCCAGAGCTTCCATGTGCTGAACCATGCAACTGTGCCGGCATTTGCCAGCGACGATGTGAGCTGTTTAGCCGAGGACAAAGCTGGGGACATCTGGTTCGGGACTTCGGAGGGTCTTGTCAGAAAACATGGTGAAGAATACCGAAAATTTTCGGAAAAGGAGGGCCTGCCGTCGGATGAGATCGTGGCGCTGGTCTCGAGTGCGAATGATCTGTTGGTACTGACGACGGGTGGAGTGGCGACGTGGCACCGTGACCACTTCGAGCGTCTTCCAACGAATGATGTCATAACCGGTTTGGCCGACACGAAAGGAGGGCCGATCCTCGTCTCGAAGAAGGGTGGCCTGTACCGCTGGGACAGCAAGCAATTGGTTGCCATTGGCCGGGGTTCGCAAAACGGATCAGCTGTTCTGGGCGCTGCAATCAGCGATTCGCAAGCGATCTGGACGTTCGGCCCGGATTTCGTACAACTCACTTCACCGTTTCAGAAAAAGGTGTGGCGCACCGCCGTCGACCTGCCAGGGAGTCGCGTGCAGGCCTTGTATGTAGATAGGCAAGGGAAGGCCTGGATTGGAACCAACCGCGGACTGGTGTTTGTGGATCCGTTGCCGGGTTCCGCTGTGCGCGCGCTTGACGCGCTCCATGGCGAATCGGTTCTTTCCATTTGTGTGGATCGAGAAGGGGATCTCTGGGTGGGAACCGAGGCGTCAGGCCTGCATGTGTTGCAGCCGCGAAAATTTGCTAAGGTTCCGGGATCGAACTCCGAGGCAGTGACAACGGTCGCGAGTGACAGCCGCGGCGTCCTGTACTTTGGCACGCGCGATGATGGGATGTTTCGAACCGAAGGGGATGGCGTACCCGTTGTTCCCAACAAGCTCACGAGCCCGGTGATCCTGTCGCTCGCAACAGGCCCGTACGGGGATCTTTGGGCAGGTACTCCGGACGGGCTCAATCACGTTGTGGGCGCGAGCGTGCGGCACTGGACCATTGCCGACGGACTACCTGACAACTTTGTGCGGAGCGTGATGGTTGCCGCGGACAAGACGGTATGGGCGGGCACAAGATTCGGCCTGGTACATATCACCGGCAATGCTGTGCAGACCTTCACGAGAGCAGATGGCCTAACGAGCGATTCGATCGGACCGCTCCTGCAGGTGAACTCGAAACAGAGCGGCGCGACTGTCCTCTGGATCGGGACCTCTGGTGGTTTATGTCGGCGGATGGCGAATCAGTTTCATTGCCTCTCCTCACCTTACCAAGCGAACGGCAGCATCATTACTGCGTTCGCTGCCGATGGGGATGGTGATCTATGGGTGGCTATGCACGGCCATGGGTTGGGCCTCGTAAAAGAGGATCGCATCGTTCCTGCGTCTGTGTCCGGGATTCCCGTGGAGGTTGTAGGAATTCTCGCAGACAGCGGCGGGTACCTTTGGCTTCGTTCCACACGTGGTTTGTACCGTGCAAAAACCAGTGACTTGCGAGCCTGCGCAACACATCCATCCGCTTGCGGCAGCTTAAGAATCGACGCTTATGGGCGGAGTGACGGCATGCAAAGCGATGAACTCGCCGGTGAGGGAATTCCCGCAGAAGCTCAAGGTGCGAACGGAGAACTGTGGTTTGCGACGCGCCGGGGAATTGCGGTCACTGACGCCGAGCACCTGATTGCCAATCCTGTTCCTCCTGGAGTCGTTATCACGCAAGCGCATGTGGACGGGCTTGAGTTGCCAACAGGAAGGACTGACGAAATAAGCCCAGGTCACCGTCAGTACAGCTTCGAGTATGCCGGGTTGAGCTTGAACAATCCGGGAGGCGCGCACTGCCGGTATTTGCTCGATGGCTTCGATCGTGGATGGGTGGATGCCGCGACTCGACGCACGGCTTACTACACGAATCTGCCGCCGCGACAGTACATCTTCAGGGTGCTCTGCGCCAATAGCGATGGAGTGTGGAGCGGGGATGAGGCGAGCTTCCGCTTTCGTGTGCTGATGCCGTGGTATCGGAGTTGGTGGGCGTATCTGCTGGGTGTTAGCTTCGCGGCACTTGCGATCTTCGGGTTCGTTCAGATGAGAGTGCGGGCGGAAAGGCGCCGCTTCGCGCTGGTGCTGCAGGAACGTACGCGTGTGGCTCGTGAGGTGCACGATACGCTCGCGCAGGACCTTGTGAGCGTGTCTCTGCAGGTAGAGATGGCTGCGCAACATGCGAAGGCGGGACGATTGCCGGAGGTCACGGAGCAATTGATGCAGACGCGGTCGCTGGTGCGGCAGGCGCTTGAGTCGGCCCGGCAGAGTATATGGAATCTGCGGGCGAACCTTTCGGAGGGAAGTCTGCCAGTGCGTCTGGCGGCCCGCGTAGTAGCTCTGCGCGAGACAAAGGTATCGGGACGTATTCGCATTTCGGGGGAATATCGTAGTGCGGCTGCGGAGATCGAGAATGAAATATTGCGAATTGCGACGGAGACGATCTCCAACGCTGAACGGCATTCAGGCGCGACGGAGATTGCGGTGGAGTTAGCGTACAGCGCCGAGAGTCTGAGACTTCAGATCCGGGACAATGGATGCGGATTTGATTACGCCTCTGCGCGCGCGATGGCAGGCCACTATGGTCTGAGGGGACTTGAGGAGCGTGCTGCGCTGGTTCAAGGGCACCTGACCGTTGAGAGCGCTGCGGGGAGAGGAACGGCGGTTACACTGATACTTCCTTTACCGACGGAGAGATCATGATCGCCGCCGACCAACGTATTCGCGTTTTCGTGGTTGAAGATCACGCGGTGGTGCGACAGGGGCTAATCGCGCTTTTATCGTCGGCGCCCGAGATTGAGGTGGTGGGCTTCGCCAAAGACGGGCGCGAGGCGGTGAATCGCTATAGCTCTGTTATGCCGGATGTCACGCTGATGGATCTCCAGATGCCGGGAATGGCGGGCGTGGAGGCGATCCAGCAGATCCGGCGCACGGCACCGGCGGCGCGCTTCATCGTGCTCACGACGTTCGACGGAGACGAGGATATCTATCGGGCGATGCAGGCCGGAGCGAGGGCTTACCTGCTGAAGGGCATTGATATGGAGGAACTGGTCGAGGCGATTCGAGCGGTGAATGCCGGGCGGGGGCGCATCCCGCCGGTGATTGCCGAAAAGCTGGCGCAACGCGTGGGCAGCGAAGAACTGAGCTCGCGCGAGTTGGAGGTGCTGGAGCGTATTGTGGCGGGCCGCGCGAATAAAGAGATCGCCAGTGATCTGCATATTTCCGAGGCCACGGTGAAATCGCATGTGAACAGCCTGCTCGGGAAACTTGGCGCGTCGGATCGCACGCACGCGGCCGTTCTTGCGCTGCAACGCGGAATTGTGCACCTGCCACAATGAGGGGACCGGCTATGCGATGGGCATGTTGGATGTTGCTTTGGGTGGGGCTGGCCGTTGCTGCGAGCGGACAGACGGCCACTCGCGAGCGATGGCGAGCGGCAACCCCTGTCGAGCTTGAGGCGGCGCTGCCGGCTCGTCCGGCTGTAGAAAAGGAGCACATCGAAACGGAGATGCGCACTGCGAACGGCATCATCAACTCGCACAACCAGATGATTGCCGCGGTTGTGTTGATTACTGCCGGATATGCAGCGGATGGAAAGTATTCGCACTTTCTGCTTGTGCAGTCGCCGCTGGTGCTGGACGGGCACCTGACACTGAAGCCGGGGAATTATGTGGTCGGATGGCGGCGCTCGGATGAGGGGCTCGAGGTGCACTTTTTTGACAGCGCTAAAGGTACAGAGCTGGGCAGCGTGATCGCACGTCCGGAGCCAGGAACGCGTGTGGAAAGTTTCCATATCTGGCCGCCGAGTGAGCACAAGGACATCCAGATTGGCCGGTTTTTCCTGCCGTATTCGCTTCCTTGAGCGAACGGCGCGACTCCAACTTCTGATTGAGTGAGTTTCAACCAATCTGTGGATGGCAGCAAAGCGGCGGTCAGCGATGCTGCAGGAGGTAATCTCCATAGCAGCAGCGTCCTCGCGACGCTGCTTTTTCTTGGCGCGGTTTTATTCGATCGAGGGCCAACCGGAGGAGTCGAAGGCGAGATAGTTCAGGCCGAGGGTGGCGTGCCGTTGTTTGTACCGACGTAGTAGTGGTAGACGAGGAGTGTTTTGGCCTGGACGGTCATGACGCCCTGACCGCCGGGGCCATAGATGTTGCCGTGGGAGCTAAGGAGAATGGTGCCTCCTCCATTGGAGAGATTGATGCCGCCGCGATCGAGGTAAAGACGGGTCGGGCTCGTGGAGCGTCCAACGATGATTCGGTAGGTGGCTGCAGGTGCCACTGCAACAGGTGTTGATCGAGGCGAAGTAGTAGTAGTACTGCGCTCCGTTAAAAACGTAGGGGTGGATGAAGGAGCCCTCTTCTCCGTTGCGGTACGCGCGGCGATGTTGACGAGCGTCGCCTTGGAGGCAAGGCGAAGTCCGGTGGTGGGATTGAGCTGAAGGACCTGGATGCCGTCGCTCCACGAACCCGAACGACAGCCACCAGTCTTCGGCGCTGTCGATGAAGGGAGCGGGGTCGATGACGTTGAAGCCGGTGGTGCATCCCGTGGTGGTCCCGCAAGAGGAGATGATTCTGCCAGCGTCGACCGAGGGCCGTTGGTGCTGGTGGCGAGGGCGATGACGGCCTCAGACCGCCGTTCGAGCCGACCACAGCGGGATTAGTGTAGATAAGAATCGAGTAGTACTGGTAGTAGACGCCATTGGCCCGCATGACGTCGGGGGCCCAGATGTTCGTGCGACCGCCGGCGGCGGTGGTGTTTTCAGAGGTCCACCAATGAAGTCGGGATTGATGTCACCCGTGCTGACTTGGGGGGAAGACGGACGTATCCGTGGAACTGGCGAGCGTGTTGTGAGTGCCATAGAGCCAGAAGGTACCACTGGGGTCCTGGATCAGATTAGGATCGTGGACGTAGATGCCGCCGCCGGACACGTTGAGAGGCGCAGGGTAGGCGAGGGTGGTGGGATCAGCGAGCGCCCACTCCTGGCAGGTGCAGCCGGTGCCGGTGGTGGCTCGTGCGCCCTGGTCAATGATGGGGGCGAGGCAGAGGTGTCTAGTTGGAGGTACAGGCCGCTGTTGACGTTCCTGATGAGTAGTTGCCGTCCCCGAGGATGTAGAAGGACCAGAGGTGGTCGTTGGCGCCATCGTCGACTCGCTGGAGGGCCTGCGCCCCGCTGGAGGTTGAGGCGTTGGCGATACCCGTGGCCCGATGTGTAAGGAGGTTCTCGACGTTGTACTGGTTGTTACCCATGGGCATGAAGTACCAGAGCTGGTCGTTGGCAGTATCGGCGGAGGAGACAGTAAGGCTGGCGCCGGGGGTCTGGCTTTGTGCGGCACTGCCCAGGAACCCGCTGTGGGAGGCGTGCGGCCTTTATGCTGAGCTGCTGCAGAACCGGACCTTCCGCGCGAGCTGGGAGGGTGTAGCACTGGGACCTGGTACGGCATGGAGACTCGCAAGCGGCGATCGCGGTCGACAGGGACACTGGGCCGAGCAAGGCGCTGCCGTACAGCATAAAGCTTACGGTCAGTGCGGCAACACCGAGCGCACAGGCTGGATTGACAAACGATGGGTTTTGGGGAGTTGCGCTGAAACCGCACGCGACGTATCGCGGCTCGTTCTATGCGCGAAGGCGGACGATGCGTCGGTAGGGCCGGTATTCGGCGACCGTGGGCTCAAAAGACCATGTGCTCCATTTGAAGCTGGTGAACGCTTCGAACGACGAGCAGCCGCTGACGATTTATCTCGACGGGCTGAAGGCAGTTCACACGGCGCGAATGAACACCCTGCTGCGGCGACGTATGAGGCGACGAATTCGATCAACGATCCCGATTTCATCCATCCGGTGGAATCCACAGTCAAACTTTCGATGGATCCGTGCAAACATTCAGCTCCCGGGCTCACGATCGAGGTGATTGACATCCCTCTCGACTGATAGATTAGGGGTGCTTTCCGGTGCAGGATGCAGATGTACGCCAAAGTTCGATGGGTCCCTGTTGCGCTGGTTGCCACGTTGCTTGTGGTGGCCGCGAGCTTTGCCGTGAAAGCGGTGCGGGCCGGAAGTGAGACAGACGCCGCGGCTGATGCCCGGCAGACGTACAGCCAGAGGGTCGCTGCGACCTACAACAAGCGTTTCGGAGAGAAGAATTATTTCCTGCCGTCGAATGCGACCACGGATAATGGCGAGTTACTGAATCCGAAGAGTTTTCCAACAGCGGAATACTGCGGGCACTGTCATGAGGAAGCGCATACGCAGTGGAGGCAATCGGCGCACTCGAACTCCAACCGTCCGCCGTGGTATTTGCGAAACGTGCAGTTGCTGGATTCGACGAAGGGCGTAGAGTACTCGCGGCACTGCGAAGGATGTCATGACCCGATTGCGCTGTTGAGCGGAGCGCTGACAGAAAAAGGACCGGGAAGAAAGTGGTATGACGATGAGGGCATAACGTGCAGCGTATGCCACTCGATTCAGCAGGTGACGACACGGGGAACGGGAAGCTATGTGATGGGCGTTCCGGCCGTGCTGGTGGATGAAAATGGCAAGCCGATTACGCGCCCTGTAAGCGATGCGGAGATTCTTGCGCATCTGGACCGGCACAGCCAGGCGGTGATGAAGCCGTTCTACCACACGTCGCAATTTTGTTCGGCGTGCCATGAGGCTGCGTTGCCTAGACAGTTGAACGATTACAAGTGGCAGAGGGCGATCTCGCTTTATGACGAGTGGCAGGCATCATCGTTTGCCAAGCAGTCGCCGCTGCCGTTTTATGTGAAGGACACGGTCTCGACGTGCCAGACGTGCCACATGCCGCGCGAGAGGTTGGAGACACGCGATCAGGGAGCGAAGCAGGGCAAACTGGCGTCGCATAGATGGTTGGGCGCGAATACGCTCATCCCGCAGTATTACGGATATGACGAGCAGGAACGCAAGACCGAGGCGTTTCTGCAGAACAACGTCTTCAACGTAGACATCTTCGGGCTGGAGCGTGGTGATGATGCTGACGGATCGCTCGAGAACCTCTCCGCGCCGCTGGGGCTGGTGAGCTATCACGTAGCGCCGGGGGAGAAGGTAACGGCCGATGTCGTGATACAGAACAAGGGAATCGCGCACAGTCATGTTCCGGAGCAACGGGACATGTATGAGTCGTGGGTGAACTTCACGGTCAAGGATCGCAGCGGCCGAGTGTTATGCGAGAGCGGGTTCTTGAAGCCGAACGGCTCTCTGGATCAGAACGCGCACAGCTTCATGAACCGACTGATCAACGAGAAGGGAGGCCTGAACACGCTACATCAGGTGTGGGACACGCGCGTGGTGGCCTACAACAACACGATCCAGTCGGGACGATCGCAGGTGGTGCGCTATACATTCACGGTGCCGGCAAGCGGCGTGGACGACCTGACGCTGACAGCCACCGTGAAGTACAGGCGCTTCGATCAGACGTTCATCGACTTTGGCATGGCGAAGCACTATACGCAGGAGCCGATCGTGGAGATGAGTTCGGCGAGCCGGATGATTCACGTAGGCGACAATGCGCCGACGCCGCCAGGAGAGAACGAGAACAAGGAGTGGATGCGCTGGAACAACTATGGCATCGCGCTGCTGGATGCGCAGCAGTACGCGGCATCGTATGCTGCGTTCCAGCATGTGGCGAAGCTGCGGCCGGACTATGCCGACGCGTACACGAACATGGCAATTGTTGACATCCAGTGGGAGCGCTACAACGATGCGCGGCCGAAACTGGCGAAGGCGCTCGAGCTGTCCCCTGAGAATGCGCGGGCCTTGTACTATCGCGCGCTGGTGGGGCGGAACGAAGGCAACCTGGAGATGACGGTGGCGGATCTCGGAGAAGTACTGCGGCAGTATCCGAAGTCGCGGGATGCGATGCGGGAGCTGGGCTTTACGTTCTATCAGCAGCATAAGTATTCGCTAGCGCTCAAGGAATATGAGGCGCTGCAGGCGAGCAGTCCAGACGATCTGGCCGCACACTACAATCTGGCGATCCTGTACCGGCGGCTGGGAATGAAGGACAAGGCCGCACGCGAGGCGGCGACGTTCGCCGACCAAAAAGACGATCCTACGGCGAATACATACGCTCTGGAGTTTCTGAGGAACCATACAGAGCTGGCGAATGAGAGCGTTCCGTGGCATACGCATGAGCTGCAGATGCAGCCCGCGAGTTCCTCGCAAGGCGCTACCCACTCTCGATGACAAAAGATCACGGCCGAATCCTGGGGGAGCATACTGCCGAACGATGGCGCGCGCCGGTGGGTCGTATATTGTTGGCGGCGGCCGTGGCTATGGCCGCCATGAGCGCATGGATGCCGGAGGGGGCGGTGCACGCCTTCTCGCGCAAGAAGCGCGCAGAGGCCGAGATCCTGTTCAGAGAAAAGGGATGTGAGCATTGTCATGGAGTTGACGGTGTGGGAACGGAGCTCGGGCCCAGCCTGAACACCGTGGGAAAGCGATTATCCAAGGCGCAGATTGAGCAGCAGATCAAGGATGGCGGCAAGCAGATGCCGGCTTTCGGCGACGTGTTAAGCCAGGCCGAGGTGAAAAACCTTGTAGATTATCTTGTGCATAAGAAGAAGGCGCCTAAAGGAGCGCCAAAGGCGAGCTGATGCGCGAGACGACAAGGGAGCAGGGTTTGCGGAGCCGCTGGACAGCCAGGGTGGTGGCGGGCGTATCGGGGCTTCTGCTCTTCTGTGCAGCGTTCGTTTATGCGCAACGGCCGCGCGCGTATTCGCTGCTCGGAGACTATTGGTTCACGCACGATCCTTCGATCGCCAAGGATGGCGGCACGTACTACGTCTTTGCCACCGGAAAGGCGCGGGGCGCAGGGCAACTGCCGGTGCGCTGCTCCGAAGATCTGGCGCACTGGCGGATGTGTGGGCATGTGTTCGATGAGATTCCCCAGTGGATTCAACAGCGGAGTCCTGGAACGAAGGAGCTATGGGCTCCGGACATTTCACATGAGCACGGCGAGTTTCGCCTGTACTACGCGTACTCGTTGTTTGGAGTGAATACATCCGGGATAGGATTGGCGACGAATAAGACGCTGGACCCGAAGAGCGCGGACTACAAGTGGGTCGATAAAGGGCTGGTGTTGCAGTCGAAGGAGAGCGACGACTTCAACGCGATCGATCCGAACTATGTAGAGGATGCGAAGCACCATGCCTGGCTGGCATTCGGCAGCTTTTGGAGCGGCATCAAGATGCGGGCGCTCAATGCGCATACGGGATTGGTTTCCGAGAAGGAAACGACGGTCTATTCGCTGGCCAGCCGCGTGAAGCCCGAGCATCCGGCACCGCAGAAGTTTGACCCCGAACACCCGAAGCTGCCGCCGGATTGGCAGGCGATCGAGGCGCCATTCATTGTGCCGCACGGCGGCTATTACTATCTGTTCGTCTCCTTTGACTTGTGTTGCCGCGGGACGAGAAGTACCTACCGAACAATGATTGGCCGGTCGCGGAGAGTCACCGGCCCGTACGTGGACAAGGATGGCAAGCCGATGCTGAAGGGCGGAGGGTCCCTTCTGCTGGGGCCGAACCGGCGATGGCTGGGACCTGGCGGAGAGTCGGTTTTGCACCAGCAGGATGGCAGCGATCTGATCGTGTTTCACGCGTACGATGCGCAGACCGGAAAGCCGGCACTGCAGATTTCGACGATTGTCTGGCATGACGGATGGCCAGAAGCAGCGTTGGGTAATCACTGAGACCGGTATCTGCTGTAGGCTCAGAAGCACGACAGGAACGATGAATATCACGGCGGTCGCGAAGAGAGCGGGGGTTTCGACGGCGACGGTGTCGCGTGTCATGAACGGCACGGCCAACGTGAGTCCGGATACGGCGGAGCGGGTGCGCGAGGCGGTGGAGGCGCTGAACTTCTATCCGGATGTCAACGCGCGTGCGCTGGGGTCAGGACGCAGCGGCCTGTATGGGTTGATCATCTCGGACATCACGAACCCGTACTTTCCCGAGCTGGTCAAGGCCTTTGAAGATATCGCCGTCGAGCATGGGCAGGATGTGCTGATCGCGAACACGGACTATGACCCGAAACGGATGGAGATGTGCGTGATCCGCATGCTGCAACGCAGGGTCGATGGCGTGGCGATCATGACGTCGGAGATGGAGGACCGGCTGATCCGAACCCTCGGCCAGCGGCAGATCCCGACGATCTTCATGGATACGGCAGCCGGAGGTCGAGGCGCCAGCACGGTGAACGTCGACTACACCGGCGGAATTACAGAGGCCATGCAGTATCTGTTTCGGCTGGGGCACAAGGAAATCGCGTTTATCAGCGGGCCTCTCACGCTGAGCTCGGCGCGCGCGCGGACAGAGGCCTTTCAGGCTGCGCTGCGTGAGCACGGCGTGAAGATGCGTCCTGGATGGCTGCAGGAGGGCGACCATCGCGTGGAGGGCGGATATCATGCGATGAAGCGGATCTTGGAATCGGGGAACCGGCCGACAGCGGTCCTGGGGTCAAACGATCTAACGGCTATCGGCGCGATGGGCGCGATTCACGAGAAGGGATTGGATATACCGGGCGACATTTCAGTGGTCGGCTTCGACGACATCGAGCTGAGCGGGTATACGCTGCCGGCGCTGACGACGCTGCATGTTCCGCGGCGTGAGCTGGCGTCGACGGCTTTTCGTGCACTCTTTCGTGGACGCGAGGCGGCCCCGGCGAAAGCCAGGCGGAGGCGGGAGCATGTGATCACGACGAAGCTCGTGGTTCGAGGATCGACAGGACCAGCGCCAGCCGAGCGCAACGCCGCGGCTATAGCTGAGCGTTGAGCAATAACGTCGCTTCCGCGGCACGAAACGGGAAGGCGCAGTGTAATCGTTTGCAAGCGGATGCGGTCATGGGGCATGCTGGAGCCTCATAGAAGGAGCTCAGGTGCAGAGACTTTGGATTGTCGTACTGACGCTGGCGGTGTCTGCTACAGGGTTTGCCCAGGAGGCAACCGGCCGATGGACGGAGTCGCAAGCGAACGCCTGGTATGTAAAACAGCCGTGGCTGGTAGGCGCGAACTTCCTGCCATCGAATGCGATCAATCAACTGGAAATGTTCCAGGCGGCGACGTATGATCCTGCGGAGATCGACCGCGAGTTCGGGTGGGCCGAGTCGATCGGCATGAACACGATGCGCGTATTTCTCCAGGACCAGTTATGGGAGCAGGATCCACAAGGATTTAAGCACCGGCTGGATGTGTTTCTCGGGATTGCGGCAAAGCATCATATCCGGCCGCTGTTGGTGCTGTTTGATTCATGCTGGGAGACGGACCCACATCTCGGGCCTCAGCATCCGCCGATCCCTGGAGTGCATAACTCTGGGTGGGTGCAGAGCCCGGGCAAGAAGCGGCTATTGGATCCAGCGGTTGAGCCCCAATTGAAGGCGTATGTGGAGGGGGTGGTCGGAGCCTTTGCCAAGGATGAGCGCGTGCTCGGTTGGGATGTCTGGAATGAGCCGGACAATCGGGGCCTCGACCGTGAAGAGGACGTTGCCGCAAAGGTGAAGCGGGTGGATGAGCTGCTGCCTAAGGCGTTTGCCTGGGCGCGTGCTGCGCATCCGGCGCAACCGCTGACGAGTGGTGTCTGGAGAGGAAATTGGGTGGATCCGAGAAAAGAGAGCGAGACGACGAAAATCCAATTGGCCGAGTCAGATGTGATTTCGTTTCACAACTATGACTGGCCGGAGGTGTTCGAGGAACGGGTGAAGGAACTGGAGCGATATAATCGGCCGCTGATTTGCACCGAGTACATGGCGCGGGGGAATGGCAGCACCTTTGACACGGTGCTTGCCGTTGCGAAGCGCTACCACGTCGCGGCGATCAATTGGGGTCTCGTCGCGGGAAAGACGCAGACGTATCTGCCATGGGATTCATGGCAACGGCCATACGTGACAATTCAGCCGCCGATCTGGTTCCATGATGTCTTTCATCCGGATGGAACGCCGTATAGAGAACGTGAGGTGGATCTGATTCGAGAGCTGACGGGACGTGGAACACCGGAGCCGAAGGAGACAGCGGCGCAGTGAAGGTAAGATTGGTGACGCGCAAGGGGCGGGCGCAACGAGGCTCGGCAGTTCGCAAGCTTCTGCTGCGGATGAGTATCGGGATCAGCTTGATCTGCGCTTCGGTCGCCACTCTCGCGCAGAATTCTTCCTCGACCTCAGTTCCCCCTGCGACGCCCGGTAAATTTGTCGATGTAACCGCGGCGAAGGGTGTGAACTTCACTGGCGTCGCCTCGCACACCAGCCACAAGTATTTGCTCGAAACGATGGGCTCGGGCGTTGCGACCTTCGACTATGACAACGATGGCCGTTTGGATCTGTTCTTCGTGAATGGAGCGCCGCTGGATGATCCCATGCCGAAGGGAGCGGTCCCGCAGAAGCGATCGCCGAAGGATTGGAATCGGCTATACCACCAGCGCAAAGATGGAACGTTTGAGGACGTTACGGAGAAGGCCGGCCTGAAGGGCGCCGGGTATGACATGGGTGTTGCCGTGGGCGACTACGACAACGATGGCTATGAGGACCTGTACGTCACGGGCTACGGTGGAAATCATCTGTACCACAACAACCGCGACGGCACCTTCACGGATGTCACGGAGCGCTCGGGCACGGGCGGTGATCACACGCCGGGAAAGAGCTGGTACACGAGCGCGGCGTGGGTGGATCTGGACAATGATGGGCTGCTCGACTTGATAGTGCTGCGATATGTGAAGTGGGACTTTGACGACGTCTGGTGCGGCGAACATCGTCAGGGATATCGCGCGTACTGTCATCCGGATCTTTTTCCCGCAATTGCGCCGATTGTTTACCACAACAACGGTGATGGCACCTTTACCGATGTCACAGCGAAGGTAGGGATGACGATTCCGGGCAAGGGACTCGGAATCGCGATTGCCGACTATGATAAGGACGGAAAAATTGACATTGCGGTCGCGAATGACTCAATGCCGGAGTTTCTGTTTCACAACAAGGGTGACGGCACCTTTGAGGAGGCCGGGTTTACAGCGGAGATCGCGGTGGATGGCGATGGAAGGACCTACGCGGGGATGGGGATTGCGTTCCAGGACTTCAATAACGACGGCTGGCCAGACCTCGTCATCACGAATCTCGCGAACCAGAAGTATGCCTTATATCGCAACAGCGGCGACGGGTCATTCACATACGACACCTATGCGACAAGCCTTGCGTCGATGACACTACTGCATTCCGGGTGGGGGATTTTCTTTCTCGACTACGACAACGACGGCTACAAGGATCTGCTGGTGGCGCAGGGTCACGACCTTGACACGGTGGAACTGAACTATCCACAGGTGCATTACAAAGAACCGATGCTGCTGGCCAGAAATATGGGGAATGGGACGTTCGTCGATGTGTCGGCGGAGTCCGGTGATGTGTTCAAGCAGCGCTGGGTTGGAAGGGGAATGGCGGTCGGGGATTTCGATAACGATGGCCGGCTGGACGCCGTGGTGACGACCAATGGAGGCCCGGCGTATCTTCTGCGCAATGAGACCCCGACGACAAATCATTGGCTGTCGCTGCTGCTGGTGGGACATAAGAGCAACCGGGATGCGATCGGGGCTGTGATCAAGGTGACGACCTCTCATGGCGCGCAATACTGGACGGTATCGACTACGGGAAGCTATCTCTCGTCTAATGACAAGCGTGCGCACTTCGGGCTAGGGGGCGATACCGTGGCACGCAGCATCGAAATCACCTGGCCGAGCGGCATTCGTCAGACGCTGACGAATGTAGCGGGCGATCGCGTAGTTCGCATCGACGAGCCGAATTCGTCACAAACGGCGGCATCCAAGTGAGCTTTTTGCGCTGGGCGGGCAGCTGCGTATCGGGGCTCGTTGTAGTCCCGGCCATTGGAACCGGATCTATCTGCGCGCAGCAACCGGTACTGTCGGATCCACATCCGGCTGCATCTGTAGCTGCGGGACCGTTGGCAAAGGTCCAAAGGATGCTCGATGCCAGCAGGTTTCACGAGGCGGAGGGTGCGCTGACCGCCTACCTGAGGGATAACGATCTTTCTGGGACGGCACATGCGATGCTGGCTTACGCTCTGTTGCGGGAAAACAAGCCTGCGGAGTCTCTGAAGGAGTACACGCGCGCCGCAGCTATCGAAGAACCTTCGGCACAGATGTTGGAGCGTGTGGGACAGGATTACGTGCTGCTGGGCGATTGGGTGGACGCGGACAAGTGGACACTACGCGCTGTGCAGATAGATCCGGCGGATGCCGACGCGTGGTACAGCTTGGGTCGCATACGGTACACCGAGCAGCGATTCAGAGACGCGTTGTCGTGCTTCCAGCAGGTGCTGAAGCTCTCGCCGAAGAGTGTTAAGGCGGAAAATAATCTCGGTCTGTCGTACGAGGCCACGAACCAGACGGATGCAGCGGTGGAGGCATATCGAAAGGCGATTGAGTGGCAGAACGAAGGGCCACGGGCTCAGATCAGTGAACAGCCGCTGCTGAATTTGGGCGTTGTGCTGCTGCACCGCGGAGGGCTCGCTGAGGCGGAGCCTCTGCTAACGCAGGCAGCGGCTCTCGCGCCGAGAGATCCACGAATCCATGAGCAACTTGGCCACCTCTACATGCAGAAACGCGACTACAGCGCGGCCGAGCATGAGCTCGATCAGGCTTGCAAGCTCGATCCGAAGAACTCCAGCCTTCACTTTCTTTTGGGACAGGCATACCGGCATCTGGGCATGAGGCAAGAGGCCGAGGCGGAGTTTGCAGCTTCGGCGCGGCTTGCGCGTGAGACGCAGTAGTACATTTTCCAAGGGATGGAAGTGAATCGGACACTTTCGTTATTTTGGCATTGACACGTCGGACAGCAGGTATTTAGCTTTTGGACGTCAAAAGAAAACGGTTACATGGCCCCTGATGTTACCTCTTTACAGATAGCTGAACCGGAATACGAAGCAGTACCTGTCGTTCTTTGGAGAGCCTCAGATGTCGAAGTCGTCCGCAAGATGGCTGTTTGCCGGTGTTTTTCTATTTGTGATGATGTTGGCGTCCGGTACCGCGATGCTAGCCCAGTCTGTGCGCGGCGCCATCGGGGGCAGCGTCACCGACCCGACCGGAGCACTGATCCCGAATGCGACCGTCACTGCTACGAACCAGGGGACCAGCGGCAAGAGCGTGACGAACACCACTGCCGCGGGTGTTTATCGCTTTCCAGACTTGCCTATCGGTACGTATACCGTAACGGCGACCGCTCCCGGCTTCGCCACGAAGACCAGTACCGGAGTGCTGGTTCAGGTTAACAACACGACGGCTCTCAACATCGCACTCGCCTCGGGAACGGTCAACGAGGTGGTGACGGTCGATGCCAGCGGCAACCTACTGGAGACCGAGAGTTCGGAGATCAGCGGAGTCGTATCGAACAAGCAGATCGAAGATCTGCCCTTGTCGCTCGCCCAAGGCGTGGGCGGTCTGCGTTCTCCTGAGAGCTTCGTCTTCCTGCTGCCTGGCACAACCGGACCTGGCAGCGGTACGACCGGTGGAGCTGGACAGGCCAACAACGGCGTCTTCTTCTCCCGCCTCTCAGGCGGTCAGGCGTATGGCGCGGAAGTGCTGCTGGACGGCGCCAGCATTCAGCGCAGTGAAAACGGCTCCTCCTTCGACGAGACCTCGCCCTCCATTGAGGCGCTACAGGAATTCAAGGTTACGACGTCGACTCCCTCAGCAGAGTTCGGCCGCACGACCTCAGGCATCGAGAGCTTCTCAACAAAATCCGGAACGAACGATTTTCACGGTATTGCCTATGCGATTGTGAAAAACCGTATCTTTGACGCGAACAACTGGTTCAACAATGGATACAAGGCGGAGAAGTGCGCGGGTCTCAGTGAGATTCAGTGCCCATACAGTCTTGGGCAGGACAGTAAATACGATTTCGGTGGAATCTTCGACGGTCCGGTGTGGATTCCGAAGCTGTACAACGGAAGGAACCGCACGTTCTTCCTGTTTGCATGGGAGAAGTATCAACTCAAGCTTGGCGGTGTGTCAGTGTCCACACTTCCAACGGCGGCAGAGCGCGGCGGAGACTTCAGCGATATCCTCGGGCCGGCATCTTCCCCGGTGCCCGGCAATACCCCGCCACCCCCCGGTGCCCCTTACAAGTACGACATTCTGCTCAATCCATGCACAGGTCAACCTGTTCTGTATAACCAGATTTTTGATCCACGAACGACGACGCAAATCTCGCCGGGCGTCTTCTGCCGTCAGCCATTCCAGGGCAACAAGATTCCGACGACACTGTTCAGCGCGGCCGCGCAGAAGCTGATCCAAGGACTTCCGGAGCCAAACCAAGCGCCCTTGAGCACGGATGTCACAGGGTATAACGGCAACTACTCCTATTCGTCGGTTGCACCGAACACCAATGTTACTTACACGGTCCGTATCGATCAGAACCTGACGGACAAGAGCAAGCTATTCGCCAGCTACAGTACGCGACAAAACTTCAAGCTGACCGGTCGCCCCAACCTGCCTGAGCCATTCAATAATGCAGGCTACATTCAGACCTTTACGACTCATTACTCACGGGTGGGATGGGACTTCAGCTTTAGGCCGACTCTGCTGAACCACCTGAATCTCGGCTACAACCGGACGAACAGCGTCAACCTCGGCAATAATCTGCACTCCAGCCTGACTGCGTCTTCGGCAGGGGTGGCGAACGATTATTCGGTCTTTTACCCGCTCCTGGTCTTTCCGAGTCCCGACCAACCGGCGACGCTTGGGCAGCAACAAAACGGGGATAATATCGACAATGGCGTTCGAGTCAATGACAGCGTGAGCTGGGAGAAGGGCAGGCAAAGCTTCAAGTTCGGGGTGGATCTCCGGCACCAGCAGTACTCGGTGATTCAGTACAACGTTGATGTGCTGAACTTCTATCGCGACCAGACCGCGGGCGTCAGCAACTCGTGCTGCGGATCGGGGAATCCGTTTGCTAGCTTCCTTCTGGGAGAGGTCGGAAACGGCAGCCAGAACGTCTACAACGACAATCCACGCTGGAACTCCCACTATCTGGGATTCTTTGCAGAAGACGACATCAAGCTCAGCCAGAATCTGACGGTCAATCTTGGCGTGCGGTATGACATTGACGTACCGCGCAAGGAGGCACACAACAGGACGTCGGACTTCAGCTTTACAGCGCCCGATGCTGCTGCGGGCGGACTTCCCGGAGCGCTGGTCTTCGGCACAACCTGCAACTGCAATACTGCATGGGCGGACACCTGGTACAAGGACGTTGCTCCACGCGTGGGTTTTGCCTATGTGCTGCCGGGGACGAATGACAAGGCCGTGCTCCGCGCGGGCGGGGCTATTCTCTACGGTCCGTTGCAGTACAACGACTTCGGCGGATCGATGTCGCTCGGTTACAACCAGTCTCGCGATTTCTTCCTCGGTCAGACTCCGACTACTGGTGGCGCATTCACGCCAGCCTTCCGTCTGGATTCCAGCTCACCGGCCGATCCGACTAATTCAACTGTTGGCTATCCGAATGTGAGCTACGCTCCGAATCTTGATCCCACCCAACTCACGGCGCCGAATGGACCGGGCAGTTTCGACGCCGTTGGAGGCGAGCTGATCCTGCCTCGGGATGGACGTCCGTCGATGACCAGCAACTGGAGCATTCAGCTTCAGGATGAACTCGCGAAGGACCTCATCTTCACCATCGGCTACATCGGGCAAGTCGCGCAGAACCTTCGTTCTGGCTTCCTTACTAACTTCAATAATATCGATCCCAAGTACTTCAGCCTCGGCGACAGACTGAACAATGCGGCCTACCACATTCCGCTTGGGGGGGCCAACTCAGGCGTGAATGCGCCGTATTCCACCTTCACTGGCGCGCTCGGTCAGGCCCTTCGCCCGTTCCCACAGTATGACTACATCGCGGACGATTGCTGCCTTGAAAACCTCGGACACTCGTCCTACAACGCGATGCTCGTCTCGTTGGCTCGACGGTTCCGGAACGGAATCAATCTGCAGGCCTCTTACACCTGGTCGAAGAACCTCACGGATGCGGATTCGGCTATCCCGTTCAGCTATACCAGCAACAACCAGCGTGAGCAGGCGGCGAACTCCACAAATCTCAAGGCAGATAAGGCGGTCAGCGTCCAGGATTTGACCAATCAATTTTCTCTTAGTTATCTCTATCAACTTCCATTCGGCAAGGGTCGAAAATGGTTGAATAGCAATCGCGCTTTGGACTACCTGATTGGAGGTTGGCAGGTCGGCGCGATACAACGTTATTCCAGTGGGCAACCAATCGATTTCGGTTGTGCCAGCGGAATACCGTATTACCAGAACTGCATTACTTACACAGCAGGGCCGGCGTCCTACAACGCAACCAGCTTCGCGAGTGCGGCCTATCAAGCGAACAAGAACGGCCCAAGCACCTTCAATGGCGAGTCATGGTTCAAGCCGGCCTACAGGGCACCCGGAACGAACGGAGCAGGAGATCCGGGAGTTCCGCTTTCACAGGCGGCCTTTATCGATCAGAACCGGGAGGGCCTGAATTGGCCACGACCAATCTCCCCCGGATGTGGAACGCCAGCTCAGCCATGTTCCTTCGCACCGTTCTCGTTCGGCAACATCACGCGCGTGACGGAGGCGATCACCGGGCCGATGTACAAGGCGGAAGACGTCAGCTTGATGAAGGACTTCTATATCACAGAGAGAGTGATGTTCGAGCTCAAGGGTGAGGCGTTCGACATCTTCAACCGTCATCGCATGGGTCTGCCGGATCTGCAGCCGGGTGATTCGGCCAACACAGCCAACGGATTCGGCATTCCCACGTACGTGGACTATGGACCGCGCAACATGCAGGTCACGGGAAGAGTCACGTTCTGATTCAACACAATTCAAGGACGCCTATGCGGTCACTGAATACCACACAAAAGAAGACGGAGCCCGCAGCTCCCTCTTCTTGTTTGGCTGCGGTATAACCTCAAGCACGTTATGAATTACGTCTGTTGCGCGCTGATTTTGATCCTTATGCCTGCGCTCACTAGGGTGCCGCATACGGTTGAGGCGCAGACGGATTCGCGACCCTCTTCCCTAAAGCAGCAACTTCAGGCCGGAGCGGACGCGCTACAGCGAGGCGATGTGGCGGCTGCGGAGACGCACTTTCAGAGGGTTATCGCAGCAGATCCAACACTAGCCGATGGATACCTCGGGTTGGGCATGGCTCGGCTGCGAGAGGGCAAACCTGACGATGCGAGCCGTGCACTGGAGCATTCATCCGAGCTCAATCCGCAGCTTCCTGGCGTCCATCTCTTCCTCGGAATCGCACAGTATCAAACAGGGAAGCCCGAGGAGGCGTTGAGGTCCCTGCAAGCAGAGCTTCAGCTGCAGCCGAGCAGTCTCGAAGCGCTGATATGGGAGGGGATACTTCAGTTGGATATGGGACATCCGGAGGAGGCGGCCTCCGCGCTCGATCAGGCCGTTGCGCTCGATCCCAAAAGCCAGGAGGCACTCTATTATTCCGTCCGTGCGCACCGTTTGGTAGCCGAAGCCGCCTACAAGAGGCTATACGCGCTTGATCCCGACTCCGCCTTCGCGCATCGTGCTCTGGCGGAGACCTTTGCCGACGCGCAACAGCCAGAAAAGGCAATCGAGGAATATGAGGCCGCGATTCGCAAGGATCCCAAGAATCCCGATCTATATGAAGCGCTGGGAGAAGAGAACCAGAGGGTCGGCCGTGTGGAAGCCGCGACAAAGGCATATGAACAGGAGCTCCATCTGCATGCCAACAGCGCAATCGCCCTGTACAACTTGGGCACGATGCAGGTGAAGACGGGACGAGCGTCAACTGGCGTGCCGCTGTTGCGCCGCGCGGTGGACGCGCATGCCATGCCCGCTCCGACGGATTTTTACCTGGGACTGGGACTCGCCGAGCTCGGGCAGAATGAGGAGGCGGCCCATTGGCTGGAACTCGCTTTGCAGAGCTCTCCATCTTCCTTCATCGAACAGAGCGCTTATTACCAACTCGTCCGCGTCTATCAGAAACTGAACAGGAAGAGAGAGGCGGAGCATGCGCTCGATCAGCTAAAACAGCTTAAGGCGAAGGCCGCTGCGAATATGACTGGCGCTCCTGAGACAGTGGGTGAGGATACGTCGCCTCGATGAAAACCGGACGGTGACGCAGGCTATATGAATTGTTGTTCTGTAAGCCGAAATGAGCACTCTGCGATGGGCTTGTGCGTCTTTCTGTTGTCCATTGCGCTGTTTGCGCCCGACCAACGTGCAGTCGCTCAGGAATCCGCGGCGGGAAGTGCCGCCGTTCTTCGTCAGGCCAAGGTGTTGGAGGGAAAGCATCAGCCGGAAGAGGCTGCGCGCGTTTTGAATTCCTTTCTTTCTACGCATGCGGAGGATCCCGATGCCTTGGCGATGTTGGCGCAGATACGTCTTGAGCAAGGTGACCGCTCGACGGCGATGGATCTTCTCACGAGGGCGCTGGCGTCGAGTCCCAACTCGCCGGCTGCGAATGTCACGGTCGGCAAGCTGATGCTCGAAGAACATCGCGATCCTGAGGCGATGGATAGATTCGAGACAGTACTGGACGTGAACTTAAGAGATAAGGACGCGCGACAAGGTGAACTAGCAGCAGCTACAGAGCTCGCTATGTCTGCGAGGCGGGAGGGCCGTGCAGACGCAGCCCTGAAGGTGTTGGAGCATGCGCGTACCAAGTTGCCGGACGATCCCAAGCTGCTACTGGATCTAGGTGTGCAAGCGATGGAGATGGGAATGCTGCCGGATGCGACCGATGCCCTCGAGGCAGCCCGAAAGCTGCACGCCGACGATCCGGAGATACTCTATGCGCTGGCCCGTGTTGAGATGGAAGAGCTGCATATGCAACCGGCAGAAGCCGATCTGCGTGCGTACCTCGCCAAGCGTCCCGAAGACGCCACCGCGTACTTCGGCTTGGGGAGAGTCTTGGAGGCAGAGCAACGAAGCGCGGATGCCAAAACTGAGTTCGAGCGGTCCATCCAACTTCAACCGCTGCAGACCGAGTCCTACTATGAACTGGGGCAGCTTGAGCTTCAGGTACAGCATGACGCGCAGGCCGCGCCGCTCTTCGGGAAGGTGCTCGCCCGCGATCCCAACCACGGCGGTGCCTTGACTGGCATGGGAATCATCGCCTTTCGCAGCAAGAATTACTTGCAGGCGGAACAGTATCTTGCGCGAGCCGAGAAGGTTGCTCCAAACTATCAGGCGGCGCATTACTATCGCGGATTGGCCTTAGCCCGCCTTGGACAGAAGGACGCGTCGCAACGTGAACTGCAGTCAGCGGCTGCGTTGGATCGCAAGCAACAGGGACCGCCGGGCGCTGTGAATGCAGCACCAGAGGCAGGGACGACAGACGCGCCTCCGCGATAAGCTACGGATTTTCATCGGCTCTCAGCGAGAACTGTGTGAAGTGGGCCGGTGATGCCTCAGCGTTCACGAGACCAACTCGTAAACCCTGGTCCCAAGGCAGAAGTTCGGTGACGCTCAATACAGGACCTGCTGATATCCAGTGGGTATGGTCGAGGCTGTAGCTGAAGCTCGTCTTGGAGAGACGGGCGGAGATTGCACAAAGCCAGACGGTGGAGGTGTGCGGAATGTCGGATCGCCAAAGCACCTGGCGTCCTCGATCGCTGAGCTGCCAGAGCTCAAGATGATCTCGATTGCGATTCAGCACAATCTGGCTGTGTGACCCGCCGATGACGCCCAGACCTCCTGTGTCTCTGACACCAACGACGGCCGTATACATGGGAACCACAAGTGAACGCGCGATGAAAATCGGTGTACTGTCGGCCGATGGTTCAAGGGTGAGCGTGCCATGACCAAGCCGCCATTGCGGGTCCCTGTGAACTGGCCATTGCCAGCCTGCATTGAGACGGGCTTGGTTGAAGTTATCGGTCAATGCCGGCTGGCTGGTTTTGAAGGTTGTGGCTCCTCTGCTTGGCCCTGCGCCACCATTGATGATAGGCCATCCGTCGTTAGACCATGTGATCCGGTCGAGCACCGATTCACGCCCAAGGTAAACCGTCCCTGCAGCCGGATAGGCGTGGTAGAGGAAATAGTCCTGGCCTGATGGTGTTTCGACAGCCGTGCCATGACCGGGGCATTTCCAGTTGCTGTTGGGACGAATGATCGGGTTGGCAGGGTATTTTGTCCATGGGCCAAGCAGATGATCCGCACGCGCAACGCCTTCAGCATATCGGCATGTGGCTCCGCAGCATGCGTTGCCGGCATAGAAGAGGTAAAAGCGTCTACCATGCCGCATAATGTAGGGCGCTTCCACAACTCCGCCCTCCCAGCTGGAGGGATCATTGACGATGAGTTGTGTTGGCGTTCCCGTGAGGTGAATCAAATCGTCGGTGAGCGGCTGGGCCCAGATTGCGGTCGGTTTTCCAATCGAATTGTCGTCCTCCTTCCAGATCAGGAAAGGAAGGCCCTGTTCGTCGCGCGCCATCGCCGGATCAATCGATCCATCCGATTGGCAGATAAGCGGCCCGTGATCGGTATAAGGACCCTCAGGCTGTTCAGCAGTAGCTACTGCAACGCAGAGAGGCCCGGCGCGCTTGCGACCGACGTAGTAGACCAGGATATGACCGTGATCGTCCACTAACTCCGGCGCCCAGAAGCTCCCGGAGGCCCATGCAGGTGGTCGAGGGAAGATGGCGCCGGCAGCAACCCAGTGACGAAGGTCTGTCGAGCGATACAGCGGAAATTCGGGAGCCCAATCGCCGGAGGTGCTGGCAGTCCAATAGGAGTGTCCAACCCGGATAATTGTGGGGTCAGGGTGATCGCCAGGAACAATCGGATTGCTGGGTGTTGTCCGGGCGCAGACGCCATGGCCAGGCGGGATGCCCAGGAAGCCAACCAAAAGAAAACACGATGCGACGACACAGCAGAGAAGTTTCAAAACATTGTCTCGAAAGGAAAGCGTTTGTTTACGGTTGTTAATCATAGCGCTCGATTGTTTCCACCCTTTACAACGAAAAGGGATTCTACGATCATGGTTCATCGATGAAGTGCCTTGAAATTTTGCTGCGGTTCAGACGGGCCTTTCTGGCATGCGGGCTCTCCTTTGTTATTCAAGGACTGTGCATCGCTCAGGCCCCAACTCCTCTTGAGCATGAGGCGCAGAAGCCGGTCGAAGGATCTCAGCCGGCCACCAGTGGTGGAGTGTCGACGGGCGGAGCGCATCCGGTGGTGCTGGACACACAACATCGGCCCATCACGGCCGGCGGCTTCGTCAAGACAGGCCCAGTGCTCTTTATGGATGTGGCGAAGGCTGCCGGGCTGACCACCTGGACCCATCGCATGGGTACGCCAGAGAAGAACTACATCATCGAGACGGTGGGTTCGGGCGTCGCACTGTTGGACTATGACAATGATGGATGGCTCGATATTTACTTGGTGAACGGCTCGACATATGACGCGATGACGGGGAAGGCCACGCCGCCGCACGCCGCGCTGTTTCACAACAATCATGATGGGACGTTCACGGACGTGACCCAAAAGGCCGGTGTCGCGAATGACCGCTGGGGCATCGGAGCGGTCGTCGGTGACTTCGATAACGATGGCTGGCCCGACATCTACGTTACAAACTTTGGCAAGAACCGGCTGTACCACAACAACCATGACGGCACGTTTACCGATGTGGCCGAAAAGGCCGGCGTGGCGCTCGGCAACTGGTCTACCGGTGCTACTTGGGGCGACTACGATGGCGATGGTCTGCTGGACCTGTTTGTGCCTGGATACGTGCACTATGACATGGAGGATCAGCCCAGGTCATTCAGCTTTTGCCAGTTCCGAGGTGTGAAGGTGATGTGTGGCCCGAGAGGGCTGCACGGCGAACCCGATCATCTCTTTCACAACAACGGGGATGGCACCTTCACTGACGTGGGTGAGCATGCCGGCGTCGCCGATGCGAACCGCTACTACGGGCTGGCTTCTTTGTTTATCGATGTGAACGGTGACGGCAAACCGGATCTGCTGGTCGCAGATGATTCGACGCCAAACTACCTCTACATCAACAAGGGCGATGGCACCTTTGAGGACGACAGCTTTGCGAGCGGTTATGCGCTGAACGAGAGTGGGCGCGAGACTGCGTCGATGGGAATTGCCGCAGGCGATCTGATGCATCGGGGAACCATCGATCTGTACAACACAACCTTTTCGGATGATTACAACCCGCTGTACAGGAACGATGGCTCCGGGAATTTTACGGACACTGCCTATCAGGACGGCATCGCAGAACCCACGATTCCATTTCTTGGATGGGGAACAGCTTTCTTTGATTACGACAACGATGGATGGCTGGACCTTTTCGTAGTGAATGGGCATGTCTATCCGCAAGTGGACGCTCAGAACTGGGGAACGACCTGGCAAGAGCGGCCGCTTCTTTTCCATAGTGATAAGGGCAAGCTGACGCTGATGCCGGCCGTAGAAGGAACAGGCCTCGCGAAGCTTGCAACATCACGAGGGATGGCCTACGGGGACCTGTTCAATGATGGGCATATCGACGTTGTAGTGAACAATCTGGATGGAGCGCCGTCTCTGTTTCGAGATGTGGCCAAGAACGATAACCACTGGATTTCGTTCAAGCTCGTCGGTGCGCTCTCAACGGAGCCGGGCAAGCATGGAAGCCCCAGGGATGCCGTGGGGGCGTCCATCTTCGTAACGGCCGACGGATTTACACAAAGGCAGGACGTGCTTGCAGGCGGAAGCTTTGCATCGAGCCCGGATCAGCGGCCCCACTTCGGGCTGGGTAACGCCAAGAAAATAGAAAAGATTGAGGTGCGCTGGCCGAGCGGAAAGGTGGAGATCATTCCGCCGCCGGCTGAGGTAGACCGCTTTTATGTGATCACCGAAGGCAAGGGAATTGCCCCGCTGAAGTTTTGAAGCAACAACGTTTCGCTACGCGACGGCGCGGCACAAGAAAATAACGGTTTCCTGCGGTGTTCACGAGCAAAACTGCGGTTTCAGGTGAGTAGGGGTTGAGGGGTCTCAACGTGGGCCCGATTGTCTTTTGCAAGCGCCGTGAAGCGGCTTCATAGTCGTTCGATTACAGGTCGTGTGCCGCAGCTAACGTCAAAACGTGCGATTGCGTGAAAGAAAAATTTAACTTTTTGGCGGAGCGAGGCATGGCGAGGCGCGCGCCGTATTCCATTCATGCGAGGCCGATCACCCTGTCCCCAGTGCCGCCTATCAATCGAATCTCCGAGCATATCGGTTGATGCCAGACGGGCGGCTCGAGTACGGGGAACTCGCCGACTACAGGGATGATTATGGAGTTCGCCGTTGACGGTTTCCTGGCAAACTCTGGAGGCAAGGCTGAGTGTGACGAAGCAGTACGTGACGTCCTCTGCGCCGCCGCCTCCAATGGCAGGCTTCACCACCACCAACGAGCGCAATGGCGGCCACGCAGTCAAACAGATCAATGTGTGATGCAGCGTGTTTCATGAACGGAGCATCGGTGACCCTGTGGGATTCGGCTGAATATCAGCATATCCGCCGCATTGGAGCCGAACTGAAGCGTCGTCCTTTGGCGGCGCAGAATAGCTCGTCAGTAATCATCCTGCTCGCTTTTCGAATGCCTTCCATCGCGGCGCAGCCAGGCCTTCTTGGTAAGCCGAACCAGAGGCGTCAGTCGAAAGCTGCTCCCCGTGCCGATCCCATACGGCCGCATCGTACCGAATTGAAAATTTCGCCACATCTGATACTCGAAGTCCACGATCCGGACTGTCGTGACATCGTTCAGATCCATGTTCACGCCTGCGCCGGGAACCAGCGACAGGAAATTTCCTCGCCCGTACTGAAACGGCATATCGACGCGACCGTCACCTGTCAGGAACTTTACGTAGACACGTTCACGGCCTGATGTGACAAGCGTACGCATCCCTAGCAGATAGTTCTGCTCTGTCACCTTCTCTGCGCTGCGCACACGCAGGTATCTTGCCTCCGCTCCACGTTGAATCGCCAATGTGGACTGAAATCGGCGAACACAAATCCTCCGCCCGGATCTCGCTGTCCGTATAGGGCCTGGAACATCAACATCCCACCTCCAGTAGCAAGCGAAGCTCCCGGTCCGCCGGCGGTTTCGCGCGCCTGCGCACAGGCCGCCGCAGCCGAAAGCGCGATCAGCAGGGAAGCGAACCATCCTGCAGCAAACCGCATTCGCCTCCTCATTGCGTCACCGTCAGTGTCACCACCTGCGACTGCCTTGCCCCGGAGCCCTGGCCTGATGCCGTCACCTTGAACGTGTATGTTCCCGCCGACGTGCTCGCTCCCTGCAATCCGCTGCATCCGGAGATCATCAACATCACGCAGACCAGCGACGCCCACGCATAGGCCAGCTTCCTTCGCCGGCGCAGCAGGCCGATGAGCAATAGCGCTGGAAGAGTGCACAGCAGAACGCCGCGCCCGGAGCTGCGAAGCTTCGCCCTCGTTTGCGTGCGCATCCCAGCGGATCTCCCGTGTCGATCGTCAGCTGTACATTCGTGCTTCCATTCGAAGACAGCTTCGTTTGTGGCGCTGAGAACGTGCACGTGGCCGTAAACGGCAGCCCAGGCATCCGAGCTGAAGCGTGTCATTGAATCCGGCAATCGACTGAAGCGTAAGGGTGACAGCCGTATGCTGCGTCGTCGCAACACTCACCGTCTCCGGATCAATTGAAAGCGTGAACTGTGTTGCTGCGCCCGCCTGTACAGCCGTTGCGGCAGAGCTCGACCCCGCATAGATCACGTCCCCGCTGTACTGTGCGATGATGTTCTCGACCGTGCTCGTCTCGTCCAGCAGAATCGCGAGCGTCGCGACGCCATTCGAATCAATGCTCGCAGTGCCAATTTCAAGAGACCCGGCGCTAAAGCTTACGGTATCCGAAGCTGCCTTTGGCCCACTCGCCTGCACAACTGCAATCAGCGTCACGGCTTGTTGATTCGATGCGTCCGTGTGCGATGCCGTCAGCGTCGTCGCCGACGAACGCAGGTTCACAACCTGCACGAGCGCAGCGAACTGCTGCCGAAATCCTGCCCATCGTCGGCATAACTCCCCGTGATCGAATGGCTCCCGGCTGACAAAGAAGGCACCGTCAGTGAAGCCACGCCATTCCCCGTTCAGCGGCGCCGCCCCGAGCGTATTCGAGCCATCGCTGAACGTCACCATGCCCGAAGCCGCCGCCGCG
>Ga0070741_10002983_pt1 | contig 43377 bp, 35 predicted proteins | sample Coa_R1_4_FD_66440 | JGI IMG/M metagenome (GOLD analysis project Ga0070741, IMG submission 66440) | Surface soil microbial communities from Centralia Pennsylvania, which are recovering from an underground coalmine fire - Coalmine... | ecosystem: Environmental > Terrestrial > Soil > Unclassified ... | reverse complement strand
ACCATGTTTCAGACTTTCTCCTGCTCAAACAGCCAATGACCTGATTGAGCTGCCGCCTGGGGCAAAGAGGGGAAGTCTGTCACTTTTTCAATTTGACTCCGGCATCTGCCTCATAGATGATCGAATGAACCTGATTGATAACCAGCCTGCCGGGCTCATAGCCGCCGGCGCCATCGAGTTCTTTGGCCACGATAAATCTGTCATTGCCTTCACGCCAGATTCGCACCGCGACCGGATGATGAAATGATCGTAACCAGAGAAAGCGGTAACATTCTATCTGTACTCCGGACAGGGTGAGCAATGATGGCTCGGCCATTGCTTTCAGGTGTTCTGAGTACCATTCAACGACGAACTGTTCTGCCTGTGGACGGGAGTCCAGCTTACCTGCGGGAAAGAATGAAGATTGAGTAGATGCAGCCCTGTCCATTTTCAATGAGAGGCCGGGGAAACAGGATAATTCTGTCACTGCCCCGCGCTCATTGAGTGAAGGTGAATTGACCGAAGGAGTATTGCGATGACAGCTGACGCCCCCGACAGCCGCCCCGTAAAGCGCCACTATAAGAATTGTTTTTATAAATTTCATGGCATTTCAGGGGCGAAGAAAGCTTACCAGAAAATTGTTGGCGACATGCGCGCCCACGCTCGGCCACAGAGAGTTCGTCAGCTTCACCAGATAACCCAGGAGATACCCGATGATAAAAAGACTGACAGACATCATCGCGAGCCGCGGCAGGGGCATCCCGGCCCACAGGTGATACGGCCAGTGAATCATCGTGAACAGCAGCGACGTGATCAGGTTGGCCGACACGAAACGCAATCGCTCTCTGAGCGTAGTGAGGATGAAACCGCGGAACAGAATCTCTTCAGAAACAGGTGAAACGGAAACGTTCAGCAGGGCCAGCAGGATTTCAGCGCCGCCCGCGCGTGTCAGCGCCGAGAGGTTTTTGCCTTCCACGAAATGCGCGAACAGTAACATCCCGCCCAGATAAGCCGCGCTCAGGAGGATTGCCACCACGAGCGCGTTCAGGCGGATGGGAGTGTTGAGTTTGAGAAAGGCGAGCGAATTTTCCCCTCTCACCCTGAGGTAAATGAAAACCGGAACCGTCCAGATGAGGATTTTGGCGGCCTCGGAGTAAAGGCGCTTCGCCAGTTCCGGCTGGATGCCGCGGTCAATTGAGTAGAGTACGGTCGCGCGCAACGACCACACGGCAAAGAACAGCGCCACGTAGATGAAGAGCGGTTTCAGGCTGAAACGGTCTGCGACCGGAGGCGTGGTTTGTTCTGCTCGCATAACCCAGGGTCAATTGATCGGCATTTTCTGACGGTTCGGATTTTCACTGCCAGCGGAAAATCCGCAGCGCGACGACGAAACTAAGCAGCCCCCATGCCGCCAGCACGCCGATCCCCGCCAGGTTTGCCGTGATTGATGCGCCGTCGTTCATCACCGCGCGTAACGAATCATTGAGTGCGGTGAGCGGCAGCGCCCTGATGACTGGCTGCGCGAACTCGGGGAAGCGCGAGGCCGAAAAGAACGAGCCCGAGAGCAGCCACATGGGCAGCATCACCAGATTCATCAGGCCCGAGACGCCTTCAATCGTCTGCGTGCGCGCCGCGACCAGCAGCCCGATGCCGGCGAAAGTCAGCGAGCCGACGAGCGCGATCAGCATCAGACTGACGAGTGAGCCGTGGACACGGACGTTAAAGACGAAGTACGCGAAGGCGAGGACGGCGGCGACTTCGAGAACCAGAAAGCCCATCCGCGAGAGCATAAACGACAGCAGGAAGTGCCAGCGCCGCATCGGCGTGGCCGCCAGCCGCTTGAGCAGTTTGCTCGTGCGCGCCTGGACGAGGGCAAAGCCGAGCCCCCACATCCCGCTGCCCATCAGGTTCAGTCCGATCAGGCCCGGGATCAGAAAATCAATGTAACGCGCGCCGGGTTCGGTGAAGGTCTGATCCCGCACGGTCGCCACGTCGGCGCGGCCCGCGGCCCGCTGCAACGCGTCGTCAACCGCGAGGCGCGCGATCCGGCTCTCGGGCCGCGTCGGGTCAAAACGATAATCGAATGACCGTGAGGCGCCGGTCTGCTGCGCTGCCGATTGCACTACAAGCGCAACCTTGCCGGTTCGCAATGCCTGCGCCGCTTCCGTCGGGGACAACACGACGGCCTGAAGATCGGCCGAGCGCGAGATGGCAGCGGCAGTTTCAGCAGGATTCGCGGCACTGCTCGCCACCGCGATCCGAAGCTTTTCGGGCGCGGTGTTGCGGAACGCAATGCCGAGCGCGAAGGCCAGCAGCACCGGGAAGATGAAGACCCAGAAGACCGCTTCCGGCTGGCGGATGAATTCGCGGATTCGCGCCAGCGTCAGTTCGACGAGCGGATGCGACCACGATTTACTTTTCGGTTGTGGCAGCGTCGTGGCGCCGCCCGCCGCATTCACTTCGGCATTCATTTCGGTACTCATTTCAGCTTTCCCTGACTGATGGTGCCTGCGCCGGAGAGGCAGTGAAATTTTATTGCGCCTCCGGCAGGGACATCGGCAACCCTGAAAGGTCGCCGTATATTTCAGGCGTCGCGCAACATCCTTCCGGTCAGGCTGACGAAGACGTCTTCGAGCGTCGCCTGATGCGTCGTCAGCTTGTCGAGCCTGACGTTCTGCCTTTCCAGTTCGGCGAGCAGCGCAGGCAGCGTCGCGCCGATCTGTGAAACCGTCAGCAGGTAACCGCCTTCTCTGGCGCGCACGCCCGTGACGCCGGCGAGCTTTTTGAGCGGCGCTTCGTCAAACTGCCCGTTCGTGCCGGCGACGCTAAACTCGATGATCTGATCCGCGCCGAGCGAGGCAATTAGTTCCGCCGGCGTGCCGAGCGCAATCACTTTGCCGTGATCCACAATCGCGATGCGGTCACACAGCCGCGCGGCCTCTTCCATGTAATGCGTCGTCAGCAGAATGGTGCCGCCCCCGGCGCGGAATTTTTCGACGATGCCCCAGAGCTGCAGGCGCGCCTGCGGGTCGAGCCCGGTCGTCGGCTCGTCCAAAAAAAGCAGGTCGGGCGCGCTCACCAGCGCGCACGCGACGGCGAGCCGCTGCTTCTGCCCGCCGGACAATTTGCCGACGCGCGCCCCGCGCTTTTCTTCGAGCGAGACCAGACGGATCACTTCTTCGACTTCGCGGCCGCGGGTGTAAAAGCTGCGGAACAGCCTGACGGTTTCCTCGACGGTCAGTTTGTCGGCCAGCTGCGTTTCCTGAAGCTGCACGCCGAAGCGCTGGCGCAACGCGTGATCGTTGCCGTCGCCCCAGCGCAGGCCGAGCAGCTCAACGGCGCCGCTGTCGGCGGTGTTGAGCCCTTCCAGAATTTCTATTGTCGTGGTCTTGCCCGCGCCATTGGGCCCCAGCAGGCCGAAGCATTCGCCGGCGCGGACTTCCAGATCGAGGCCGTTGACTGCCTTCACTTCGCCGTATGTTTTGACGAGCGCAGTGCAACGCAGCGCCGTACTATTAACGGTTGCGGTTTGAGCCTTTGTGTCTGTGGTATTCGCCATTGCCCCCACTCACAGTAATTTGAAACACGTCCGCACTTCGCCGACTTCAAGATGGCGATGATTGCGAATGATCGAATGCGCGTACCGGTCAAGCTGCGCGAGTTCGTCCGTGCCGAGCAACTCGAGCTGGCGCAGTGTTTCGATGACGACCGGGTCGCGGGCGCGGCGCGTGTCGCCGTCCTCGATCTTGATCGCGATGCCGAGGCCGTGCGGGTAATCAGGCCTGGGCAGCACGCCGAGCAGTTGCACGCCCTCGGCCCCGACTTTCGAGATGATGCGCCCGCGCGCCACGCGCATCAGATCGGTGTCAAGACGCCCGCTCGTGCCGCCGATCATTTCGGGATATTCAAGCATTGCCCTAACAACGCGCTGTGCCGACCCATGCAGATTGTCAGGGATCTCCGTCTGCCGGACCGCGACGAGCTGCGCGTAGCTGCGAGCCATCGCTTCAACCGGCAGGCCGAAGACTGGCGCGCTGCACCCGTCAATCGCGATGGCAATTTCATCAACCGGGATGTCGGCGAAGAGCGCGAGCGTCACGCGAATCTGCTGCTGAATCGGGTGAGACGGGTTGATGTAATCTTCAATCGGTTCGCCCAGGAACCGCGCGAGCGCCAGCATCCCGGCATGTTTGCCCGAGCAGTTGTTGTGCAGCGTCGAAGGCTGACGGCCTTCAGCGCGGAGCTGTTTTTCCGCCGCCGTATCGAACGGCATATGCGCCCCGCACAACAGGGCGTTTTCGCCGAGGCCGATTTTATTGAGGATCGAAGCGACCGCCGACACGTGAATCGCTTCGCCGCTGTGCGAAGCGATGGCCACGGCCAGTTCGCGCGGCGTGAGCCTGAAATGATCCGCCGCGCCAGCAGCCACGAGCGGGATTGCCTGAAACGGCTTGGCGGCGGAGCGGTAGTGAGTTTTCGTCGTGACATCACCGACGCTGGCGATCAATTCACCGCGCGCATCAACTGCCGCAATGCAGCCGCGGTGCAATGATTCGACCAGCCCGCCGCGCGTGACTTCAACAAGCGCGGCTGAAGGTGACGTGTGATGTGTATCGCGTTGCTGATTACCGTAAATTTTCATCACCGCGATGATAAATGAACGAGAGTTTCCTGGAAACCCTCACCGGTTGGCGCGCGTGGTTGAATCGTAGAGAAGTGAAATGAAAATCGCCGCCCGGAGCAGATGGGCGGCGATCAGCGAATGAGTGCGGAATGATGGGTCGAACGGATCTATTTTTTCGCGGGCTTACGGCCCCGCGGGTATTGAATCACGACCAGCTTGACGCGCTGTCGCCCGAAGCGGCGGGCCTCGCGCGATGAAGGCATCCAGATGTCAATCAACTTACCTTTGATTACTCCACCGGTGTCGTGAACCGTATAGATGCCGGAATAGTTGTTGCCGGCTTTCAACTGCACCACGGTGCCCAGTGGCAGCACGCGGGGGTCGGCGGCAATCACTCCACGCCGCACATAGACGCCGGAACGTGTGCGGCCACGCAGGCTGTAAGCCGTCGCGCTGAAACCGCGCGGGGCGTACTCGTCATCTGACAGTGCGATGTCGAGTGATTCGAGTTTTGTCTTACTGGGAGTGATTGCCAGATTGAGTGGCGGATGTTGAAGACTGACTTTTGGCTCGGCGGCGGCGGCGGTGCTGGCTTCATCCGTCCGACCGGCCTTTGAATTGGCCCCGGTCAGGTTTGAAGCCACCAGAGATGAAGAAGTGTTCTTTACTTCCGCCACTGGTGCTGACGATGGCACGGCGACCGACTGAGCCACGACGCCGCTGGCGGAAATGAGTAACGAGCTGAAAAGAACAAAAGTGACGTAAGCGAATTTTGCTGGGGAGAATGATCTGTACATGAATCGGTGCGACTCCTTTGTTAAGGTTGATCCACCTTCGTACCAACGTCTTCCTCGGTGCTGATCGGGCACTATTCGAACTCAAATCATATTCACATGATCGGAGTCAGGATTTTCACTCTGGCTTTGGCTTTTTCTTTACAGCTGTTATCGAGCAGGTAACAAACAGCCTGACCTAAGGAACTTTTGTATAACGTTGATCGAAGACTATGGGCGAAAAACGCGCGCAATATAGCATGCGATCCGTGTTTAAGGTCTACACGATTTCGAGTAGCGAAGTAAGTCTCCAAGTCAGGCTATTTAGGCCAAAAAAATTAATATTCTGCCCTCGGCGCCGGGCCATGTTGAACGCTCATTTCATGCTTCCTCCGGGAAAGGAAGCCCCGGCACAATCTCACTGAAACCTTCTGCCCCCTTTGCAGATCAGCTATTTACTCTGCTCCTCGCTCTGCTGACTCAATCGGCGAAACATCAGGCGCAGATCCCTGAAGCCTTTGATCGTCACCACCAGAGTGATCCAAGCGAAAGACGGCCCGGCAATCAATAGACTGACAGTCCAGAACAATTTCCAGAAATTCATGACGCCTCCTGTCTGATTTGCTCAGGCTCCGCTAAGGCCTTTGATGTTTTTCCGAACAGCGATCCGATAATCAACCCTGCTGCGGCCAGACCGAAGGCAGCAAAGCCGGTGATGTTCTCGCTCCAGTGGAGAAAGAAGAACGGAATGATTGCCCCTGCCGCACCGGACAACATTGCCAGATAACCACCTGTCGTGTTGGCGCGTCGCCAGTACAACCCGCCGACGACACACACGAACGCGCCCGCCAGAAAGATCGTGCCGGTGATGTTGAGATACAGATAAACCGCGCCGGGCGGCGTATAATACAGGCCCCAGAACATCAGGAACAGACTGACGAAGAGATTGGCCACGCGATTGACGAAGATCTGGCTGCGTGAACTGAGCGGCGACTGGCCGAGCAACTGGCGCATGGGCATAACGATGTCCTGCGAAATGACGGCGCTCCAGCCCAGGAGGTATGAACTGTTGACTGACATAGTTGCGGCCAGCATTCCGGCGACCACGATTCCTTTCACACCCGGCCCCAGGATTGAAGCAAGCATAGCGGGCATAGCATCAATTGGAGCGAGTGTTGCGCCATTGACCACTGGCGCAGGCACCCCGTCGGTCAATGCGCCCGTCCCGAACAACGTGAGCGCCGCGATGCCCCACAACATCGGCAGCATGCCACGACCGAGAAAAATAAATCCCGTCCACGTCATGACGCGCTTTGAAGTCTCCGCGCCTTCGGTCGAAAAGACGCGCATCGCCGTCGTCTGCCAGCAGGTCGTTACCGACAGCCACAGCAGCGTCTGCCAGATCAGAAAGGTCAGCCCGAATTTCGGGTTGGCGAGCGGGCTGAAACCCGCCTCGCCCATTGTTGTTGTGACCTTGCTGATGATGTTATTCCAGCCCGCGTAAGACACCGCATAAATGCTGACGAGTATCGTGGCGACTGAGAGCAGGACGTACTGAAAAAAATCGGTGATGACGACAGAGACCATTCCACCCACCACTGTATACATCACCTCCAGCACGAGAATCACAGTCATCACGGCCACGAGATAACGAACGTTGATGCCACTCACGATGGTCAGGAATTCGCCTTCGACTTTGAGGAAAACCCCCATATTGAGGATGCCGCCCAGCGCCACCAGAATCCCCGTGACCAGTCGCAGGCCGCGACTGTATTTCAACTCAAAAAATTCCGGCACGGTCATCAGCTTCAACTGACGAAACCGGCTGATGACGAAACCGGTGCGCCCCACGACAATCATTACCAGTCCTGAGATAAGGGCCGGGGCGAAGGCGCTGAAGCCATACTTGTAGCCCAGCTCGCCGTTATACATGTAAGTGATCGTGCCGATCTCAGTCGCGGCCAGCGTCGCAATGCCGACATACAATCCCAGCTCTCTGCCGGCCACGAGATAATGCGAGACATTGCCGACAAATCGTTTGCCGATCAGCCCGACCGAAACTGTGATGATGAGATAACCGACTACAATGGCCCAATCAACAAAGGTAAAGTTCATGCAGGAGTCTCCTGATTGTGAGAGTTACGACAAAAGTTAAAGTAAGGACTGGAGGCAGGACTGACGGGGAACAGACTGTGATCATCAGCCAGTCAATGACAGTCAGCTTCACTGGATTTTCTCCTGTTGCGCAGGTGCTGAATTCAGATGAGGGAACTGCAGAGGCAAGGTTACTTCTGAGAGGAAAAAAAGAAAAGGGGGATCGTGTGTGATCCCCCCTTGAGTCGAAGTTGCGCTGAATCGCTTAGAAGTGGAACTTCAAAGCGAACTCAAGATTGCGCGGCGAGCTGATCACGCTCGTGATCTGCCCGAACGTGGTTGATGTCGCAGTCCAGGTTCTGTCAGGAGGATTGAAGTTGGGATGATTCGCGGCGTTGAAGAATTCAGCCCGGAAATCAAAATACTTGCTCTCCGTCAGATTGAACTTCTTGCCGACTCCCAGATCCCAGTTGAAATAGCCTGGCGCGCGCACTGTGCCGACGCCAGCACTGCCGAACGTACCGAGCGCCGGCAGTGAGAATGCCACCGTGCTGCCAGAGGGGCAGAATGGGTTATTTGGGTTGCCAATGTAGCAATCGGGGATGTCGGAGTTGATTATCGGATTTCCAATCTGGTTGGGCCGCGCCGTGCCGCGCGGGTTCTGCAACGAACGATCCGTCGTCGCAATGGTAATCGGGAACCCGGTGTGCGCGCTGATGATGCTGCTGACGTTCCAGCCGCCAAACACAGTGTTCACCGCCGGATTCCAGTTGTTGCCAAAGCGACGGCCCTTGCCGACCGGCAGATCGTAGGTGCCCGAAATGACGAAGTTGTGCCTGGCGTCGAAGAATGCCGGGCCGTAGTTATAACCGTGGCGGTTATAGTTATTGGCCGAATAAGCGCCCTGCGCTGACACGCCGCCGCTGCCGTAATAACCAAGGTTATCGGTCAGGGTCTTGCTGAAGGTGTAGGAGAGCAGGAACTCCAGACCTCTCGCATACCGCTGCCGGGCGCTGACCTGGAGCGCGTTGTACCTGCTGATGGCCCACGAATCAGTGCCGCTGACCTGAGTGACATTTGGCAGCACTGAATAAAGCGGACGGCGCAGGTTGAACTGACGCCACTTCGTCGGATCGTCCTTAAGCGCCGGATCGGTTTCAGGCAGCGGCTGATTGTCATCGGTCGGCGCAACCAGATGAGTGGCATAGTGCCCGACGTAGGCTGCTGAAACTGAAGTGACGGAGTTCAACTGGTACTCCAGCGTCAGATTCCACTGCTGCGTGAACTGAGGCCGCAGGTGCGGATTCCAGATGCGAATCAGGCCTGCCGGAACGACTGTTCCATTCGGCAGAATCTGCGATTTCAACCCGGTGAAACCGGTCGAGATCGTCCCAGGACCGGTGCCGGTGTCGTAGCTGACATCAGCCTCCGAGAAGAACGGAGGGTTGAGCGGCAGGCGAAGATTGGAGCCGGTGCCTTCCATGTACTGCGTGATGCCGTAGCCGGCGCGGACCACCAGCCTGTTATCGAACCTCTGCGGCGTCCATGCGAAACCGATCCGCGGCTCGAAGCCTTTGTAATAGGGTTCGTAGAGCGCGCGGCTGTTGCCATCCTTCCCGGCGAGCAGCAGCTTGCCGGTTCTGGAATCAAAATTGGCCTGACGATCCTTCACCTCGACGACCGGGGAGGTGTACTCCCAGCGTAGGCCGAGGTTCAGCGTCAGGTTGGTTCTGACCTTGTAATCATCCTGGAAGAAAAAGCCGATGCGATTCTGGCGATGTCCCCAGGTTCCCGGGTTGAGGCCGCCGGTATTACCGAGTCCCTTCTGCCTCAGTTGATCGAGCAGAAAGTCAGCGAAGGCGACGCCAGTAAATGTGGAGTCATAAGTAAAGAAGCCCAGCAGTCCGTTGTTGCCGGGGTAGAAACGATTCTGCTGATAACGCAGAAACTGACCGCCCATCTTGAAATAGTGCCTGCCTCTGGAAATTGAGAGGTTGTCACCGTAATGGAAGGTATTGGTCACGTTATCTTCGGTCACCGCCTGCGCGCCAACGCCGCTCAGTCCGCTGCCCAGATTGATCAGGGTGAGGCCGGGAATGGCCTGGGTGCCCGGAATGCCGAGCTTGGCATTGGCGTTGCCGAGGTTGTTAAAGTCGAAAGCATCGGCGATGAAAATGGCCCGATTGAATCCGATGCGGGCTTCATTGACGATGGTCGGGCTGAAAGTGCGCGTCCAGTTGAGCGCAATATTCTGCGGGCGGCTGAAATTCTTGCTGGTCAGGTCAGTCGGCAGAGCACCCCGGCTTGTCGGATTTTCATAGTTACCGAAAGAGTAACGACCTGAGAAGTTGTCCTTGTCGGACAGCCTGGCGTCAAGCTTGACGTCAAACTGATGACCGTCAATCTGGGCGGCGGTGCTGGTCAGGTAATTTCCGCTGATGTTTGTTGTCCCTGCCCGCGTCGGCAGCGGGTAGAGGTTCGGATCCGCGAACAGGGCTTTGGCTGTCGGGCTGAAGCGGGAAGTCGGAATGATACTGCCGGGGAAGCACGCGGCCTGGTAATTCACCCCGGGCGCCGGATTCGTCGGGGTGGCCCGGCACTCATCCGTCTTCGGTTTCTGGGGGTCACGGATGAAGGCTGACAGGCTGGACAGGTTGCCATTGCGCCATTCGATGGGCGCGACAGTCCGCGTCGTCCCGCCACCGGTACGCTGCTTCGTGCCCTGGTAATCCATAAAGAAGAACATTTTGTTCTTCATAATCGGGCCGCCCAGGGTGCCGCCGAAGATATTCTGCCGCAGCTTCTGCTTGGGAACTTTATTCGTCGGCGTGCTGCTGCGATTATTTGACCAGGTGTTCGCGTCCAGTGCGTCGTTGCGGAAAAACTCGAAGGCGTTGCCGTGATAATCGTTGGTCCCCGATTTGAGGGTGGAATTCACGGTGGCCCCGGTCACGTTGCCGAATTCGGCGGAAGAGTTGCTGGTCTCAATTCTGAATTCAGCAATGGCATCCACGTTCGGTTTGTAGCCGATGCGGTTATCAATTGTTTCGTCCACTGAGATGCCGTCCAGCAGGAAGGCATTGCCCTGCTCGCGATTGCCGTTCACATAAGGCCGCCCCTGCGACCCCATTCCCGCGCCGGTGAATCCACCGGGGTTCGGGTTGATGGTCCCCGGCACCAGCAGAGTAAGCTGCTGGAAGTTGCGACCATTGAGCGGCAGGTTGACGGTCGTGTTCCCGGTGATGACCTGTCCGACGGTGATGTTTTCCGTCTGGAGAATCGGCGCGACGCCTTCGACGGTGACCTGTTCGCTGACCGCGCCGACCTGAAGTTTCAAATCAACGCGCGCGGTCTGGTTGACTTCGAGCGTGATTTCATTCGAGGCCAGCCGCTTGAAGCCGGCAGCTTCGATGGTAACAACGTATTTACCGACTGGCAGGAACGGGATCGTGTACACGCCCGAGTCGCTGGTCTGCGCGGTGTAATCGAGTTTGGTTCCCTGGTTGGTTGCGACCACTTTGACGTTGGGGACTGCCGCGCCGCCGGGATCGGTCACCGTCCCGGTGAGCGTGGCCGTGAAGGTCTGCGCGGAGGCTGACGCCACAAGCGGCATCCAGCTCGCCAGCGTCATCACGACCGCGACCAGAACGGAGGCAGCTTTCTTCGTTGCATTGCGTTTCATCTGTCTCTCCTGTTGTTGTGATACGTGGACTGAAGGGCTCAACCGGTCAGTGCGAGACAACAACCGGACGACGGTTGTTGTCGGTGGACGGCGTGAAGGGGTCAGCGGAGCGGCGGCCTGCACGCGAATCCTGCGCGGTTCAGCATGGAATCAGAAAAATGCTGATGATTTTCCGGGGTCTTAATTGAGTGTGGTATTGGTAATGTGTCGCCCCGGTATCCCGACAAAGTTTCCCAGTAAAGCAGATGTCTGGTGGACAAGGCCACTGGTGACATAGGGAGTTTATACCTTCTGGCTTCACGCCGCGTCAAGCAGGCGTGAAGGCCGGGGACTATGGTAACCGGCAAAAGCAGAAGGCAGCGGAGCGACAATTACGCTTTTTTTGAAGACCATCCCTGCCGCTCGCTTTCTGCCCTCTGCTTTTTCACCCTGGCTTTTCAACCCATCACTTTGTTTTGACCGGCTCGGCGGGAACAAGGCGGGAAATGGCCTGGCAGGATCAGACGACAGCATCACTGTTGCCGCCCGTATCTCTGCTGCTTTATGCGCGCGGATGGAATTTCTTGTACGATTTCCGCAGCCGCTCGTCCGTGACGTGCGTGTAAATCTGCGTCGTGCTGACATCGGCATGGCCGAGCATCAGCTGCACCGAGCGCAAGTCGGCCCCGTGTTCGAGCAGCACGGTCGCGAAGCTGTGCCTCAGCGTGTGAGGGGTGACGTGCGGGATCTTCGCCATCCGCCCGTAATCCGTGACGATCTTCCAGAATTTCTGGCGGGTGACCGGGCGACCGCCCTCTTCGACGAAGATCAGGTGTGACGAGGCCCCGTCGAGCAGGCGCATCCGCGCGGGCATATACCTCGTCAGCCATTCGAGCGCGGAACGGCCGACGGGGACGCGTCGCTGTTTGCTGCCTTTGCCAAAACAGTTCAGATAACCCGCTTCCCACTCGATGTCCGAAAGTTTCAGGCCGACCAGTTCTGAAACGCGCAGGCCGGTGGCGTACATCAGTTCGAGCATCGCCCGGTCGCGCAACCCGGTGTCTGCATCCACCTCCGGCTGGGCAAGCAGCGATTCGACCTGTTCGAGCGATAGGAAGACCGGCAGCGTCTGCCAGGCTTTGCGTGATTCGAGGTAGGCCGCCGGGTCCTGACGGATCAGGTCTTCGCGCAGGAGATACTTGTAAAAGCCACGCACGGCCGAAATGAAGCGCGTAATGCTGCGCTCATTGAGCCCCGAGTCCTTCATCTCCTTGAGCAGCGCAAGCAGGTCGGCGCGGTCGAGCGTCAGGAGTTCCTTCTCGCGCTTGAGCGCGAACTCGGCGAGCCGGCGCAGGTCGTGGTCATAGGCACCCAGCGTGTTGGCCGACAGGCCACGTTCGACGCGACAGTAATTGAAGAACTCCTGCAACAGGCGGCTGTCATTCATCGCTTCGGCGGTTCTCCTTTCTGCAAGCTGGACCCGGGAAAACACCGTCAATGTAACGCAAAAAGCCTCGGGAGCAAATCATGTAATTCACCTTGTGCCCACTGGGGCGGAACGGACGTTTGACAATTTTTTCGGCACGACCATAGAATGCCCTCTCCCGAAGCAGGCCCTGTGATGAACCAGAACCCAATCATCCCAAAAAGGAACCTGACAGCTTATGTCTATCAGTCCTGATCTGCTGGAAATTCTCGCCTGCCCGGCCTGCAAGGCGAAAATTGTCCTGAAGGCCGACGGCAGCGGTTTGAAATGCGTCGAATGTCACCGCGTTTATCCGATCCGCGATGAGATTCCGGTGATGCTGGTTGATGAGGCAACAATTGAAGAAGAAAACCCGACGCTATCACCGTCTCAGGCGTAATCACCCTTCATTCCACCTCCCGGCCCGCCCCTTCTAACCGCGCCCGCGAGCCCCACCCTATGGCCGTACCACTCTTCCAGCAACTGCCTGAAAATTCGCGCGTCCTGTTCATCCGCCTGCGCAATCTGGGCGAGGCGGTGCTGGATACGGCGAACCTGCGGGCATTGAAACGCTGGCGGCCCGATCTGCAAATCACCACGCTGGTCGAGGCGATCTATACTGACCTTTACGCGGCTGACCCTGACATCGAAGCGATTCCGCTCGAACGCGGCCACGGAGATAAACGCAGTTCGCTGTGGTCACGACTTGAGATGATCCGGGAGATCAGGGGAAGGAAGTTCGCCGCGGTCGTCAATCTGCACGGGGGGCCGACCAGCGCGCAACTGACCGCGACGAGCGGCGCAAGGTATCGCGTCGGGGCCGCGCATTTTCGGCACGGCTATGCTTACAATTACCGCGTGCCGCCCGCCGAAGAGATCCTCGCGCGCGGTGACCTGCACACCGTGGAATCGCAGTTCGCGTGGTTCAAATGGCTCGGAGTGCCGGATAACAAGCCCGCACCAACCCGCCTCTTTGTCGCGCCGCCGATGCGTGAAGCAGCGCGTGAACAACTTCGCGCGGCTGGCATCAATCCTGAGGCGCCTTACGCGATTCTGGCCCCGACCAATGAGTTTTACACCAAGCGCTGGATGCCCGAGCGCTACGCCGCCGTCGCGGATCAACTGATCGCCCGCGGCTGGCGGGTCGTGATGACCGGCGCGCCGACCGACGAGCAGCGCGCGCAACTACAAAGCGTCAGCGATGCGGGCCCGCACAAACTTGCGTCACTGAGTTCACTCAGCATCGGCGAACTGACCGCCCTGATCGCCGAAAGCGGGTTGTTTGTCGGCAACGACAGTGGGCCGGCGCATATTGCCGCGGCGGTCGGAGTCCCGCTCGTCGTGCTGTTCGGCCCGGCAAGCTCTGTCCGCTGGCGCCCGTGGCACAGCGCGCCTGCCGAGGTTGTGCAGAATTACTTCGCCTGCAACCCCTGCTCGATGTACAGTTGTGAAGCTTTTGACGAACCCGAATGCATTCGCTCAATCAGCGTCTCTCAGGTGATGGCGGCAGTTGAGAAAGTGCTGGCAGGTGGCAAATAGAAGCTGGACTGAAACCCAAAAGGGCGATGGATGTTCCATCGCCCTTTGCGCGGTAGTAAGTTGGGGAGCAGGTAACTGTCAGCGTGATCAGTAGCCGCGCCGATTTTCCTTGTTGCGGTGATAGAGATAACCACCCGCAGCGCCGATCAGGCCACCGATCACCACGCCCTTGCGCCCGCCGATCAGGCCGCCGCCGACAGCGCCCGCGGCTGCGCCGATGCCCACGCGCTTGACCGCCCGGCTGTTGCGACCGTCGTTGTAATAGCGGTCGTCATACCGATAGTCCCGATCATCATACCGGCGATTGTCGCGATACCGGTCATTGCGATCCTGATAATCGTCATAGTAGTTGCTGGCCGAGACCTGACGATTGCGAGTGCGGCAACGATCCTGCGCCATTGCGCCCGGGACCATCGTAGTGAAAACCAGACCCAGCGCCAGCATCATTAGAACGGCATTTTTGCGAATTGAATTAATCATTCTCTCCTCCTGTCAGCAGCCTCTCGCTGCCTGTAAATTTGTCAGCCAAAACCACCCGGCCTTTCACCCAGTCTTCAAAGCTATCAGCGCCTGCTGACTTAAGACCTGCCCTGACAAGTACAACCTGCGTGCCATATCTGCGCCGGCAAATGAGCGGGGAGCTTGCAGAAACAGAACCGCTCACCTCACAACCGTTTAGCAACCCGAACCGGGTGGAAGCCAGTGTCCCGGCCTCTTCTTCAGATAAGGGTTGCGGCACCTTTCGGTGTAAGCGAGCGCACCAAATGGTGACCATCTGGTGCGCTCGCCCTGAGTTTTATCCAACTTGTCATCGCGCATTGCGGGCTTTAGCATACGCCGCGTGACTGATATTGCTGACATTCGATTATTCGCCCTTCGCAACCTGCCCGAAGTCGAACCGCATGACGACCTCGGCCAGTTGATCGTCGAAGCCGCACGAGGAATGGGCCTGAGACTCGCAGGCGGTGACATCCTCGTCGTCGCGCAGAAGGTCATTTCAAAATCAGAAGGCCGTCTCGTCAACCTTTCGGAAGTAACCCCTTCCGCCCGGGCAATAGAACTGGCCGAACGACAGAAGCGTGACCCGCGCCTGATTGAAGTGATTCTTTCCGAGTCGGCGCAGATCATCCGCAGCGACACTCACATCCTGATCACGGAAACCAGACATGGCTTCGTCTGCGCGAATGCCGGCGTGGACAAATCAAATGTCAAAGGCGAAGACGTGGTTTCGCTGCTCCCCGTCGCGCCGGATGAATCCGCGCGGCGACTGGTCGAAAGGATTCGTGAACTGCTCGGCACGAGCGTCGCGGTCATCATTACTGACACTTTTGGCCGCGCCTGGCGCGAAGGGCTGACCAACACGGCGATTGGCGTGGCGGGAATGAATCCGCTGAAGGACTTTCGCGGCGAGCGCGACGATTATGGCAGGCAGTTGTCAGCCACTGTGCTGGCCGTCGCGGACGAACTCGCCGCGGCATCGGGTCTGCTGATGCAAAAGACCGCCCGCGTCCCGGTCGTAGTGGTACGCGGTTATCAGTATGAACCGTCCGCGGGCAGCGCAACTCAACTGATTCGCCCGAAGGAACACGATCTGTTCCGATAAAAACAAAACTATGATTACAGCCCTGGCAGGGGGGGTCGGCGCCTCGAAGTTTCTGGACGGCCTGAACCGCGCGATGCCGCCCGAAGACATTTCGATCATCGTCAACACGGGAGACGACGCAGAGTTTTTCGGCGTGTACGTTTCGCCCGATGTGGACATCGTGACTTACACGCTCGCTGGCATCATCAACCGCGAACGCGGCTGGGGCATTGCGGGCGACACTTTTCAGGCGCTCGGGATGCTCGCGCACTATCGCGGCCCGCAGTGGTTCAACCTTGGCGACCGCGACCTCGCGACCTGTCTTCATCGCACGGAGCTGATGCGCAAGGGCCAGTCGCTTTCAGAAATCACCGACGAAGTGAGGAAAGCGCTCGGCGTGACATCGCGCATTCTGCCGATGACTGACTCGCACGTGCCGACGACCGTCCTGACCGCAGACGGCCCGCTTCACTTTCAGGAATACTTCGTCAAACACCGGTTTCAGATTCCGATCACGGGGCTCCGCTTTGAGAACATCGAATCCGCCCGCCCCGCGCCCGGCGTGATCGAAGCCATCTGCGGCGCCGAAGCCGTCATCATCTGCCCCAGCAACCCGCTCATCAGCATCGGGCCGATTCTCGCAGTCCCCGGCGTTCGCGACCTGCTCAAGAGTACCAGAGCCACGGTCGCCGCAATCAGCCCCGTGGTCGGCGGCGCCTCGCTCAAGGGCCCGACTGACCGGATGCTTGCCGAACTTGGGATGGAGGTTTCGGCCACGCAGGTGGCGAAGCTTTATCAGGATTTGCTCGATGTATACATCATTGACGAAAAAGACAGGGAGAGTGCGGAGGAGATCGAACGGCTGGGAATAAAGGTCGTGGTCACACAAACAGTGATGAGCGGGCCGGCAGAGAAGCTGGCACTGGCCCGGGCGACGATCAGGGCGGTGAAGAGTGAAAGGTGAAGAGAATGCCGAAGCCATCACCCTTTCACTCTTCACTCTCCAACTACATCCCAGTCGTATGTTCCGGCTTGATCTTGTAGATCACGCGCACTTCGCCGGGCTGGCGGTAGGGATACTTGTCCTGACCCAGGTATTTTTTCGCCATCTTATCAATATGTTCGTCGGCCCCTTCCTCGGTGATCTCAACCACGCGGCCACGAATTTCCAGATAGCGATATGGGTTGTCGGGATCACTGATCTCGACCGAGACGCGCGGGTCACGTCGCATGTTGCGATCCTTTTGCCTGCCGCGCGCGGAATTGACGATCACGTGCTGCCCGTCGTAATCGCACCACACCGGCGTGACCTGCGGCAGGCCGTCGGGCATCAGCGTGCCGAGGTGAGCGAAGGCCTTCTTTTCAAAAAGGTCAAGGTATTTGTTCGGAATGACTTCAGCCATACTTCCCCTCCTTGTTCGGTTCAGGCAGTTCACAGGGCGGAACTGACCTGACTGATTCGTTTCAGATAATCCGGCATTGAGAGTGTCGCGGCAACGCGGCGATGCCAGAACAGTTCAAGAGCCTCTCGCCTGCCTGCATTACCATTTCGGGCTTCACCCCGCTCAGCTTCGCGCGCCATGCAGGCTGCGTAAAAGAGATACATCATCCTTTCCGCCGCGCGGCGGAAAGCGATGCTGCCGGTCAGTTCATCCTCTTTGAGTAATCCATTCAACTCCGACCGCAGTGATTCGACCTGCCCGAGTCCCTGCGCGTGAAGCTCTGCCATCTGTCCGCTTTGCAGCGAACTGAAAAGATGCACGAGATGCGTGCAGAAAGGTTCGTGGACGCGGTAACGGTGGATGTCACGCAGCACCTGCGCCAGCAGCGTGTTGTGCGCGCCTTCCCATGCTTCAAAAATCACACAGTCCCGGAGCAGTCGCGGCAGCACGGAGAAAGTTTCCATCGCGCCGTTGCCGCCCAGCACTTCAATGCCGCGACGAATCACGCTGGTCGCATTGATCGAGGTCAGGTACTTGTTCAGATTCACGGCGACGCGGAAGAACGGAGCGGCCGTGTCATCAGCCCTGCCCGATTCCATCTCGTCGAGCAGATGCGCAAGGTAAAGACTCCCCGAAGTCAGAGCCATCACTTCGCTGCGCATCTCGGCCAGCGTTTCCTGGACGAGCGGGAAGCCGCTGATCGGCGTGCCGAAAGCTTGGCGGTGCTGTGCGTATGTCCACGCGACGACGTAAGCGCGCCGCGCCGCAGCCGCTGAACCGGTGGCGTTGTAGAGGCGCGAGGTGTTGACGACGAATTCCATCGCCTGATTAAAGCCGCGTTCAAGCGATCCGATCTGATAAGCGACCGCGTCGCGGAAATCAACCTCGCCCGTCGCCATCGAGCGCGTGCCGAGTTTGTCTTTCAGCCGGCGGATGTAAAGGCCGTTCGTCGAGCCGTCATCCAGTTTGCGCGGCACCAGAAACAGCCCCAGCCCCTTCGTCCCCGGCGCGGCTCCGGCGGGACGCGCCGTAATCAGCGCCAGATCGGCAGTCACATTCGAGCAGAACCACTTCTCGCCATTGATCAGCCATGTGCCTCTTTCCTGATCGAGCGGCGTCGCGGTGCAGGCATTCAACCCGACATCTGAACCGCCCTGAATTTCGGTCAGGAACTGCGCGCCGTGGAGGCGCGTCGAGTAATTCGGGTCGAGCAGGCGCGGCAGATACTTCGCCTTGAGTTCCTCGCTGCCGGCGCGTTTCAGAGTTTTGATGATGCCCGCGGTGCAGGCCAGCGGGCAGTTGTGCCCGGCCTCGCCGTTGTAAGAGGAGAGATAAAACAGCGCCTGGTTCAGCAGGTTGTTTGCCGGTTCGGCATAAGCCGCCATCACGCCCGACCCATAAATGTATTGCCCGGCCAGATGGTAATCGGGCGAAAAGGCCACGTCCTCGGTACGCTCGCCGATGGCATTGAAACGATCCAGTCGCGGGAGGTTCTCGTTCAGATTGTTGCGCCGCACCGCCGCGTCAACGATGGTCGCAGCCTCGTGGCCGAATCTGGAAAGCTGCGACTTGCGGGCACTCAGCTCCTCTTCGCCCCAGTAAAATTCCAGAATGTTTTGCAGGTCACGGTCTGACTCGTAATAGTTGTCCGGCTGCGCGCGCTCCCATTCGGCCATTGCCCGGCGACCGGCAGACACGGCAGACGATTTTTCCTGCGACGCGGAATCCTGCTTCTGGATGATTGCGCTCATGGTCTTTGCTCCCCCGGGCCATCTTTCTTCGGCACAAGCACGCGGCGGCGGAAGGTCAGCACCACCTCGCCCTGCTGGTTGCGCGCCCGCGTTTCGACATAAACGATCCCGCGATCAGGTTTGCCCCGCGACTCGCGTTTGTCGAGGACTTCGGTTTCGGCGTAGATCGTATCACCGTGAAAAGTCGGCGCAAGGTGCCTGATGTTTTCGTATTCGAGGTTGGCAACGCAGCGACCGCTCACGTCCGCGACCGACATGCCGACCGCGAGGCTGAAAATGAAAGTGCCGTTGACCAGCCGCCGCCCATGCTGAGTGCTTTGCGCGTAATGCTCGTCAATGTGCAGTGGGTTCTGGTTCATCGTCATCAGGCTGAACCACGTGTCATCGAATTCCGTGACCGTGCGGCCCGGCCAGTGTTTGTAAACGTCGCCGACCTCAAACTCTTCGTAATATCTGCCGTAACCCATCTTCCGCCTCACCTGATCCGGTGTTTCGCGATCAGACCTTTCGCGATGATCAATCGCTGAAGCTCATTCGTCCCGCCGCCCACGACGAGCAGCGGCGCGTCGCGGTAATAACGCTCGACGCGAAAGTCTTTCGCGTAACCGTTGCCGCCGTGAATGCGCAGGGCCTGCAATGAAATCTCCTGCGCCGCTTCTGTGGCAAAGAGTTTTGCCATCCCGACCTCAAGATCACAACGCTCGCCACGATCTTTCTTTTCCGCGGCAGAGCTGACGAGTAATCGCGCCGCTTCAATCCTGGTTCCCATTTCGGCCAGCATATTCTGGATCGTCTGATGCTCGCAGATCGGCTTGCCGAAGGTGCGCCGCTGCTGCGCGTAACTGATCGCGTCTTCAAATGCCGCCCGCGCCAGGCCCACGCCGCGCGCCGCCACGTTGATGCGTTCGCTTTCGAGCCCCGTCATGATCTGCCTGAAGCCTTCGCCTTCGCGCCCGCCGACCAGATTTTTTGCGGGCACGAAGAAATCTTCAAAGACCAGCTCGCATGTTTCGACGCCCTTGTACCCGAGTTTGTCAATGTCGCGCTCGACTGTGAACCCAGCGCCGCCCTTCTCAATGATGAAAGCCGAGATGCCCTTGTGAGGCGGGTCGGCTTTCGGATCGGTCTTCGCCGCCAGCACGAACGTGTTGCCGTGGCGGCCGTTGGTGATCCACATCTTCGAGCCGTTGATCACGTACCCGTCGCCCTTGCGTGCCGCCGTAGTCCTGATTGCCTGCACGTCGGTGCCCGCCTCCGCTTCAGTCAGTGCCAGCCCGCCACGCCGCTCACCCGTCGCCAGCCCGGGCAGAAATTCCTTCCGCTGCGCCTCAGTCCCGAATCGCGTGATGATGTCGCAGATCACCGAATGCGTGCCGAGCGGGCCGACAATGCTCATCCAGCCGCGCGAGAGTTCCTCAACGATCATCGCGCAGGTCGTGTAACTCAGGCCCAGCCCGCCGTATTCTTCCGGCACGTTCGCGCCGAACAGGCCGAGCTTTTTCATGCCCTCGACAATCGCATGCGGGTACTCGTTGTTGTGTTCGAGCCTGCTCGCGACCGGGATGATTTCGCGTTCGACGAATTCGCGAATGCTGCGCACGATCTGCTGTTGCGTTTCGTCCGGTGTGTGCATGAGTGAGCCTCAGTCCTCGGAAACGGCGCGGTCCGGTGAGAGTTCATAATGTAACGACAGCTCCCGTCTGCGCTCGCCAAGCCAGTAACGGATCGTGATCGCCCACGACAAAACCATGTAATAAACCGGGAAGATAAGTGAGACGTAAATGAGCGTTCCGGACACGTCAGGCATCTGCACGAGAATCAGGATCAGCGAGACTCCCCAGGCCGAGCCGAGTACGTTCGTAAGCAGACTGAACGGCCCGCCGTGCGTGGTGTACAGATAACGCGACGGCACGAACGTCAGCAGCGCCAGGACGATGATGGCGCCCAGCGAAAACCATTCCGGCAGTTTGAGGATGTAAAGGTAGAAGCCGACGATATTCCAATACGATGGGAAGCCCAGGAAGTAATTGTCAGCGGTCTTCGCCTGCACCTGACAGAAACCGTAGGCGCTGGCCAGCAGCGGCAGCAGCAGCCACCATTCCTGCCCCGCCGGCAGGATCCCTGCCCGCCAGATGAATAGTAATGGAAGCGTCGTGTAAGTGTGAAAATCAATCAGGTCATCGAGCCGCCGCCCGTCAAAACCCGGCGTGAACTCCTTGACTTTCGCCTTCCGCGCCAATAGCCCGTCGGTCGTATCAATCGCCGTCGCAATTACCATGAGGAAGAAGGCCAGACGGAACGATTCCGCGCCGCCGCGCACCAGCAGCACGGCGATGCCCGCCGCCGCCACCAACCCCGTCGCGGTGTAAAGATGCGCCCCCCAGGCCAGCAGTTTTTTGATCCCCATGCCGCCCTCTGAATCTACGAGTCTCGCCGCTATCAAGCTCAGGCGAACAGCAATGAACCTCTCCTGCAGCGAGAGTGTACTCCGATTGACTTTCGCTTGAACAGAGCGCCCTGGGCGGGCTGATCTGCCCTGGCTTTCCGGGGCTGTACAGCTAACCCTGAATCGGCTATCGTTTCGTCATCGCGCCCTGAAGAAAAAGTCTTTCAGCTTTGTCGCCCTATTGCCTGATGGAGGAAACGCCCATGCTATCCAGGCGCAGCCTGCAACGCACCTTTCTCGGAATATTCTTTCTGACTATCCTGGCTCTCTTTGTTTTCCCGGAGATCCGCAATGTCAGCAGCAACCGGAAGCATTCTGCCCCGCCGGGCAGCGTCTCTGCCGCCGAAATGACAGCGGAAGAGCGAGGGCTTTACAACCTCACTCACAATCCTTACGGCATGATGCTGCTTAACGCAAAACTGTTGGAGAAGCTGCCCGGCGTGTGGGAGCCGGAATGGAGGGCGAAGATCAACTCTGAAGACCCTGATTCGATCCGCAGAGTCGCCTTCGAGCGCTACGGATTTTCAGAAGCGACGTGGGATAACAAAGGCGTGCCGATGCAATTCGTTGTCAACGCGCAGGGCGGGTGGGTGCAGAACTGCATGCTCTGTCACGGCGGACGAGTGCCGGGCAGCGGCAGCAGCATGATCGGGATGCCCAACACGGAACTCGACATGCAAACCCTTTACGAAGACATCACCAGACTCACCCACATGAAAGGGCCGTTTGAACTGCTCTTCGGGATGTCGCGCGGTCGCACCAATGCCTTCGTCTTCAGCATCGAACTGCTCAGGCGCCGCAACGAAGACCTGTCGCGACGCAGGGAGCCACTGCCGATGGGCGATTTCAAGGACAGCGACCTCGACGCGATCCCCTGGTGGCACTTGAAGAAGAAGACGGCGCTTTACGTTGATGCCGGGGCGAAAGGCGATTTCACCCGTCCGATCATGCAATTCACGATGGGCGAACCGAACGGCGAGAAGATTCGTTCGTGGGAGCCTGACTTCAAGGACATCCTCGCTTACCTGCGCAGCATCCAGCCGCCGAAATACCCCTGGCCGATTGATCAGAAGCTCGCGGCTGAAGGCCATAAGGTGTTTGAGAAAACCTGCGCGCAGTGCCACGGGACTTACGGCCCTGACGGCAAATACCCGAATCGGGTGGTTCCGCTCGAAGTGGTCGGCACTGATCCCGTGCGGCTCAAAGGGCTGACAAAGGAATTCCGCGCCTACTTCAAACGCACATGGTTTGGCCAGAACAGCTGGCACGAGGAAGAAGAACCGTCGGGTTACGTGGCCCCGCCGCTCGACGGCGTCTGGGCATCGGCTCCGTATTTTCATAACGGCTCGGTGCCGACGGTTTACGGCGTGCTGACCGGGGAGGCGCGACCGAAATATTTCCGCCGCGTCGGCGCGCCGAAGGAGTACGACACGAAAGACCTCGGCTTCAAATACGAAACACTTCCCGGCCCCGCCTCGCCTGATGCGGCTCCCGAAGCAAGGCGGCGCGTTGTGGACACGACCCTTCAGGGGCTCGGCAATCAGGGGCATCCGTTTGGTTTCAAGCTGAGTGAAAAGGAAAAGCGGCAGGTGATTGAGTATCTGAAGACGCTTTAGTCGCCGGGCTCAGAACCTCCCGATTGGGACATCTGCTGTGATGCCTGACTTTCAAAGCGAAAGCCCGGGTTGAGTGATGAATGCTCAGTCCGGGCTTAAGTTTTATAGAAAGACTTTCGCCTTCCGCACTACACACACTTGCTGAAGCCGCAATCGCGACACGTGTAACAGCTCGCGTTGTACTCGATCTGATTGCTCTTGCAGTCAGGGCAGACGGTGATCTTCACCTTCCTGTCAAAAGTGATCGGAGTTGTCGTGGTGCCGCCGACCGCATTCGTATTCTCAGGGCCAGCGAGCGCCAGCTTGGCGGCGGCGCGTTCTGAATCGGGAAGATTCGCGACGCGGCGGCGGGTGAGCATGATGCACTCGGCGACGGCCTGTTCGGGCGAGGTGCAGAGGCGCTGGTTGAACCAGATCGAGTGCGTACCGATGACTTTGTTGAGGCTGTTTGCAACCTCTTCGGGCTCGAAACCGCCGCGCAGCATCTTGGAAGCCAGCAGGCCGACTGAGACCGAAAGCCCCGCGCCGGTCGCGAAGACTTCAAGCACGCGCGTGCCGTCGTGGTTGACGGTGACGTACAGGTTCTGCCCGTCGAACGGGATCCGCCACGTCGCGCCGGCCAGCTCACGCGGGCGTTCGGTCTTGCCTTGCGCGTTCACCTGCGCCGGCTTGATTGCCTCGGTGATGCTGGTGACGTTGCCCGGCATGGTCACGGCGGCGATTGCGGGGTTCTGCTCGGCAGAGCCGGCGCTTTCTGCCGCGGGAGGTGCTGTATTCGTCGTCATAGCGGTCAGCACCTGACCGTCGCGCGAGCCGTCGCGGTAATAGCTCACGGCCTTGACGCCGAGTTTCCACGCCAGGCGGTGGACGCGGTCGGTGTCTTCGACGGAGTAGCTCGCGGGCGCGTTGACGGTCTTCGAGATCGAATTGTCAACGTGATCCTGGAACGACTTCAGCACGCGCAGATGGTCGTCGGGCGTGAGCGTGAGCGCGTCCACGAAATATTCGGGCAGTTCATCGCGATGCTCGACGATGTAATTTGCCGCCGCCTCAATTGATTTCGAGTCGGTCGGGTCGAGCGCGAGCCCGAGCGCTTTGGCGGCGATGGGGTGGGCGTAGGTACGGGTGCCAATGGTGTCGCGCCGCACGTAGGCGTAAGAGAAATTCGGCTCGCAGCCCGAGCTGGTTTCGGCGACGAGCGAGATCGTGCCGGTGGGCGCGACCGTGGTGACTTCGTAATTGCGCGGAGTCAGCGGGATCGAACGGTCGAGACCGACTTCGTCATAAATCAGCTCTTCGTACAGCTCGCGGTTCGGCTCGAATTCGGGCATCGCGCCCTTCTCCGCGCCGATGGCGAGCGAGGCCGCCCAGGATTCCCTGCGGAAGAAATCCATCATCCTGTCGGCATACGCGGCTGACTCTTCCGTCCCGTAAGTCAGGCGCTTGTGCAGCAGCAGGTCGGCGAATCCCATGACGCCGAGTCCCACGGGCCGGGTACGATACACGGTATCCCTGATCTGCGGCAGCGGCCATTCACAGGTGTCAATCACGTTGTCGAGGAAGCGCACGCACCAGTAAATGTCATTGGCGAAACGGTCCCAGTCAACGTCGTCCGTCCGCTCGTCGTAATACTTCGCCACGTCAATCGAGCCAAGGTTGCAGGCGTTGAAATCATGTAACATCTGTTCGGCGCAAGGATTGGACGCGCGTTTCGGCCCCATCGAATTCATCAGCGGGTTGTGACGGTTGACATTGTCAATGAAGATGATGCCCGGTTCGGCCCAGCGGTGCGTTGAAGAGATGATGCGCCGCCAGATGTCGGGAGCGAAAACCATCCCGGGCTGCGGCGGCTCGTGACCTTCGTAAGTGTACGGGCCGCCTTCGCCGTTACCGGCTTTCGGATCCCAGATCGCCTGCGTCCACGGCTTGCCATCGAACTCGGTCTGGAACCATTCGTTGTTCTCGACCGCATTGAGAAACCTGTCGGTGACGGTGACGGAGATGTTGAAGTTGGTCAGGCTCTTCTGATCATTCTTCGCGTGAATGAAGCGCAGGATGTCAGGGTGGGCGACGGCCAGAATGCCCATATTGGCACCGCGCCGCACGCCGCCCTGCTTGACCGTCTCGGTCATCGTGTTGACGATCTGCATGAATGAAACCGGGCCGGAAGCGATGCCGCGGCCTTCACCGACGGGCGTGCCCGCGGGACGGAGGCGTTCATAGCTCATCCCGGTTCCTCCGCCGCTCTGATGAATCAGTGCGCACTGCTTGGCGTGTTCCATGATGTCGGAGAGAGAATCAGGAACGGGAAGCACGAAGCACGCAGCCAACTGACCCTTTGGTTTGCCGGCATTGACCAGACAGGGCGTGTTGGGGATGAAAGCGCGGGCTTCCATCAGGTGCATCAGGGCGCCAGTAAACTCCTCGCGCCGCTGCGGGTCAGTTTCGGCTTTGGCGACGGCGGTGACGACGCGGCGGACGATGTCATCCCACGTCTCGAGCGGTTTGCCCTTGATGTCCTTGAGCGAATACCGCTTGGCAACGACCTGCTGGGCGTTGATGCCGATGGCTTTTTTCTGAGTAGTGATGGCGTGACCGGTGAATTGAATGATTTTCTGTTTGCTGACGCTCATGACCTTCTTTCTCTCCCGATTGACCTGCTTCATTATAAACCCGCGGCGACCTCCCGAAGACACGTTCCCTCATTCGGGCCCGAGGGCTGGCAACCGACACACCGACCCGGCCGACCACCGGTGCGCAGCCCCGTATACTCCAGATTGAAAGAGACCTGCTGCGAGGAGGACTGGCAACAGATGCAGTCTGCCGTGATGATTGCTCCGGAAACTACTTTTGACTGAAAGCGCGGCAGAATATATGGCACTAGATACAGACTTGTCAACCGGAAAAACAGCTATATCTTGTGGTGCTTTCCTAAATGCTTACATACAAAAGCAGATTTCGACTTCAACTAATTTCTCAGGTATTTATTCTGTATGAAACGGCTGAAAGCCGGGCCGGGAATGCCTCCCGGAAATCTCGTCTGATAAACAAACAGGGGGACCATTTCTGATCCCCCTGCATTAACCTGATGAGTGATGTTGCGGAAATGGGCCGCGCACGATCTGACGAAATTCAAATGTCGTGCGCGGGCTTGCCGAGTTCGCGCTATTCCTGGGTCTTCACCAGAATGAGGCGTGACCCGATCTGGGTGCGGACCCGGAGCAGAACGTTCTTGTTCCCGAGTTTCTTCAGGACATCATTGAACTCCGAGACGTTCGTGACCGCTTGGCGGCCAACCTCTTCGATCACGTAACCGGGCCGCAGGCCGGCTTCGGCGGCGGCGCTGTCCGGCTCGATCTCGGTCACGACGACGCCGCGAGTGGTCGGCGGCAGGTTCAGGCTGCGGGCCTTATCTGCCGTCAGATTTTCGACCCGCACCCCCACCAGCGCATTGCTGGAAGCATCCGAATTGCCTCCGCCGCCCGGCTGCGGGCGACCATTCTGACTGAGGTCCTCCGGCTTGATTTCGTCGAGCGTCGCCGAAAGTTCGCGCTCCGCATTGCCGCGCCAGACTTTGAATTTCACGGTCGTGCCCGGCGGCGTCTGTGAGACGAGGTTACGCAACTGATCGCCATCCTCGATCCGCTGGCCCTGGAATTCGGTGATGATGTCATCGCGTTTGACGCCGGCCTTGTCGGCGGGTGAGCCGGGAGGGACTTCCATCACCAGAGCGCCCTTCGTCCCCTTGTAGCCGAACTGCTCGGCCAGTTCCATCGTGAGCGGCAGGGTGTAAAGGCTGACCCCCAGTTTGCCGCGCCGCACCTTGCCGCCGCGGATCAACTGATCCATGACGTTGCGCGCCATCCTCGTCGGAATCGCAAAACCGATCCCGATGCTCCCGCCGGTGCCCGAAAGGATCTGCGACGGGATGCCGACCAGCTCGCCGTTGAGGTTGACGAGAGCCCCGCCGGAGTTGCCGCGGTTGATCGGGGCGTCGGTCTGGATGAAATCCTCGTAGCTGTTTGCGCCCGTCGCCCGCGTCGAGCGCCCCTTGGCGCTGATGATGCCCATCGTCACCGTCTGGCCGACGCCCAAGGGGTTGCCGACGGCCAGCACGATGTCTCCGACTTCGATTTTATCCGAATCACCGAGTGGCAGTGTGGGCAGGCCTGAAGCGTCAATCTTGAGGACTGCGATATCGCTCGGGGGGTCAGTGCCGACAATCTTGGCCTTGAACTCGCGGCCGTCGGGCAGCCTGACCTCAACCTTATCGGCGTCGTCAACGACATGGTTGTTGGTCAGGATGTAGCCATCGGGGCTGACGATCACGCCTGAACCGAGGCCGGTCGGACGCAACGGGCCTTTCCCATCCTTGCCCTGCGGCGGTGTGCGACGGCGGGGCGTCGGGGTTTCGTCATCCTGATCCGGGCCATTGAAGAAGTCGTGAAACGGATCCATCGTGAAAGGGAACTGCTGCTTCGCGCGGCTGGAGACGTTGACCGTCACTACCGCCGGGGTCACAGCTTTTGCGACGGCGGAGAAACCGCCGTTCAGTGTGAGCTGCTGATTGATGCGCTGGTCGGCGGCCACGTAAATCGGCACCTGATTCCCGCCCCCGCCATTCAGGCCCCTGAGTGGGTTCCAGCCCCTGGCGGTCATGGCCGATCCGGCAAAGACGCCGACGACCAGAGTGATGACTCCCAGCAGGCCCATCAGAATCAGGTTGCGCTTTGAGTTCTCCCGCTGCCGGCGGGCAATAAAAATATTATCCATTTCAGCGTCCATTATTCAGTCCTCCTTTAAAACCACTCCCTTTGCAGGATGACTGTCGCGAAGCAGATTGTCTGAGGTGCCAAGTGATGAAGTCAGCATCTCCGCGACGAGGGGTCATCTTAACAATCGCTGACCGGGTTTTCAACGACTCAAACCGCCTGCCTCCGGGTCAGCAAAGTTTTTGCCGGCGTCTCCCCGCAGTTCGATTGCAGGTGAATGTACGAACGGGAGTGCGCCCGAGGTTTACGAATTTGTGCTTTGTCTGACGTGATCTGGAACAGGCCGGTTATTCGTCATTTCCGCTTCCCGCGAGACTATGCCCCGTCTCTCGGGCGGATGCCTGACCTTACTTTCAGGTCGGGTGGAGGCCCATTCGCGGTTTCAGAGTTATTCATCAAACATGGCGTTCGTCATTGTCTCCGCTTCAGCAAAATCGTTTCCGACATTGATTGCCGGTAATTACGCCCGGCAGGTGCAATGGCCTTACAGGACTCTTCAGGTCACTCCACCGGCCATGCTGATGACGGAGGCGGCTTTCAGGCTTCAATTATTTTGAGGCGGAATTTAATCAGTTGTCCGGCGGCGCAAAAATCCTCACCCCACAGTCAAGCGCGTGCCGCTGACAAGGCCCGGCGTCCGGAATCAACTCAGATTCCGGACGCCGGGCAAATAATATTCACCTGCCGTCCGGAGGCCTGAGTAAGGATCAGGCGTGAATCTGATTCGGGTAAAAGCACTTGTGGCGCCGGACGGCAATCGCCACTTCGCGGAGCTGTTCGAAGTGACAGTTGATTGTTGGCCCGGCCCTCCGGCCTCGTTCGGGGCAGGCTTTCGTTACTTCAGCCGCTCTAATCGCCCGCAGGTTACGCTTGATGACAGGCCGGCCCGCACGGCTCTTTTGAGCGGGCCCGGATCAAATCAATGTCATCATTCCACAACAGCTCTGCAGCAGGGGCGCTGTAAATGTAAGCCTCGTGGCGGGTCGTGTCGCTGCCGGCAGCGAGGCCGGGGCAGAATAAATGGTCATGAACCACAGTCTGCCGCTCCCAGGTTTTCAGTTACAGTGCCGGGATCAGGCTCCCCGGGGCCGGTTCTGGTTTCCGAAATGCCGCAGTTTCCCCTCGCCTGATCGCGATGACGAGGAGGATTGCGGATTTCTGTTTTGTCAGGACAGTCCGCCGGGGGTGATGAATTTCGGCCGTCCGATGACGGCCTCTTCGATGCACTCGAAGTTAATGTGTCTTTGAAAACAATCGCTTGACTGACCGTATGGGCCCGGCTAAGATGCGTGCGAATACGGGGCAACATCACAGCTGCTGCAAGACCTCAAACACCCTCTTCAGGGCTGAGTTTCTGCTGTTGCTCGTCCGTTATTCCTCACTATCTCCTGCTTGGCATTCCGAGACCCGGATTGTACGAAGCATTTTCAGTTTGAAAACACGCGGCTCCGGCAAACCGCTTCCTGCGCCCATATCCCCCGTTCACCATGATTACCGGCGGAGGCTGTAGATGCCGGACCTGCCTCAGGGCATGGCATTGGCAGTCGGGCAGAATCCCCTGCTTTGTAACTGATTTGTAACCGACTCAGGAAAACCATCGCCATTCCCCGTTTGTCCTGACAATGACAGGCGATTTTGAGCAATTGCCGTCACCGACTTGTCTCGTGTTCCCGGCAAATTGTCACGGTACGGTGAAAAGCACGTTTCAGAGCAATTAACAGGCAATTTTTGCAAAGTCGCGCGGGAGATGTTTTCTGCGCTCTCAGGTAAGGAAATAAGGAGTTGATTATCATGGCTGGTCGCAAATTCTTTTTGCATCTCTTCCGTCCCGCCACGCGCCGTGTGGTGCTGATGGTTTGTGCCGCAGCAGTCCTGACAGCCGGCAGCGCTCTGGGCCTGCATCACGCCGCCGCGCAGAAAGCGTTGCGCGCGGTTTTTAGCACTGCCCCGGCTAGCGAGATCAATGCTTCTTCCGGCATGGCCGTGACAGCGAGCGCCGCCGAGGGGCCGTCCGCCCTGCGCGGAACGGCCCTCGGGGGATTTGACGGGAGCTTTGATAACAGCACGGGCGAAATCAAAATTACTCCTCAGAGCGCAGCCCGCGGAGGCCGTTTCTCAGTCCAGGCGCGCAGCGATGCCAACACTCCCCTCCCTGCGGGTTCCTTCACTTTCCGGCTGACAGATACCAACGGCTCGGCACCTGACAGAGTTTTTATTTCCAGCCTTGGTGTCGTCTCCTTCGAGACCGAGATTCTCAACAATACTGCCTCCACCTTCTACAACCTGCGAGTCGTCTTTACGGCCTTCAGAGTCAGCAATGCCGGTGGCGCGGCAGCATCTAATTCTCCTACCACGGGTGGGCTGGCTTATTACAACGACGGGCAGGTTGCCTGGAACAATCAACTCGGTGTCTCACGGAACTACGGTGACGTCGCCGGCGGCGGCTCCGGCAAGGCGGTCTGGACGTTTGCCGTGCCGACCAGCGGGCCGACCTTTTATTTCTCCGCTGTGGTTCTCGCCGACCTTGGTGTGGCGGCCGAAAGCGTCGAGCCAGCGGCGGTGCAGGTAAATGGCTCCGCTGATTCAAGCGTGATCATCAACGGGCGCGGGTTCGTGCCGACTCCGACGGTGCAGCTGCTCAACGGCAGCGGCGGCGTTGTCAATCCCGGCCTGCAGGTCAATTCAATCAGCCCGACCCAGATCAACGTCACGATTCCCCGGAGTACGGCGCCGGGCATTTACGGCCTGCGCGTCATCAATCCGGGCGGCACGGCGGGCAGCTTCGGTTCGAGCGCAATCCTCAGCCGACTGACTGTGACGGGTGAACCGACTCCCGCGAATACTATTTCCGGCCTGATCAACGGCCTGAGCGGCACCGGGCCGTACCTCGTCAGCGGCAATCTGGTCATCGGGTCGGACGTCGTCGTTCAGCGCGGCACGGTCTTCTATTTCGCCAACGGTGCGACTTTGCAGATCGCTTCGAGCGGGAACCTGATTGCCGACGGCGGCATCCCCGGCGTGCCCAGCACTTCCCCCGGTCAGATCGTCTTCACCGCGCAGCGCACCCCGGGACAGGGTATTCCGACGCAGGGCGCCTGGGGCGGAATTGATGCCACCAGCACTTCGAGCGGTCAGACGGTGATGCGCAATTGCGTGGTCGAATACGGCGGCTTGGCGGGCGGCGCGCAGATCAAAACCGCCGGCTCGGGGCGCAGGCTGCGGTTTACTGACAGCGTCTGCCGCCGCAGTGCGGGCAGCGGCATTGATGCCAGCGGTACCGGCGACCTCCTTGAAGGCTTCGCCCGTTCACGAGTTGACAACAACGGCTCGGGGGCGGGTGATGTGGCGATTCTGCTGAGCGGCAACTCTTCGCTCGGCCTCTACGACCTTGACGGCACGACGAACGGAACGAGCGTGGGCGACGCGAATTACTACTATTCCTCAGCCAATTCGTTCAACGGGAATACCAACAATATTGTGCAGATTGGCACCGACGCTTCGGCGGCCTCCAACGATTTCACCAGATCAGGCGTACTGGTCGGGCAGGGTGACATTCCGATCCACCTGCGCGGTTCGAGCAGCAACCCGGCCATCGTCGGCAGACAACCGACCGCCCAGGACAGTTCACTCGCCGAACTTTCGATCAATCCGGCTGCGCTGATCAAGCTGGCCCCGGGCATGGATTTTCAGGCGGGTGACCTGGCACAGAATCTGCGCGGCGGGATTTCCGCCAACGGGCTGGCGGGCGTTACACAGGTTCCGGGGGCAGCTTTCGGCAGTTCGAAGTACATCACCTTCGACAAGATTGGTGGCGGCAACTGGGGGGCGATCTATTTCTCACGGAATGCCCCGGCCAGTTCGATTCTCAATTTCGTCAGCGTGCAGAACGGCGGGGCGAGTTCGCTCGGCAATGCGGCCGTGCTGGCCGAAGGCGCCACGGTCATAGTCACCAACTCGGAGATCATGAACAGTTCGACGGGCAGCGTGCTGGCTTACGCGGGCGGCAACATCATCACCGGCGGTGCGACCTTCGGCAGCACCAACGTCCCGCTGATTGATACCATCGCCGGCGGGCTGCTCGGTGACGGCAATCCCGCGGCGCAGGCACAACTCGCCCAGCCGACGGCCATCGCCTCCGATCCGTCGGGCAGAGGTGTTTATGTCGCCGATTACACCTCCAATCCCTCAGTTTCATACATCCGCTTCATCAACACCACCACGGCACCTGTCGTCATCGCCGGGCAGCGCATTGTCCCGGGAACCATCCAGACTGTCGCGGGTCGCGAGTCAGGCGATCTGGCAGATAACGTTCCCGGCCTGACGGCTGACCTCGGATTGATAGAGGGTCTGGCCGTCAGCACGGATGGCAAACTTGTGTACTTTACCGACACGGCTGACATCGCGGTCCGTGTACTCAACGTTTCGAGCCAGACCATTACCGTCGCGGGCATCTCCGTTGCACCAGGCAATGTGAGTACGCTGGCGGATTCCTCCGTCGGTTTCAGTGCTTCAACGCCGACGATCAGTGATCTGGCCGTCACCAAGGACGGCGATGTCCTCGTCGTGGATTCCAACAGCGGCACCAACAAGGTTTTCAAGATCGCGGTGGCCGGCAGAACTTCGCCGGGTCAGGCGGTGACTGTCGTCGCGGGCCGCGACAAGGGGGCCGGCGAAACGAATAATGCCAATAACCCGGCCTTTGTGGCAGGACCGGCGACGAACGTGCTGATGTTCCAGCCGCGCGCAATCGAGGCTGATGCGGCGGGCAACTTCTACGTCACAGACACCGGGCACGGTCGCGTTGTCAAAGTTGACACTGGCGGCAACGCCTCGCTCGTGGCGCAGTTCACCTCCGGCAGCAGTGGCCCGTATCCGACCAGCCTGACGTTGTTCGGTGGCAATTTGTTTGTGGCCAACGGCAACCAGCAGGTGGTGATTCGTCTGACCGGCGGCAGCCCGGCGATTGTGGCCGGGACGGGGACGCTCAACTCTTCAGGCGGAACGCTGACCGGCAGCGGCACTTTCTGCGATTATTCTTCGACCAGTTGTGGCGACGGCGGGACGGCCACTGCGGCCGGGTTCTATTTCCCCGGCACCAATCTTTCGACCGGCATCACGGCTGACAGCAAGGGCATTTATATCCTTGATCAGGCGGTGGTCACCAGAGGGCGTGTTCGTTTCCTGAATCTCAGCGGCAGCGCCGTCTCGCTGGCCGGCGTGACGGTTGCGGATAACGCCGTTAATACCATCGCCGGGACGGGACTCCCCGCGCCCTACGATAACGGTCTGGCAACGAGCGCGACGTTGAATGTGCCGACCGGGGTGGCCATTGATGCCAGTAACAACGTCTGGTTTACTGACACCGCCAGTGACCGCCTCCGATTTTTCAATCGCGGCACAAGCCCGGTCACACTCTTTGCCGGGACCACGGCGGAGAAAATAGTTCCGCCGGGCGTAGTCGTGGTAATTAACAGTGACGGCAGCGGCAGCGGCGATGGCGTGCCCGCGAATCAGGCCGTCTTCAGCCGGCCGCAGGGGATTGCGATCACCACGCAGGGAATTTACATCGCCGATTCCACGCGCGGCCCGACCGTGCCGCCCGGACTTAATAATAACGGCAGAAAGACGGGTCTGGTGCGCTTCATCAACACGTCTGCTTCCACTGTCAAGTTCTACGCGGGGACGGCGCTTGAGATCAGCGTCCCGCCGGGATTTGCAACCACCGTCGCCGGCGGGGGCACTGCCCTTGACGACCTCAACTCTGCCAACACCAACATGAACAACGCGGTGCTGGTTGACCCGACGGATGTGGCCGTTGATGCCAGCTTTATCTACATCGCAGACGCAGGCAACGGCACCGTCCGCAAGGTCAACCGGGCGACCGGCAACATCCTGAGCCTCACCGGGACCAGCGTGCCGGCCGCCCAACGCCTGTCCACCGCCAGCTACTCGGGCCTCGGCTTCGACTCGACCGGGCGGCTCTACATCGTCGCCAGTGCGAAGCCCACGACCACAAATACTTTCCAGATTGAGAATCAGGTGCTGCGCGAGAGCAGCGCCGGCAGCGGGACTTTCTCGGTGATGAATGCCGGCGCCCTCACCAAACCCAAGGACCTGGTGGTGGACACAGCCGGCAACGCTTACGTGACCAATGCCGGGACCAGCCAGATTCTGAAGATCGGCGCGAACGGCGCGGTCACGGCGGTGGCCGGGCTCAGCACCACCCCGCCGTCGGGTTCCACCTTCTTCTACAACTTCGGCGGGGATCGGGGCAGCGCCCTCGCCGCCCTGCTCAACATCAACCCGGATGATTTCAACGTGAAGGTGGACGGCCAGGCGCAAAAAGCCCCGCAGACGGTCGGCATCGCGATCAGCGCGGCGGGTGAGATCATCTTCACCGACGCGGGGAACAACCGCATCCGCCGGATTCGGTAACCTCAGGGCGAAAGGGTGAGAAGCAGCCGCCGCCGCGCTTCTCACCCTTTCACGTCTGAGAGGCAGACACAATTTAGTAACCCGGACGCAAGTTCATCGACAAGGGAAACCCGGATTCTCGAAGGCGTCGAAGAACTTTTGTCCGCCAGATCTTTCAAAGCACTCACTCACACTCGGAGGAAAGCTGTCATGAATAACGCTCCGCTGGTCATTGAAAATACTCGCCCCGTTCGATCCTCTGACCGCCTGCTGCGCGCGGCGCAGTGGCTGTTGCTGGCAATCATCCTGCTCATCTACGCGTCAACCGCGCATGCCCAGAACCTTGTCCCCGACGTTGACTACGCCATCTTCGTTTCGCAGCGTGAAGGCGCGACGGAGCTTTATCTGCTCGACCTGAACACGCGTCAGGTCAGTCAGCTGACCCAGACCGGGCGCGCCCACATCACGCCATACATCGCCTCCGGCGCGCGGATTCTAACTTTCGCTTCGCGCGAAGGCAGCAGCTATGAATTATTCACGGCCCAGATCAGTTCCGCCTGGCGCACACGCCGCCCGGAGCTGGCCGCCATCAATCGTCTGACTTTCGACTCGATTGATGAGATCAGCCCTTCCCTGAGCAATGACGCCACAAAGATGGCTTTCGCTTCCAGCAACGGGATCGAAGTGATGGGATCAACAGGTGAAGGTCGCCGGGTGCTGGTTCCCTCAAGCGAGTCGTACTTCATCTTTGCCCCGGCCATCTCCCCCGACGGCAGGCAGGTCGCCTTTATCTCCAACCGCAGCGGGGCGAATGAAATCTGGATGGCTTCCGCAACGACTGGTGAAACACGGCAACTGACGAGCGGCGGGGCGGTGCTGGGTGGACTCAGCTGGTCGGCGGACGGGCAGCAAATTGTCTTTACAACCGCCGCTACTGCCAGTAAACTCAGCGGCATCGCGATCGCCAGTGCCGTTGACGGTTCATTCAGGTTAGTGACCAGAGGCGATAATGATGGTGAAGCCTCGATCTCATCAAGCGGGACTTTCATCATCTTTACTTCGCTCCGTGATGGTAACCCTGAACTCTACCTCCTGAACCTGAGAGACAATTCGGTGGAGCGTTTGACAAACAATCCCGGAGTTGACGGCGGCGCGGTCTTCGTCCAGATGCCGACCAGCTCCATCAGACGCACGCCAACGCCGGGTCGCACAGTCAGGTAAGCTGACGAGGAAAATTGAGAAACCCGGCATGAATATGAATACAGGACCCCGGAAAGTTGTCGCCAGCGAGCAGGCTTCATTCACTGAGCTGCTCGAAAATCAGGAAGGAATCATTCTCGATCTGGGAAACCTTCACTATTACACGCTGAACCCGACGGCCGTCTTCCTGTGGAAACAGCTGCAGAATAAAACCACACAGACGGTCGAGACCCTCAGCCGGAGCCTCGCCAGAGCGTTTACGATCAGCCTCGGGCAGGCGGAAGCGGGCACGCAGGCTTTTCTCGAAGAACTGAGACAATACGGCCTCGTCTCGTACTCTGCCTTGGGCGGAGAGGACATCCCGGCAGACATTGCGGAGTCGGCGGTCGTGTCACTCCCGGCTTACGAAGTTCCGCAACTCAGGATCTCCCAATCTCTCGCTCAGGTGGCGCTCGCGCAGATTTCGTCCACCATCTCGTCAGGCTGAGGCCGGCGAAATGCCAGCCGGAGTTCCAGGTTCGGGGGCACGGTTTGACTGTGCCCCTGTTCATTTTGAGATTTCTGTTTTTCTCACGCCGTCTCCCGCCCGGGCCTCCTGTTGCACACACTTCGGCAACTCTCCGACCGCACCGACTTTGCCCATGCCAGCGATCAACTTCAGGATTTGCGCTGTGCCAGTCTGCATAACCGCGCAGTCTCCTGCACTCCTTAAAGTCTTCAGCGAATACTTTAGTTATTACCACCCGCACCTGACCGGGGATAATTCGCCATACTCACTGGTTGAACCCGACGGCGAGCCGGTCACTCTTGATTTACAGACGGAACAGGCGCTGCCTCCGCCGGAAGAGTTGCTTCCGCCTGATGCGGAGCTGCTCTCACGGGTCGGAATCGTTCGCCTGTGGCGGACACCGGGGAGGGATCACCAAGCTGAACGATTCTACTTTCACACTCCCGCCACCTGCTTCATCGTCACGTCCGCCGCTTCGCGCGCGGAAGGCATCATCACCCCGCAGGCGCTCCAAACGCCGCACCTGCTGGCCAACACGTGGGCGCTATCTGCCCTGCTGCTGCTGCTGCGTTCCCGCAGGATCTACCACCTGCACGCCGCCGCCGCCATTTCACCCGATGGCAAACTCTTTCTCTTTTGCGGTGAGCAACGCGCGGGTAAAACCACCTTGGCCACCGCGCTCGGCATCGCCGGGTGGAACCCCGTCTCGGATGACTCGCTCCTGATTCACTCAGCCCCGCCAGGGGCGCGGCTGAGCGCGCTCAGAAAAGCTTTTCACCTCTCCAACGAGATTCTTTCGGCGTGGCCGCAACTGGCTGGGGTTGAGCGTCAGGAGCGCGACCCTGATCGCTCCACGGTGGCCGGGCTGGAGCTTTTCGGGACGGCGGCGCTGGCGGAGTCTTCCTTCACGGCGATTGATCGCATCATCCTGCCACACGTCACCGGGGAAGCCGCGAGCAGGCTGGAGAAGATCTCGCCGGGCGAAGCCATCCTCCGGCTGGCCGAGCAGAGTATGCTCTTTCAGCTCTGGACCGAGCATACGAAACGGCAGATGAGCCTGCTCACGCGGCTCGCCGGCGGGGCTCCCTGTTATCGCCTGCTGGCAGGAACGGACATCCTCGCCGACCCGCATCGCGCCGCCGAGGCGCTCAGCGCGGCCCGGTAATCCGAATCAGTTGGGCAGCACCATTCCCTTGAACAAAAGGCCAAGGATGATGACGCCGGCAATCAGCCGGTAGACGATAAACAGGTGTGTTGAGTTGCGCCGCAGATAATGCAGCAGGAAGGCGATGCTCAGAAACCCGACGACCGCCGAGACGACGGTCGAAGCGATCAGATTTCCGGCGCCGATGTTGCCGATGTGATGGACAGCCTCCTTCAATTCGAGCAGGCCGCTCGCGGCAATCGCCGGGATCGAAAGCAGAAAGGAGAAGCGCGCCGCCACGTCACGTTTCAGCCCTGAAAAGAGCGCCGCGCAGATCGTGGTCCCCGAACGCGACGACCCCGGAAGCAGCGCGAACACCTGAGCGAAGCCGACCGCCAGCGCGTCTTTGTACCCGATGTCGGCCATTGATTTGCGGCGGTTGCCGACAAATTCGGCGACGAGCAGCAGGATCGCCCAGATGATCAGGTTGACACTGATGACGAAGAGGTTCTTCGTCAGAGTCCCTTCGATGATCTTCTTCGCCAGCAATCCGACAGTCCCCGTCGGGATTGATCCGATGATCACCAGCCAGCCGAGCCGCGCGGCGTCGCGCGCCCGGTCGAGTTCATCTTCAGTATATTTGCCCCGCCTGAGCAGCGTCAGATTGCCGGTGATGAAGCCGATGGTGATCTCAACGATGTCGCGGAAGAAATAGACCAGTACGGCCCCCAGTGTGCCGAGCTGAATCACCGCAATGAAGGCCGTGACCTGCTCCGGCGACATGACACGGTCGAGCCCCATCGCCTTTTCGGCCAGGATCAGATGCCCGGTGCTGCTGACCGGGATGAATTCGGTGAGTCCCTGAACAATGCCGAGAATAATAGCCTGTAGAAGATTCATGAAAGAGAGTGGGGGTTAGTGGTGCAGAGTGCAGCAGGCGTGACGGAGGCGGGGATCAGCTCCGCACTCCGCACTGATTTCAGTTTCTGGTGCGGCGCAGAATCGCCACCAGCTCGGCGCCGCCGAAAGAGGTTTTGGCCACAGTCAGTCCGAGCAGCGCGAATCCGGCCCGGCCTTCTGCGCTGATCTCCCTCTGCATCGTGCCGGTCTTCGAGGTGGCCAGCAGCTTGTATTCATAACCGGCCGCTTTGGCCTCGCGGTCGCTTTCGAGAATAACGACGACTTCCTGACCGCCGAAGGCGGTTTCAAAAACCGTCTGGCCTTTGTAATCAAAACCTTCATCGCCAGCCGCCTGCAATTCCTTCTGCATCGTCGAAGTCTTGCTGGTCGCGAGCAGCATATAACGGTAACGCTGCTTCGCGGGCGCCTCGGGCTCCTTCATCATAATCACGACGGCTTCCTTGCCGCCGAAGGCAGTTTCGCCCCCCATCACTGCGCCGAAATGGAAGCCTTCAGCCGCCGCGTCGTTCATCTCTTTCTGCATCGTCGAGGTTTTGCTGGTGGCGAGGACTCTGTATTCGTACTGGCCGCCCGAAGCTTTGGCAACAGGCAGCTTTGTCCTTTCGGTCTGCTGTCCGAAACCGGGGACAGTGAGACAGAGCAGTAAGGCAGAAACACGAATCAGCATAAATTTCTCTCCGGGGAACGTGGCAAAGCTGACGGCCCGCATCATCTCAACCTGCCGGTCAGATACGCTTCAAGCTGCGCGATGGCGACGCGCTCCTGCCGCATCGAATCGCGGTCGCGGACGGTGACGGTCTGGTCTTCGAGCGACTGAAAATCAACCGTGATGCAGAAGGGCGTGCCGATCTCATCCTGCCGCCGGTAAAGCTTGCCGATGCCAGCCGTGTCGTCGTAAACCGCGCGCAGTACGGGTTGCAGATTTTTCTTAATGCCCTTCGCCAGCTCGACGATACGCGGTTCGTTTTTCTTGAGGGGGAAGACGGCGACTTTGATCGGCGCGAGTTGCGGGTGCAGCTTCAACACGACGCGCGTGTATTCGTCGCAGAGCTTCGTCGTCACCTGCCTGACTTTCTTCAGCAACTCAACGCGATCAGCCCCGGGCAGGTTGCAGGCGTCTTCGACTTCAAGCAGCGACTGCGGCAGCCCGGCTTCGGCTTTCTCAAGCGCAGTATCGATGGCTCGCAATTGATCCGCGGTCGGCCCCTCGGCCTTCGCTTCGCCCTTCTGCGCCGCTTTCTCCGCTTCGTTAATCTTCTTGTCGATGTTTTTACGGGCGGCGGCGACTGCTTCCCGCAACGGCACAAGCTCTTCAGCTTTCGGCTCACTCACCAATTCTTCGTTGTAAGCTTCGCACAGGAAGGCGAGCGTCGCGCGCGTCGCGCCGGCTGAAGGCTCGATTACATATGGGATGTAACGCGCGCCCTTTTTGCCCGTCGCCGGATCGGCGTACTGGTCGTCGAAATATTCGAGCTTCGTTGTGCTGTCAGTATTTTTGTTGAGCTTCAGCCGAATCAGATCTTCTTCGGGAATGTCGCGGCTGTGCGCCGACAGATCATAATCCTGCCGGTTGGCGATGCCTTCCAGTTCACTGAAGCCGAGTGAGCCGGGGAAGAGGTATTCAATGTCAACCGTCGCTTTGGCGTAATGCGCCAGTTCTTCCCTCGTCTGTGCGCGCTTTTGCAGGCGCGCCGGGTCAAGGCCGAGTTGCACGTACCAGTTGAAGCGCTGCTCGATCCATTCCTCGTGAAGCTCCTCGTCGTTCTTCTCGCCCGGCTGCAGGTACTGCGGCGGCTTGCAGAAGTATTCGATCTCCATCTGCTCGAACTCGCGCGTGCGGAAGGTGAAGTTGCCCGGCGTGATTTCGTTGCGGAACGCCTTGCCGATCTGCGCGACGCCGAAGGGCAGCTTGCGCCGCGCCGTCTGCTGCACGTTGGCGAAGTTGACGAAGATCCCCTGGGCGGTTTCCGGGCGCAGGTAGGCGATATTCTCGTCGCTCTCCACTGGGCCGACCGTAGTCTTGAACATGAGATTGAAGCTGCGCGGCTCGGTCAGATTCGACGAACCGCAGTTCGGGCATTTGCCTTCTTTCAGGTGGTCGGCGCGGCTGCGCGTTTTGCATTCCCGACAGTCAACCAGCGGGTCGGAGAAAGTGGCTTCGTGACCCGAATATCTCCAGACGAGGCGGTTCATCAGGATCGCAGCGTCAAGGCCCTCCATATCGTCGCGGTCGTAAACGACCGAGCGCCACCACGCGCGCATCACGTTGTTTTTGAGTTCGACGCCGAGCGGGCCGTAATCCCAGGTCGAGCCGATGCCGCCGTAAATTTCCGAGTTTGCGAAGATGAAGCCACGCCTTTTGCACAGGCTGACGATCTTTTCCATGCCGGGTGCTGCCATTGGTTTGCTCGCCTTTCAGTTCTCAGTGGACGGGGCTGAAAATGGAAGCGGGATATTTGAACCCCGCCATTTTGGTCATTTTCGGCCAGGATGCAAGAGATTATCTGAGTTACTATTTCGCCGCAACGGGTTCTCACCGGTTTGGGTCGTTATGGGTCGTTTGGCACACTGCCGGCACACACTGCCGGCGAAATTCGGCCCGTCTTCATCCGTGACTGATCACCACGGAGACAACCGCGGAATCCTGACCGCGGCTGACGGGTCGGAAACCTTTCAGGAAGGCGACAGGAAGCCGATGAAGATAGCTTATGGAGAGCTTCAATGGCCTGACGGACATCTATCACAGGCATTTTTACGGAGGCAGTTTCTGGAGACAATCGCCGACACTAATCCGGAGGTACTTGCCGATCTCTTTGATCTGGCCTTTGAGTGTCATCGCCTTGCAGGCCCTTGGCACTTTCGCGGCTGGGATGATGTCCTATACCCGGGGGGCGATCCGGGCCAAGAGATCATTATCTTCAGACACATGATGTACTGGTGGTCACAGAAATGGAATCTTGATGCTGACTGGTGCCGGGAGCGAGCGTTTCACGCTCTGGAATACTGGTCGCTTTACCCTGGAAGGCTGGAGAAGCTGACGTGGGGCTTGGACGAAATAGACACCCATGAAATCAGCGACCGGCCAGACGCGCCAGCAGGATGGCTTCAGTACAGACCGCTTGTCTGGTGGCGCGCTGATTACCTCACGTATGTTGAAAGAAGGGCGCGTCAGGCAATTGAAGAAAATCCGTTTCTCAGCCAGGGCGAGGCTTCAATGCAAAAAAGCTACATTAAGAGAGGCGGCGCGGCTCGTCGGCGTGGACGTGAAAACGCTCGTCAGATGGCTTGAGCGGCCTGAAATGCAGGCAATTCTCCAAAAGTTGCAGCGGCGCCACAGCCGCCGGCTGATGAACCGATACTTCGAAACCCAGGAGGCGGGCCGTCCCACGATGAAGCAGGCCCTCCGGAAATTGAAAAACGTCCGCCAGCGCCCGCGCTATCGCGGCGGCGTTTTGTGGGCGACGTGTCCGATCTGCGGCGGCAACGAATTCTGTTTCTGGCCACACTCCCTGAACAGGGAATTGGTTGGTTTTGCGTGCCGGCAGAACAGGTGTCCGCCGCCGCTGATCGAAGCCGCTTTGACTGACGACTGATGAATGACACCCTGCACAATGGAACGCCACACGTCTCCGTCGCCGAACTGAGGGCGCTGCAGAACGGCAGTGCGGGCGGATCGAAGTATGGCAACCGGCCCGTGACGCTGGCCGACGGTACGCGCTGCGATTCACGGAAAGAGGGGCGCCGGCTTCGGGAGTTGCGATTGCTTGAGCGCGCCGGGCTGGTCCGCGACTTGAAAACTCAGGTGGATTTCCCGCTCGAAATCAACGGCATCAGGGTAGCGATCTATCGCGCGGATTTTGTGTACAGCCGCCTGATGAATGGCCAGTGGTATCCAGTCGTTGAAGACGTGAAGGGGCAGCAGGACGCGAGCAGCCTGCCCTACAGATTGTTTCTGATCAAAAAGAGGCTGATGAAGGCGCTTCATCAAATCGAAGTGCAGGAGGTGTGATGGAAGAACATTTCACAGAGCGAATGAACCAACTCACTGCCCGGCTCGGCGAGACTGCGGCCAGTGACGCGCGGCGGATGGTGGCGGGCATCCTGACGCCTGAAGTGCTGCAAGCCTTCCACGAAAACGTGACGGGGCCGATGGAGTGGCGAATGATCGAACTGGCGCGGCAGATCGGGGAATCAATCGCGGCAGGGCCAAGGATGCGTCTGATGCGCGACCCGGAGATTCAGCGGGCTGTCACTGAGGCCGCAGAGAACGCTGGCCGTCTGGCCGTCAATGCGATGGCGCAGGGCATGCGCGACAGGCGGCTGCGCGAATGTTCACTGGTAAACGATCTGATCCACTAGGAGCATTATGGCCCTGTCACAATCAAACACCGGCATATTCTTCACAATCGGCGCCGACTCAGCCCCGGCCCGCGACGAATTCAAGCGGCTCGCTTCTGACAGCCAGGCCGCGGCGAGGTCAATTCAGAATGACCTGGCGAATGCGTTCAGGGCTTCGGCCCGCGAAGGCGAAGGGGCCTACACCACAGTCAATCAGGTCAGAATCGGTTTGACTCAACTGGGCCGCGGCGACTTGGGCGGGATTCCGAATCTGATCCGCGCTTACCGGATATTTATTTCCAGTAATGACGACGCGAAGAAGGCCGTCAAGCTGCTGGATGCGGCCCTGCTGGCGAATGGCGTGACGGCGACGAAATCAGGCCACTTGGTTGAGGAGTTCGGGGCGAACATCAAAAAGGCCCGTCCGGATCGGGCAAGGAAGCGCAGGCACTGAGGGCCGATTTCGAGCGCCTGGGCATCAATCTTTTCGCCGCGCTGCAAAACCCTGACAAGGCGCTCGGCTCGCTGCTGAAAACAATCGCCGGGGCGAAGGCCGGGAGCGCAGAACTTCAGGCCGGCTTCAACGCGCCCGGCATTTCCGCTGACAGCGGGGTAGCGAAGGGCGCGACGACGGCGGGCCGGGCGCTCACGCAGCTTGACGCCGGGATGAGCCAGACCACGAAATCCGCGCTGCTGCTGGGCGGCACGATCACGGCCGCCGTGGTTGCGACCTTGGCCGCCGCCGCGGCAGAGATATATATCGTCGTCAAAGCCTCGGAAAAGATGATCGAGGTTGCCGGGAAGATCGGCAGCAAATCAAAAGACGATTTCGACGAATTCGCCAGGGCCGTCAGGTCTGCCAATTTTGAAGTCACCAAAACCGACCGCGCCATCAGTCAGGATTTATTGAAATCAGTGCAGCAGGTCAGGGGCGCGACTGACGGCCTGTTCGTCGAGCTGGTACGCACGAATGGCCCGGCTTTGAGCGAGTCAGACACCCCCGGCGAGGCCGGGGGCTTGATAGGCAGTGCCGTCTCAAAGACGGCTAACTAAACCACGGCGTCGTGGTTCCCTGAAGGTGCGACTAAAAACGCCCGCTTTCATCCGA